>Ga0182021_10002074_pt1 | contig 23409 bp, 23 predicted proteins | sample 612E3MmetaG_FD_120493 | JGI IMG/M metagenome (GOLD analysis project Ga0182021, IMG submission 120493) | Permafrost microbial communities from Stordalen Mire, Sweden - 612E3M metaG (Illumina Assembly) | ecosystem: Environmental > Terrestrial > Soil > Wetlands > Permafrost | place: Sweden... | reverse complement strand
TGTTTGTTCGCTTAACAGGTTTCATTTTTATCCTTTCGTTGGAGATGTTACAAATATAATACACAATGAAAGGTTTGATACTCAAGAAATTGTATGTTTATTAATTTTTCAGAAGTCTCTAATGTATTATAAATTGTTGACAATACTTTTTTGAACCACCAATCCTGCGTTTTCCCCCTCTTAAATTTTATTTGTCATACCCGCGTACGCGGGTATCTCATATTAATTTTCCACTGGATACGAAAGAACATTTCCATCCACGAATAAATCCATCCATCTGGGATTATGATCTTTAATCAATTCGATTTTCCATTTCCGATCCCATTTCTTAATTGCCTTTTCCCGGCAAATTGCATCATAGGGAGTCTCAAACATTTCATAATAAACAAGTTTTTTGATATGATATCATCGAGTAAATCCTTGAACCGATTCAGTACGATGCTTACGCATTCTACGTTCTAAATCATTTGTCATAGCGGTATAGAGCACGCCATCTTTTTGGTTGTTTCTCGGTTTTTTCATAATTATATCTAGATAAGAGCACTTCCCATATTCTCGTAATCTGGAGCGATAGGGGGGACGAGAATTACTACGGAAAATGGTAATTAGTTTTCGGATGATAAACAAGAGGAGCGGGGGAGCCAAGGAGTCAATGAGTCGATGAGTCTGTGAGTATATGAGTCTGTGAGTTTTAAATCAATAAATTATAACGGTCTGGACACTTTTTAATCAAGTCCTAATTTTTCGTTGTATTCGGCATTTCTTTTCCGTCAAACCACTCCGCGTAATCGCCAAACTGCTTTTCGTTGCCGTCAAAGTACTTTTCATACTCAACTTTTGAAATTACTACAACATCAAACTGCTTCCCGTTGTTGCCCAACTACTTCCCGGCATCTACAAACTACTCCGCGTCACCGTCAAACTTCTTCGTGTGAACGTCAGAATGCTTCGTGTTGTCATCAGGTGTCTTCGTGTTGATACCAGATATCTTCGTGTTGATGTCAGAAGTCTTCGCGTCGATGTCAGATTAGAGTTCGTTCAAGGAGATAAGTCAGGCGGCATTCGCTTACTTTAGATCCTGAAATAAATTCAGGATGACAAAGGGGATGTGTCATTCCGAACTTGTTTCGGAATCTATACAAAAATAGGGCGTGAAATATCACGCCCTCACAAAAGTAAATCAAAAAATAATAACTTATTTCTTTTTAGCCAGTACCTGTTCAATCACTTCCATCATAATTTCTGCCGATTTATCCCATGTAAGAGATTGGGAATATTCCAGCGCACCTTTCATGAGGCGCGAGCGGAGATGTTCGTCGCGAAGAAGAAGCAGAATTTTTTCCGCAAGCTGTTCGATGTTCCCGTATTCATAAAGCAACCCCGTTTCATGGTCTTTCACCGCGTCACGCAGGCCGGGAACATCGCTCGCAACTGCGGGCACACCGCATGCGTTTGCTTCCGTCACAGTTAGTCCCCATCCTTCTTTTGCGGATGTATTCACGACTACTTGCATCTGGTTGAGAAGGCGGACTTTTTCTTCCAATGGAAGGAATCCGGTAAATGTTGTTGCGTGGTGAATCTGAAGTTCGTCCGAGAGCTGCTCAAAAGCCGATTTACCGTCGCCTTCACCAATAATCACAAGCTTAGCATCCGGCAAAACTTTTAAAACAATAGCAAAAGCGCGCAGGAGGTGGTCGACGCTTTTATATTTTTTTATTCTTCCCACATACCCAATCATAAACTCAGTCCTTAGCATGCCGGGAAGCTGGCGGTATGCCGCATGGTTGACGGCACAAGGAACGAGAAAAATATTTTCCTTCCGGCATCCGTGCGAGAGCAGCTCTGTACGAGTGCTTTCCGAGATCGCTGCCAGCGGTGTATTCCGATACACCGAAAGAGCAAGTTGTTCGGCGCAATAGACATACGATGCTGCCGGAATGGAAGCCTCTTTATAGATGCTCTTTCCGAACAAGTGCATCACCATTCCCAATAGAGGTTCCCGAACATACAACGGAGTATAGAAGGGAATTTTATTGATATCGTCGATAACGATGTCGTAATGCTCGCGGTGGAAATGCCGTGCATACTCTATCGGAACGGTATAATTGAACAGGTTGCGGTTTCCCCTGCGTATAATCCGAATACCATCTATCACTTCTTCTTTGGGGGCACCTGAGAATTGTGAACACAGGAGTGTGATTTCATGCCCCCGGGCAGCAAGCCGTTTGAAGATTTGGTGGAGATAAACCTCCGCACCGCCGCCCGAAGGATTTTTAATATCCTGCCAATTAAAAATAAGTATTCGCATAAATTTTCTGAGTGTAATTGTAACGGAAACTGTCCTGATACATGAATCCGATCATGCAGCTTATTACTGATTAAAATAATGTATATGGAAATGCGCCGAACTTCAAGAATTTAAGTCTGGTTGGTGAATGAAAACGACTGACAAATTTCATCGCACACGAGGTACCCTTTTGCGGTGAGCCGGAGCAGTCCGTTGTCTACCCGGGCACGTCCTTGCCGAAGCAATTCAGAGGTAAGAGCCGAATTTCCTGTTAAGAGATCGTGTGCAAAACGCCGGCGAAATTGTTCAAGGTCGATTCCTTCGCTGCGCAGGCCGAGAAAGATTGTTTCTTCCATCAACTTGGATTCAGTTAAATGTTCGCCGCCCCCCAGCGGCAATATTCGTTTGTTCAATTTTTCGATGTAAGAGGCAATGTTTGAAATATTCCACCAGCGCTCATTCTTCCAGAAAGAATGCGCCGACGGGCCGAAGCTGAGATAATTTGAATGGTTCCAGTAATTGATATTATGCCGGCATTTAAAATTCGGCTTGCCTGCTGCGGCAGGCAGTGCATAATTTGAAACTTCATATTGCTCGTAGCCGTGCGAGGTAAGAAAATCGATTGTAAATTCGTATAACTCTGCATCCATATCCGGATCGAGCAGCGTGACTTGTTTCGCCTGAACCATATGAAAGAGCGGCGTTTCCGGTTCGACAATAAGACTGTAGCAGGAAATATGGGTCGGCTGAAGTTCAATGGCCTGTTCCAGATTGGATTTCCACCGCATCAGGGATTGACCGGGCAGAGAGAAAATTAAATCAAAGCTGACATTATTGAATCCTGCTGCGTAAGCATCACCCACGCATTGTTTCGCTTCGGACGCTGTATGGATCCGTGTGAGAAATCTCAAATCATTATCAAAAAATGATTGAATGCCCATGCTGATACGATTGACGCCGGCGGAATGGAACGCTATTAGCTTCTGTATATCGACAGTCCCCGGATTTGTCTCTAATGTGATTTCCGCATTTGTTTGAATTGAAAACCGTGACGCGAGAAGGTTCAGGATTTTTTCTATTTCCGACGGATGCAGGAGAGACGGTGTTCCGCCTCCGAAGAAAATGGTCTCGATTGTTTCATGGAAACGATTGTCATCTGCACGCAACTGGATTTCCGTTTCCAGCGCGGAAAGAAATCCCTTGATCAATGAATTGTGTGTGCCGCCCGATTCTGCCGGTGCAATTGAATAGAAATCGCAGTAGATGCATTTATGCTCGCAAAAGGGAATATGAATGTAAATTGAAGCCATGTGATGTGAGCTATCAGTTAACAGTATCGAGTTACGAGTAATGATTAAAAAATAATTCTTTTGTTTTCTGCTCTCTGTAATCCGCAACCTGTGTACATATTTCATACTCAATACTCCTTAAAGGTACAAACCTGTTCGCTGATATCATAGACATAGTTGGCTGTTTAACCATAACTCACATCTGCCGCCTCCTTTTGTCTTTTCTCTGAAAAATTTCTATATTCTTATAGTCATTGTGCGCTCACATTCGAATGAAATTCTGACTATGTCGACAAAACCACCAGCATCAGTTGTAGAATCACCCGCAGAATCACTGGAAAAGCTTGCCTACTCTGTCGTTGCAGAAATTCCTACACAGGAGCCTAACGACCGCAACCGACTTGGTTATTGTCTCTGGGGCTGGTTAAGCGAGCGTCGCGGTACACTTCTGCAAACTATTAACGCAGCAGGTACGCGCAGCTTGCTCACATCTGAAGAAATATTCGATATTATTCGAAAGCGACTTGAGGAAAAGGGAATTAAGGTTTCTTAAGCTATTGCAGGAAAAGTCGGCATCTCAATCGTTATTGATGTACTCATATTCCATAAGCTGAAACTCAATGTATCTCGATTTGAAAATATTTGTCCTTTCATTTATCCCGATCTTTGTTGCCATTGATGTGATCGGGTTAGTTCCGATCTTTCTTTCGCTCACGAGTGATATGAAACCTCCGGAAAAGAAAAAATTAATCACAGAAGCGACATTCACTGCGCTCGCTGTTTCTCTTGTGTTTCTTTTCGGCGGCAGAATGATTTTTAATTTTCTCGGGATCACAGAAAACGATTTTCGCGTCGGCGGCGGGATTGTCCTCCTGGTGCTTGCCGTTGTCGACCTTACTGTTACAAGCGAAAAAAGCCGGGCGCCGCAGACATCCGTCGGTGTTGTTCCTATTGGCATTCCCCTTATCATCGGACCTGCCGTGCTCACGACGCTGCTGATTGTTGTGGATACCTACGGGTATCTTGCTGCCGTGGTTGGGCTGCTGGCGAATCTGTTTCTTGTGTGGCTGATTTTCCAGAAATCCAATTATATTATCCGAATAATGGGAGAAGCAGGATCAAAGGCGTTTGCAAAAGTTGCCGCACTTTTTATGGCAGCAATCGCAATTATGATGATTCGTATCGGTCTGACTGCGATGATTGCTGCAAAGTAACGTTCTTTATAGTACAAACATAAACGATGCGAAATTTCCCACCATATATCACTAGTGAAACAATACTATGAATTTCGAACTGAAAAATAAAATAGCAATCGTTACGGCGGCGAGTCAGGGACTTGGCAAAGCATCGGCGATGACGCTTGCCCAGGAAGGTGCGACTGTTGTTATGTGCTCGCGCCGTCAGAAAGAAATTGCCGAAGCTGCAAACGAAATCCATGAAACCACCGGTGCGTCCGTTGTTCCCATGGTTATTGATGTTTCAAAATTAGAAGATATTAGACGATTAGTCCTGGAAACAAAACAGCAGTTCGGCACTGTGCATATTCTTGTCAACAATGCCGGCGGTCCGCCAACCGGGACAATTTCATCGCTCACCGACGAAGATTGGCTCAACGGTCACCAGTTGACACTGATGAGTATGGTACGGTTAACGAGAGAAGTTCTCCCGATGATGACCGGGCAGCGATGGGGAAGGATTATCACCATTACATCGATTGCGGCAAAACAACCGATCAACGAATTGCTTCTTTCTTCGGCGATCCGTCCGGGAATTCTGGGGCTCACAAAAGTGCTTGCAAACCTCCATGCAAAAGACAACATCACTGTTAATACAATTTGCCCGGGAAATATTCTTACAAAGCGTCAGGAAGAACTGAGCACTTCCCGTGCAAAGCAAAAGAATATGTCGTTAGATGAATATCTTACGGAAACAGCGAGTGCGATTCCTGCGGGACGATTGGGAAGGCCTGAAGAGATCGGCAATACAGTTGCGTTCTTAGCGTCCGAGCAGGCGAGCTATATCAATGGCGTGAATCTGTTAGTCGATGGCAGCGCAGCAAAAGGAATTCATTGAACAACAGTGTCTAAAATATTTTATTCTGTACTTGCCTGGATCGGCATCTTCACTTGAGACCCTGAACCAAGTTCAGACATAGCAAATACGCCTTGGATTGCTGTGGGGGATGCTTTATTACCAAAATAATATTCTTCCTGCCCGTTATTTGATCCGCACATAATCGACGAACGAGAATCCAATATTGTCTTCTTCATGAACGAGCCGGAAATTTTTTTGCACGTAATCGACATATGGCGGAAAGAATGTATCACCATCAACTTCTCTATCGATGAGGGTCAAACGCAATTCGTCAACCAACGGAAGAGCATCTTTAAATAACCGCCCTCCGCCGATAACGTACACCTCTTTCTCGTTTGTTAACGCCTGCAGGGCAAATTCTAGCGAAGGATAACTTTTTACGCCGTTGATGACATTAGAAGTGATGACGATATTCACCCGATGAGGAAATGGTCTGTCGAGAGAATCATACGTTCTGCGGCCCATAATAACGGTATGGCCGGTCGTCAGTTGTTTGAACCTGGAAAGATCTTCGGGAATGTGCCACGGCAGGGTTCCGTTTTTGCCAATGACTCGATTGTGGGCAATAGCAGCGATGATTATGAGTTTCATGAAATTCGATCGTCATTCCCCTTCCAAATGTTTTAGCAAGTGAGACGTGGAACAACTTTAGTCTATTTATTTATGATTCAAGCCATGGAGGGCGAATGCCAAGCAATTCGAGCTTGTGTTCAATCTCACTACGTTCAAGGTTGAATTTAATTTTCTCACCCTCCGGTGGAAGAAGACCATACTGAACTGCTACCGCGCGTGCGCCATCCTTGTCACCAGCCTGCAGTCGTGTTATTATTTCAATCTCCTGTTTCGATAATTCCATCGCGCCTAACTGATAATCTTTGAACGCTTCCCACACTAACGGACACCACTTGCTGACAATTTCGGTACCGATCGCCGTTGCATACGAACGGATTTCCCATTGTGCATGTTTTTCCATTCGAAGAGCAAGAAAATGCAGAAGATTATGCAGGTTGGTTTTCCAATATGCTTCAGTGTACGTACTCAGCGGTAAGTCCTTGCGTGCCTGCTCGCGGGCAAGTCCGGCTTCAATGCGTTCATTATACACCGTACGGGCAAGCTGGTGCAATTCTTGCTCGCGCGCTGAAAATATTTTCCCTTTGTCAAGCTCGAGAAATCCTTCACTCCCTTGCCGGTTGCTTTCTGCCTGCAGACGCCATGCATCGGGTTTCGTGTCTTGGGCAGCGTCGATGGCGAGAGAGTAGCGTGTAGAATATTCGTTGACGCTCGCAGTGCGGTGTCGAATCCATTGCCGCCAGCAATCCATCGGTACACGGACATGAAGCTTGATCTCGCACATCTCGAGAGGTGAAGTATGATGATGTCGTACCAGGTAGCGGATAAGCCCCTCATCTTCGCGGAGCTTCTTCGTTCCTTTTCCATACGAGACACGTGCGGCTTGCACGATGGAAAAATCAGATCCCATATAGTCGATAACACGCACGAAACCATCATTCAACACCTTGAAGGGAATTCCAAGTATGGCATCTAAACCCGGAACGTACGTACGCTCAAGTTTTTCAAAAGTTTGTTCCATTGTTTCCTGTATAAGAAATGATGAAGAGTTGGTGCATCACAATATTACAGCGCGTAGTTGAGCATCTTTGAAACTAATTTTGCTGCTGTGACATCGGCATGGTGCAGTCCCTTAATGGGCGCCAGTTCAACAACATCAAAGCCCACAATGTGCCGTTTGCGTGCAACCTTCCGCAGACATTTCATCACTTCATCCCACAATAGTCCGTTCGGCTCAGGCGCTCCGGTCGCCGGCATAATGGAAGGATCAAACGCATCAAGATCGAATGAGATATATACGTTTTCGGAAAGACATTCCACGACAAAATCATCCCAGTACTTCAGTACTTTTGTGTAATTACCGCGGCGTATCTCGTGCGCATAAAATGTATGTATTCCATGGTCGCGGATAAATTCTGCCTCTTCTTTACCTTGTGCACGAATGCCTACCTGCACAAGGTGTCGCGGATCGAGGAATTCGCACACCCGTGCCATGACCGATGCATGGCTGTACTTGTTTCCCAAATAGTCGGCACGGAGATCGGAGTGTGCATCAAATTGAAGGACAGAAAGATTTGGATACAATTTTGCGTGAGCGGCAATAGTAGAAGAAGAAATGGAATGTTCCCCGCCAAGGGTCACCACAAACTTTTGCCGTTCCACCATTTCAAACACCGTGTCGTAGATGAGCTGCAGAGCGGTTTCATCCTTTTTCTTTTCGAAGACAAGGGGGGAAAGAGTCGCAATACCATGTTCCTTGTAGATTTCGCGTTTTGTCTCTTCGTCAAAGTATTCAACCTGATGCGATGCTTTCAGGATTGCTTCCGGCCCGTTCTTGGTTCCGATCCCGTAACTCACTGTATGTTCATAAGGCGCCGGCAGAATGACGACTTTTGATGTTTCAAATGCAGAATATTGTCTTTCGATACCGAGAAAGTTCCGTTTGATATCGAGCGCCTTTACCATAGTGCCTTCTCCAAAATTGTGCTTTAATATATCTCAAACCTGATGGAAAAGCAAGCTTGCTCCGCACTTGATCTATGCTTGACAAAGTGGGCTTTTGTTCCGATAATATCACAACGACAGTATGAATACATCCCTCAATACAAAAATATACATTCTCATCACGTTCCTTGTTGCGCTGTGGTGTGCGGGAATTTTTGCCGCACCCGTACTTCAACATGCCGGTTTTACCGGAATTGCAAACTGCGCGTATTCCTTCTTCTCACGGATTTGTCATCAGAACGATACACGTTCATTTCATGTTGAAGGAGAAAAATTCGGAGTGTGCATTCGATGTAGCGCGATTTATTTTGGATTTCTTGCAGGATTGCTTTTGCTGCCGTTGTCGGGTGCACTGAAGCGGATACGTGTTCCGAATCGCATGCTGATGATTGCATTCATGATTCCAATGCTGGTTGACGTGGCGTTCAACGATACAGGTCTTCACATCAGCACAACGATGACACGCGCAGCAACCGGTATTCTCTTCGGCGGCGTGATGCCATGGTATATTGTTCCGCTTCTTATCGAAGCGTGTTTGCAATTAGTTCATAAAAAGAAATTTCAATCACTATATTCTGGAGTATGTGAGTATGTTCGAAAAACCCAGTAAACTTCGTCCTGCACTTCTTGGCGGAATCATTGTCGGTGCGATCTCTGGCATTCCGGGCTTAAATCTGCTTAATTGCTGCTGCTGCGCTGGAATTTTATTGGGCGGCGCGATGTCGGTTTATTTTTATAAGCAGGAATTCACGAATGAAATGCCGCCGATGGAATCATCAGATGCACTGATACTGGGTATCGTTGCCGGTATTATCGGGGCATTGATTACGACAATCCTTAATGCGACGATTTCTCTCCTTCTTGGACCGGTGGAAACGCAGATGATGCGCAACATCATGGAAAAGTTGATGCAGAAATTAGAAGACCGCGGTTCTCTTCCCGCAGGCACAATGGACAATATGCGCGATCAATTTGAACAAGCAATAAAAGAGGGAGGAACAATAGGCGGGATCCTTCGCTCACTTATTTATGCTTTGATCCTTTATCCAATTTTTTCCATGCTTGGCGGACTTATTGGCTTCGGAATGTTTGGCAGGAAAAAACCGCCCATTCAACAACAGCCGCCATTGCAATAATAATTCTGCAATACGAAGCGAAAATTATATCTTCAGAGAGGAAAGTGTGCCTTATCGAAATGAGAGGTCCCACGTAAACAAGTTCTCCCATAGTGACAATCGTGGAAAGAATAAAGAACAAATTTTCATTAAGCGTGAAAACTACGATCTCTTCTAACGAAAATTCGATAATCCTTTTATTTTCGTGATTCATTCAACAGCATAAGGAGCGTTTTTGTAAATTCGTACGACATTTTGAGAGATGTCGGTGAAACAAGATTTGAACGGTCGTCCGCAGTGTGCATAACACGAAGAACTTTTGGCACATTGATGGAATCAGCTTTAAATCCATTGTGCACAAATTTGCTCAACCGTTCTCCGTCGCCTTTCGGCACAATAGAAATGGAAATATTCTCAAGCCGATATTCTGCAAACGATTCGTAATCTGACTCGGGATACACTGAATTTTCGACCAGCGGAAATCCATTTTGTTGCGCCGCTTCATGGATATAGCGCATCAACAATCGGTTGTATCTGCCAACCGGACCAACGTACACTTCCTCGCCTGTCCCTTCAATGTCGAGGTTGATCATTGCAAGATGTTTTATGGGAATGACAAACTGGTTGACGTAATACATGGATCCCATTAATTTTGCTTCTTCATAATCGAAGAAACAGAAATCAACGGAGTAATTCCATTCTATATTTTGCAAGTGCTGGATAAGTGCAAGCACAACAGCAACGCCGCTGCCATTATCGTTAGCACCCGGCGAAAATGTGACTGCATCGTAATGAGCGCCAACAACGATGCGCTTTGTCCCTTTTCCCAGTCTGACAATAATATTATTGCCCTCAAGTACTACCGTGTCACGCTTAACGACAGAAACATTTTTGAATGGCGCAGTAACATACCCAACTTCCATCTTTTGCAGTTGTCCTTTGATGAACTCACCGCGGTCGAGATGTGATCTGCCCTCGATGCCAAGAACATAAGCGTACAATTCGTCCTCCAGCGGCATCTGCGCCTGTACATAAGAACCTACCAACAAGGATATGCTGAGAAGAATCCAAAAACGTTTCATACGTCCCTCACTTATTTAATTTTATACGAAATGTCGTTTTAAATCCCGAATTGTTTTCTTTGAGGAAAAGCCTGCCTGCATGGTATGTTTCGATGATGCGTTTTGATAAACTCAAACCCAGACCCCATCCGCGTTTCTTCGTCGAAAAGCCGGGGCGAAATACATCATTCCGGTGTTTTAACGTGATGCCTTTGCCTGTGTCGGAGATATCTACATACGCATGCTTCCCGCGTTCTGATATGGAAAAAGCAATCGTTCCCTTACCGTTTTCAATAGCATCGAGCGCATTCTTAATAAGATTTTCTAGTACCCATTCGAAGAGTTCTCGGTTAATGCGTGCACGAACCGGTTCACTCGATTCGACGACAAGATGAACTTTCTTGCCGGTTTGTGGAATTCGCCGCTGGAAATATTCAATCACTGTACCGATTACTTCTGTGAGATCCTCTTCATGGAGGTCCGGTTTGGAACCAATTTTTGAAAACCGGTCTGCGATTTTCTGGAGACGGTGAAGATCACTTTCCATATCCAGCAAGGTATCTGTTGCTTTCTTGTCGCCCTCAGACTGTTCTTTCAGCAGTTCGACCCAACCGAGCATGCTGGATATCGGAGTGCCGAGTTGATGTGCGGTTTCTCTTGCCATTCCAACCCATATGTTGCTTTGCTCGCTGCGTTTGATATAACTGAAGCTGATGTACCCGATAAGAATAAAAAGTGCGGCAACAGCCAGTTCAATATAAGGAAGCCAACGGAGCTGGACAACGAGCGTCGACTCGCCATAGTGAAGATAACTTAAGATGACTGTGTCCTGATAAGCGACTATGATGGGCGGATGAGAGCGGTCCATCGTGGCCATGAGATTTTTCAAGAACTGATGTTGGTCTTCATGTGATACATGAGAATTCAGCGAGATGTTTTTAATATTTGCGCTAAAGGGAAATACAGGTTCGTCGTTTCGATCTGTTAAAATGACTGGGAAATCAATTGTGTTGATAATTTCGTTGAAGAGAAAAGTATATTCGCCGTTGCCTTCTTTGCCATTTGCCATGTACTCGAGCGATTTGGCATAAAGGTCTGCGATATCTTTTTCTTTCTGACTCAATGCCTGAACAAGATCGTGTGTGTACCATAGTGTGCCGGCAATAATGAGGAAGGCGAACACCATCAAAGAAATCTTTAACCGACCGGAGAAAGAAACAGCGCCAGTCGCAGCAGATGTGATGAGCGATGCTGTTTTCATGTTGAATGAATGCTGTTATCGCACAATGAGTGTTTGATCGCGGCGCGCCCCGACGGAAACCATCCAGATTTTTGTATCGAGCATATTACTCAGCGCTTCGATGTACCGTTTCGCTTCTTTCGGAAGTTTTCCGTATTGCTGGATGTCCGATGTTTTTGCCTGCCATCCTTTAAAAGTATGATACACCGGCTCCACTGCTTCGAGCGTCTGGGAATCTGTCGGGTAATGAATTAATTTTTTTCCACCAACTTTGAATTCTGTACAAACCTTGATTTCTTTGAATTCATCCAATACATCGAGCTTTGTTATGGCTATTTTCTGGATGCCGTTGACGCGTATGGAATACATGAGACTCACCGCATCGAGCCATCCGCATCGCCTGGGCCTGCCGGTTGTCGCGCCGAACTCCCCGCCGATTTTACGCAAACGCTCGCCGATATCATTCTCAAGTTCCGTAGGGAAGGGACCGTTGCCGACACGCGTGCTGTACGCTTTCACAATTCCAACTATGGAATTTACTGCGGTCGGAGGAATACCAAGTCCCGTACATGCACCGCCGCTTGTCGGATTTGAAGATGTCACGAACGGATATGTCCCATGATCGACATCGAGCAGTGCGCCTTGTGCGCCTTCGGCAAGAATTCTCTTTTTATGTTTAAGAGCATTGTTTAGATATTCAGAGGTATCGGTTATATATGAATCCAGCTTCCTGTCAAATTCTTGATACTCATGTATAATCTCGTCGACATCGAGAGATTGCGAATTGTAGAGTTTATTGAGGATTTCGTTGTTTGCCTCAATGTTGCGTTTCAATTTCTTGCAGAGTACATCTCGGTTCAGCAGATCGACGACGCGAATGCCTGTACGCATATACTTGTCAATATATGCTGGACCGATGCCGCGTCCGGTTGTACCAATTTTTTGTTCGCCCCGTTCGCGCGCTGCATCGAGCATTTTGTGGTACGGCATTATCAAGTGCGCATTGTGACTGATGAGGAGCCGGCCGGCGATTTTAATGCCGGCATCTTTCAGCTGTTTGATTTCCGTCATGAGCGCCACCGGATCAAGCACGACACCGTTTCCGATGACGCAGGTGACATGGGAATGAAAAATGCCAGAGGGAATAAGGTGAAGAACATATTCCTTCTCCGGTTTCCCTTTGCTTGGCGGCAGAACAACGGTGTGTCCGGCATTCGCTCCGCCCTGGTAGCGAGCGACGATGTCAACATTTTCGCTCAGGTGATCAACAATTTTTCCTTTACCTTCATCGCCCCATTGGGCACCGAGAATGATTTCTACTGGCATAGTCTTAAGAGATTATAGTCTTAGAGATTAGTGAATTAAATATATTCCACGATGCAGAGTCGACCGTTTGCATAATAGACACGCGGGCATCGAGCACAGAAAACAGACTGCGCATTGTCAGGTATCGAAAACTATTTAGTTAAAATTTCCACCAAAGACAAGCATCGATGTACAGCCGGCAAAAGTAATTTGCATCTTACCATTTTTCCTTATGAATTTTTCCAGAATTGAACTTTTCCTTTGCTGTATCTTCTCCAGTCGGATGGCCGATAGGGATAACATTGAGCGGAATGATATTTGCGGGAATGTGTAATATTGTTTTGACGGATTTCATTCTGTCGGGATACGGATACGCAGCCGTCCATAGTGCACCGAGACCAAGTGCTTCTGCAGCAAGTAAAATGTTTTGGCTTGCAAGAGCGGAATCGATCACAGCGTACTCATCCATATGTTTGTGTGCATGTGCAGGCACTCCGCATACGATGATTGCAGCTCCAGCTTTGTAAATCATCTTTGCGTACGGGAGTGCATCACCAAGTGCATCGAGCGTTGTCCGATCCGTAACAATTATAAACTCCCAGGGCTGACAATTGACCGCGCTTGGCGCTGCCATTGCAGCTTTCAACAGAATTTCAATGTCATCCGGTGTGACGGATTCACCGGTGAAATTTCTCACACTTTTGCGATTGTGAATAACGGTGATTGCATCCGGGTATTTTTTGTGTTCCATTTCTCTATTCATAAGAACCTCATAATATTTATAAGCCGATCAATAGGAAGATAATGCTACTTTGCCTTTCAGTCCATTAACGCCTATATTTATCTCACGAATGAACATAGTCCTTTTAGGTTAAAGGAGCAAGTCTTGGATAAATTTGTCATCAATGGCGGGAAATTTCTGAGCGGCACAGTCACAATCGGCGGCGCGAAGAATGCTTCGTTGGCTTTAATGCCCGCAACAATTCTTGCGAGCGGCATTTCTCATCTTTCCAACACGCCGGATCTGCGCGACGTAACGACCATGAGACGTTTGCTTGAGACAATTGGAATTCTTGTCTCATCGGTTGACCAGACAATGACCATTGATACAACACGGATCAGCAGCTATGAAGCACCGTACGAACACGTGAAGAAAATGCGTGCTTCTATCTATGTTTTAGGTCCTTTGGTGGCGAGATTCGGTCAAGCGAAAGTTTCACTTCCCGGCGGCTGCGCGTGGGGACCGCGTCCGGTAAATTTACACGTCGAAGGCATCCGCAGACTTGGAGCCGAGATAGATTTAGAAGCAGGGTACATCGTAGCGAAGGCAAAACGTCTGCATGGCGCGAGGATACTTTTTGATATTTCCAGCGTCGGCGCAACGGGCAATGTGATGATGGCGGCGGTGCTTGCAAAAGGTACAACACTCATAGAGAACGCAGCACAAGAACCGGAGATTGTTCAGCTTGCAGAATTCCTGGGGAAAATGGGCGCAAAGATTCATGGTGTCGGTACAGGTCGTTTAGAAATTGAAGGTGTGGATGAGTTGCACTCCGCAGGTATTGCAACGATTCCGGATCGCATCGAAGCCGGAACATTTCTCATTGCAGGTGCAATAGCAGGAAAGCGCGGCAATGTTGTGCGGTTAGAAAAATGCAATCCCCATCATGTCGGTGCGCTCATCATTAAGTTGGAAGATGCCGGGGCAGCAGTGACGACCGGTGTCGATTGGATAGAACTTTCTCCGCCGGAAAAAATTGCACCTATTAATGCGACCACTGCGATTTATCCCGGTTTTCCGACCGACATGCAGGCACAATGGATTGCATTGATGTCGTTGGCAGGCGGCACAAGCATAGTGACAGACACAGTGTACTTTGACCGCTTCATGCACGTGCCGGAACTTGTTCGGCTTGGAGCCAATATCACGGTGAAAGAAAATATTGCAACCGTTGTCGGTGTAAAGAAATTAGCGGGAGCGAAAGTAATGTCCACCGATCTTCGTGCAAGTGCATCGCTCATCCTTGCCGGACTTATTGCTGAAGGAACAACGGAAGTTCTTCGTGTGTACCATATTGACCGAGGATACGAATCGATGGAGAAGAAGCTCCAAGCGCTTGGCGCTGATATTCACCGTGAGCAGGGCGAGGAATTTTAAGTACCGGATGGAACCTTCCGAAAGTTCCCCTGTTTGAACGAAGATATCTTTCGGAAGGTAACTCAGACCATGCAAACCCGCACATTCCAAATTTCTGCACTTGTCCTTATTCTCTTTGCCATCGTGTGTACGCGCGTTCCACTCTTGAATTATCTCGGTTTTGAATTTTCTGTGCTCACGGTACTTCTTACTGGTTATATCTCAGGAATTTTAACACTTGTACTTTGGAAACAGACAAATCCGGAATGCAAACCGGATGTCTGGCGTTTTATAGGGCGAAGTGTCGCCGCTTCGTCTGTTCTTTTTATCATTCCGTGTATCATCTCGCTGGCAAATGCAGTGTTTGTGAAGAATTGCTCTCTCGGCGATGGGATAAAGCTGTACCTCCTCACGGTAATCCCTGGTGTGTTTTTTTCTATCTCGATTGCCCTGCTGGCTGGAGTGACATTTGGAAGATGGCGTAAAACTATTTTCACCGTACTCTACATCCTCGTCCTTTTCCACATTCCATTTATTACTTTAACCCGTCCGCAAGTATTTGCATTCAATCCAATCGTAGGATTCTTTCCTGGCTTCACGTACGACGAAACACTTCAGGTAACCCAGCGTTTATTGACGTACCGTTTAGCAGTCTGTGCTGCAGCCGGATGTTTTGCAGCTGGATCTGTTTGGTTGTGGCAGATACGTCAGACTAAAAAGGAAACATTTATTTCAGCAAAGTCTGCGCTTCCTCTTGTTGAACTTATTGTCATTGCAGTGCTTGCTCCAGTGATAGCCATCGTTTTCACTTTAAGCGACCGCTTTGGATTATCTTCATCTGAAAATTTTATCCGGCAGAAACTTGCAGGCAATTATAAGACATCACATTTTGAAATTATTTATTCAGCAGGAAGCATCAAGCACGAGCGCATTGTAGAACTCGGTCAATTGCATGAGTTTTATTTTGAAAAACTTTCACGTGAACTGAACCTTCATTCGCACGACCGTATTGTCTCGTTCCTCTATGCGTCGCCAGAACAGAAGGGACGACTTATCGGTGCAGTACACACTGATCTCACGAAGCCATGGCTGCGGCAGATGCATATCAATCTTGCGGATGTTGAATCGGCATTGAAGCATGAGATGGTGCACGTTCTTGCAGGGGAGTTCGGGTGGTCACCTTTGAAAGTGGCACCGAATTCCGGACTGATTGAAGGACTTGCAATGGCAATGGGGCGGACATCTTCGATCGAGGAACCGCTTGATCGTGCAGCGGCAACGGTATTCGCTTCCGGTGTCCGCTCAAATCTTAAATCACTTTTCACGTTTACCGGTTTCATCCAAGCCAATCCTTCCATCAGTTACACGCTTGCCGGATCGTTTTGCCGATTTCTCATAGATTCGTTCGGTGTAAATCAATTCAAACGATTATATGCCGGTAGTGATTTCAAAAATATCTATCAACAGGAGTTGAAGTCCTTGCTTATAGAATGGCAGTCAACCATTGAACACATCCCGCTTCATCATGCCGACAGTATAAAAGCTGTGTACTTCTTCCGGCGCCCTTCCATTTTTGGAAAAGAATGCGCTCGTGTTATTGCAAACGTGAATACCGAAACAAGAGAACTTCTTGTTCATCAAGATTATGAAAAAGCATTATTGTCAGCAGAACTCTCTATGCGATTGAGCAAGACGCCGGAGGCCATTTCTCAAAAGGCGGCTGCCTTATTTGAGATGCGGCGATTTAATGATTACATCGAGTTTGTCGATACACAACTTCGCGACACAACAATGAACAGTGCTCTTTTACCGCTTCACCTTCGACTTGGCGATGCGTACTGGGCGCTGGATTCTCTTGCCAAAGCAAGACAAGAGTACGAAGTAATGTCGAATATCCATTTGAATGCGTTATACGAAGAAGCGTGCCAGCTTCGTTTGGAAGCATTAAAAAATTCGCAGGAGCGCAGCGAGCTTCAGATCTATTTCACATATTCTATGGAAAATACAATGCGCATTGCGCGGTTGGAACGACTGGTTAGTCCGGCAGCGCGTTATTTGCTTGCACGTGAGTATGCTGCGAAAGAACGCTTTGCAGAAAGCGCACATTTTTTTAATACGATTGGATCTATGGAATCACAGGCACTCGAATTTTTCCGCCACCTCAGAATGGGGAAAGTCTGGTTTAAGCTGCAGGAATTTGAAAAAGCTAAAACCGCATTTGCTGAATCACTCCCAATAGCTCCGAATACATTTCTTCAATTCGAAGCAACTGAATGGATTGAGCGAAGTGATTTTGCTAAGTAACCTTATGAACGTTCTCAACCTTGAGGAGGTTAAATGAGTACCGTTGCTTTTCCTGCAATTTTTGGCTTAATTGAGATCGCTCAAAATTATTTTGAGCGACCTTTTCCTGAATCTGAGATAAGCAGAATTCGGGATCTTAGTTCAGGTTGAACACTTAAATCTTACTGACACTAATCATTTTTGGAGCAAAACAATGTCACAAACAATTACAGATGTTTGGGCGCGCGAGATACTCGATTCCCGCGGCAATCCTACAATCGAAGTCGAAGTTGAATTAGAAAACGGCACGATAGGCCGTGCAGCAATTCCCAGCGGCGCATCCACCGGCGAAAACGAAGCAGTCGAACTGCGAGATGGTGATAAAACACGCTATCTTGGCAAAGGGGTCTTGAAGGCAGTGAAGAATGTCAATACCATAATTTGCAAAGAAGTCGTCGGCTTCGATGCTCTTGATCAAGTTGGTATCGACAAGATGATGATTGCGCTCGATGGGACGCCAACCAAAGGGAAACTTGGAGCAAACGCCATCCTTGGTGTGTCCTTAGCAGTTGCGAAAGCGGCGGCTCAATCGTTAAAGATGCCTCTCTACCGGTACATCGGCGGGACGAATGCAAAAGTTCTTCCTGCACCAATGATGAATATAATAAACGGCGGCTCGCACGCTGATAACAATGTAGATTTTCAGGAATTCATGATTTTTCCTGTCGGGCTTCCTACATTCGCTGAGGCGCTGCGCAGCGGTGCAGAAGTTTTTCACACACTCAAAGGCGTGCTGAAGAAAAGAGGATACAACACTGCTGTTGGTGATGAAGGCGGATTTGCGCCGAACCTGAAATCGAATGACGAAGCTATCGAAGTTATTCTAGAAGCGATCACGAAAGCCGGATATAAACCGGGCTCACAGATTTACATTGCTCTTGATCCTGCGGCAAGTGAATTCTATGACACAAAGAAGAAAAAATATGTTTTCCATAAATCGGATAAGTCGGAAAAGTCTTCAGCGGAGATGGTGACATTCTGGGAGAACTGGGTGAAACAATATCCTATTGTATCGCTCGAAGACGGTATGTCGGAAGGCGATTGGGATGGATGGAAACTCCTTACCGATGCTGTGGGCAAAAAGATTCAACTTGTCGGTGATGATGTGTTCGTGACGAACGTTGAGTATCTCGCAAAAGGAATTGCGAAAGGTGTTGCAAATTCCATTCTCATTAAGGTGAACCAGATCGGCACGCTCACCGAGACACTCGATGCTGTTGAAATGGCAAAGAGAGCAAGCTACACATCTGTGATCAGCCACCGCTCTGGTGAAACCGAAGATACCACCATTGCCGATATCGCTGTTGCAACAAATTGCGGAATGATCAAGACCGGTTCTGCAAGCCGCACAGACCGTATTGCCAAATACAATCAGTTGATGCGAATTGAAGAAGAACTTGGTACGAACGGTTACTATGCCGGCAAGTCTGCGGTAAACGCAAAACTGTAAAAGAATTTCCATACTTGTACTTTGGCTGGGAGGGAGTTCGTGTTCCCGACCAGCCTTCTTAATTTTGAGGGAATATTATGACACCAATAATTAAATTTGGAACAGACGGCTGGCGCGGCGTTATTGCCGACGACTTTACATTTGCAAACATCGCGAAGGTTGCACTGGCAACAGCGAATTTTTATAAGCGCCACAAGAAAATTAAAAACGGGATTGTGGTCGGATATGATTCGCGCTTCCTTTCGCAAGAGTTTGCCGAAAAAGTTGCCGAGGTGCTGGCTAACCGCGGTATCAAAGTTATTCTTTCCGATAAAATTTCTTCAACGCCGATGGTTTCAATGCTGACCAAGAAGTTGAACGCCGCCGGCGGTGTGGTTATTACCGCAAGCCATAATCCGGCACAGTATAACGGCTTCAAGATTAAAGGTGATTTTGGCGGTCCTGCTTTTCCGGAGACAATTGAGAAAGTAGAAAAAGAACTTAAAAAAGTTATCAAGCTCAATGTAAAAAGTAAAAAATCATTCGCTGAACTTCTGGAAAAAGGAATCATCAAGAAGATTGACTTCACCTCGGTGTACATCGAAGACATCAAGAGCAAGATCAATGTTGATTTAATCAAATCAGCAGGAATCAAGATTGCGTATGACGCGATGCACGGTGCGGGTCAGGGTGTGATGGATCAAATTCTTCCGTTGAAGGTTTCGATTCGCGGTGACTTTAATCCGTCGTTTGGCGGAAGCCATCCCGAGCCGTTACCGCAAAACACACCCGGATTGATCGATGCAATTGTAAAGAACGGCTGTGACATCGGTATTGCGACAGACGGCGATGCAGACCGCATTGGTGCATTTGACGAAAAAGGAAACTTCGTTGATTCACATCGTATCTTCGCACTTCTCTTAAAATATTTTATTGAAGAGAAGAAGATGACGGGCGAAGTAGCAAAATCATTTTCCGTCAGTCAAATTATCGATAAGATGTGCAAGAAATACGGTTTGGTTCTGCACGAAACTCCTGTTGGGTTCAAGTATCTCTGCCGCCTCATGGTCGAAGGCGATATCCTTATTGCTGCAGAAGAAAGCGGCGGTATAGCAGTCAAAGGCCATCTTCCGGAGCGCGATGGCACTTATATAGGTCTTCTGCTTGCAGAGATCATGGCGACACAGAAAAAGAAACTGAGCGAACTGGTCAACGAGCTCATGGAGGAATTTGGCTGGTGTTACTTTAATCGAAACGATGAACATCTTACCGAAAAGGAAAAGAATCGCATCATGGCGTTCTATAAAAAAGGCCCGAAACAGATCGCAGGATTTCCAATCCAGCGGATCGAAACCAAAGACGGCTTCAAACTCTTTATCGAGAACGGATGGATTTTGGTGCGTGCATCGGGCACTGAGCCGCTGATTAGGTTCTATGCAGAAGCAGAGACTCCGGAAAAAGTAGAAACATTGTTAAAGGCCGCACAGGCGGTGTGATGGTATAAATGAGGTATGAGTATTTGAGACAGCCTCCGGCAATGTTCGGAGGTTTTTTTTATCCTCAGAAGAAACGAGTGTTCTATGATCGAGTTACATCGCGGAGAGCTGGAAGCCTGCAATTGTAACACGCACAGCGTGTTTCTATTTGAAAGGACACAATGCTGAAACGAGGTGATGAGTTACAGCTTGAGATAACGGATGCGGCATTCGAGGGCAAGGCTGTTGCGCGCCGCGAAGGATTGGTCTTCTTTGTTGAGAATGCAGTGCCTGGTGATCTTGTCACCGCAACGCTCCTGAAAATAAAAAAGAATTTTGTAGAAGCGAAAGTTGTTCGCGTCGACCGTCCATCGCCGCTGCGTGCGGAGCCTCGCTGTAAATACTTTGGTGTGTGCGGCGGGTGCAAGTGGCAGCATGTGGATTATCAGGCGCAGCTTCGGCTTAAACAGCAGCAGGTGGTCGATTCATTCGAGCGCATCGGCGGATTTTCCAGTCTCAAGGTTCTTCCTATTATCGGCGCAGATGATATTTATTTCTACCGCGGCAAAATGGAATATTCATTTGCTGAGAAACAATGGCTCACGGAAAAGCCATCTGCGCTTGGCGATTTTCGAGTGCCGGATGAAGAAAACAAATTACTCACTCCTGCGCCTTTGGCGAACAATTCTCAATCTCCAATCTTTCTGGGTTTACATGTTCCGCAACGCTACGATAAGGTTCTCGATATCAATGAATGTCATTTACAATCTGCTGTTTCAAACCAGATTTTGAACTTTACTCGCGACTTTGCCCTGCGGAATCAACTTAATGTGTATTATTCGGATCGCAACAGCGGCTATCTCCGCTTCCTTGTTATTCGCGAGAGTAAGATAACAAAAGAAGTGATGGCAAATCTCGTGACATTCGAAAATCATCCTGATGTGATGAAGCAGTATGCGGCAGAATTGAAGGCGAGTGTTGAGCAAGTAACGACAGTGGTGAATACGATTAACAGCAGGAAGGCACAAATTGCATTTGGAGATACAGAAAATGTCTATCTCGGCGATGGATGGATTCATGAAAGATTGGGCAATCATAACTTTACTATCTCGGCAAGTTCGTTTTTTCAGACAAACGTAGCGCAGGCAGAGAAACTCTACGATGTGGCGAAAGAATTTGGCGAACTCAAATCAACGGATGTCGTGTTCGATCTTTATTCTGGAACGGGCTCTATTTCTATCTTTATTTCGGATATGGTAAGAGAAGTGGTTGGGATAGAATCCGTCGAAAGTGCAATACGTGATGCAGAAAAGAATGCACAAGCAAACAATATCACCAATTGCCGATTCCTGCTTGGCGACTTGAAAGATCGGTTAACAAAAGATACAGAATGGATGTCGTCTCATCCGAAACCGGATGTGCTTGTTATTGACCCGCCGCGCAACGGGATGCATCCGAAAGTTGTAGAAGAAATTCTTGGCCTGGCACCGGAGCGCATCGTGTATGTCAGCTGCAATCCGGCAACGCAGGCACGCGATGCAGAATTACTGTGTATTGAAAAATATCAGTTGATCAAACTTCAACCAGTGGATATGTTCCCGCATACATTTCATATCGAGAATGTAGCGCTGTTGCATAAAAAGTAACTTTGACAAGATTCTTTTCTTTAAAAAGATTCAATAATCTGAATCAATACAATACATGGATTTTGTGTTTTGTTTGTACTGAGAGAATTGCAATTTGCAAGTTTCTCTTAGCCATTATCTGGCTCGAATTACTTCCGTCCGCCGCATTGTTGTTTGCGGGCTGATACTGGAAAATTCTTTCTCGATTCGCACGGGCTCAATCATTTCTGCAAACTTTACCTCAAAGATATTTAAAACACAGTCTGCTTTCGCAGCTCTAAAAAAACAGATAAAAGGGTTTCGTCAATAGAATACTTTCTACCTAAGATGTTCTTCAAAAAACGATGTGATGGAATCTTCATACATCTTACCGCCCATATCCCATACATTGTTGTGCTCGGCGCCTTCGATAAGCAAAAGCTGCTTTGGTTCGTTCGCAGCGTTGTACAGCAGCTTGGAGTAATCAGATTTAATGAACGAATCGTTTTTTCCATGAACAATGAGGAGCGGTACGTGCACACGTTTAATATCATCAATCGGAGCGACAAGTCTCGCTTTGAAATTTGCCATTTTTTGGGATTGTACCAGTGCGATGTTTCGCAAAAAATGCCAGGGTAGCTTGATAATTCGTTTTTGGTAATCAACGAAAACAACACGCAATGCCGTATATGTTCCTTCTGAAATAACAGCAGCAATCCGATGATCGATAGCCGCAGCCAGAATTGCCACTGCTCCGCCCATCGATGTTCCGAAGACGCCAATCTTGCCAATCTTGATATCCGTTCTCGAATGCAAGTAAGAAATCACTGCTGAGACATCTTGTTTCTCATAAAAGCCGTAGGTGCAATAATATCCTTCGCTTTCACCATGTTGTCGGGAATCATAGAGAAATATGTTGAAACCCCTTTGGTAAAGTGATCGTGCAAACGGCACACCGGCGATCTTGCAATCACCAACTCCATGCAGGTAAATGATCGTGCCCTGCGCTTTTTTCTTCTGATGAACAAACCAGCAGCTGAGTTTCAATCCGTCAAACGTCTCTAGAGTCACATGTTCTTCAGGAAGTCCGGCATCCTTTGGTTCCAGGAGGTTGGTAAAGCGTGCATACCATTCTTTCTTACGCCGTATAGGCTTTAAAAGAATAAGCGGTCCCGTAACGAGAAGGACAAATGTAGCCTGAATGAGAAAGAGAACGGCCAGAATCAACAGGTTATAGACAATTGCCATCAATATTCTGTGTTAAATGTCATTGAAATCGGATTGTACAATGCTTCTTTTAGAATATATCAAGGCATAAGGAGGGAAGCAAGCGATAGCATGCAAATGTATGGACTTGAATGAAGCACTATCACTCACTATCTTACCTTGAAGCCCCCAACTTTTTCCACGGACCAAAGGTCTAATACTATGTCTGACGAACGAAGGAATTCCGAAC
>Ga0182021_10002073_pt1 | contig 23417 bp, 18 predicted proteins | sample 612E3MmetaG_FD_120493 | JGI IMG/M metagenome (GOLD analysis project Ga0182021, IMG submission 120493) | Permafrost microbial communities from Stordalen Mire, Sweden - 612E3M metaG (Illumina Assembly) | ecosystem: Environmental > Terrestrial > Soil > Wetlands > Permafrost | place: Sweden... | reverse complement strand
GGAGGTGCTGCCGGACTGAGTCGCGCCGCCGGCAGTAGAGCCGGACGGAACGGTGCCGCTCGGGGCGGTACCGTTACCGTATCCGCCGGCCTGCATGGTCTCGGTGCTCACATAGTTGTAGGACTTGTCCACGTAGACGGTCTCTGCGACGCTGGCGGCCGTCACTATGTGTGCCTCGTAGGCCGCATGGCCGGACTGGCTGGCGTCGGAGTCGGTCTCGATGCGGACGATCGTGACGTCGCTGCCGACCTTGGCCACGACGACGGCCTTCACCTGGGCGAGGGTGTCGCCGGTGAGGAGGGTCTCGTCGGTCCGCTGGTTGCCCCACGGGTTGCTCGACGTGGCGCCGGCCGGCGCCGTCGCGGTGGCGGAGGTGCCGCCGGCCGACGAGGTACCGCTCGTCGCCGTGGCGGCCGATGACCCGGATGCGGCGAAAGCCGCCGACCCGATCGAGAGGGTGAGGACCATGGTCGCCACCGGGATCGTCCATCGTTTCTTCAGGAACTGTTTCACTCGATACTCCGTTTCGTCGCTTGCTCTGTGGCCTCCATCGCCCGGAACACCCGGGCAAATCCAGTGTGCACGGCCGAAATCACGCCGTTGTTGCCGCTCGGATACGGTCTCGCAACCTCAGGTGACGCTTCCGAGATAGCGGGCCCCTGCTCTGCCCGCGAGCCCTTAACCAGGGCTTAACACCCCCTCGCGTAGACTCCGGACCATGGAAAAGGAACTGGAGATCCTAGTGATAGAGGACGACTCGGCCATCGCGGCCAGCCTGTCGGACGGGCTGAGCGGCGAGGGCTATAAGGTGCACTGGGAATCCACCGGAGGCGGCGGCCTTGCCTACGCCCGCGACAAGAACCCGCGCCTCGTCATTCTCGACGTTCGCCTGCCCGACGGCTCGGGCTTCGATTTCTGTCGCGAGATGCGGCTGCAGGGTCTCCGCCTCCCCATCCTCATCCTCACCGTGCGAAGCGACGAAGTGGACAAGGTCCTGGGGCTGGAGATGGGCGCCGACGACTACTTGACCAAGCCGTACCGGCTGCGCGAGCTCCTCGCCCGGGTGCGCGCCCTCATGCGCCGGGCCTACGGCGAGCTCTCCAGTTCGGAGGCCGATCGCCTCTACGCCGGCGACCTGGTCATCGACCGGGGCCGGGCCCAGGTGAGCCGCGGCGGCACACTCATCAACCTCACCCCCCTCGAGTTCCGGTTACTCGTCTTCTTGGCCCAGCACCCAGGCCAGGCGTTCAGCCGGACGCAGCTCATGGATTGTGTCTGGGGATACTCGAGCGATTACTACGACGAGAAGACGGTGAACGTGCACATCCGCCGGCTGCGCGAGAAGATCGAGATGGAGCCGAGCAGCCCGGAACTCCTGCTGACCGTGCCTGGGGTCGGGTACCGGATCGCGGTGGCCGCTTGAGGCTGCCCCGGCACAGCCGCCTCTCGCTGAGATACAGGCTGCCCCTCACCTACGCAGCGGTGGCCCTGCTTGCCGTGCTGCTGGTGGGAGGCATCTCGTTCCTCATCCTCAGCACCTACTACTCCGGAGCGGAGCGGGACTATCTCAAAGCCGGAGCGACCCGGGCGACCCGAGACCTGGGGTCCGTCGACTGGACCGCCGTTAGTAGCGGTGACGCTACGTCCGTATCGCTTGCCACCCAGAAAGCGGCCGGCGCTGCACTCGCCATTCAAGTCCGGGTGCAGGTGATCTCCTCGTCGGGGACCACGCTGGCCGATTCTGGATCACCGGGCCAGATAGACCCCTCAGCCGCCGGGGCGCAGGCCCAGACGGGCGGGACAGGTGGGACCGGCGCGGCTGCAGGCGGTGGCAAAGGCGAGCCGGGCGGAGGATCCGGGGACGGCCTGCCCAGCCCCATCGGCCCGGGACTCTTCGGCGGAGACGGCTCCGGCAGTGCCACCCGCTCGAGCGAGGTATATGAGCAGCCTCTGACCGTGAACGGCACGACCGTGGGGACGCTGCGGCTCTCCGAAGCCCCGGCGTACGGCACGGCCATCCTTCGCGACACCTTTGTCGGCTGGGGCCTGGCGGCCATCGCCGCGGTGCTCTTGGCCGGAGGGCTCGGCTTGATATGGAGCCGGCGCCTCACCCGTCCCCTCCTCCGGGTCACCGCCGCCAGCGACCGGATGGCTGCCGGAGACCTCAGCGTGCAGGTGGACGTCCGGCGGGCGGACGAGATCGGCCGGCTGGCCCACTCCTTCAACAGCATGGCGGCAAGGACCGAGCACACGGTGGTCGCCTTGCGCCAGTTCGTGGCGGACGCCGCTCACGAGTTGGGTACCCCCCTCACCGCTTTGGAGGCTGATCTGGAGCTGGCCTACGAGCGGAGCGAGAGCCAGGAAGGGAGACGATTGATGAAGCGTGCGATGCACCAAGCGGAGCGCCTGGACCGACTGTCGGAAAGCCTGCTCCAACTGTCGCGTCTGGATGCGGGCGAGTTCTCGGGCGGCCCGCTGAGGCTCGACCTGGTGGAGTTCATGCAGTCCATGGCCGACGGGGCCGCCTCGCGCGCCGAACAGGCCGAGATCGAGCTGCGCCTGCACCTCCCCGACGAGCCGGTCTGGGTGGCCGGATACGCAGACAAGCTGCAGACAGCGGTCGAGAACCTCCTCGACAACGCTCTGAAGTTCACCGACCCGGGCGGCCGCGTGATCCTCGGGCTGATCACGGATCCCGGGGGCACGGCCACCTTGCGGGTGTCCGACACCGGCATCGGGATCCCACCCGAAGACCTGAAGGAGCTCTTCGGGCGCTTTCACCGGGGACGGAACGCCAATCCCTACCCCGGCAACGGGCTCGGTCTGGCGATCGTGAAGGCCACCATGGATATCCACGGCGGAGCGGTGAGTGTGGAGAGTGGCCCCGGCGGCTCGACCTTTGCGCTCTCGCTCCCCACGGTCTAGAACCCACGGGGGCGAGGTTTCCACATCGTAACCGCCTGCTAACCGGGCCGTATCCCCACCCAGGAATACTGGAGACAGGACGAAAGAAACGGCCCGCGCAATAGCCACCGAACGGAGCACAGCCATGGTGACAAGAATAAAGGCGGCCCTCGGCCGGCTACGGTTCTGGCGTGACGATCCTCGACCCTGGTGGTCGTGGGCGGGGCTGTGCGGCGTCGCAATCCTGGCCTTGGTGCTGTACACCTGGTCTCTGTCCCGCAACGGCATGGGCAACAGCTACTACGCCGCCGCGGTGAAGAGCGGCAGCGTCAGCTGGAAGGCCTTCTTCTTCGGCTCGATCGACCCGGGCTCGTTCATCACGGTGGACAAGCTGCCGGCCTCCTTGTGGGTCCAGGAACTGTCGGCCCGGATCTTCGGGTTCTCAAGCTGGAGCATGCTGCTTCCCCAGGCGCTGGCCGGCGTGGCCTCGGTGATGGTGCTGTACAAATTGGTACGGCGGTGGCAGGGCGACCTCGCGGCAGTCCTCGCATCGCTGGCCCTGGCGCTCACCCCGGTCGCGGTACTGATGTTCCGCTACAACCAGCCCGATGCGTTGCTCACCCTGCTCCTGCTGCTGTCCGGCTGGGCCGTGTGGTCCGCGCTCGAGAAGGGAGCGGACTGGAAAGCCTCCATGTGGCGCGTGGCCGCCTGCGGAGCCCTGATGGGCTTCGCGTTCCTCACCAAGATGCTCGAAGCTGTGATCGTCCTGCCGGCCTTCGCACTCGTCTATCTGGTGTGTGCCCGTCCGAAGCTGTGGAAACGGGCGGTGTCGCTGGCGGCCGGGGCCGCGGCCTTCGTGGCCGCGGCCGGCTGGTGGGTGGCCATCGTGGAACTGTGGCCGGCATCGAGCAGGCCTTACATAGGCGGCAGCACCACCAACTCCGTGCTGGACCTGGTGTTCAGCCGCACCGCCGGCGTTCTCGGCAGCTCGCAGGGCGGCGCCGGCTTCAGCGGTACGCCCGGTTCAACTCCCAATTGGGCGGCGAGATAGCCTGGCTCATCCCGCTCGGGCTTGCCGGACTCGTCGGCGGCCTCCTCGTCACCATGCGGGCCCGCCGGACAGACCTATCCCGCGCCGGCTACCTCATGTGGGGCATGTGGGCGCTCCTGTACTTCGGCGTGCTGAGCACGGCGACCGGGGTGGTGCATCCCTACTACACGGTAGTGATGGCGCCGGCCCTCGCGGCTCTCGCCGGTGGCGGCTCGGTGGCGCTCTGGCGCCTCGGCCGTGCCCGCCGCTGGCTGGCCTGGATGCTCCCCGCCGCCGTTCTGGGGACGGCCCTGCTGTCCGCCTCCTTGCTGCGCCGCACTGCCGGTTACGCTCCGGGCCTGGCCACCGTGGTCACTGTAGCCGGGGCAGCCGGCGCTCTCGGTCTTGTGATCGTGATCGCCCGTCTGGTGAAAGCCAAGACGGTCGCGTTCGCGGTCGCCACGGCAGGTCTCGTGGCGGTGCTCGCCGGTCCTGCGGCCTACGTCGGGAGCACGATCTCCAAGAGTGTCACCGGCTCCTTCGCCTCGGCCGGTCCGACGGCCACCACGCAACTGGCCAGCCGGGGCGCCGACGGCGGCATGGGCGGCCAGGGCGGCCAAGGCGGTGGGGCCGGCACCGAGGACAGTGTGAGCACGGCGCTCATCAGCTACCTGGAGGCCAACGAAGGTACCGCCAAGTACCTGGTCGCCGTGCAGGGCTCCTCGAGTGGCGAAGGGATCATCCTGGCCACCGGGCAACCGGTGATGGTGATGGGCGGCTTCAGCGGCTCGGACCCCGCTCCCACCCTGGCTCAGTTCGAGCAGATGGTGGCCGCCGGCGAGGTGCGCTACGTACTCGTCTCCAACCAGAACAGCGGGGGTGGCGGCTTCGGCGGTGGCTCAGCCCAACCCGCTTCCACCGAATCGAGCGGCACCACCGCCACTACGGGCAGCGCGTCCGCCTCGGCGGCCCTCCTCCAGTCGGGCCCGCCGAGCGGCGGTCCGTCCGGCCAGGAAGGCATGCCGGGCGGCAACAGCGGCAGCGACATGAGCGCCATCATGCAGTGGGTGGCGTCGCACGGCACCGCGGTCGACACGAGTGCGTACGGCGGAAGCAGCGCCGGCGGCACCCTCTACCTCCTCGACGCAAGCCAGGTCAGCTCCTAGGCCTGGCAGGGCCGGCACCCGACCTCGAACGGAGAAAGTCGATATGTTCACCTTCACAAAAGTCCTCGAGAAGCGGTTCCCCCGCCTACTGGGGCGCGACCGGGTGACGGGCCAGGCGCTGCGTTTCGTGGTCGTCGGCGGCGTCAACACCGTCGTGGACATGGGGATCTTCTATCTGCTGGGGCTCGTGCCCGGCATGTCCCTGGTGATGGCCAAAGCCATCTCGTACAACCTCGGGACGGTCAACAGTTTCGCGCTGAACAAGTACTTGACGTTCAACGCGGGGCGCTCCCGGAAGGGTTGGCGCGAGTTCGGCGTGTTCTTCGCCATCAACGTACCGCCGATGATCATCGACGTGGTGGTGTTCGCGGCACTCGGCCTCTGGTCGAACTCCGGCACCTTCGGGGAGCGGATGACAAAAGCGTTCTTGGCCGCCGTGGTCACCGCAGCGTGGACCTTCGTGGCCAGCCGCTACCTGGCCTTCGGGCGGCCGGCCGCCGAAGACGGAAGCCGCGCCGCCTGACCCACGCCGCGTGCGAGCCGGACGGCGCCTACACCCTGAACTCCACCCCTTGCGCCAGCGGCAGGTCGGCTCCGTAGTTGATGGAGACGGTCTGCCGCCTGGCGTAGGCCTTCCAGGCGTCGCTGCCGCTCTCCCTTCCACCGCCGGTGTCCTTCTCCCCGCCGAACGCGCCGCCGATCTCCGCCCCCGTAGTGCTGGTGTTGATATTGGCGATGCCGCAGTCCGAGCCGCGATTGGAGAGGAAGTACTCCCCTTCTCGCAGATCGGTGGTGAACATCGCCGAGCACAAGCCCTGGGGCACCGCATTGTGCATGGCCAGCGCTTCTTCCAGGTCGCGATACCGGATGACGTGGAGGAGGGGGCCGAAGGTCTCCTCGCAGGTGATCGGCATAGCCGCGCGCGCCTCGATGAGGGCCGGCACCACGTAGTGGCCTCCTTCGCAGCCGGGCACCAAGAGCTCTCCGCCCCCGTACAGTACCTCGCCGCCCTCGGCCACCGCCCGCTCGACGGCCGCCAGGTAGTCGTCCACCGCACGCCGGTCGATCAGCGGGCCGACCAGGGTCTCAGGCACCAGCGGATCGCCGATGCGCACCCCGGCGTAAGCGGATAGCAGCTTGCCGACGAACTCGTCGTACACGCGCTCCTGGACCAGTAGCCGGCGCGTCGACGTGCAGCGTTGGCCGGCCGTGGCCAGCGCGCCGAAGGCCACTCCTTTGAGGGCCATGGCCAGGTCGGCCTTGTCACTGACGATGACGGCGTTGTTGCCGCCCAGCTCCAGCAAGGTCCTGCCCAGGCGCCGGGCGACGACCTCCGCCGCCCGCCTCCCCGTGACCACCGACCCGGTGAACGACACCAAGGGCAGGTGGCCATCCTCCAGCAGCGCGTCGCCCACCTCGCCCCCGCTACCGACCACCAGCGAGAAGATGGGCGGCAGGCCGTGCCTGTCCAGCACCCGGGCCGCCACCTTGGTGACCGCGATCGCCGTGAGCGGCGTGCTTGACGAGGGCTTCCAGACAACGGCGTCGCCGGCGACGGCGGCGATGAACGCGTTCCACGACCAGACGGCGCACGGGAAGTTGAAGGCGGTGATGACCCCGATGGCCCCAAGTGGCAGCCACTGCTCGTACATGCGGTGCTGCGGCCGCTCGCTCCCCATGGTGAGGCCGTAGAGCTGCCGCGAGAGCCCGGCGGCGAAGACCGCCACGTCGATCATTTCCTGGACCTCGCCGCGGCCCTCGCTCACGGTCTTACCGGCCTCCAGCGACACCAGAAGGCCAAGTTGGTCCTTGCACCGCGCCAGTTCGCGCCCGATCTCGGCGATGACCTCACCGCGCCGGGGCGCCGGGACCGCGGCCCATTCTGCCGCCGCCCCCACCGCCGCGGCCACGGCTTCGCGCGTGGCGCCGGCGTCTCCCTGCAGGACCGACCCCAGCCGCGCCCCGTTGATGGGCGAGAAGCTCTCGAGGACCGGAACTGCGCCGCCCTCCGGCGTCCGGCCGGCACCCGCGCCCACAGCCGGCGCCGCGCCGCCCCAGATCCCGCCGGCGTAGGTACCCGGGCTGGTCCCGCCCAGGTCGAAAGCGGCCTCCACGGCTTTCTTGGCTTCCTCGAACCTCACGGCGGGCCTCCCTCCATGTACTTTCCAGACATCTAGTATGCCTTTTCGCTATCCCCTCTATCAGCCATGCTGTCAAGTCATTTCATGCGCCACAGCGTGCGATAGACTGGCCGGTACGAATAGTGTCCACATTGCAGTGTTCCTGGTCGGTGGGTACCTCAGAGGCGGCACAGAAGGGGGACGAAAGCATGCAGCTTGCGAGGCTCTGCTTCAAGATCAACGGGGTCGAGCGATTCATCACGTGCGACCCGGATAAGGACACCCTGGCGGAAGGGCTTCGCCGTCTGGGTCTGACCGGGGTCAAAGTGGGATGCGGCACCGGGGTGTGCGGCGCCTGCTCCGTCATCTTGAACGGCGAAGTGATCCGCTCGTGTTCCCGCAAACTGAAGCGGGTGCCCGAGTATAGCGAGATCACCACCATCGAGGGGATCGGCACGCCGCAGCACCTGCATCCGTTGCAGCAGGCGTGGATCACCTACGGCGGCGCTCAGTGCGGCTTCTGCACACCGGGCTTCATCGTCTCCGCGTATCAGCTGCTCAAACAGAACCTCTCGCCCACCCGCGAGGACGTGCGCAAGTGGTTCAAGGACCATCACAACGTCTGCCGCTGCACCGGCTACAAGCCGCTCGTGGATTCCGTCATGGCAGCCGCCGAGGTCATGCGTGGCGAGAAGACGATGGCCGATATCACCTACGACTTCGAGGGCGAGACCGAGATCTACGGCTCGCGCCATCCCCGTCCGACCGCTTTGGCCAAGGTCACCGGCTTGGCCGACTACGGCAACGACGTCACCCAGCAGATGCCCGAGGGCGTCGCCCACCTGGCCGTCGTACTGGCCGATACCCATCACGCCAACATCATCAGCATCGACGCCTCAGAGGCCGAAGAGATGCCCGGCGTCATCGCCGTGCTCACGGCCAAGGACGTCAAGGGCAGCAACAACATGCCGGTCCAGGGCCATGTGCCCCGCACCAAGGGCACCGGGGTGCGGCAGTTCCCGGTCATCGCCGGCAAGAAGATCCTGCGCCGCGGTGACGTGGTGGCCCTGGTGGCCGCCGACACCCGCGAACACGCCCGCGAGGCCGCCAAGAAGGTAAGGCAGAACCTCGAGGTCCTGCCGGCCTACCTCACCTTCCCCGAAGCCGCCATGCCGAACGCCATCCCGCTCCACGAGAGCCTGCCGAACTTCCACATGGAGCAGCCGCTCTTCAAGGGCGAGGACACCGCGGAGCTCTTCGACGACGCGCCCGTAGTGGTGGAAGGCAGCTTCCACTCGCAGCACGAGCCGCATCTGCCCATCGAGCCCGACGTCTGCCAGGCCTACTGGGGCACCGACGGCATGATGACCATCCAGTGCAAGTGCCAGAACCTGTCCGAGAACAGCGCAGGCATCGCGATGGCGTGCGGCCTCCCCGTCGAGAACATCCGCATGCAGCTCAACACGGTGGGCGGCTCCTTCGGGTACACCATCGCCTCGAGCACCTTCGCCCTGGCCGTCACCGCGGTGCAGAACCTCGACATGCCGGTGAGCTTGGCCCTCAGCTACGACGAGTTCAACCACACCACGGGCAAGCGCTCCGCCACCTTCACCAACGGCCGCCTGGCCTGCGACGAGAAGGGTAAGATCATCGCTGCGGAGTACGACGTGGCCCTCGACCACGGCGCCTACCAGGTGGTCCCGATCTTCAACAACCTGGTGTCGGTCGGCTACCACGGCTACAATATCCCGAACATCAAAGCGCTGGCGCGGGGCGGCTCGTCCAATCACGCGTTCAACACCGCCTACCGCGGGTTCGGCGCTCCCCAGATCTACACGGCCACCGAGGCGCTCATCGACATGTGCGCCGAGAAGGCCGGCGTCGACCCGTGGGAGTTCCGCTACATCAACGCGGCCCGTCCCGGCGACACCACCATCAACAGCCGGCCGTATCAGGATTACGTCTATCCCCAGCTGCTGGAGATGGCCAAGCCCACCTACGACAAGTACAAGGCCGAGGCGGAAGCGGGTAAGGCCGCGGGCCGGCGCATGGGCGTGGGCATCAGCATGGGCGGCTTCATCATCACCATCGGCATGTTCGACCACGCCGAGGTGGCGCTGGAACTCAATGCCGACGACACCATCACCCACTTCAACACCTGGGAAGACATGGGCCAGGGCGGCGACATCGGCACCCTCACCCACACGGTGAAGGCCCTGGAGCCGCTGGGCATCAAGCCCGATCGGGTCCGCCTGGTGATGAACGACAGCAAGCTCTGCCCCGACACCATGCTTGCCGCGGCCAGCCGCTCCCACTACATGGCCGGCAACGCCACCCTCGACGCGGCCAAGAAGCTCATGGACGCCATGCGCAAGGAAGACGGCACCTACCGCACCCACGCCGAGATGGCCGCGGCGGGTATCCCCACCAAGTACGTGGGCCACTACGACCAGTTCAACATCGGTCTCCCCCCGGGACTCGACCCGAACACGGGAGAAGGCGAGAAGAACCCCACCTACATGTACGGCGTGAACGTTGCGCTGGTGGAAGTGGACGTCTCGACCGGCAAGACCCAGACGCTCCGCTTTACCTGGGTGGGTGACGTGGGTGTGGTCGGCAACTTGCTCTCGGTCGAAGGCCAAGGCTACGGCGGCCTGTCGCACTCCATCGGCTTCGCCCTCAGCGAGAACTACGACGCTCAGGACAAGCACGGCAACATGGTCGGGTGCGGCATCCCGCAGATCGACGCCATCCCAGACGACATGAACCTGATCTTCCTCGAGACGCCCCGCCCGGCCGGTCCGCACGGCTCCTGCGGCTGCTCCGAGGTATACCAGAGCTCCAACCACATGGCCGTCATCAACGCCATCCGCGACGCGACCGGCGTGCGGGTCTACGCTCTGCCGGCGACCCCCGACAAGGTAAGAGCCGGTTGGGAAGCGCTGCAGCGCGGCGAAGACCTGACCCCGCCCAAGTACTACCTGGGCGTGGAATTCGAAGAAGAACTGGAGATGATCAAGGCCAACCCGATCTGACGGGAGCCCTGACGTAGAGGTGACGTACGTGATGCACGAGGCCGGGGATCCGTGAAGCTCGAGGATTCCACAGCCTATACCGCGAGATGTTTCCGCGGAGAACCGGCCTCGTGCATATGCGCCTGTCCGTTCCACCTGGACATCCGCGGCTTCCTGGACAGGGCCGGCCGCAGGCGGTGGATCCCCGCCTACAAGATGCTCCGCGACGCCGTCGTCTTCCCGGCGATCGTTACCGCCCTTTGCGACCAGCCGTGCCGGGAACGATGCCAGCGCACAGAACTGGGCGACGAAGCCATCGCCCTCCGCGACCTGGAAGCCGCGGTCCTGCGCTTCGCCAAGAGCCGTACCCCTGACGCCTTCGTCATCCCGCCCAAGGAGCAGAGCGTGGCGGTGGTCGGCGCCGGTGTTTCCGGCCTAGCCTGCGCCCTCAACCTGGCCCAGAAGAAGTTCCGGGTCACGGTGTTCGACAAGGGGCCCGGATGGGGCGGCAGTCTCCGCTCCCACCCCCGCTTCGCCGAGTTCGACGCCGACATCGCGCTGCAGTTCTCCCCCGTGCAGGCGGAGTTCCGCTTCGGGACGCCGGTCGCGTCGCTCGAAGAGTTGGCCGGGTTCGGCGCGATCTACGTGGCCACCGGCGAGGCCGGCGATTCCTTCGGCCTGCTGGAGAGCCGCGACCCAGTCCTGCTCGCCACGTCAGAGCCGCGCGTGTTCATGGGCGGCGGCCTGGGCGGCGGCACGGTAATGGAAGCCATGGCCGAAGGAGTAGAGGCGTCCAAGGTGATCGAGGCGTTCCTCTATACAGGCAAGGCCATCCGCCAGACCACTCCCTACGACAAGGAGAGCTGCGGCCGCTACCTCGACCACCGGGACGCCGAGAGGGCGCCGCTGGTGCAGCCGTCCGGGGTCGAAGGCTATTCCGAAGAGGAGGCCCGGGCCGAAGCCCAGCGCTGCCTGCAGTGCGACTGCGACGACTGCCTGGCCGCCTGCGAGATGCTCAAGCGGTTCCGCAAAGACCCCAAGAAGCTGGCGGTGGAGGTCTACACCGACATGGGGGTCAACCCTCCCCTGTCGTCCCGCACGGCCACCCGCGAGGTGTACTCCTGCAACATCTGCGGGCACTGTGCGTCGGTGTGCGCCGAGGATGTGGATACCGGCGCGCTCATGCAGTTCTCCCGCGAGGCCCGGTGCGCGGCCGGCGTGGCGCCTGCCGCCCTGCACGACTACTGGCTACGCGAGATGGACTTCACCACGTCGGAGGCGGCGTTCGCTTCGCCGGCGCGGGGCAAGACATCCTGCGAGTACGCCTTCTATCCGGGCTGCCAGCTAGGGGCGGCCGATCCGGAGCACGTGCTCCGTTCGTACGAGACCCTTGCCGCCGCTTTCGACACGGGGATCTTCCTCAGTTGCTGCGGCGCTCCCGCCTACTGGGCCGGCGACGCTGCACGGCTGCAGAGGGATGTCGATGATACGAAGCGAATCTGGGAGGAGTTGGGCCGACCCACGCTGGTGTTCGCGTGCGCGACCTGCATACGGCTGTTCACCTACTTCCATCCGGAGATCCCCCGGGTTTCGCTGTATGAACTGCTGGCCGCCTCGGGCACACCATCCCCGAACCGGCCCTTCGCCGAGATGGCCGTCTTCGATCCCTGCGCGGCTCGCGGCGACGACGAGATGCAGTCGGCGGTGCGGCGGCTGGCCCAGGCGACCGGCATCGGCATCGGCGAGCTCAAAGAGCGCAACCGCTGCTGCGGCCACGGCGGCCATATCAGCATGGCCAATCCCAGCCTGTTCGAGGAGATCGTCCAGAATAGGGCCCAGGCGTCCGAGCAGCCGTATCTCGTGTACTGCGCCAACTGCCGCGAGGTGTTCGCATCGCACGGCAAGGAGTGCGCCCACGTGCTGGACGTGTTCTTCGGCTTGCCTGCCGGCGCTTCGGTGCCTACTCTGGATGAGAAGCGGCAGAACAGCCTGCAGGTGAAGAGGGATCTGATGAAGCAGATGCGCAACGAGGATTTCCGGCCCCAGACCCACGAATGGGACGAGCTCGACCTGGTGATCGGCGACGAGTTGCGCATCAGCCTGGACAAGCAGCTGGTCGCCGTCTCCGACCTCAAGGAGGCCATCTGGGAGGCCGAGGCCTGCGGGGAGATGTTCGTTGACGAGGCGACCGGCACCCGCCTGGCCAGCCTGGTGAAACCGGTGATCACCAACTGGGTGGAGTACCAGGAAACGGCGCCCGGCACCTACGAGGTCCTCTCCGCCTACTACCACCGCATGCGCTTCAAACAGGAGGGCTAGCACTGTGGCTGAGAACGACGAGCAGAAGAAGGCGCCCGAAGCCGGCCAGGTCGAGACCCAGCCCGAGCAGCCCCGCGTCTGGAAGTGCGGCCGCTGCAAGTGCGACCTCGTCACCAAGAAGGTGGAGCTGGACTACATGGGCTACAGCATCTCCCACGAGCTCCCCGCCTGCCCCAAGTGCGGCAAGGTCTACATCTCCAAGGAGCTGGCCGAGGGGCGTATGTGCGAGGTGGAGCAGACGCTGGAAGACAAGTAGCGGCGGCCGGCGAGAGGGGGCGACGACGGGCGGCTTTCGGGCGCCGCGGAGAGCGCCCCGGCTCAGACCGACGCCGTCAGCTCCCGCAGTATTGGATCTCCGCGCTCGTATACACGGCCACCTTCGCCCGGTCCCCGTACCGCTCGCCGAGGAGCCGCAGCACTTCCTCCCACCGGTCCACCATCAGCACTTTCTCAGCGGGCGCGAAGTAAGCGGCCGCGGTGAGGTCCGGGTACTGGTTGAAGACGATGAGGCGCCGCACCTGCGGTGGCAGCTGCACCACCAGCCTGAACTCGCCCGGGCTCACCGAGCCCCATGTGCCGAGCAGGTAATGGGTCACGTGTCCTTCCGGCGCGTTGCTCACCAGCACCAGGTCGCCGCCGCCCGCCGTCAGCGAAGGAAAGCCGGTGATGGTGCCGCCCTCGCCTTCGTTCGCCTTGGCGAAGGTATTGGCGATCACGATGTCGCAGTCGTCGGCCTGCGGGGTCACGTAGTGGCGTTGCCCCTCTTCTGCTGCCGCAGCGAACGCCGCCTGGGGCGCCCCGGCGTGAAGGGACACCGTCTCGCCCCACTCGTTCACGAGCGCACCGATCATGAAGTCCAGCTCCGCGGCGATCACCGCCGGGCCCACTCGCCGCCGATGGACATCTTGTAGTTCTGCACGGCCCGCCCGTCAGACACAGTTCTTCTCCTCCTGGAGCTTGACCAACGCCACCATGACCTCGTTGACCGGGGTCCGGACGCCAAGTCTCGTGCCTCCGCGAACGATGCTGCCGTTGGGGTCGCGTTGGCCTTGACCGCCACCAACACGAGGCCGACCACGCCCACCGTCTGGGCGTCCCCGGTGATCTTGACCGGCGTCTGCAGGCTGCGGCCGTCGGTCATGTCGATGCGCACGCCGCCGGCACGGACCGCGTCGACGATGTCCTGACGGAGTTCCACCAGAGTGACGTCCTGGCCGGCGTCTGTGAGCAGAGCGCCCAGGAGGCTGCCGATGTTTCCTGCCTCGATCACGGAGATCTTCAATGCGCCTTCCGTGAGCTGCTTCGGAACGATGGGTCCGCTAGAAGGATGCGTCGACCACCACGTCCACGAGATAGGGGACCGCAGAGTCGAGCGCCTCGGCAAGCACCGGCTTCAGCTCGCGGGGTTCGATGACCTTCCGGGCGGCGATGCCCATGCCGCGCGCGATGCTGCAGAAGTCGATCTCGGGCGGCGACAGCTCGGTCCCCAGGTTCCGTCCCTTGGCCTGCGGCCCGATGATGCGGGTCTTCATCATCCGGACCTGCCGGTACGCCCGGTTGGACAGAACGAAGAACGTCACCGGAAGGTCGTAGTGGGCGGCGTTCCATAAGCCCTGGATTGACCACATGGCGCTGCCGTCGCCGCTCACGCAGACCACCGGCCTGTCCGGCGACCCGAGCTTGGCCCCCAGCGCCATCGGAAGGCCGCCGCCTATGGCGCCCCCGGTGCGGCTCCGCTGATACTCACGCAACTCCTTGAGTGGCAACATCCTGCGCAGAAGGGCCGAGTACGACCAGCAATCGTCCACGATGAGCGTGCCCGGCTTGATGGCGTCGCGGAGTTCGGCCATGAACCGAGTGCCGGAGATGGGCGAGTCGTCCCATTCGGCCACGACCTTCTGCTCGAAGACCGCCACCATCTTGCGGCGCTCGGCCGCGATGACTTTGGTCCGCTCGGCCGCGGCTACGCGCGCGGCCCCCGGCATCTCCAGTTCCAACGCCGCGTTAAGGTCGGCCAAGGCCACCTTGATGTCGCCCTCGATACCGCAGGCGATGGGGAAGTTCTTGGCTATCTGCCAGGGGTTGTCATCGATCTGGATGACCTTGGTGCACGACGGGCAGAGCGGCCTAGGCGTGGGCACGGCCTGCATGAAGAACATGGCTCCCACCACCACGAGCACATCCACCTTCTCGAGGATGTCCCGGGTGGCGATGCTGTTGGGATCCATGTCGCCGGCATACAGCGGGTGATGCACCGGGAAATTGACGTCGGCCATCCAGGGCTGATAGACCTTGGCGCCGATCTGCTCGGCGAAGCGCACCATCTCGTCGAGCGCCTCGCACTTGGTGACGCCATCCTCCACGATGATAGCCGGGTTCTCCGCCTTGGCCAGCAGCGCTACCGCGGCGGCGATGGAGCGGTCGTCCGGATGGAGCCGCGTGAACGAATGACAGCTCGGCTGTACTCGAAGTCGAAGGTGTCGGCCAGCACGTCCAGCGGCAGCGACACCATCACCGGCCCTGTGGGAGGATGAGTGGCGATCTTGAAGGCGCGCCGCATGGCGTTGGGCAGGTCTTCGGGCCGCCTGACCTCGGTGGCCCACTTGGTGAACGGGGCCGCAATCTTCACCAGGTTGTCGGACATGGCCGGCTCTTCGGCCAGGATGCGCGTGTCCTGCTGACCCACCGTGACCACCAATGGCACGCCGCCCCACGAGGCATTGGACAGCAGGCCCATGCCTGCGCCCAGTCCCGAGCCGGTGTGGAGATTGAGGAACCCGACCTTGCCGGTGGCGCGGGCGTAGCCCTCGGCCATGCCCACCGCGATCGACTCGTTCAAGGTCAGGATGTATTTGATCTCCGGATGATCCTCGAGGGCGTCGACGAACTGGACCTCGGTGGCCCCGGGGATGCCGAAAGCGTACTCCACGCCCTCTTCCTTGAGTATCCGTACCAGCGCTTCTTTTCCCGTCACCATGGACATGTCTCGGATCTCCCGGTCTGGATGGCGTGGATACAGGGCGGTTCGGCCGTCCCTTCTCGTGAATTGTACTTGAAGGGCCCGCCTCGAGCGGCGACGGTGCATCGGGGATAGTCCGGCGTACTCCCCGGCGCAAAGACCCGCGAGAGCTCGACGATCCCCTTGACTCTTGCAAATAATTGTGTAGTATTTCGGTTGGTTAACTTGATATTAGGTCGGAGGTGAGCACGTGAAGCTGTATGTGTTGAACGGTGGTCGGCTTTGGACGGAGCGCGGTTTCCTCTCGCACTTTGGAACCCTCGACGATACCGGCAAGGAGTACGCGCCGGGCTCCTACGAGGTGCGATGCAGTTCGTACTTCATCGACCACCCCCAAGCGAAGATCGTCTTCGATCTGGGCTACAAGATCGAGGACTTCGAGCAGTTCGCGGGCTTCCCCCATCGTCGGAGCCCGGAAGGCGTGCACTTCGCCCAGGGCCCCGATGAGAACCCCATCGCCCAGTTGGCCAAGGCCGGCGTGGGAGTGGAAGACATCGATTACGTCGTCATTTCTCATCTCATGTCCGAGCACGCGGGGTGGCTGCCCGAGTTCGCGGGGCACAAGGCGAAGATCGTAGTGCAGCAGAAGGAGTACGAGTACGCCTCGCGCATCGGCGTGCCGCGCCAACCTGGGGCGGAGCCTGCCATCGAGCAGTTCCACAGCTGGATGTACGTGCGCAAGCTCTTCGAGTTGCCCGGACTGAACTACCAGTTCATCGACGGCGACTTCGACCTGGTGGGCAGGGAGGTACAGATCCTCCATCTGCCGGGCCACACTCCCGGTTTCCAGAACCTGGTGGTCCGCCTCCCCAACACCGGCACCGTATTCCTCTCAGCCTGCGAGGTCAGCGGAATGTACAACGACATCCCGGTCAACGGTGACGGACCCGGCATCCCCCACGCCTTCACCTGGTCGGCCGCAAGCGAACTGCACGCCTTCAAGCGGGTGAAAGACCTCGTAGCCGGCGAGCAGGGCCAGATCTTCTACGCCCATGACAACGAGCAGTACCTGACTCTCAAACACACCCCCGAGTTCTACGGCTAGTTCGAGCCGGAAACGCGGGAAGGGCAGACCATGATCGAAAGGAGCCAATCGGCCACGAGGCGCGTTGCGCGCCGTCAGCGTGGCCGGTCCATGTGTCCGGCCTTGTGACCCTCATGACGTTATTGACTTGTCGGCTCCCCTGACGTGGGAGCCCATCAGGAGCGACCAATGCACTGGATTCAAGGCGGGAATGACAGGGACGACCGACTTTCGCAGGGTTCACGGGAGGGACATGTAAGCCGACGCGATTTCTTGAAGGCAGCCGGCGCTGCGGGTGCCACCATAGGACTGACGGGCGGGCTGGGCGGGCTGCTCGCAGCCTGCGGAACCGAAGCCGTGACGACGACCACAGGCCCAGGGGCGACCACTACTCAGGCTCCGACGGCGGCCTCTACTCAAGCCGCCGACACCACCACGGTGACCGCTGCAGCTGATGCGGGGAGAGAGATACGCCTCGGCTTCGTCGAGCCGGTTACCGGCTCGCTGGCCTCCTTCGGCGTACCTACGAGCTACTGCAAAGAACGCTGGACCGAGTTCTTGGGGGATGGGCTGGTGCTCGGCGACGGCAAGAAGCATTCGGTAACGATCATCGACCGGGACACGCAATCCGACTCCAACCGGGCGGCGCAGGTGACGGGAGACCTCATCAACAACGACAAAGTCGATGTGGTGATGACCGCCTCCACCGCCGATACGGTGAATCCGGTGGCCGATCAGGCCGAGGCGCTGGCCACTCCGTGCGTATCCACGGACGCGCCTCGGCAGCCGTACTTCTATGGCCGCAAGGGCGACCCGGTCAAGGGCTTCACCTGGACGTGGCACGCGTTCTGGGGAGTGGAAGATCAGGTCTCGAACTTCCTGGACATCTGGAGCCAGGTATCCACCAACAAGGTGGTGGGCGCTCTCTGGCCGAACGACGCGGATGCGAACGCCATCCGGCCGGTCTGGACCCTCATTCTCAAGGAGAAAGGCTTCCAACTCGTCGACGGCGGCGCCTACCAGGACGGTACGGAGGATTTCAGCTCCATCATCTCCGCCTTCAAGGCGGCGGGCACCGAGATCCTCATCGGAGCGGTGATCCCGCCAGACTGGACCAACTTCTGGAAGCAGAGCGCCCAACAGGGCCTCAAAGAGAAGGTCAAAGTGGCGACCATCGGGAAGGCTCTGCTATTCCCGGAGACCCTGGAAGCACTCGGGGACATCGGCCTGGGCCTCAGCTGCGAGATCTGGTGGACCCCCAACTACCCGTTCAAGTCGAGCTTGACCGGAGAGACGGCCGCCGAATTCGCCGCGGACTATGAGAAGCGCACCAAGCGCCAATGGACCCAGCCGTTGATGCACTACATCGTGCTGGAGATCGTCGTGGACGCCCTCCGCCGCGCGACGAACCCGGAGGACAAGACGGCCATCGTCGAGGCGATAAAGACCACGAAGCTGGACACCCTGGCCGGGCCCATCGACTTCACGGCCCCGGTGAAGGAGGGCACGGCGCATCCCGTCCCCAACGTCGTCAAGACGCCCATGGTGGGCGGGCAGTGGGTCAAGGGAAGCACCTGGCCCTACGACGTCACTATCGTCAGCAACGCGGCCAGCCCCACCGTGCCGGTGCAATCGAAAGTCCAGCCTCTGTGACCCATACGACCATCTGAGGACTAGATCATCATGAGCAACCAAGAACGTATCAAGGAAGAAGAGACTCTCAGCCGGCGGGAATTCCTGCATGCAGCCGGTTTGGTGACCGCCACCGTGGGCCTGGGCGCCGGCCTCGGGGGCGTGCTGACCGCATGCGGCACAGCCGAGCAGACGACGTCCACCACCGCCGCCCCCACCACTTCGAGCGCCCCTGTGACCACCGGCTCCACGGCGGCCGCCTCGTCTACTACCGTCTCCGCCGCGGCAGAGACCGGCAGAGAAGTCAAGCTCGGTTTCGTCACCCCGGTGACAGGGCCGCTGGCGGCGTTCGGCGTGCCGGACCAGTACTCGGTCGACCGGTGGAAAGAGTCCGCCGGCGACGGCATCGTCCTGGGGGACGGCAGGAAGCATCCGATCGCCTTCGTGGTGAGGGACAGCCAATCGGATACCAACCGCGCCGCGCAGGTGGCGGGCGACCTGGTCAACAGCGACAAGGTGGATCTGCTGCTGGCCGCTTCCACCCCGGATGTGGTGAACCCGGTAGCCGACCAAGCGGAGGCGCTGGGAACCCCGGGGATCTTCAACGACTGCCCATGGCAGGCCTTCGCCGGGCGTGGCGGGAAACTGGACCAGGAATACAAGTGGACGTACCTGGTCTTCTGGGGCGCCGAGGACGAGCAGGCCGTGTACCTCGACACCTGGACGCAGATCGCGAACAACAAGATCGTGGCCGGGCTGTGGGCCAACGACGCCGATGGCAACGTCGCCCGGCCGCTCTGGACGCAGACCCTTAAGGCCAAGGGCTATACCCTCATCGACGGCGGAGCCTTCCAGGACAGGACGGAAGACTTCACGTCCGTGATAGGGGAATTCAAGAAGGCGGGAGCGGAGATCCTCACCGGATTGGTGAACCCGCCGGACTGGACCAACTTCTGGAAGCAGAGCTACCAGCAGGGCTACCAGCCCAAGATCGTCACGGTGGGCAAGCCCATGCTGTTCCCCTCGAGCATCGAGGCCCTGGGCTCCATAGGCGCCGGACTGGCCTGCGACCAATGGTGGCATCCCACCTACCCGTTCAAGTCGTTCCTCACAGGAGAGACCCCCGCAGCAATAGGCCGACGACTTCGAGGCCAAGAAGGGCATCCAGTGGCAGATCCCGCAGGAGCACTACATCCTGTTCGAGCTTGCGAACGACGTCCTCAAGCGGGTCAAGAACATCGACGACAAGGAGGAGATCGTAGCCGCCATCAAGACGATCAAACTGGCGGACACCATCGCCGGCCCCATCGACTTCACGGCGCCGGTGCAGCAGGGGACGCTCCATCCGCATCTCAACGTCGTCAAGATCCCTCTGTTCGCCGGGCAATGGGTCAAAGGCGCGAAGTATCCCTTCGACCTGAGGATAGTCAGCAACGCGGCGGCTCCGGCTGTGCCCGTGCAGGGCAAGCTGGAACCGATCGTCTATGGGGCCTGATTTGTCCCACCGCCCCCGCATCGGTGGCGCGCGAGGCCGGCCGGCACCATGACGGCCGGCCTCGCGCCATGTCTTCCATCCTGCCTCGCCCGGAAGGCGGCGCAGCAAGCCTAAGAGGCGGGAACTCCCCGCAAGACGGCGGTAGCCGCGTGGTCTATCGCGAAGGTCTCCGGCTCCAACACCACTTTGTAGACCCGCCGCGCCCCTTCCAGCGACACCAACTCGTTGATGACGTCCATGCGGACCGCCTCGGGGTCCCGGGTGGCTGGGTCGCCCACGCCGGCTCCGCCGCCGGTCAAGGTCACAAGGTGATCGCCGGGCTGCAGGGTCAGTGGGATGTGCGGCTCCAGGATGTCGGTCCGCTCGCCGGCGCTCAAGACGTAGGCCTGGTTGAGTGGGGTCGCGCCACCGCCCTGCTGACCGGGAGCCTGAGTGTGGAACCCGTTCCACGGGCCGCCTATGTTCCGCGCAGGGCCCCCCTCGTTCACCGCCTCCCAGACCGCGCCGGGGGCGCCACGCCACCGGCCGGCGCCGTGACTGTCCGCCCGGTACTCGTAGCGGACGACGTCCCAGGGGAAGCGCATCATCTCCTCTTCGGCGTCCGATTTGCCTACCACGCCCAGGGTGCTCGTCTCGCAGGCGCACTGGTAGCCGTCGTAGCCCGTGACCGCGCCGGCGCCCGCCGCCGAACAGAACGACGAATAGACGTAGAGCTCGCCGTCCCGGGGATCGATCCCCGTGATGATGGGGGCCACCAGCCGCGAGTACGGCGTGATGGCCCTGTCCGGCAGCGCCTGCGACAGCACGTCCTGCACCGTCTCGATCACCAGGTTGCCCGTGATGGAGGGCCCGCCGGCGCACAGGGCGCCCGGGCGGCAATCGACCACAGTGCCCTTCCGTGTCTTGATGTGGATGTGCTTGAAGCTGCCCTCATTGTGATAGTCGGTGAGCTTGCTCCCCAGGAAGAGGAACGTCGCGCACAGCGTGAGGCTCATGGTCTGCTGATAGTAGGAGTTGATAATGCCGGAGACCTGGTCGTCGGAGTCGGAGAAGTCGAAGGTCACTTCGCCGTCCTTGATGGTCAGGCGGCACCGCACCGTCACCCGCGCGCCGATAGTGGCGCCGTCGTCGTCGGTCTGGACCTCGGCGTACCACTCGCCCTCGGGCCAGGTGGCGATCTCATCGGCCACGGCCTTCTCGGTGCGGGCCCGCATCTCGTCCAGGCACCCGAGCACCGTCGCCTTGCCGTACTTCTCCAGCAACTCCACCATCCGCCGCTCGGCCACCGCCGTCGCCGCCATGAGCGAGGCGACCTCCCGTCGCATCATCTCGGGCAGCCGGTTGTTGGCCAGGATGAGTTCGAGCACATCCTCCCGCATCTCGCCCCGCTCCGCGATCTTGATCATCGGGATGTTGAAGCCCTCCGCGATGGAGTCGAACGCCAGGAAGTGCGATCCCGGTTGCGCCCCGCCGCCGTCGGCCACGTGCGTGCCCATGCAGGTGAAGAAGAGCAGCTCATCCTCGAAGAAGATCGGGCGGATGAACACCCAGTCCGGCAGATGGATCGCCCCGTCGGTGGGGTAGTTGGTGAGGAACTCGTCGCCGGGATAGATGCGTCCTGGGAACTTCTCGATGGCCCGCCTGATGGGGAAGGTGCTGGAGATCAGCCGCGACGGAAAGCCCTCGGGGATGGCCACCACCCGGGCCTGGCCGTCCCAGATGCCGTACGCCAGGTCGTGCAGCGTGACCGCGAGGACGTTGGTGGCGGTGCGCTCGGTGGTGTCCCGCATCTCCCGGCAGACCCGCTGGATGTAGTGCCATACGGTCGCCAGCGTGATCGGGTCCAACTAGCCCATCCTCCGCATGGCGGCTTGAAGGCGCTCGAACAGGCCGACGAAGCGTTCCAGGTCTTCCCCGCTCCAACCGGCCATGGCCTGGGTAAGAGCTTCCACCCGGGCCCCGCCGATGTCCTCGGCCACCTGCCGCCCCTCGGCCGTGAGGCTCACGATGCTCGCCCGGCCGTCCTGCTCGTCGGGGATCTTGTCCACCAAGCCCTGGACCTGCAGGTCCCTGACGAGCTGGGTGACGGTGGGAGCGGTGGTGCCTGCCAGTACGGCTAACTCGGTCATCCTGAGCGCCGCGTTCTGTTTCAACTCCTCCAGGATCAGCAAGGCCGTATATGTCCAGTCGCGGCCGGTGACCCGTTTGGCCCGCTTGGTGGCGCGCTCGCGGCCCAGCCGTCCATCCTGGTTGAACGCGACGATAGACACGTCCAGCTCTCGGATGAACCTGGCTTCTTGGTCCTTGACCGCCACTGCGGCACCCACTTCCAGTTATTTACTTTTCTAACTAACTAATCTACACTACCGAGCAGGGTATGGGAAGCGGCTGGGGGAACGAGGTCGGGCACATGGCAGAGAACGAGCGCACCGTCGTCAAGGGGCTGAGCTTCAATGGCGTCATGCAGGACGGGAACACCGTCCAGGTGGACGTCAAGGACGGCAAGATCGTCCGCATCCGCCCCTTCCACTTCGACTGGAAGTACGACGTGAAGCCCTGGCGCATGGAGGCGCGGGGCCAGGTGTTCGAAGCCAGCATGAAGACCCTCATCCCCCCGTTCACCCTGGCCTACAAGAACCGCATCGACTCGCCCAACCGCGTACTCTATCCCCTCAAACGCGTGGACTGGGACCCGAGCGGGGCCCCCGGCTCCACCGGCCCAGGCGGCCGCAACCCGCAGAACCGCGGCATCAGCAAGTACGAGCGCATCACCTGGGACGAAGCCACCGACCTCATCGCCGCGGAGATCCGGCGCGTGGAGAAGGAGTACGGGCTGTCCGCCATCCTCGTCCAGCACGACGGCCATGCTGAGACCAAAGTCATACATGCCGCGCACGGCTGCAATCGCAGACTACTTGCACTGATGGGTGATTGCACCCCGCAGACCCGCAACCCCGACAGTTGGGAGGGTTGGTACTGGGGCGCCAAGCACGTATGGGGATGTGAGCCGGTAGGCAAGGCGGCCTACCAGTCCAACATCCTCCCGGACATCGCCGAGCACACCGAGACGCTCATCTTCAGCGGCTGCGACCCCGAGACCACCACGTGGGGCTGGGGTGGCCAGACGGTGAGTCAACTCTGCTACTGGTTCAACGATCTGGGGATCAAGCAGGTCTACATCTGCCCGGACGTGAACTACGGCACCGCAGTGCACGCCGACACGTGGATCCCCATCCTGCCGAACACCGACGCCGCTCTGTACCTGGCCATCGCCTATCAATGGCTACAGGAGGGCACCTTCGACAACGAGTACGTGGAGACCCACGTCGTGGGGTTCGACGCGTTCTGCGCGTACGTCTTGGGCGAAGAGGACGGCGTGCCCAAGACGCCCAAGTGGGCCGAGGAGAAGACCCGGGTGCCGTCGCGCATCATCAAGGCCCTGGCCCGGCAGTGGGCGAAGGCACCGACCACCACTGTGCACGGCAACGGCGGCAACATGTCCCGGGGCCCGTACGCCACCGAGAACGCCCGTCTCGAGGTCCTGCTCCTTGCCATGCAAGGGCTGGGCAAGCCGGGAGTGCACCAGGTGAAGATGATCGAGTGGATGGACACCTCCGGCATGAGCCAGATGCCCGGAGCCCTCGGATCGGGCATGCTGAGAGCCAACACCGCCTATCTTAAGTCACTGAAAGCG
>Ga0182021_10002072_pt1 | contig 23417 bp, 26 predicted proteins | sample 612E3MmetaG_FD_120493 | JGI IMG/M metagenome (GOLD analysis project Ga0182021, IMG submission 120493) | Permafrost microbial communities from Stordalen Mire, Sweden - 612E3M metaG (Illumina Assembly) | ecosystem: Environmental > Terrestrial > Soil > Wetlands > Permafrost | place: Sweden... | reverse complement strand
GCAACTGACGATTCCTTTTTACAGCCGGCAAAGAATATTAGCGATGCTGATGCTAGACCAATAAATAAAGAAAGAATTTTTGTTCTCATTTGTTTGTCCTCGGAATAATAAATCACATGTTGCCGCCTAACATGTGATTAGGTTGACTATTTGTAATTATTTCGTTTAGTATAACTATATACTCCAAAAAGAATCTTCCATTTCTGATTCAGCCGTGCTCATTTTGTTACCCTGAGCGCTGGTTAGGCAACGGATCATTCATTTCATAATTTTATAATTCATTCCAGTATGTAATTTACAGTTTATCGGTTTGCCATTGCGTAAGGCAGGCATGTATTTACATTGTTTATAAAACGATATTGTCGGTTCATCAACGATGTCCTTTACAGAAACCAGTTTATCTGCTGTAGTGTAAACCTCGTCTGCGTTAAATTTCCGTTTAATGACCCTTACATCATTTACTACACCGGACGTATCAATATCTATTTCTACTTCTACTATTCCTTCAAGCGAAACCTTCCACGCCAGTTTTGGATATTCGAGTTCACCCGCATTTATTAATATTGGATCTCGATTGGGATCATTTGGATCTTGGCCGCTCTCCGGTACTTGCAATCCCAAACAGCCGCTCATGATCACGAGTGGAATAATTATAGGAAATATTTTCATTTCATTTATTCCCCCTGCCTAATGGATAGGCGCAAACGATTATCTTTTTTCAAAGGCAAGTTTTAAACCCAGTCCAATAAATATCATTCCGCTCAATTTGTGCAAAATAGTGCTCATTCTATTATTTTCTCTCAATATCCCCGACAAAGAGGAAGATGCATAAGCGAGGAACAGGCACCAAATTGTTCCTGTCGTTAGAAATGTCATACCTAATATGAGAAAAGGAATAGGCGTATTATGTGTGTTGGGATTTATAAATTGCGGCAGAAACGACAGAAAAAATAGTGCTACTTTTGGATTAAATAAATTCGTCAGGAAACCTTGTTTATAGATTTGCTTGTAATCAATTGAACTTTCGATATTGGTTTGATTATTCAACGGATTGTTTTTTGAAATGATAGTTGTGATTCCGATAAATACAAGATAAATAACACCAACATATTTTATAACATCGAATAGCAATATTGATTTACTTAAAACAACAGACAAACCAAGGGAAGCCATAATGGTGTGAGTTAAAGCGCCTGTTCCAATCCCTAAAACTGAAATGACTCCTGCTTTCCTGCCTTGAGCAATACTTCGTGATAAAATATAAATTGTATCATTTCCAGGAGTAATATTTAAGATTATTCCGGATATAATGAATACTAAATAATTTTCAATCCCAAACATAGTATACCTCGATATCTTTTATCGCCTGCGCCGAACAGACGATGAGGCCGATTGAGTCAGCCTTATGGATCTGCTCTATCGTCATTGTTTTGTATAGTTTGCAGCTGAAATATTCCCGCGGTGAATTCTGCATCAATATAATTTTTTATACTTTAGCAGTCAAACAGCACAAACTTCCGGATAAGGTGAATTTCAAACCATCAATAAAGTAGAGATGGATTGGATAATATGAATTCCGTATTTTCTTTTAATGAATCATCGGCATTTCATTCTTATATCGCTCATCCTCACGCTGAGCGGCTGCAATTCATATATCCAGCGAACGGTATGGCAGTCGGTCACAAAAATCGGCGAGCCGATCCCGCCTGCCCCGCATATGATCACAACACCGGTGCTCCAAGATGTGAAGCTGGCTGTGTCGTGGGTCGGCCATGCAACCGTGCTCATTCAGATCCACGATAAGATTATCATTACCGATCCCCTTTTTACAAACACGATCGGTATGATCGTCCCGCGTGCCGTCAAACCCGGACTCGATCCGGCTCTCCTCACAAAAGTAGATTTCACACTTATCTCGCATATGCATTTCGATCATCTGAGTTACGGCAGCCTCGATATGCTTCCGAAGAGTGGAACGCTGGTTTTCCCCGATGGGCTTGCGGAATACATTCCGGATTTTGGTTTTCGGGAAGAGGAAGAGTTAAAACCGTGGGATGTGATCGAATGCGACAGCGTCCGCATCACGGCGGTTCCGGTACAGCATTTCAACGGCCGGTACGGTATTGACCGCGGATGGATGGATGAACGCGGCTACACCGGGTATATTATCGAATACAGGGGAATTGTTGTCTTCTTTGCGGGAGATACCGGGTACAATTCCGAACTCTTCAAAGAAATTGGATGTCGTTTCAAGATTGACCTGGCAATTATTCCAATTGCACCGGGTTCAGGAAGCGGCCTTGGGTCGCAGGTACATGCGAACCCGCCGGGTGCGCTGGCAATTTTCAAGGATGTGGGTGCGCACTACATGATGCCGATCCATTTCGGCACGATGCTCTTTGGATCTACTGCAAACCCACAGGGCCCGCTTGATCAGCTTCGTGCGGCTGCAGCGAACGAAGGAATTTCCGACCGAATCATAGGACTGGAGGTCGGTGAACAACGGATTCTGCGCTGATGTGAGAGCTGTCTCTTCTGGAATAATGCAATTGTTATTGCAGTGTTATATTGGTAGCTTTCGTTCGTCTATGATGGAACAAGATTTTCATTTTCGTGTGCTTATCACTTAAAAAACTCATTCATAAAAAGAGAGGTCATATGAAGAAATTTGTATTCATAAATTTTATCGCAATATGGCTCCTATCAATATGTATCACAAGCATTTCTCTATTCGCTGCTGATTCACCAAATGCCAAATTATTACCTGTTGCCGATGTGGCGAAGGTAACGGGCATCCAGGGACTCAAGAGTGCTGCCAAAGATCCAACCAAACATATGATTGGTGATTTGAATTTTGTGAGGCCGGATGGAAAAAGAATTTTAAGTGTCGTATTTGAAACTGTTGATCTAAAAGCGTACGCTCAAGCCAAACAATCGAGTTCATTCAAAAGCGCATATAGTGGTCCGGTAAAGGGAATTGGCGACGAAGCGTTTGAAGGTCCGCCCAAGATGGCATCATTTATACTTTCAGTGCGAAAGGGAACGCACTTGATGACGATCTCAACAGACTTAAACTATGAAACGATGAAACCGCTTCTGACGCAAGAGCAGCTTAAAAAGATTGCAGCAATTATTATCAAAAACGGAAAATGGTAGTGTAGGTTCTTAAGCTTGCTTGTTTGTTAATCGGCAGCGCCTGTTCGGGTTGTCGATTTTTATATAGAATCAATCAAACAGCGTGTGAAGCAGGTTAGGCTGCGTTTTGCCGATTAGTAAGAGCAAAAATAGCTGAAAATAATGGCCTCACTGCCAACCCATCCTCTTGCGATGCTCGCTTATTTGAGCGGTGTGGTGCTGGGCATGCCAAACATACTGCTGAAGCAAGGCATCGATTGTCAAAATGCCGTACCGTGTGTGTCGCCATTGTCTGGAAAAATCTTCGGCGCTCAGCGATTCAAATGCATTTGCCCATCGATAACGGATTGCCTCGAAGAGGGTCAGAGAAAGACTAATAGTGGGAGATTGTGCGTCAGGCAACTCAGCCCACAATTCTTGCCGTGCTACCATCACGTCGGGTACATCCTGAGTCAGGGCGTACTTCAATCGGGGGTAGGCATTTACATCTGACTCAGCAATGTGATGCACAACCTGAGCAAGAGTCCACCCGCCGGGACGGTACGTGCTAAGAAGTTGATTCTCTTTGAGATCCTTCACAGCATCATACAAAATACCTGGTGCGGATCTGAACTGATGAATAGATTGAGCCCGGAGATCAGGTGTTGGCTGTACGAACTGAAATTTCCCGATAGGATATTTTAATTCTTCATCCGTTGGCATAAAAAGAATCCTTTTTGTATCTCAAAATGCGGCCTCCGGCTGCGTGATGCATTCTTCTGAACGAACCGAGCTTAAGCTGCTGGTGAGACGGTAGTTATTATTTTTTGAATAGTATCGTCATTGCTTCTAACGGAGTAATGACTTCATTGACTTCTACATCGTCATAATAGTTTCGCCACGCCGCAAATTTGGAATCAAATTCATTTTTGTTATTCGCTTCCCAGATGCTAAATCCAACGGCAGGATCGTTCTTAAGGCAATGCGTTTCTCCTCGGAGACAGCTTCTATCCAATTCACCCTTTTGTAATTTCTGTCCAAACTCTGCCATCTTCGCAAGATTTACTCTGACTTTTACGTGGAACAACATTACGTACTCTTATTTATTTTTGCTTGTGTTTTGGAAACTCACCATCTATGGTTCCGGATCCAACATCCTTTCATAGAATGCACGGAAGTTGTATCTTGCCGGATTATTTTCCGGAAGCATCATCAGCTTAATGGCTTCGTCGGGATGCCGGTTCATAATACCCGTGACCATATAGGGGACAGAATATCCCCAATTAATTTCTTTCTGCAAGGGAATAATGTGAGACGCGATGACATCCAAGAGCGGGCGCATATTGAATTTAGGATTTTTCAGGAAACCGAGGAGAAGCTCCAGACAGCAGTTGCCCGCGCCGCGTCCGAATCCGTACAGCGTACCGTCAAGATAATTTGCGCCGCGGATGATGCCTTCAATCGTATTGGCAAATGCAAGCTGCTGATTGTTATGCATATGGACACCCACTTCGACGCCGGGCAGCATTTTTTGATACTTGGAAACAAAATAATCGATGTCTTCAGAATATAAATTGCCGAAACTATCCACAATGTAGCATGCCTTGATCTTGGTCTCTTCATGGATCTGCTGTAATGCTTCATTCAGTTCCCGTTCCGGTGCGGTGGAGATGGACATGATATTGATGGTGGTCTCGTAGCCTTTTGCAACGGCATCATTGACGATCATGATGCATTTATCGACGTCCTTCACATACGTAGCACAGCGGACGACATCGACAAAGCTTTTTTCTTTCGGGAGTAAATCGTCGATGGAGCTTTTGTGCGCATCCATCATAACGGCAATTTTCGTGTCAGGATATTTTTTATCCCCGACAACTTTTTTGATCATCTCATCATCGCAAAAACGCCATGCGCCGTATTTTTCAGGATCGAACATTTTCCTGCTGTTTCGGTACCCCAGCTCCACGATATGGACACCTGATTCGCAAACAGCTTTGTACACCGCCTGCACGCACTCCAATGTAAACTGAGATTTATTCATCAATCCACCGTCGCGGATAGTACAATCCACAACCGTGATCTGCGGCCTATACATTATTTTTTCCTTTCATTGATACAATGAATAAAGTATAACAAAAATTCGTTATTAAATAAAGACAGGAAAAAGGAAATCAGATCGCTTCTCTCAGGATGGACCAATCACTCAATCATACAACTGCTCAATCAATCTATTCTTTGTCTTTCCCTATGGCAACGAACCTTTCGCCACCATCCACGAATGTAATTCTACCGTCAATCGTCCTGATTGCACTGCAGGGTCGTGAGTGCAAAGAACTTGTGCCTCTTCGAGCGATTCCGTCTTCAATATATACACGCCACGATTATCGCCGCCATCGATAAATTGTCCGACAAGAACTAATTTCCCCGTCTTTCCCATGGTATGGATGTTTGCCGCTTGTGCTTCTTGAATTTTCTTCACTTCGTCTGTTTCTGCCGGAGTCCATTGTGGACCCTTTTTCAGGAATCCAAAATAATAGGTTGCAAAGACAATTGGTGTATCGGGATGTTTCATAACTCCTTCGCCTGCAAACCACTTTGTGAACTGCACGGAAAGCCGTCCCGTTTGAATTGCCGGATCAGCCGACTCCCATGATTGTGCAAGTTCAATGGAATCTGTATTAAACACAATAATACCTCGTAGATTTTGGTTATCCAGAAACGGCCCGGCAATTGCCGCTTTGTTTGAATTGATGAGGCTGAAAATATGTGTAATATGGTTTTGCTGAAGTTTTTCCAAATCTGGAATTTTATCGTTTGTCCAAACCGGTCCTTTCACAAGAAACCCCATAACAAAGGTTGTCATTTTGTAAGCAGGATCAGGTTTTGGAGAATCTTGAGAGAACGCTTTTCCATAACATGTAAAGAGAAGTGCACACAGAAGGATATGGTTCATATTATCCAACTCCAAGAAGTCACTAAATCATCAAATCTCCAAATCACGCAACCGCACCATCTTTAATTTCCATCACTGCCTATAATGACAGCCGACGCTCGTTTTATTTTCCCACGCTGCAATCGTGATGATAATAGCAGCGCGCACTGCATTGCGCAACCCGATGATGCCGTCTGTCAGCTTAACGGCTTGATAGAAGCGGTCGATTTCGGATTCAAGATGGCGCAGTTCGCGCAAGGCGCGTTGTAAACGTTCGGTGGTACGAATGAGTCCGGTATAATTCCACATAATATGTTTGATGACGCTCATATCCTGACTGATGAGTGCGGAATCCGGAATCTCCGTACCGGTTTCAATCCACGGCAGGATTTCATCCATGTTCGGCTTTGGATGTTCATCCATAGTACGGAGAATATGTTCTGCGGCTCGATTCCCCCACACAACACCTTCCAAGAGTGATGTGCTTGCAAGCCGGTTGGCGCCATGAAGCCCGGTGCACGCGACCTCGCCGACGGCGTAAAGATGATTGAGCGTTGTTCGGCCCCAAAGATCGACCCATACACCTCCGCAAAAATAATGCGCTGCCGGAACAATCGGGATAGGCTCATGCGTAATATCGACACCGTACTCAAGACATTTTTCATAGATAAAAGGGAAGCGGTCTCGAATTTCGTTTTCCGGAAGATGCGATGCAATATCGAGAAAAACGTGCGTAGTCCCGCTTGTCAGCATTTCCTGATGAATACTTCGGGCAACAACATCGCGTGGAGCAAGGTCTTTCCATTCAGGATCGTATTTTTGCATAAACAAATTGCCGTTGGCATCCAATAATTTTGCGCCTGCCCCGCGCATTGCTTCGGTAATGAGGAAACACGGAGCCCCTTGCTGATAGAATGCCGTTGGATGGAACTGCATAAATTCGCAATTGAGAACTCTGGCGCCGGCACGATAGGCCATTGCCAACCCGTCTCCCCGCGCTCCTGCCGGATTTGTCGTTCGGAGAAAAATTTGTCCCAGACCGCCGGATGCCAAAATAGTTGTGCGCGCAAGTACCCGCTGCACGTGCCCTGTTGCCTGATTGAGAAGGAACGCGCCGTTGCAGGTGAGCGGATCGTACACGGTCAGCCGGTTCAAAGAATGGTGAGCAGGAGTAAGCAAGTCAACTGCCGTTGTACCGGTCAATAACGTGATATTCGTTTTTGCCTTCAGTGCCTGAATCAGGTACCGTTCGATAAGGCTGCCGGTGGAATCTGCCGCATGAAGAATGCGAGCGACGCTGTGTCCGCCTTCGAGCACGAGGGAAAGTTTTCCCTCTGCCGTTCGATCGAAGGGAATGGAAAGTTTTTCCAGAAGAAGCGAGCGAACAAGTTTGGGTGCTTCATGTGCAAGAAGTTCCACTGCTTGCGGATTGCAATACCCGGCACCGGCATGCAGAATGTCTTTGGCGAGGAGTTCCGGTGAATCTCCTTTTCCTTCGTACACGATTCCGCCTTGTGCATAATAGGTATTGGATTCTTCGGGATTCGATGAGCGTGTCGCTACAACGACGTGAACTCCGGCATCTGCAAGCTGCAACGCGGCAATACTGCCTGCAACCCCGCATCCGATAATGAGTACATCACATTCAATATATTCTTGCATAATTTTGTCCGGTAATTTCAAACGTTTAGATTCTTCAATCTGCCGCCGACGGAATAATTTCCAACATCCGCTCGACTGCACGCAGTGCACGGACACGGACCTCTTCCGGCACTTCAACAACATACCGCGTTTGCCGGAGCGCTTCCAATGTATCTTCTAATGTAATCTCATTCATATGCGGACACCGGATACTGCACAAGCGAAGCATATTCTTTTCCGGATTTGCCGCCATAATATTATCGCCCATCGAACACTCTGTCAGCAAGAGATAACGCGAAGCGTTTGTGCGCTGAACATAGCGGATCATCTGTGTGGTACTGCCGGAATAATCCGATGCTGCAACTACTTCCGGACTGCATTCCGGATGGGAGAGAATGATGACATCGGAAAATTGTTTCCGCACATTTTGAATATCTTCAACCGTGAATTTTTCATGCACCTCGCACCGCGCTTTCCAGCCGATAAGAGGTTTATCGAGAAGTGTGTCGCTTCCCGGTTTGCCTCCGCTCAACGTCGGAAAAATAATATGTCTTCCCGTTGTCTGTGCAACATTACGGGCAAGGTATTCATCCGGAAGGAAAATAACCGTTTCGCTCTTGAGCGACTGAACCACCGCCACGGCATTGCTTGAGGTACAGCAAATATCCGATTCTGCTTTCACTTCCGCATTCGTATTAATATATGTCACGACCGGAACGCCCGGATATTGTATTTTCAACTGACGAACGTCTTCGGCGGTAATTCCATCTGCGAGCGAACAGCCGGCTTTTTTCGCCGGAAGAAGAACAATTTTTTGCGGTGATAAAATTTTTGCCGTCTCTGCCATAAAACGCACACCGCAGAATACGATAATATCTTTATTAGTTTTAGAGGCAATCCGGCTTAGCTCAAGAGAGTCCCCGGAATAATCGGGAATGGAATGGAACAGCGCCGGTTCCATATAATTATGCCCAAGGATAACGGCGTTGCGTTCGACTTTGAGCTTATTGATCTCAAATGCAAGTCCGGATTTTAATCGCAGCTCAACATCCGGCACGACATCATGCAATTTTGTTTTCAGATCTTGATATATTTCGTTTTGTGTCATGAATATGTTCATCGTTCTGATTGACAGGTCTCCTTCCCTCTTAGGGGAGGACTAAGGCGGGGTTTCTATATTCTTTGACCTCACCCTAACCCTCTCCTATGAGGTGAGGGAATTATATTGAGTATTAAGATTACAAATTTATTCGGCTATTATCCTTTTATCAAAAAACTTATATCCAGCGCACGTGCTGAATGTGTCAGCGCACCGACAGAAATCATATCCACGCCCGTTGCGGCGACTTCGGCAACATTCTTGAGCGTCACATTACCGGATGCTTCCAAAGCAATGCGTCCGGCGGTAAAACGGACTGCTGCACGGAGTGTTTTGATATCCATGTTGTCGAGTAATATTCGATCGATTTTCAGCGAAATCGCTTCCCGCAATTCTTCAAGGTTCTTTACTTCCACTTCAATCTGCCGTTTCATCGTGTCCGTTGCCCAGACTTGGGTCACTGCTTGAGTGATTCCTCCGGCAGCGGCAATATGATTGTCCTTTATCAGTACCATATCAAACAATCCGAATCGATGATTGGCTCCCCCTCCAAAGAAAACCGCTTGTTTATCGAGTAATCTATTGCCTGGAGATGTTTTACGTGTATCGAGAATGACGGCATCGGTACCTTTGACAGCGTCAACGTATGCGCGGGTGAGTGTAGCAATTCCGGACATTCGCTGGAGAAAATTCAATGCCGTTCGCTCGACTGTCAGTATTATTCGTCCATTGCCGCGCACTGCCGCGAGAACAGTTCCTTTTGTAACGTATTTGCCGTCGGCAACTTTCGGAGAAAACGTAACCTGCTTGTCGAGATAGTGGAACGTCTCGCGCACTACTTCCAATCCGGCTATCACACCGGATTCTTTTGCGATAAACATTCCATCAAGTACAGATTTTATCGGAACCGTGCTGAGTGTTGTGATATCGCCGGTGCCGATATCTTCTTCCAGCGCACGGTGAATAATGACGTGAAGATTTTCAAGTTCTTTTTTATTCATACAGAAATATACAGATACTTTCGTAAAGTTACTGCGATTGAGTAAGTCACTTTACGATAGTTAGACAGGATTAGCAACTATTGACCGAGCACTTTCAGCATTTCCTGGGCAACCAAACGATTCCCTTGATCATTCAGATGGACTTTATCTTCTGTGAGGATTCCTTGTTCAACATTATCAGGATTATGCATCTTAAGATAATTCACAAAAGCGGTTCGTAAATCACAGAGTTCAATTTTGGTTCTTTGAGCAACGCGGCGGCTGATTCGGGAGTATTCATCTAATTGCGCATCCAGTTGATTTGTTCCATCCTTTTTCTCGCCAATGACAGATGGAGTACAGAGAATGACACGTGCTCCCGTTTTCTGTATCTTACCGATAATTTCCTCCAGTCCTGTTTCGTACTTATCTTTCGGCGTGCCGGTACAGCCGGGCGTTATAGAATGCCATACATCGTTAATGCCGATGTAGAGAACAACGATTGTTGGGTTCCTGGCAATGACATCGGTATCGATTCTTGAAAGAAGGTCGGAAACTTTGTTTCCGCCGATACCTGCACCGATAAGTTCGATGGAAGGATTTTTTTTTGAGAGGGAATCTTTAAGGAGCGTAATGTAACCGTTCGGTTTTATTCCCAGCAGCGTAATAGAGTCTCCAAAAAATATGATGCGACCTTTATTACGAAGCATAGAATATCTGATAGAGCATAAAACAAGTGAAAGCAGTACGCCAAATCATTTCGTTTCTTTTCTGAACAGAACAATCCGATTGGAATTTGTGCCTTTTTCGTTGTTGTCGACGCCCCAGATGTTCGATGTTTTAGTGAAGTATTGTTCGTTAACGATGATCCCGATGCACATAAAACCCGCCTTTACTCCGAGCGGCACGACATGTTCATCCAATCGTATTTTATTATTTCGCACTTCACCGACTTCGAAAGCAACAAACCCGCGCGGTTTGGTTATGCGGTACAGCTCGCGGAAGGTTCCAAACATGACCGCCGACCAATCATCCAGCGTTCGTGCCATGGTAATTGTTTTCGCAGCTTCTGCCGCATCGAGATCGTTGAACCAGCAGCGCAGCCAGTTATCCTGTACGTAATCCACAACATCAAGGAACGGGGGCGAGGTGACCGTAAGTTGAATGGAGTTGGCTGCAATGGTTTTCGTTTCTCGTGCATCGGATGTGAGGAAGCGCGCAGTTGCACCAATCTGTTGAAGAAGAGCGCGTTCTGCTGTTGTGATATCACTCAACAGACTCTTGGATTTTTTAAAAATGATAACACGTGTATCCCGATGCTCCGGAGTTTGCTGCATCTTTATATTGATTTTTCGCTGGCTGTCGGCACTCACTGCTTGGTTCGGCGGCAGTGTGTACACGGAAAAGAATCCCTTGGAATGTCCCGTCAGCCGATTGGTCGCAACCATCCGGATCCACCGGTCGATATCGTCTTCTGTACCGCTCGCGCGGCGTTCAGTGAGATAATTTTTCATGGAAACAATTTCTGCTTCGGTTTTTGGATGAAAGAACATCGAGAGATCGATTTCAGCATCTTCGTTTTCAATCATCGGAATGCTATCCAATCGTTTCATCAATTCTTCAAGTGATGGCGGGAAGAAGCGGGGTTTGCTGAGCAGAGCACTCAATGGATTGATATCATTCGCAATCACTTTCCTGCCCGTCAGTCCTGCTTCCAATGCAGTTGTTCCGCGCCCGCTGAATGGATCGTACACGGTATCGCCTTCTTTTGTCAGATACTCTATAAAAAAGTTTGGAAGCTGAGGTTTGAAACACGCGCGGTACGATACTTCATGCAGCGAATGCGCCTGCCGCTGTTTCGATGTCCAGAACTCTCCGGTATAGCGCGGTATGGATTGACTCGCGACATCGATGTCCTCGACTCCGGAGATCCGATAACGAATTTCGTCCAAGAGTCGGTCGAGGTACGGGCGTTCTTCTTTTGGTATTTTTGATTTAAGAGGCGACATCTAGAGCAATCCCGAAGGCAATCGCGGTGATGAAATGAGTTTCGTGAATTCTTCCCAGCGTTTTACCGGCTTGTCTTCAGTACCGCCGCGCCGTTCAATATACTGCCGTACCAAATCCAGGCCGAAATTATAATTAATAACATAACTGCGATACTGGTCGAAGAAACGCGTGCGCTGTTGTGCGCGTTCAGGTGACATCAGCGCATAGTTGACAAGCCACTGAGCAGCTTCATTGCGTGAGATTTCGGCGTTGAGATAACGGCGTGCAGCTTCATTACCGGCATAGCTGAGTTTTTCGGCAAGCGCCTGTACTTTGGAATAATTCTCTGCCTGATCTTTATCGAGTCCCGCGAGCGGGAAGAGCATGGAACGTTCGAATTCCATTCGTTCTTTGCCGGGGAAAGCAACTTCGATTCCATAATTTGCAGTTCCTTCTGCAATCAACGATTGCGAACTGAAGAGCGGATAGACGGTAAATTCCACCCAGCCAAACTTGCGCGCAAACGCCGTCTCTAATAGACAATTATAGACGTGGTGTCCCGGATATCCTTCGTGCGCCGCAAGGTCAATTGCGCGTTCCAAAAAAATCGGCAGGTCGGTGTTGATTTGAATCAAGCTTTCATTGTTTCCTTTATACCAATTGTACCCGCTCCAGGATTTGTTATGAACGTATTCCAACCGGAAAGTCTCATTCTCAGGAAGCTCGATATAGTTTTTTGTTCGCTGGCGGCATTCATAAATTGCCGCGTTAAATACCTTATCGATTTTATCCGGAGTAATAGTAAATTGCCGCCGATATGTTTCGACGCGTTCAGGAATTGCTCCCTTGCCCGGCACCAATGAGTGCAACTCGCTCACAAGTTTCTGGAAATGCTCTTCGGGAAAAAAAGGCGGTTCGACATCGTAATACGCTTTCGCCTCTTCGTCGAAGGAAAGCTTCTTGCCGTTGAGTGCTTCAACCCGGGAGATGAGTGACGCAATTTGCTTCTGTAAATATTGATGGCGAAGATGAAGGATATCTTCGTTCCGGGTACTATCAATTTCATCGAGCCTTGTTTGAAGCAGGAGTGCCGCTTCCTTGATACTACCCAGCGATTTTTTCTCGGTTTTTGCTTCCTCAGACCATTCTTTTGGACCATAGTACGCATCGACATAATCTGCATCGTGCTGGCCCACAGCGAGTACAAGCTTGGTGTACGGTTCCGCAATATTATTCAATTCTTTATTGAGATGCTGGGGCATGTTCTTTCTTCTGCTTACCGCACGGAGCGAAAAGGAATCTTATTGACAGAATGAAGAATGGATGTGATTTTATAATTTTCTCCCGATGCAGTGAGAGTTTTTGTTGTTGTGTTTTTTAAATTTATCACAGTAAACGGCGAGATCGCGCCTGCATGCACCGACAGCATCCGGTTGTGCAAACCCTGCGTACGAACAGGAAAAATCACAAAAAAGCGGAAGGGCATCCTCAGAGCATGCTGCCGGTTTCTCCTTTTTATTCTTTTTCATCCTTCCTTGGCACTTCTTCTTGTTTCTTGACAAACTTCAAGGGAAGCTTTGTGGAGATTTCCATCATCGGCTTTAATTCCTTTAACCAGACATCTCCTTTATAATAGACACGCTCAAGGAACAATCCTGATGGCGGAGCCGTCAGCTTAGCCGGCTCATCCGATTTGGTATGAAGGAATTTCTTTACATCATTCAGCGGCATTTTCCCGCGCCCCACTTCCGCCAGCACGCCGACGATTTGACGAATCATTTTCCAGATAAAATGTGATCCGACAATACGCACAAGAATTAAATCGCCTGCCTGCTGAACATCGATCGAGTTAATATGCACTTTGGTAGATTTTTCTTCCGGATCGTCTGCAGTGAAGGATTGGAAATCCTTGAGTCCTTGGAACAACTCAGCCGTTTGGCGCATCTTTGTCACATCGAGCGGGTCTCTGACCCACCACACGAACTTTTTGCCGAATGCTGTCCGGCGCTTCGAAATTTGATAAAGATAACTTCGCGCCAGTGCATCGTGCCGGGCATGGAAATCGGCAGAGGCTTTTTCGATTTCAATAATGTTGATGTCTGCGGGAAGTTCGTCGTTCAGCTTCATCCGGATGATTTCCGGAGCCAGCATCGTTTTGATCTCTAGGTGCGCTGTTTGCTGTAATGCATGAACACCGGCGTCTGTGCGGCCGGAACCATAAAATTCAAAATGATGTGTACCAAAAACTTTGCCTATGGCGGCATTGATTTCTCCTTGAACCGTGCGGGCGTTTTTTTGCACCTGCCATCCGCTGAACCGTGTACCTTCGTACTCAAGAATGAACTTCAATCGTGCCATACACTCGTAAGATACGGATTTGTTGGATGGAAGCCAAAAAAGATATGTGCTTCGTAGAGACGAACGTCTTTATATTATTCTCCACCCACATGGATAACGTTATCCCCAAATTTCTTTCTTAAGGCATCCACAGCGCGGAGGATATTTTGTTTCTTCTGATCCGATGGGAACAGGGAGAGTGTAAATTGTTTTTCTTCATCGAAGTTGGAAAGCCGCACTCCGATAAGCCGAACCGGCAGTTTGCCTGTGTAGGAAGAGTGAAGAAGTTCTCTTGCCACACGTGAAACAACCGTATCGTCATTCGTTGGGTCGATACTCTTTGCGCGGTTAATCGTTGTAAAGTCGGAAGAGCGGAGCTTGAGCGTCACGGTATGCGTTTGCCAGCCATGGGCGCGAAGCTGCCGGCATACATCTTCGGTCAATTCAAAGATGACTTTTTCCAGTGTTCGCCGGTCGGTGATATCCTTTGCAAAGGTCTCTTCACGTGAAATGCTTTTTGCATTCCATTCTTCCCCGATAACATCCGAGCCATGGCCGTTGGCGGCATGAAAAATCCATGACCCATGTTTACCGAGAAGAGACAATAGTTCATCCTCGGACTTCGATTGGATGTCGGAAACTTTTTGAAATCCTTTTCCTCGTAAATATTCCTCCGTCTTTTTCCCGATGCCGGGAATAACGCTAATATCGAATGGTGTCAGGTACTCTGCTTCTTTTCCATGCGGCACAAAAATGACACCGGCAGGTTTTACGCGATTTGCTGCAATTTTTGCGACCGTGGTATTGGAAGCGAGTCCGATAGTGCAGGGAAGTTTGAATTCGTCCAGTACAAATCTCTGAATGGTTTTCATGAAACCGGGAAGATCGTTCTTGTAAAGATTTTCGCAGCCCGTGAAATCCATATTCATTTCATCGATCGAGGCGCGTTCAACGATGGGGGCCAGCTCACGCATTCGTTCGTAAAGTTTTTGTGAGATGTGGCTGTATTCGGCATGGCTTCCCCGCACAACGATGAGATTTGGACACAGTTTCTGCGCTCGTGCCGTGGGCATGGCAGATTGGATGCCGAACTTGCGTGCTTCATACGATGCGGAAGCGACAACACCGCGTCCGGCTGCGCTGCCGCCGACAACGACCGGTTTGCCGAGAAGATCGGGATCTTTAATACGTTCGACCGAGACAAAAAAGCAGTCAAGATCTAAATGAGCAATATATTTTTGAGGAGAGGGCATACGGTACCACGAGATCTCTGAATTCGATAAATAACCAATAAACTATTTTGGCAGCACTAAATACCGCTTAATCTTTTCAGTGGTTGTTTTTTCGAATTCCTGCTCACGGATAGTAAATTTTTTAATTTGCTTGAAGCTTGAGAGCTCTGCGTTTGCTTTCTTTACTTCTTCACTCAGTATTTCATTAATAAGCTCAGGAGTGATCTGCACACCACGCGATTCGGATAATTCGATGAATGCCTCCGCGTCGACGACAATCTGTGCAGAAATAATTTCATCTAATTTTGGATCATCTTCACCGTACACGAGACATTCCTGCACAAAGGGGCTGCGCTGAAGGATGTCTTCGATTTCCTCAGGGAATACATTTTTGCCGCTGCGGGAGATGATGACATTTTTCTTCCGTCCGCAAATATGGAGAAACCCTTCGCTGTCGATAAAACCGAGATCGCCGGTTTTGAACCAGCCATTTTCAAACGCCTCTTTTGTAGCCCGCTCATTTTTATAAAAGCCCATCATCACATTCGCTCCTTTTGCCAGCACTTCGCCGACACCGTCTTCAGTTCTCGAGTCGATACGGAGTTCTACACCGGGCAAAGGCAAGCCCGCTGCTTCGTCTTTGAAATTGTCGAGTTGATTAAGTGCAAGGATTGGAGAGGTTTCGGTCAAACCATATCCCTGCACGAATGTGAATCCCAAATCCCGCAAGCCTTTTGCTACCATCGGATCGGGCGCAGCGCCGCCGGCAATGAACGCGCGAATATGTCCGCCAAACTTTTCATGAATTTCTGCAAAAACTAATTTTTTCGCGCTCTTCCATCCGAAACGGGCAGCAACATCGGTCAGCTTGATCAACGGCGGAACAATGAGAGACGTTATGCGCTTTTCTTTAATAGCACGATAAATGCGTTTAAACATTTTATCGAACAACAGCGGCACACCAAGCAGCATGGTGGCCTTCACTTGCTGCAGGTCGTCGACGACCGTCTTCAGTGATCGCGCGTAATGTGACGATGCACCTGAATAGAGCGGGCAAAGAAATCCGCACGTACATTCATACGTATGGTGAATAGGCAGCACGGACAGAAACCGATCCTGCGGATGGATCATCATCATGCTCACCATGGCAACAAGGTTTGCAGCGAGATTATACTGGCTCAGCATTACGCCTTTTGCTCTTCCCAATGTACCCGATGTAAAAATAATGACAGCCATAGCTTTTGGGTCGAGTCGCGGCATTGCATCGGCTGTACTGCCTCGGCTTTTGTTGATAAGTTCCGGCATCGAATAAAATCCGTCTTTCTTCGATAGTACATCCATGCCGATATAATATCGCAGATGTTTCAACGCACGTTTTTCTTCCCGAAGCATTGCATCAAATGATTCGGAGAAGACGATAGCGCTTGCATCCGATTCATGGATAATGTTGATGATTTCATTCGTGCTCAATTTAGCATCAATGGGTACGATGACATAGTTGAAGCACATAGCTGTCAGATATGTTATACCCCACTGCACGCGGTTCTCACCGATAACAGCAATATGGCTTCGTTCAGCGAGTCCAAGTTCGCGGAGTGCTGTACCGAATTTCAACACATATTTTAGCAGCGAGTTATAGCTCGCCTTGGGAATAGGGGTATCCCTCAAATCTTCCAATGCTAGTTTATCACCATGTCTATTTGCAGACTTGATGAGCATGTCTTGAATGGAATCAATGTGATGAACTTTATTAAGCCGGGGAGTACGTTTCATTGGAGCCTCAATGTGTTGGTTCGATTGACAAATTGATGTATCGGCCGTTCAGTGTGATATGCAATTCAATGAGTGAATTACTGAATACTCAACGGCTCGTATTCACGTTTTTCGGGAACTGGAGTTTTCAGAAACGATCAAATGTCAGCCAATTTCATATGAATTGCAAGCGTCTGCAACTCATGGAAACTTTTTTTAGATTCATAGTGGTTCTAACTATAAACAGGAGAAGATTCATGGCACTATTAGAATCGGTAGATGTTCCACTTGGCATGAATATGCCCAAATTCATTTTAAAAGATCCTGATGGCGTCATTCATGTAAGTGATTATTCACTCGGGAAAAAAGGGCTGTTGGTTGTTTTCACATGTAATCATTGTCCTTATGCAAAAGCAGTGTGGCCGCGGATGATCCGATTAGGCCGATATGCCGTGGAACAAGAGATTAATGTTCTGGCGATTAATCCGAATATCAATCCTAAGTATCCCGACGACGCACCGGATGAGATGGGCAAGAGAATAAAAGAATGGAGAATTCCATTCCCATATCTTGTTGACGATACCCAAAAGGTTGCTCGTGCATTCCATGCGCAATGCACACCGGATATTTATCTCTTTGATGCTGAACAAAAACTAGTGTATCACGGACGCATTGATGATAACTGGCAGGAAGAATCGAAGGTAACGAAGGAAGAATTGAAGAATGCGATTGCCAACCTTGCCGATGGAAAAGCGATTACTGGAAAACAAATTCCCTCGATAGGCTGTTCGATTAAATGGAGAGAATAATCCAGATACCTTTCGCACGGCTCTCAAAAGAGTAACAAAAGAAATCTTGCGAAGGTTTTTCTGGTGCTACGGCACTATTTCCAGATACTTATGCACCCAGCCGATTTTTTGCTGGTCGGCGCTGGCAATATAGTACCACTCCTCTCCTTTCCCATAGGAAAAAGTTCCGAGTCGAAATACCTCTTCGTCCTTATATACTGCACCGATTTTTTTTGATTTTTCAGAGGGACTTTGCCGAATCGGAAGGAACGGTTCGTACGTGCAGCGCGCCTTCACGAAGAGTGTCGGTTCCAGTTTGATGTACTGTGCAAGTGTGCGAGAAAGAACCTGGTAATAATTTAAAAGCAATATTTCTTTCTCACTCAGATTGTCTTCACTGCCTCCTTTTTCCCGCGATGCTTGCAGTTCACCCTGAGTTTTATGCATATTGTCGAGTGTTTCGATGAGGAAGCGACGGCTCTCAATATTCTTTGCTACCTGCGCCTGTGAAGCAGTCATATAAAGCGCGTACACTGACATCGCTACCGCAGCAACGGAAGCAATAATCGTGATAAGGTTTGCGAGATTAAATCGTACGCTCACAAACTGATGACAGTGATGGCAGACGCGTGCACCATCCGGAATATCGAGCTTGCAATGCGGACAGATATTGCGATGTGCGACCGGGATCGATCGATTTACTCCAGGCTGGTTCTTACTTTTTTCCGATGGGTTAAGCGAAAAACTCGACTTGAATCCCCGTGAGAGGAGCTGAAAGAGCTTTATGATATTACGAAGAATTTCTGATGGAAACATAGAACCACGCAAAAAAAACAAGTGAAAAGTATTCTTATCTCTTTTCGTACGAAACAAAGTACCGGATGAAAGAGATCAAGTCAATTATATTTTGGCCTAATTGAATACGGTATCGGATCTTCCATTCCTGCGATTTGGAAGGCACGAAGGCGTAATGCGCAGCTGTCGCACCTACCGCACGCAATGTCTTCGTTTTTATAACACGACCAGGTTAATTCAAATGGTGCTTTTAATTCTTTCCCACGTATCACGATATCTGATTTTTTTAAATCAATCACCGGTGTAATAATGGTAATTTTTGTTTCCGGTTTTGTTCCAAGATCGATCATAGTATTAAAAGCATCGTAGAATTCTTTCCGGCAGTCAGGATACCCGGAACTGTCTTCCTCTACTGCGCCGATAAATATTTTTTGAGCGCCGATGACTTCTGCCCAGCTTACTGCAACAGAGAGAATATTCGCATTGCGAAACGGGACATAAGATGTTGGAATCTCATTTTTTGCAGCCTGAAAAAGTTTTTCCGGATCGGCTCTTGTAATATTAATATTTTTATCTGTAAGACTCGATCCGCCGATTTTATTCAAATGTGTGAGCTCGGCAACTAGCCGTTTCCCAATACCAAAATGGTCGGCAAGTGCGCGGAAGGCTTTCAATTCCCGCCGCTCGGTTCGTTGGCCATAGTTAATATGGAGAAATGATGGATTGTATTCAAGATTTGCAATGGCAGCGGTGACACAACTATCCATCCCTCCGCTTACAAGAACAATCGCACGAGGTTTGCTCATCGGCCCTTCTGTTTTCCTTTTTCTGAATGCGCAGTTTTTACTGTCGTGGTAATACCGCCGCGTGCCGTGAATGCGCCGATGACTTCCATCCATTTCGGATGGAGCACAGAGACGAGATCGTCAAGAATTTTGTTTGTGACTGTTTCGTAGAAAATTCCCATCGAACGGTATTCCAGAAAATAATATTTGAGTGATTTCAATTCGATGCATTTCTTTGCCGGAATATAGTTGATGGTCATTGTGCCAAAGTCGGGCAGGCCGGTTTTTGGGCAGACGGACGTGAATTCCGGATTCACGATTGTGATCGTATAATAGCGGGCCGGATATTTGTTGTCGAATGTTTCAAGTTTATCAATTGGATTCATCTTATACTCCTCTTGCAGTTGGATCCCAAATATATTTGTGCATTTGCAGTTGAAAATGTACATGAAGGCGATCTTGTAGGATCCATTCTGCCAATGTACGGTTTTCTAATGTACCAAACACAGGCGACATGAGAACCGGACAGCGCTTATCGATCTGATACTGTAAAAGAACATGTTTAGCCCATTCATAATCGGCATGATCAGCAATAACAAATTTTACTTCGTCTTGAGCATTGAGCAATTCAATATTTTCCCATCGATTTCGCTTTTGCATCTTACTGCCGGGACATTTAATATCTACAATTCGTTTGACGCGCGGATCGATCCTGTCGATGTTATGCTGACCACCGGTCTCGATCATGACCTCAAACGCTTCATCGCAGAGACGACGCATCAACGGATAAACATTCTCCTGCAGCAGCGGTTCGCCGCCCGTGATTTCTACAAGATTGCATCCGTATTCTTTCACCTTTTGAAGGATAGCATTTATGTTCTGTTCAGCACCTTCCTCGAAAGCATACGCCGTGTCACACCAACTACAGCGAAGATCACACGCTGTTAATCGGACAAAAACGCATGGCCGTCCAATGCGTGTCGATTCACCCTGGATGCTGAAAAAAATTTCGTTGATGATGAGTGTATCTTGTGCTGTCACTGATAGCTCATTGGATAATTAAATCTCTGAATACTTCGCAGTATATTGTCCGGTCTCTCCTATGGCTACAAATGAGAGTTTTACATTCACAGGCAATTGTTTTATTAACTCTTCATAAATGTACCGTGCAATATTTTCCGATGTTGGATTGAGTTCCTTATCAAACGGCGGAATGTTGTTGATATCGCGGTGATCAAATTTTGCCGTTATCTCTTCAGTTTTTTTCTGTAGTACATAGAAATCGACGCTCATACCGAGAGTATCGAGTATATCGGTTTTGGCTTCTACAGTTACTTTCCAATTGTGTCCATGAAGCCGGGAGCAGGGACCATTGTACCCGCGGATAATGTGCGCGGCAGAGAATTCTGTTTCGATAGTTACTGTATACATAGACATTTCTTTTTTCTATAAAATACGCAATTCATACGCACTTCACAACCGATAAGTAGATGAGAACCTCATTTGCGGGAATAATTGCAGATAAGGAACACCTGTAGCGTTTATTTGTTTCTCTTGTGCCTTTTATGTAGTTTTACACACAACAAACCAAACTATTTATAAACAGAATTCTTCGTAGAAATATATTTATGATTCATTTACTCTATTTGCCTTTTATATACAAAAGTATATATTTGTAGAATAAAGTATATAATCAATGTACAGAAGCAATAACATCGACAGGCCGATAGAATGATCTTGTATCGTGTTTTTGATGAAGTATTTCGCTCGTGGTCGCATGTTGCTGTGCTGCGTGCACTTCTTGATACCACAAGCGGCTGCACGGGCAACGAGGTGGCTCGACTTTCCGGTATGCATCCTCGTTCAGCTATCAAAGCATTGACATCGCTTGAACAGCTCGGCATGGTCAAGCGTCAGCGGGGTGGCCGGGATCATAATTTTACGCTCAACCGCAATCATTTTTTGGTACACAATGTCGTCGAGCCGCTCTATAAAGCAGAGCAAGAATTTTATCAGTTGATTATCCATACCCTTACGGAAAAACTGAGAAGGGTTGTTCTCAATGCAACAATTTTTGGGAGCGTTGCCAAACGCACCGAAACTCCATTCTCCGACCTTGATCTATGCTGTATCGTAAAAACAGAAGAACAAAAAGAATCCGTACGCAATCTCTTGAATACCGATTCGCAAAAACTGTATAACATTTTTGGCATTAAAGTTGCTCCGCTTTTTTTGACACTTGACGAATTAAAGAAAAAAAACAAAACACCTCTCGTGCGCGATATGCTTGACCATGGAATGCTGGTGACCGGGAAAAAACTGAAGGTTCTTCTCGATGGCTAAACAGCGAGGAGTAAAATCTGTTGATCGATCAAAGTACCGCGAATATCAACGGGTGGCAGAACATTTTTATGATGCGGCAAACGATTCTTTGGAACTCGAATATTGGACGGCGGCAGCAGTGCTTATCGTTCATTCGGCTATCGCCTATGCCGATGCGCTTTGTATTAAGCTTGCCGGCCAGCGGAGTGTTGGTGACAGTCATGAACATACCGTAACCTTGCTTGAAGAAAATGTCGCCGGGGGTGAAGAGAAAGGTAAAGCACTAAGCCAACTCAGGTATATTCTCGAAGAGAAAACTCGTGTTTCATATTTGGGTGAGATGATTTCTCCGGCGGGCACCAAAGATCTTTGGAAACGATTGGGGAGATTCCGTGCTTGGGCTTTGAATATTCTAACAAGATGATATAATCTTTAGAGAGTTCGGTTTACGTATAGAGACTCATTAACTCAAGGACTCAATTACTCACAGACTTATAAATCATGAATAAATCGCGTAGCCCCGCCAAATAGCGGCGGGATTTCGTTCCCTGTAATAAAAAATTGAGGACTCAACTTCGGCTGCTGACATTATTAACTAAAGGAACCTTTAACTCAACGACTTAATACTCATAACTCAAATACTTTTTTAGCGTAGCTTCGGCTGCTGTCTCTCTGTAAAATACCACATTAGCAATAGCAAAGACACAGAAACGAAGGTGCGCCCCGAAAGGGGTGCGCTTCGTTTCATCTTTTGCTTAGGGAGTGGTATCCCGACAGAGAGGGTGAGATGATTGTCGCACCCTTTTTTGTTGTGGACCCGAAAGCAACCGCCCCTTTGTCCCCTCCTTAGTAAGGAGGGGAAGCGCGAAGCGCAGGGGTGGTCGAAAAACTCCCCGAACCAAAGAAGCCGAAAAAGTCTTTTGTAGAGACGTTCAATTGAACGTCTCTACGTGATGACACTCCCGAAGCTCCATTGTCCGCCTTTGGCGGAACAGTTTTTCTACGGAGCAAAATGTCACAACCACGATACGACCAACACGGTCGCTTACTTTCAGATGCAGAATTTATCCAGCGTGTTGCGGAAGCTGTCGCTGCAAATGTGCTCGCTCATTACGAGTGCGGCTTCACCAAAGACAATCTCAAAGTCGGTGTAACTCCGGAAGGTTGCATCGTTGCCACAACGAAGACTTACTTCGAAACTCCAATACCGGACAAACTCACGCCGGAAGAATACAAACGCCTCGCTTCTGTTCTCGCTACTCTACTTGATTCCATAGACGCAAAGCAAGTGGACTCGGTAACGCTCGAACGCATAAGAAGGGAGAATGATGTGGAGAAGAAGGTGAAAGCAATTGTGGAAGCAAAGAAGAAGGGGCAATAAGTGGCAACAGTCAAAACAAACGAACGTGAGCTTTCTGCAAAAGTAGCCCAATGGTTTGATGAAATTATCAAATCGAGTTCCTATTCTTTTAAGGAAGCAAGCACAGAAGCGGGGATTGCTGCCGATAAACGAACGCTTTTTGCAGATACAATCATTTGGTTTGATCGACAGACAAACCAAGCCGCATCATATGTTGAATTAAAACCTCCTCATGGAAAGAAAGAAAATCTAGAGACCTTCAAAAGGAAAGCAGTAAATTTACGCATG
>Ga0182021_10002071_pt1 | contig 23420 bp, 20 predicted proteins | sample 612E3MmetaG_FD_120493 | JGI IMG/M metagenome (GOLD analysis project Ga0182021, IMG submission 120493) | Permafrost microbial communities from Stordalen Mire, Sweden - 612E3M metaG (Illumina Assembly) | ecosystem: Environmental > Terrestrial > Soil > Wetlands > Permafrost | place: Sweden... | reverse complement strand
TGGCGTCCTTCTGCATGCTGTAGCCGACACAGCGGTTCTTCCAGAACAGCGGCAGGCCCTCGGTCCAGCACGGGGTGTCAGGCGTGGGCACGAACGACGGGTCCACGGACTTGGTCGTGGTCCGGCAGTACGCCTGGGCCGAGGAGGCCGAGGACGCGAGCGCGCCGGTCAGGGCCACGGCCAACGCGATGCGCGTGAGGTCAAGGCGCATGGGTCCTCTTCCACGCGCTGCGGATCTCCGTGGTGGCGTCGGCGACGCTCTTCTCATCGAGGACCTCGGCGGCGGGCAGGGCGGCCACGGCCACCGAAGGCGCCATGGCCTGCGCGCGCGCGACGGTCCCCGGCCGCGGGGCCAGGAGCGCGCCGGCCACCCGGTTGCGGTTCACCTTGGCGACGCGGGTCGCGGGGTCGATGCGCACGGGGAACTGTCCCTGGCCGCGGGCCGTCACCACGAACGTCCCACTCTGGGCCGGCTTGAGGAAGAGCATCGAGCTCTTCCCAGGCACGAGGACGGCCTCGCCTTCGACCAGTTGGCCGATGTCGCCGATCTCGCCGCCCATGGTCTGGACCCAGACGTCGCTCCCGCTCGTGAGCGAGCCGGCCACCGCCGTCTCCACGTGCACGCGCGTGTACGTGTAGATTCGCCCGTCCTCCCACACGGCGTGCGCCTCGGAAGGCGTCACCACGTCCACGCTGGCGCTCTCCGCCACGAGGCCGTCGAAGAGCACCGCCACCGACACCGACGCGTCGGCATCGGAGGCGACCGTGGCGCAGGCGATGCCCAAGACCGTGCCGAGCAAGGCGACGCGCGTAACCGTAAGCCTCATGAGAGGGAGGATATCACCACTTCACGAGGGCGCAGCCCCAGTGAATTCCGGCCCCGAGCGCGAGCATCATGTTCAGCTCGCCCTTCTTCAGCTTCCCCGCGCGCGTCAGCTCGTCCACCAGGATGGGGATGGTGCCGGCGCTCGTGTTGCCGAAGCGCTCGATGTTCATCGGCATCTTCGCCTCGGGGACCTTCAGCGTCTCGCGGATGTACACGTTGATGCGCTGGTTGGCCTGGTGCGCCAAAAACCAGTCGATGTCGTCGATGTGCACGTTGGCCTTCACGCACAAGGACCGCGCCGTCGCCGGGAGCTTGGTCACCGCGTACTTGAAGATCTCTTTTCCATCCATGTGCGGGATGTAGTCGCGGCCGTCGAGCATCTCCTGCTTCCAGTAGGGGCGCGTGATGAACCCGCCGCCCTTCACGTAGAGCAGGTGCCCGCCCTCGCCGTCGGTGTGCACCTCGGCGGCCATGAGGCCGGCGTCGCGGTCGGTCTTGCGGAAGATCATCGCGCCCGCGCCGTCGCCGAAGAGAATGGCCAGCGCGCGGTGCTCGTCGGTGTGGGATTTCTCCTCGTCGGTGGCCTCGTGCGTCGCGCCGGGCTCGAGGGGCGACCAGTCGCGCCACGGCATGAAGCCCGCGTGCGCCTCGGCGCCGACGAAGAGGATCGTCTTGGCGGCGCCGCTCAGGATCAGGCCGTCGATGAGCTGCATCGCGAAGATCATCGCCGCGCACTGCTGCCGGATGTCCAGGGCCGGGACGTCCTTGAGCCCCAGCTTCGCCGAGAGGAGCGCGCCCGGTCCCGGGAAGATGTGGTCGGGCGTCATCGTGGCGAAGATGACGTAGTCGATCTCCTGCTTGTCGATGCCCGCCGCCTCGATGGCCTTCTTCGCGGCCTCCACCGCAAGATCGCTGGCGCCGACACCGTCGGGCGCGAAATGCCGCTGACGGATGCCCGAGCGCTTGGCGATCCATTCGTCGGACGTGTGCATCACCCGCGCGAGCATGGCGTTGGTCACCGGCGCACCGGGGACGTAGTGGCCGGTACCGATCAACTCGAAGCCCATGGCCGCACGGGTCTACTTCGCCAGGCGGGGGTTTGTCACTCAGCAACCACAGGCGTAGCTGTTTCCGCTCGATTTACACGATTTGCCGTGGAGCGTGAGGACGCCGCAGCACGGGTAGCCGCAGCAGCTCGTCCCGCACGCTCCGCAGTTCGGCTCCGCGCTCAGGTTGGCCTCGCAGCCGTCGCTGGGGTTGTTGTTGCAGTCGCCCCAGTTGGCCTCGCAGCCTCCGCAAACTCCCCCGTTGCAGAGCTGGTGCGCGGGGCAGTCGGACGCGCTGCAGCACTGGGCGCACACGTCGCCGCAGACGATCTGGCCCGCAGGGCACTCGCACCCCGCGCCGCCGCCGTCGCCGCCACCCGAGGGGACGAAGGTCGTGTTGCACACGAAGTCGCATTGTCCGTTGGACGTGCACTTGCCCGAGGCGTTCGCCGGCGGATTGCACGCGCTGCCGCAGCTCTGCGTGCACCCCGCGTCCGGTGAGTTGGGCTGATCGGGGCGGCAGTCCGAGGTGCCGCACTTGTGGAACCCGCCCGCGCACTGGTCGCACTTGGGTCCGGCGCGGCCCGTGGGGCAGGTGCCGTTGGCGTCCGAGCCGGGGCTCGTGTCGCTGACGCCTCCGTCGGTCGCGGGGGTGCCGTCGTCGGGCGCCGACCCCGTGGCGCAAGCCACGAGCCCCGACGCGAGCGATGCTACGGCGACTAGCGCCCAGGCAACGTTGCGCACCAACAGCACCTCCAAGCCAACCGTACTCTTCAAGCGCGGATCGCGCAAATTCAGCGCCGTGCCATCCCGAACACCACCAGGGGGTCGGGAGACCTGCGGAAAGTGACCACATCGCCGAGGGTGCAGTCGAACGCCGTGTGCACGCCGTCGAGGAAGAGCTTCGCCGTGTGCATCTTGCACAGGACCGTCACGCTGCCGCCGTCTCCCAGGATCCCACGCGGCAAGCGGATTTTGCCCCCGCGCGTCGCGTACGGCTCGCGCACGACGTACTGCAGCCGCTTCGACGAGAGCGGAAGCACCTTGCCCCCCGCGCTCTTCTGGGCAGCGGTCGAGCCCGCCGCCGGGCCGATCCACAGCCCGCTCGACCGGTGCTCCTCCTCGGCCATCCTCGCGCCGACGTCCTCGACCCGGAGGATGTACCGCGAGGTGGCGGCAGGTGACGTGTGACAGAAGAGCGCCTCGTTGAGCACGCGCTCGTGCACGTGACGACCGTTGAGCTCGACCTGCATGCGCGTGAGCACGACCTTCGGCAGCCTGCCGCGCATCATCGCGACGAGGGCGCGCTTCACGTGCCCCTTCTTGGCCGCGCAGAAGAAGCCGACCGAGTCCTTCGGTGCGCTGTTGATGCCCAGGATGGGCGTCGCGGAGCTGGCGCGATGTGACGCCAGGAGGAGCGTGCCGTCGCCGCCGACGGTGAGGACGAAATCCACGTCGTCGAACGTTCCGGTGAGCGGCTCGGCGGCCTCGACGAACTTCGCGTGCACGCCCAGCGAGGTCAGCGCGTCCTCGACCTCGCGCACGGTCGTCTCGTGATCCTCGTGAGCCCGCAAGAGGCGGGCGACCGTGGGATCCTTCCTGCGCAGGAGCTCGCGCACGCGCAGATCGCCGGGCCCGTAGGTCCGGTACGCCGTCCGCTTGAGGACCACCGCGGCCTTCATCGGGGGAGCGCGTCGCGAAGGCGACGGAGCCCCAGCTCCGTCTTCAAATCGCGGATTCGCCCTTCCTTGCAGTATGCAAGCGCCTCGTCGAGTGGCAGCGCGATCACCACCGCGCCGTGCTCGAGCGGAGAGTCGTCTCCCGGCGGAGGATGCAGCGCGTCGGGATCGATCTCGACGTGGAAGTAGGCGTGCACCTCGCCGATCATCGCCGGCATCGGGAACATCCAGGGTCCCAGCTCTTGCAGCGCCGACGCGTCCACGCGCGCGCCCGTCTCCTCGTAGAGCTCGCGCGCGGCGGCGGTGCGATGGGGCTCGTCGGGCTCCACCAACCCGGCCGGAAGCTCCCAGAGCACCGCATCGTGCGCGGGCGGATGGGGGCGAGATGCCGCGGCGGGGCGGACGCACGACCGGAGGAGCACGTGGTGCCTACCTCCGCGCTGAAAGTGCGCGGCGATGACTGCGGCATCCAAGGCTCGACGTGTCACGATGTCGTAAGTAAATGGCGCGCTCTCCGTTCCATCTGGGAAATGTGCCGCCAGCTCCACGCGCCGAAGGCCCAGAAACCCGCCCTTTCCCCCCGCATCGGGGTCCTCACGCAGCTGCCGGAGCACGATGAGCGGGGGATCGGGGAGGGGCACGCCGCCAGCCTACCAAGACTTTGGGTCGCCGGCCCCCGAGGAATACGGCGCCATACCCGCGCGTACGCTTTCGTAGGCGCCAAGGCCCGACTATGCTTCCTCCCGAGCGAAACCCCGCAAGGATTCATCCTCAGGGGAACTTTGCACCGGGTCACACGTCACAACTCGTGAAGCAATGAGCGAAGAGAAGACCATGAGCCCGGAAGAATCACCCCCGCCCTCGCCCGAAGAGCCGGAAGCCCCGAAGGCGGAGGTCGCCAAGACCGAGGCTCCTCGCGGCGCGCTCCACGACATCGTCAAGGTGGCCGGGCGAGCCGAGCGTCGCATCCGCTTCGTGCGCGCGCTCACCTGGGGAACCACGGCGCTCTGCGTCGGGCTCACGGGGGCCGCGCTCACGCTCGCTCTCCGAAAGACCGATCACCTCGCCGAGAAGACCGCGCGCGGCTTGCTCGCCGCCGAGGGGCTCGCCGTCCTGGCCGTCGCCTCCGCCGGGTGGATGCGCCGCCTGCCCGATCGCGCCGGCGCCATCGCGCTCGACCGGCACCACGGCCTCAAGGACCGCCTCGCGAGCGCGCTCTCGTTCGGCGAGCAGAAGGACCGTACGCCCTTCATGGACGCGGCCATCGACGACGCCCTCGCCGTGGTCCACACCGTCCAGCCGCGCAAGGCCGTGCCCCTCAAGGCCCCGCGCGATCTCGCCATCGCGGCGGTCCTCGCCGCAGGCGTCACGGCCATCGCCCTGTTCGAGGTGCGCGAGCACCGTCCGGCCATCTCGCAGAAGACCATCGATCCGGTCGAGGTCACCGCCGACGATCTCGACGCGATGCGCGACTTCCTGAAGGACCAGGAGCAGAAGAACCAGAGCGACGAGGCGAAGGAAGCCACGAAGGAGTTCAACCAGCTCATCGAGGACATGGCCGCCAAGCGGCTCGATCGCACCGAAGCGTTCCGCCGCATGCAGGCGCTGGAGGACAAGCTCCTCGAGGGACGCGAGGTCGATCACAAGCAGCTCGAAGAGGCGATGGAGAAGATCGGCGAAGAGCTGAAGAAGTCCGACCTCTCGAAGCCCGCCGGCGAAGCGCTCGACACGAAGAACCTCACCAACGCCGAAAAAGAGCTGCGCGATCTGGCCAAGAAGCTCCGCGAGCAGGGCTCGTCGGTCGACAAGGCGCAGCTCGACAAGCTCCGCGAGGCGCTCAAGACCGCCTCGCAGGACGCCGACAAGCGCAAGGACGCGCTCGAGAAGGCGCGCGACGCGGCCAAGCAAGATCTGCTGCAGCAGAAGCAGAAGATGGGCGACGCGGGCCCGCAGACCGACGAAGAGAAGAGCCTCCTCGAGAAGAAGGAGCGAGAGCTCGAGCGCCTCGATCGCGAAGAGAAGGAAGCCGAGCAGACGCAGCGCCAGCTCGATCGCCTCGATCGCGATCTCGCGCAGGCCGCCGAGGACCTCATGAAGGACCTCGGCCTCTCGGCTCAGGATCTCGAGAACGGCGCCGAGGACATCAACCGGATGTCGCAAGACGAGATGACGCAGCAAGAGAAGGAAGAGCTGAAGCAGAAGCTCGACGAGCTCCGCGAGATGCTCCGCCAGCAAGGGCAGGGCGGTCAGCAGCAGATGGCGCGTCTCCAGCGCTTCCAGCAGCGCGCGCACGGTCAGGGGGACCAATAAGGTCCCGGTCAGGGACAAGGCCAGCAGGGGCAGGGTCAGGACCAGCAAGGCGGCCAAGGCCAGCAGGGCGGACAGCAAGGCCAGGGCGGACAGCAGGGCCAGGGCGGACAGCAAGGCCAGGGCGGTCAGCAAGGCCAGGGCCAGGGCCAGCAAGGCCAGGGCGGTCAGCAGGGCGGCCAGCAAGGCCAGGGCGGCCAGCAGGGCCAGACCGGGCAGGGTCAGGGCGGGCCCGGCCAGGGTCAGAGCGAGGTCTGGGTCGTCGGACCCAACGGTGAGAAGATCCTCATGCTGTCCAAGGGCCAGGGGCAAGGTCAGGGACAAGGCCAGGGACAAGGCCAGGGCCAAGGCGGGCAGGGCGGCCAGGGCGGGCAACCGGGCCCGGGCTGGGGCACCGGCCACGACGGCAACGTCCAGGGCGGCGCCACGCAGGGCAAGTACGGCACGCAGGACACGCAGGTCGCCGGCCAGGACACGGGCCAGGGCGGCAGCCGCAGCGAGGTCATCCAGGGCGCTGCCGAGCGCGGGTTCGCCAACCGCGGCTACACCAAGGTCTACCGCGAGTACCATACGGTCGCGGAGGAAGCTCTCAACAAGGACGAGATTCCGGGCGGGTATCGCTTCTACGTGAAGCGCTACTTCCAGCTCATTCGTCCGCGCGACTGACGACACATCGTTGACGAGTCAACGATTCAAGAGGAGCCCATGAGCGAAGCATCGGAAAGCGTGCGATCGGAAGTCCAGGAATTCCGGACGAAGATCCAGACCCTCCGCGAGGAGATCGCGAAGGTCATCGTCGGCAACCAGGAGGTCGTCGACGGCGTGCTCATCTGCCTCCTCGCCGGAGGCCACGCGCTCCTCGAAGGCGTGCCCGGCCTCGGCAAGACGATGCTCGTCCGCACGCTCGCCGAGACGCTGTCTCTCGCGTTCTCGCGCATCCAGTTCACGCCCGATCTCATGCCCGCCGACATCCTCGGCACCACGGTCATCGATCAGAACCAGGCCGGCGCGAAGGCGTTCTACTTCCGCAAGGGCCCCATCTTCGCCAACATCGTCCTCGCCGACGAGGTCAACCGCGCCACGCCCAAGACGCAGAGCGCGCTCCTCGAGGCCATGGGCGAGCACCGCGTCTCCATCGGCGGCACCACGCACATCCTCGAAGAGCCGTTCATCGTCCTCGCGACGCAGAACCCGCTCGAGATGGAAGGCACCTACCCGTTGCCCGAAGCGCAGCTCGACCGCTTCCTCTTCAAGCTCTACGTGCCGTTCCCGAACCGCGACGAGCTCCACCAGATCCTCGATCTGACCACCGGCTCGGAGAGCACCACGCCGAAGGCCGTCGTCGATCGCGCGACGATCCTCCAGATGCAGCAGCTCGTGCGCAAGGTGCCCGTCGCGCGGCACGTGCAGGACTACGCCATCCGCGTCATCCAGGCCACGCACCCGGACGGACCCGACGCGCCCGAGATGGTCAAGCGCTTCGCGCGCGTCGGCGCCTCGCCGCGCGGCGCGCAGTCGGTGCTCCTCGCCGCCAAGATCCGCGCGCTCTTCGAGGGGCGCTTCGCCGCCAGCGTCGACGACGTGCGCGCCGTGGCGCACTCGGCCCTCCGCCACCGCATCCTCATGAACTTCGAGGGCGAGGCCGAGGGCATGAAGACCGATCAGCTCATCGACGCCGTCCTCAAGGAGATCGCCGAGGCGAAGCCCGGTGCCTCGCCCGAGCCGAACAAGGCGGGGAAGAACAAGGGAGCCGTCGTTGGGGCTGCTTGATTTCTTCACCGGACGCGGGCCCTCGAGCCTGCGCGGCCCGAAGGCCGACGACGACCTCTTCGACGACGACTTCCAGCGAAAGCTCGACTATCTCGCCATCGTCAGTCGCAAGGTCTTCTCGGGGCGCATGCGCGCCGAGCGCCGCACGAAGAAGAGCGGCAGCGGCATCGAGTTCGCCGACCATCGCGACTACCAGCCCGGCGACGATTTTCGCTACCTCGACTGGAACGTCTACGAGAAGTTCGGCCGTCTCCTCCTGCGCCTCTACGAGGAAGAAGAGGACCTGGCCATCTACTTCATCGTCGACGCGTCGGGCTCGATGGCCTTCGGCGACGGCGCCAAGCTGAAGCAGGCGAAGCGCCTCGCGGCCGCGCTGGCCTACGTGGGGCTGGCCAACCTGGACCGCGTCGCCATCGTCTCGACCAGCGATCAGGTCATGGACCGCATGCCCGAGACGCGCGGCAAGGCGCGCATCTTCAAGGTGTTCCGCTTCCTCCGCGCGCTCCAGCCCGCCGGTCAGACCGATCTGGGCGACGCCATGAAGACCTTCGTCGCGCAGCACAAGCGCCGCGGCCTCGCCGTGCTCATCAGCGATCTCTACGATCCGAAGGGCTTCGAGCGGGGCATCAACGTCCTTCGCTACAACAAGTTCGATCCGTTCGTGGTCCACGTGACCGACAAGCGTGAGTCGGAGCCGAAGCTGGCCGGCGACGTGCTGCTCTACGACTGCGAGAGCGGCGACGAGCGCGAGGTCACGGTCACGCAGAAGGTGCTCGACCGATTTCGCCAGATCTACGCCGAGTACCTGGGCGAGATCGAGAAGTTCTGCACCTCGCGGACGGTGCCCTACGTCCAGGCCGACGTGAGCATGCCCTTCGACGAGCTCATCTTGAAGGTCTTTCGTCGCGGTGGGTTCCTCAAGTGATCCTCGCCGGCCTCAGCTTTGCGCAGATGGCGGCCATCTTCGGCGCCGTGGGCGCCGTCATGGTGGGGCTCTACATCCTGAAGCTCCGCCGGCGCACCGTCGCCGTGCCGTTCTCGCCGCTCTGGCAGCGCATCCTCAAGGACAAGGAAGCCACCAGTCTCTTCTCGAAGCTCAAGCGGTTGATCTCGCTGCTCTTGCAGCTGGCGTTGCTCGCGCTGCTGGTCCTCGCGCTGGGCGATCCGCGCGCCGCCGCCACGCTCATCAAGGGGCGCAACGTCGTCGTGCTCGTCGACGCCAGCGCGTCGATGCAGTCGACCGACGTGTCACCGAACCGCCTGGGGGTCGCCAAGGACGAGGTGAAGTCGCTCATCCGCGGCATGGGCGGCGCCGATCGCATGCTCATCGCGCAGATGGACGCGGCCATCACGCCGCTGGGCCCCATGAGCGGGGATACGTCCGACCTCGAGCGCGCCGTCGACGCCATCCAGCCCACCGACGCGCGCGCCGATTTCGCGCGCGCGCTCCGCTTCGCCACCGACACGCTCCGCGGCGTGGAGAACGGGGAAATCGTCGTCGTGTCCGACGGAGATCTGGGCGTGGCCCAGGACGCCGCGGGCATGGTGCACGTGGGCGACGTGAAGCTCTCGTTCATGCCCATCGGCAAGGCGAAGGACAACGTCGCCGTCACGCAGTTCTCGGTGCGCCGCTACCCCCTCGACAAGAGCCGCTACGAGGTGATGCTCGAGGTGACCAACACCGGCCCCGAGGTGGCCGACATCGAGCTCAGCCTCCTGGGCGACGGGCTCCTGGTCGACCTCACCAAGCTCCGCCTCCAGCCGGGCGAGCGCTTGCCGCGCTTCTACCCGAACCTGTCCGGCGCCAGCCGCACCCTCGAGGCGAAGCTGCAGGTCCTCGGCGACACGAAGGACGATCTCCCGGCCGACGATCACGCCTATGCGCTCCTGCCCGAGCGGCGCCGTGCCAAGGTCCTCGTCGTCTCCTCGGGCAACACGTACCTCGAGGCGGCGCTCCTCCTCGACGAGTACCTCGAGGTCACCAGCGCGTCGCCGCTCGACTACGTGACCAAGTATGCCTCGACGACGAAGTCCTTCGACGTCATCGTCTTCGATCAGGTCACGCCGGCCGAGATGCCGCGCGCCAACGCCCTCTACCTCGATCCGCGCGGCCCCGGCTCGCCCGTCAAGGTCGAGAAGGAGATCGTCCAGCCCGGGTTCGACAAGATCGAGCGCAAGCACCCGATCGTCCGCTTCACCGCGCTCGATCAGGTGAACATCGCGCGCGGGCACAAGCTCAAGCCCGAGCCGGGCGACAAGGTCATCGGCGCGTCTTACGACGGCGCGATCCTCGTCGCCGGCACGCGTGCAGGATACAAGTTCGTGGCCATGGGCTTCGACGTTCGCGAGAGCGATCTCCCGCTGCGCGTGGCGTGGCCCGTGCTGCTCCTCAACACGGTCAACTGGTTCACCGACGAGGACGCCTCGTACCTGTCCAGCTTCCGCACCGGCGACGTGTGGCGCATTCCCGTGGGAGCGCAGGGCCCGCAAGCGATGATGACGCTCCCCGGCGGCGCCAAGGAGCAGGTGCCCGTGCACGAGGGTCGCGCGGTCTTCTTGGGCCAGCGCTCGGGGTTCTACGAGCTGGCGACCGCCATCACGCCCGCAGCCCAGAAAGATCCCAAAGACGTCCCGGCGCCGGGAGGGGACGAGTCCCTCACGCAGGCGGGAGGGACCGTGCGCTTTGCCGCGAACCTCCTCGACGACGCCGAGAGCACCATCGGCCCGGCCGAGAAGCTCACCGTCGACGGGAAAGACGCGGGCACCGTGGAGGGCTTCCACGTGGGCGTGCGTCGTGAGATCTGGATCTTGCTCTTGATCGCCGCGGTCCTGATGACGGTGATCGAGTGGGCGACGTACCACAGAAGGATCACGGTCTGATGCCCACTCCCATCTGGAAACGCGCGCTCTACGGGGCCTTCGTGCTCAGCGTCGGGGCCATCGGCCTCTGGCTGTACATGAAGTACGTCTGGTACGCGGGGCCGACCTTGGCCTGGAAGCGCGACGGCAAGGACTACGAGCTCCTCTCGCCCCGCATGCTCGGCATCGCGCTGCTCGCGCCCTATTTTCTCTGGGTCATCGGCAAGTCGCTGGCGGATCTTCCGTGGCCGCAGCGAATCCTCTCGGCGGCCCTGCGCGTGGCCTTCGTGGCGCTCCTGGCCCTCGGCCTCTCGCGCCTGGCGCGCACGGCGACCACGCAGAAGATCGCCACGGTCTACATCGTCGACGTGTCCGAATCGGTGCCCGACGCCGCCATCGAGGACGCCCGCGCCGAGATCCAGCACGCCTACGATCAGAAGCCCGAAGACGCGATCATCCGCATCATCACCTTCTCGCAGCGGCCCCAGGTGCTGACGATGGAGGACGGCTCGACGAAGGTCCCCGAGCTCAAGCGTCACGACGCCGTCGACGACGAGACCGGCGCCGACAAGGCCCAGCGCGCCAAGAAGCGCGGCCTCGACGCGGCCACCGACATCGGCTCCGCCCTCCAGCTCGCGTACGGCCTCTACCCGGCGGGATACCTCCGCCGCGCGGTCCTCTACACCGACGGCGTCCAGACCGACGGCGATCTCCTGGCCGAGGCCAACCGGGCGCGCGAGTTCGGGGTGAAGGTCTTCACCGTCCCCTACAAGCGGCCGGTGCCGGGCGAGGTCGCGCTCCGCGAGCTGCGCGTTCCCGACAAGGTGCACGTGGGCGAGCCCTTCGAGCTCCACGCGAACATCTTCTCCAGTCGACCGCAGCAGGCGAAGGCCGTGCTCAAGCAGGGCGAGGCCATCAACGGGCTCGACGGCGTGCGCACCCTCGATCTCCAGGCCGGGGACAACGACGTCACCTTCAAGAGCGTCGTCCGCGTGGCGGGCGAGGTCACCTACCAGCTCGAGCTCTCGGACATCAAGGAGGACCGCTTCACCGAGAACAACCGCTACTCCGTGACGGCGGCGGTACCCGGCAAGCCCGCGGTCCTCTACGTCGAGGGCAACACGGCGCGCGCCAGCTACCTCGCGAGCGCTCTCTCGGCTCAGGAGCTCGACGTCGACGTGCGCGGACCGCGCGAGCTGCCGTCCAGCCTGCGCGAGCTCGAGCGCTACGACTTCGTCATCCTGTCCGACGCCCCCGCCGAGGCGGTCACGCTCACGCAGCAGGACGCCATCGAGAGCTACGTCCGCGATCTGGGCGGAGGCTTCCTCTTCGCCGGCGGCGAGAGCGGCTACGGCCTCGGCGGCTGGTACCACAGCACGATCGAGCGGGTCTTACCGGTCCGCATGGACTCCGAGAAGCGGAAAGACGAGCCGGGCGTCGCCATGGTCCTCGTCATCGACCGCTCCGGCTCGATGAGCGGACAGCCGCTCGAGATGGCCAAGGCGGCCGCCAAGGCGACCGCGGACACGCTTTCCGGGGAAGACCTCCTGGAAGTCATCGCCTTCGACTCGGTCCCCACGCGCGTCGTGAAGATGACGTCGGCCAAGTACCGCGCCCGCATCCAGGGCGACATCGCGCGCATCCAGCCCGGCGGCGGCACCGAGATCTTCAGCGCCATGGACGCGGCGTACCAGTCGCTGACCGTGACGCGCGCCCGCAAGAAGCACGTCATCCTGCTCACCGACGGCCAGGCGCCGCAGGGCGGCATTCGCGATCTCGTGCAGGCGATGGTGGCCGAGGGCATCACGGTCTCCAGCGTGGGCCTGGGGAGCGGCGTCGACGAGACCCTGCTCCGGATGATCTCGGATCTGGGCGGCGGGCGCTTCTACAAGGTCCTCGACCCCACGCAGCTCCCGCGCGTCTTCACCCGCGAGACCGAGATGGTCAGCCGCAGCGCGGCCGTGGAAGAGTACTTCCAGCCCCGCGTCGTGGCGCCCGCCGATTTCCTCCGCGGCATCGACATGGGCTCGGCCCCGTTCCTCCACGGCTACGTCGCGACCAAGATGAAGCCGCCGCCCGCGCAGGAGATCCTCGAGTCCGAGATCGGCGAGCCCATCCTCGCGCGCTGGCACGTGGGCCTCGGCTGGTCGCTCGCGTGGACCAGCGACGTCAAGAACCTCTGGGCCGTCGAGTGGCTCAAGTGGCCAGGCTACGGCCAGTTCTGGGGCCAGCTCGTGCGCGAGCACATGCGCCAGAAGAAGCGCCAGGTCTACGACATGGTCGCCTCCATCGATCCGGCGACGGGCCACGTGAAGGCCTCCATCGACGCCATCGGCGGCGACGACAAGTTCCAGAACGGCCTCGACGCCAAGCTCGAGATCAAGGGACCCCAGCCCACCAACGAGGTGAAGAAGGTCTCGATGAAGCAGACCGCTCCGGGCCGTTACGAGCTGGATTTTCCCCTCGATCGCTACGGCTCGTTCCTCCTCCATGCCTCGCTCGAGAAGGGCGTCGAGGACGGGAAGGGCGGCTTCAAGTCCGTCACCGTGGCGGAGAGCTACGGCCACGTGACCAACCCGTACCCGCGCGAGTACCTCGCGCTCGCGCCGGACACGGCCACCCTCGCGCAGGCGGCGGCCGTCACGGGCGGCAAGATGGATCCGCTGCCGAAGGAGATCTTCGATCCGGCAGGGGAGACCATCACCTACCACCAGGATCTGTGGTCCCGCTTCATCGGCGCCGCGATTGCGGTCTACGTGTTCGACCTCTTGCTCCGCCGCCTGCGCCTGTTCGATCGCAAGAAGACGATCCGCCCGAGCGCGAAGGCTGCAGCGGCGGCCTGACTACTTCAGCGCTACCATCCGGTCGCGCGCCAGCTCGGCGCGGACCGCGTTCGCGTCGACCCCGAAGGCTTGCGTGTAGAATGCAAGCTCTTCGGCCGCGTACGTCGCCCAGGCCGTCTCGGCGGCGTCGAACATCACCCGTCCGTCGGCGTCGGCGGCCTTGCGAAGGCGGTCGCAGAGCGCGGTGAGCTTCCCCTCGAGCAGGGTCACGTCGGCGGCGCTCGCAGGCGGAAAGCCCTTCGGGTTCGCGAGGCGCTTGGCGCGTCGCTCGAGGAGGCTCGTCCCGTGCTGGACCTCGGTCTGCGGGCGCAGGCTTCCCCCCCGGTAGACGTCTCCCGCGCGCGTGGAGTCGGCCTCCTCGTACCGCGCGAACGCCCTGGTGGCGGTGCCGAAGCGCACCTTGCCGGCGTCGTCCAGGGTCCCAAAGAGGGCCTTCACGGCGCGCTGTCGTCCGAAGTCGGCGCGGGCATCGTTCACGCCGGCGCAGGCCTGCATGCTCAAGGTGGTGCCGCCGATGTCGCGACAGAAGTCGACGGGACCCTTCGTCCGCTTCGTCCCGAGGGCCCCGCTGACCGAGACGTCCGCGTAGCAGTCCTTCAGCAGCGCGCGGGCCCCCTCGGCGTCGCGCGGGCCACCTTGCGCGTCGACGCGCATGACGGCGAGGTAGAGGCGCTCGAGATCCGGGGACGAGGAGCCGCAGGTCGTCTTGGCCAGGTTGCGCTCGAAGCAGCGTCGCGCGCGCGCGGGGTCTTCGGGGACCCCCGTGCCGTAGTAGAAACGGAAGCAGTCGAGGTCGGGAGCGCCCGCGTCGTCGGCCGCGAGAAAATCGCGGGCCGCATCGGCGACGGGGCAGAGTGGCTCGTCGAAGCAGACCGCCGCGCGCCTCGCGAGCGCCTCGGGCGAGAGCGGGACAGGGGCGGGGACCGCGACCGTCGGGGTCGGGGTCGCGGTCGAGGCCATGGTCGAGGTCGCGGTCGCGCTCGGGGTCGCGGTCGCGGTCGCGGTCGGGACGTGGCATGCGAGCAGGGGCAGGAGGAGGAAGGTACGTCTCATCGGGGGGTCACAACGGTGGCCAAGGTCCGGGCATCGTACGCAATGTTGTCCACGCTTCCTCGCTCAACGACCGCCGCGACCCCGCAATTCCGCTGCCGATTCGGCTGTGCGGTCGCCTTTCCCCCTGCTAAAAGCGGGTCTCCGTGCCGCTAGACAACGACGCGCTCATCCGGTCGGACGACGATCTCGTCGCCATCTTCCACGACACGGCGGCGGCCGGCAATGTGCCGCGCATCGGGCCGGAGGCGGAGAAGTTCGGCGTCTACGGGGCCACCCTCGCGCCCCTTCCGTACGAGGGCGGCGTGCTCCGCGTCCTCGAGAGCCTGCGCACCCAGCACGGCTGGGTGGCCGACTTCGAGAAGGCCGGCGGCCCGCTCATCGCCCTCAAGAAGAACGACGCCAGCGTCACCCTGGAGCCCGGCTGCCAGCTCGAACTGAGCGGCGCTCCGGCTACCGACGTCCACGGCATCCGCCAAGAGCTTCGCGAGCACTTCCAGGAAATTCGCGCCATCTCCGAGGAGCTGGGCGTGCGTTGGCTGGGCCTGGGCTTCCATCCCTTCGCCAAGCAGGAAGACCTCGCCTGGGTTCCGAAGGCCCGTTATGGGATCATGAAGCGCTACCTGCCCACGCGCGGCGGGCACGCCATCGACATGATGCTCCGCACCTCCACGGTGCAGGCGAACCTGGACTACGACAGCGAAGTCGACGCCATGCGCAAGGTGCGCGTCTCGCAGAAGATCGCGCCCCTCTGCGCGGCCCTGTTCGCCAACAGCCCGTACATCGAGGGCCGTCGCGGTGAGGCCCTCTCCATGCGGGCCCGCGTGTGGCTCGACGTGGACCCGGATCGCTCGGGCCTCCTCCGCTCGCTGTGGACGCCGAAGGCCACCTACGCCGACTACGCGGCGTGGGCCCTCGACATCCCCATGTTCCTGGTGAAGCGCGGGACGATGGTCCTGAGCAACACGGGGCAGACCTTCCGGTCCTTCTGGAAGGACGGCTTCGAGGGCCACAAGCCCACCCTGGGCGACTGGCAGCTGCACCTCAACACGCTCTTTCCCGAGGTGCGTCTCAAGCGCACGATCGAGATCCGCAGCGCCGACGCCCAGGGCGCGGAGCTCTCGTGCGCGATTCCCGCCCTCTACGCGGGCCTCCTCTACGACGAGCGCGCCATCGGTGAGCTCGACGCGCTGACCGAGCCCTGGTCCTTCGAAGAAGTGTCCGACCTTCGATCGATCGTGTGGCGCGACGGCCTGCGAAGCCCGTTCCGCGGTGCCCCGCTGGCCAAGGTGGCCGAGATGGTCGTCGGCATCGCCGAAGGGGGGCTCGAGCGCCGCGCCCGCAAGGACGCGCAGGGCCACGACGAGCGCATCCACCTGGCCCCTCTGAAGGCCCTCGTCGCCCGCGGCATCACGCCCGCCGAGGCGCTGCTCGAGGGAGTCGGCGACGATCCCACAAAGGGACTGCTCGACGCCGCGGACCTCATGCCGCTGGCCGACTAGGCCGCGACCGGTCACCCGACGATCTTCAGGAGCTCCTTGACCTTGGCGATGACCTGGGGCGCCTGGATGGGCTTCGTGATGTAGGCGTTGGCGCCCAGCTGCAGCGCACGCTGCCGGTCTTCCGTCGAGCCTTCGGTCGTGATGATGATGATCGGCGTGTCCTTGTGCATCGGATCCGACCGCACGCGCTTCACGAGCTTCAGCCCGTCCATGATGGGCATGTTGATGTCGGTCAGGATGAGGTCGAACTTCGCCCCGGCGAGCTTGCGGAGGCCGTCGACGCCGTCGTCGGCCTCCGTCACCTTCAGGTTCTTCACGCGCGACAACGCGAATACGAGCAGCTGTCGCATCATCGGAGAGTCTTCCACCACCAGGCAGGTGTACTCGGCGCTCATCGATCGTTGATCCTAGGGTAGTGCAGAGGGGGTTTCGTCACGTCGCGTCTCGAGCCGGGAGGCCGAGATTCCGAAAAGCTTCAGGGCCGGGCAGCTTGGCGCCTGGGGCCGCGTAGAGAAGCGCCCCGGCGAGGGCGCTGGCCGCGTGGGCGCCGAGCATCTTGAAGAGCTCGAAGTCCACCGACACGAAGTGCGATTTCTGCTCGAAGACCGAGTAGACGACGATGACGCCGACGACGCGCTCGTCGAAGTGCATGGGCACGACGGCCGCCGGCTGCGCCTCGCCGAAGACGTCGAGCTTCCCCTCGGCGATGGCCGGCACGCCGGTCAGAAACGCCCGTTCCACGACGGGATCGACGGGATCGTCGCCGCCGAGGGTGAGCTTGCCGTGCTTGCGAGCGTCGAGGTTCTCGCTGGCGAAGAGGACGAGGCTCTTCCGCGTCGCGTCGGACCAGTAGATGCCGTAGGAGCGCGCGCCCACGAGCTGCTGCAAGAGCTCCTTCAGGTGCGCCACGACCTGCGGAAGGCGCAACGTCGAGTGGAGCTGGTAGCTGGCGATGTACACGTTGGCCAGCTTCGCCAGCTCCTCTTCCATCTCGCTGTAGCGCGACGAGTAGCGAGTCGAGGCTGCTTCGGCTTCGTGCATGTGCGACAGGAGGGTCGATTTCTCGGTCTCGAGCTGCTTGATCTTCTTCAGGAGATCGCGCATCGCCTCGTCGCTCGCGAGCTGCGTCCGCATGGCCGCGTTCTCGCGCTCGAGCTTGCGCAGGTTGTCGCGCAGTCGCTCGGTCTCGTGGAGCAAGTCCTCGGCGAGCTGAGCGCTCTTGCGAAAGACGCTCTGCACGGCCTCGACCTTCTGCCACTCGACGGCATAGGGGTTGCTCTCCGCCGGCTTCGGCGGGGGCCGCACCGAGCGGGGCCGCGCGGGGGGGCTCGCCGGCCTGGCGGGCTTCTTCGCGGCGGCCTTGCGATGCTTCGTTGCAGCGGAAGCTTTCTTCGAGCTCATGCCCCTCTCCAGCGTGTCCGCGCGCGACGGTAGCACAAAGTCACGCCCCCCCAAGCTGCTCGATCCAGAGCAGCAGCTCACCGGTGATCACCTTGGGGGCGCGCCGAAGGGCGGCCACGTTGGCCGAGCCGGTGAGGAGCATCGCAGCGCGGAGCTCGGCCTCGACGGCGTCGAAGAACGCGTCCGCGCCCGCGCGCCCGCCCTCGTGCAGCGCCTTGAGCGCCGGCCGCGCGATGCCCACGAGGTGTGCGCCGAGCGCGAGGGCCCGAGCCGCGTCCATCCCCGAGCCCATGCCGCCCGTCGCGATGACCTTCGCGCCGAGGGGGGCCAGGGTCGCCACGCTGACCCCGGTCGGGATGCCCCAGTCCCAGAGCGCCTCGCCGAGCGATCGCGACCGCGTGTCGCCCACCTCTTCGGCGCGCAGGGTCTCCACGCCCACCCAGGACGTTCCGCCGGCGCCCGACACGTCGATGGTTTCGACACCCGCGCCCAGGACCCGCTTGGCCACCTTCGGAGAGATGCCGCATCCGGTCTCCTTCACGATGACCGGAACGCGGAGCTCCTTCACGAGGCGCGTGATGGTCTCGAGGCCCGAGCGAAAGTCGCGGTCGCCTCCCGGCTGCACGAGCTCCATGGCGGGGTTCAGGTGGATGCAGAGCGCGTCGGCGCCCACCTCGTCGACGAGGGACTGCACCTCGGCGCCGGTCATGCCGCGGGCCTGGACGAGGCCCAGGTTTCCGAGGATCGGCGCCGTCGGTGCCACGTCGCGGACCTGGAACGACGGCCTCGACTCGGGCCGAACGAGCATCGCGCGCTGGCTTCCGAGCCCGAAGGCGTAGCCGCGCTCCTCGGCTAGGGCCGCCAGCTCGCGGTTGATCCGTCCTGCGTCCTCCGTTCCCCCGGTCATCGAGGCGATGACGAGCGGCGCCCGCAGCGTCTTTCCGAAGGCCTCGGTGGTCAGATCGAGCGCATCCGCGTCCAGATCGGGCAGCGCATCGTGCACGAGTCGCACGTCCTGGAGGAGGGTCGACACCCGGCGAAAGCCGACGTCGCCCGTGGCGCAGAGCGCGATGTGATCAGCCTTCCGCTTGCCGATGTTGGACATGTTCGGAGATCCTGGGGGCGCGAAGCTCACAATTGATTCAAATAAAAGTGAAACAGGTTGAATTCTAAGAGGAATTTACGCTGTAGCTCGTTGACGGGCCATCGAACGGCCCCTACGCTTTGGCTGTGGTAGCAGCACCGGCCGCCGGTCCCCAAGGGACTTCGATTCACACCCACCCTGTCGGTGCACGTACTATCGTGCATCGCGTTTCCAGCCCTCCGGCCAAGAACGTTCGACTCCGCTCATGAGCCCTCGACGCGCACCCCTTCACGGTGTCAGACCGCATCCGAGCCCGTGGGCCCTCCGGAGGACGTGACGATGATGGCGACGATCGAGACGATGCCGCTGGAGGATGCCGACGCATTCCAGGCGTACGCACGCACCATCAAGGCCGACGTCGACATGCGGCTCGTGGCCTTCCTCGAGCAAAAGGTCGCCTGCGTCGAGGCGTTCGGCGCCGACGTCAGCACGGTGGTCGACGCGTTTCGGTCGCTGGCCGTCCGCGGCGGCAAGCGTCTCCGCGCGGTTCTCCTCGCGGCGTCGTACGAGGCCTGCGGAGGCGAAGGGGGCGGTCGCGCGGTCACCGACGCGGGCGTGTCCCTCGAGCTCCTCCAGACGTACCTCCTCGTCCACGACGACTGGATGGACGGGGACGACACCCGGCGCGGCGGGCCGAGCGTGCACGCGCTCCTCCGCGAGCGTTTTGGGTCGAACAGCGAAGGAGATTCCGCCGCCGTCCTGGCCGGCGACTACGGGGCGGCGCTCTCGCTCGAGGTTCTCGCGGCCATGCCGTTCGCGGCGCCTCGCTTGCTCGCCGCGGTGCGGGAGCTGGCGCGCGTCCATGGCGACGTCGTCGTGGGCCAGATCATCGACATCCGTGGGGCCGCGAAGACGCGGGTCGAGGTCGAGGCCATGCATCGGCTGAAGACGGCCAGCTACACCGTCCGCGCGCCGTTCCTGATGGGGGCCGCCCTCGCCGGAGCTTCCGCCGAGGTGACGCACGACCTCGCCGCCGCGGCCGATCCGCTCGGCGTCGCCTTCCAGCTGCGCGACGATCTCCTCGGAAGCTTCGGCGATCCGGCGCGGACAGGGAAGTCGGCTCGCGGCGATCTCCGCGAAGGCAAGCGGACGGCCCTGATCGCCGAGCTCGAGGGCGATCGCGAGGCCGACCGCCTGCTCCCGCGCGTGCTCGGCGTCGCGGACGCGCCCCAGGAAGAGGTAGACGCCCTCCTGAAGCGCATGGTCGACAGCGGCGCCAAGGCGCGCGTCGAGGCTCGGCTCACGGCGCTCCTCGACGAATCCCACGCGCGGCTCGCGCGGCTCCCGCTCTCCTCGGCCGGGAAGAGTGTGCTGCTCGGCGCCGTTTCTGCCCTCGGGAGCCGCGACACCTGACATGAGCCCCGCGAGCGGACATGCCTCCGGCAAGGTGATCCTCCTCGGCGAGCACGCCGTGGTGTACGGGGTCCCTGCGATCGCCGTCGGCATCGACCGCGGCGCCACGGCGACCGCCGTCGCGCTCCCTTCGGGAGTCAGTCGTCTCCGCGTGCGGGCCTGGGACGTGGACGTCACCGCCGACGATCCCGCGAGCGATCTGGGTCGCGCCTTCGGTGCGCTCCTTCGCGCCACGGGATCGCCGGGCACGACGGTCGTCGACGCCGAGGCGAACCTGCCGCCCGGCGGCGGTCTCGGTTGCTCCGCCGCGCTCGGCGTCGCGGTGGCGCGCGCCATCGATCCGAAGGCCTCCGACGACGCGATCCTCGAGCGCGCCATGGCGTGGGAGCGCGTCTTCCACGGCAACCCCTCGGGGATCGACGCGGCCGTGGCGACGCTCGGCGGGTCGGTGCTCTTCATGAAGGGGCAGCCCATCGAGACCCTCTCGGTGCGCGCTCCTCTCGTCTTCGCCGTGGGAAACACGGGGATCTCGTCGAGCACACGCGCCATGGTCGAGGCCGTCGCGCGCCAAAGGCAGCGGCGACCCGAGATCGTCGAGAAGGCGTTCGCCGGCATCGAGAGCCTCGTCCGCAACGCGCGCCTCACCATCGAGGGTGGCGATCGCGTGGCCCTCGGCAAGCTGATGGACCTCAACCAGATGCTCCTCGCCGGGCTCATGGTGTCGACGGAAGAGATCGAGCGCATGTGCGATCTGGCCCGGCAGGCAGGCGCGCTCGGGGCCAAGCTCACCGGCGCGGGCGGTGGTGGCTCCGTCGTCGCTCTCACCGACGCGCCCGCGGCCGCCGAGCGCGTCCTCGCCGCGTGGCGCGAGGCGGGGTTCGAGGGCTTCGTCGCCGAGACCCGCGCAACGATTGCCCCGACCCGCACGGTGTCGCTCTCGGCCGAGACCGGAGCCTCGTCGCCATGAGCCGCGGTGTCGCGCTGGCGCACCCCAACATTGCCCTCGCGAAGTACTGGGGCAAGCGGGTGAGGGCGGGGAATTACCCCGCGGTGCCCAGCCTCTCGGTGACCCTCTCGGGCATGAGCACGCGCACCAGCGTGGTGCTCGAAGGCTCGCTCGACGCCGACGTGCTCGTGCTCAACGGAAAGGAGGCCCACGGCGAGCCCCTCGCGCGCGCGATCGAGCTGCTCGACCGGCTGCGCGAGGCCTCCGGCGAGTCGAGGCGCGCGCGCGTCGAGACCTCGAACGATTTCCCCACGGCCAGCGGGCTCGCGTCGAGCGCGTCCGGCTTCGCGGCGCTGGCGCTGGCCGGCGCCCACGCGATGAAGCTGCCCTGGGACGCGGCGCGCATCAGCGACGCGGCGAGGCGAAGCTCGGCGAGCGCAGCCCGCAGCCTCTTCGGCGGCTTCGTGCACCTGGGCGCGGGCGCCGAGGTGGGCCCCGTGTCCGACGTGCTCGCGGCTCGCCCGGTGGCGCCCGAGAGCCAGCTCGACGTTCGCGTCCTCGTCTGCGTGACGAGCGAGGCCGAGAAGGACGTGTCGTCCCGAGATGGGATGAACCGCACGGCCAAGGAGAGCCCGTACTACGACGCGTGGCTCGTCGACGCCCCGGCCGTGTGCGCCGAGATGGAGCGCGCGCTCCTTGCGAAGGATCTGGCTCGCGTCGGCGCGCTCACGGAGCGCAGCGCCTTCGCGATGCACGCGTCGGCGTTCGCGGCCGGCGTGCGCTACATGCGCGCCGCCACGCTCGAGGTGCTGGACGCCGTCTCTGCCCTTCGCCGAGGAGGCCTGGCAGCATGGGCCACCATGGACGCCGGACCCCACGTGAAGGTGCTCGTCGCCACCTCGGACGCTTCACGCGCCACGCGAGAGCTCACCTCGGTTCCGGGAGTGCTTCGCATCCTCGAGACGGCGCCGGGGCCGGGCGCCCGCTTGCTGGAGGGCCCGTGATCGCGCGCGCACCCGGCAAGTTGCTGCTCACGGGCGCGTACGCGGTGCTCGAAGGCGCACCGGCCATCGTCGTCGGCGTGGACCGCTACGCCGTGGCCGATGGGGCCACGCACGACGACGCGCCGAGCGTCGAGCTTCGCGCTGCGCTGGAGGTTGCGCCGAAGGTCGACGTGAGCTCCCTCTACGAGGGGACGTCCAAGCTCGGTCTCGGATCGAGCGCGGCCGCGCTCGTGGCGGCCCTCGGCGTGCGGCTGGCGGAGCGGGGGAGCGATCTCGCGGACCCCGCCGTCCGCGAGACCATCTTCGCTCGGGCGCGCTCCGCGCACGCCGCGGCCCAGGGTGGCGGGAGCGGCGTCGACATCGCAGCCAGCGTGCACGGCGGCGTGCTCGAGTACCGGCTGAAGGGCGACCGCGCCGAGCGAACGCCGGTCGAGCTTCCGCCGGGCCTCCACGTCAGCGCCTTCTTCTCGGGTACCAGCGCCCGCACGAGCGAGCTCCGCGGCCGCGTCGACGCGCTGCGCGAGAGGTCGCCGCGGCTCCATGCAGAGTGCATGGATGCGCTCGAGGACGCCGCCGAACGTGCCGCCGTCGCGGTTCGTGGCGGCGACGGAAAGGGCTTCCTCTCGGCGTGCCACGACACGGCCAGGGGGCTCGAGGCCCTGGGCAGGGCTGCGGACGCCCCTATCGTTCGGGAGAGCGCAAAAGAGCTACTAGTCCTTGCTTCGCTGGAGGGAGCCGTGTTCTTTCCCTCGGGCGCCGGAGGGGGCGACGTGTTCGTCTTCGTCGGCGTCGCCCCTCCGTCGGAGCCGTTCAAGGCCTCTGCCGAGCGGCTCGCATGGAAATCGGTGCCCTTCGGCATCGATCGGTGTGGAGTACACAGCGTCTGAGCTCGAGGATCTGGGACCGAGGACCGAGGAACACCATGGCACGCACTTCACGACTTCCTGGCTTCTACAAAGTCTCCATCGACGAGCGTCGCTGCCTCGTGGCCGAGGCCACCGGCGTCGAGCCCTCGGACGTGGCGCGCTGCCTCGACGAAGGCGGGCTCTGCGAGGAGACGGCGGACAAGTTCGTCGAGAACGTCCTCGGAACGTACGCGCTTCCGTACGGCGTCGCGCTCAACGTCCGCGTCAACGGGCACGACTACGTGGTGCCCATGGTGGTCGAGGAGCCCAGCGTCGTGGCAGCGGCCTCGAACGCCGCCAAGATGGTGCGGTCCGGCGGCGGCTTCCAGGTGAAGATGGATGCGCCGATCATGATCGCGCAGATCCAGCTGACGCAGGTCACCGATCGCGAAGCGGCGCGGGCGCGCATTCTCAAGAACAAGGCGGAGATCCTGGCGCTCGCGAACGGCGTCATTCCGGGGCTCGTCGAGCGCGGCGGCGGCGCGCGTGACGTGGAGGTTCGCCTCCTCGGCTACGCGGAAGACCAGATGATCGTCGTGCACGTGCTGGTCGACTGCCGGGATGCCATGGGCGCCAATCTCGTGAACACCGTGGCCGAGGGCGTCGCCGACCGGCTGGGCGAGCTGGCCCAGGCGCGCGTCGGCCTGCGGATCCTCTCGAACCTCTGCGACAAGCGCTGCGTTCGCGTCTCGTGTCGCGTGCCCGCCGCCGATCTCGCCACCGACGAGATGGAAGGCACCGACGTCATCGAGGGCATCGTGAACGCGTCGCGCTTCGCCGAGCTC
>Ga0182021_10002070_pt1 | contig 23422 bp, 21 predicted proteins | sample 612E3MmetaG_FD_120493 | JGI IMG/M metagenome (GOLD analysis project Ga0182021, IMG submission 120493) | Permafrost microbial communities from Stordalen Mire, Sweden - 612E3M metaG (Illumina Assembly) | ecosystem: Environmental > Terrestrial > Soil > Wetlands > Permafrost | place: Sweden... | reverse complement strand
CGCCCGTGACTCTTCAGCACGTCCTCGCCGACCACCGGGAGCCGCGCCGCCGCCAGCACCTGCCGCGCCGCCGCCACGTTGCGCTCGCCCATCGCGGCCGGCCAGGGCGCCCCAGCGCCGGATGCGAACATGCTGGCTCCACCGACCAGCCGCGCGGTGATGCGCCCGCGTTCCGCGCCCGCAGCCACCATCGCTCCCAGCAGCAGTGGCAGAGCGGTGTCCGGAAACCGCCCGGGGTTGCTCCGGTCTCGCGCCAGGCTGGGCGAGGGGAGCAGCAGGTGGGCAAGGCCGCCGGCGCGCGCCACGGGGTCGTGGAGAACGACGGCCACGCACGAGCCAAGACCGAACGTCACCAGCACCGCGTCGCCGGCATCCACCACCCAATCGGCCACCCGCACCACGCGCTCCCTCATCGAAGGCGGAACAGCCGCTCCCGCGGCTCCTCGAGCTCGAACCGCGCCCGGGCCGGCCCGAACATCGTTTCCACCTTGCCCAGCATCAGCAAGCCCCCGGGCGCGAGCGCATCCGCGAACCTCGAGAACAGCCGCTCCTGGGTCGGTCGGTCGAAGTAGATCACCACGTTACGGCACACGATCAGCCGGTAGGGCGGCTGCGGCGGAGGCTCGCGCGTGAGGTCGTGCACGAGCGGGTGCACCGTCCGCGCCAGGACGGGATCCAGGCGGTACGGCGGCCCGGGAGTGAAGAAGCGCTCGAGCAGCGCCAGCGGGACGTGTTCCACCGCCGCCGCCGGATACTCGGCGCGGCGGAGCGCCTCCAACGCTCCCGGGTCCAAGTCCGTAGCGTCAATCCGGAGGCGGGCATTCAGAGCGCCGATCCGCGCCCGCTCGGCGAACAGCAGGGCGATGGAGTACGGCTCCTCGCCCGAGGCGCAGCCCGCCGACCAGACCGTCACGGGGCCCGCTCCGGCCCACAGCCTGGGCACCACTCGCTCCCGCAGCAGCGCGAACGCCTCGGGATTGCGGAAGAACTTGGTGACATTGATGGTCAGCGCGTCGAGCAGCAGATCGTACTCGTCCGGCATGCGGTCGAGCAGCAAGGCATAGGCGGCGTAGCCGTGGACCCCGCGCGCCCGCATCCGAACCGCCAGGCGTCGTCTGAGACAGGGCTGCTTGTAGCTCGAAAGCGCGAGGCCGTGCTCCCGCTCGACCTTGCCCATCAACGACCGTAACGCCAGGTCGTCGGGCGGCGCGGTCAGATCCGCTCCAGCGTCTCGAGGTTGGCGCGCGCGAGCTCGTGCGACGGATTCAAGGTGAGCGCCTCCCGCCAGTATGCCCGTGCCCGCTGCGTGTCGCGCTCCCGAATGGCGAGGTTGCCCAGCTTGAAGTACACGTCGTCGCCGAGCCGCGGCGCCAGCTTGACGGCACGCTGATATGCCTGCCGGGCCTCGTCGGCGCGGCCGCTCCGGTAGAACAGGTCGCCGAGATTCTTGGAGAGCTGCGGGAGCGAGGGCTCCTCCTCCACGGCGGCTGCCAGCAACCGCTCCGCCCGCTCGAAGTCGCCACGGCGCTCACACAGCACCGCGATGTTGTTGCTGAGCGGCGCGCTGTGAGGGAACCGGGCCAGCCCCTCCTCAGCCACCGGGAGCGCCTCCTCCTCCCGTCCCGCCAGCACGGCAGCGAGGGAGCGGGCCCAGTACCACATGGCGTTGGGCGCCTGGCCCCCTGGAATCAGGATGCGGACCCGGTCCAGCCGTTCCACGGCCTGCGCCCCCAGCCCGCGCTTCAGGGCGACGATGCCCCACGCGAGCGCCACCCGCCAGTCCTGGGGGGCGCGCGCTGCCGCCTCGGCAAGCGCGGCGTCGGCCTCGGCGAGACGGCCCATCTGTTCCAGCGCCATCGCCAGGTTGTGCAACACCGCCGCCTGACCGCCGCCGTGCTCCGCCGCGTGCCGGAACGCGTCCACGCCGTCGCCCCACCGCCCCTGGCGCAGCGCCACCAGGCCGAGGTGGAAGTGGGCTCCACTGTCCCCCGGCCGCAGATCGAGCATGCGGCGGAACTCGCGCGCCGCCTCGTCGAGCATCCCCGTCTTGTAGAACGCCAGCCCGAGATTGCGATGCTCCTCCACCCGCGCATCGCTGCCGACCGGAAGTTCCTCCGCCTGGGTACGGCCGAGGCGGTGGGCGAAACCGGCGGTGATGAGCCCGTACAGGGCCTTGCCGACGTCGAACTCGAGCAGACCGGAGTCGTCAACCAGGCGCAGAACGTCCCGTTTGCCGTCGAGCAGCGGCAGGATCCGCTCCTGCTCGGGCGTGAGCGAAACGCCCGACGCCGAGAGATGCGGGCGGTCCAGCACGAAAATCAGGTCCAACGAGGGGATCTTCTTCTCGATCAGGCTCCACTCGTCCACCCGGCGCGCCCCCTCCAGGAGGAGCGACTCCGGGGTGATGCGGACGAGGAAGTCCTGCGCCTCGGGCGCCACGTCGCTCTCGAAGCTGAACGTGCCGGAGACCCATGTGAAGAGGAAGTACACCGCCTCCTCGATCTGGACCCGCATGTAGCGCTCCAGATCGGGGCGCGAGATGAACTCCATCGCGACCAGCAGCTCGCCCAGCCGCTTGTTCCGTTCCCGCGACTGGCGCGCGATGGCCGCCTCGAGCTGGTCGTTGGTGATGAGCCCGCCCTTGACCAGGATGTCGCCGAGCCGGTCGCGCCGGTTCACGATCGAGGCGTAGGTGATGAGGCCCCGATCGAAGTACACGTAGCCGAAATTGCTCCGATCGGCGACCGAGAGGCATCCCGTCTTCTGCCCCATGGACAGCAGCTGCAGCACGTCCGGGAGGCTGGCCTCCTTGAGGCTGCCCTTGATGGCCATCAGCGCAGTTCCTCGATCATCCGGTCGGCGACGCCGGGCCAGTCCCACGCGACCTTCTCCCGGCTGCCCATCACGGGGTCCAGTCCCGCGGGCACGACCACGGAGATCGCCTGGGTCTGCGAGGGCCGCTGCGAGCGTCCCTCCACGGCCACCCGCGCAGCCTGGACGGTGAGCGTCTCGGAGGCCGGGTCCATCCTGGCGAGGGCGCGATTGACGAGCCCCTGCACCGCCCGCGCGCTGTCGGCGGGACGGGCCGCGAGGTACTCAACGGCGGCGTCGTCTGCCGTAACGTGGCGGGCGGCAAGGAGCCGGCGCACCATCGTGGCGCGCATGATCCGGTCCGGCGGCGCCAGCTCGACCACGAGGCCACCCTCGAATCGCGTGGTGAGTCGCGGCGCGACGCCGGACAACTGCGCGGGAAGCCGGTCGGCGGTGAACGCCAGCTGCTTCTCGGCGTCGGTGAAGGCGTTGAACAGGTTGAAGAGCTCCTCCTGCGTGGCGTCCCGCCCCGCGAGCAGCTGCGCGTCGTCGAGCAGCAGGGCGTCGGCGCGGCGGAAACGGCGGCGCCACCACTCGAGGCGGCCGGCATCAATGGCCTGGACGAGCTCGTCGGTGAACGCCTGGGCGGAGAGGCACGCGATGACCGCATCGGGCCGCGCCGTCGCCAGCTCGTTCCCCACCGCATGGAGGAGGTGCGTCTTCCCGGTGCCGCTCGGCCCGGTGATGAACAGCGGGTTGAAGCGCTTGCCGGGCTCCGCGATCACGGCGCGTGCCGCCCGCACCCCCGCGTCGTTCGCGGCGCCCTCGATGAACTCTGCGAAGGAGAGGCCGCGCGAGGGGGGCGGCGGCGGCTCCACGCCGTCCTTCACGCGGGCGGTGAAGGCGCGCGCCTCCTCGACCAGGTCGGGATCGCGGAAACACGCATGGCCCGCCGCGGCGGGATCGAACGCCGCGGCCTCGCCGGCCAGGCGGCGCAGCTCCTCGACCCGCGCGGCGTACTGCGCCAGCTCGCCGGCGATGTCGGGGATCTCCTCCGAAAACAGGAGCTGCTCGAGGCGACGCGTGCGGTAGCCCTCACCCTGCCACCGCAGCACCGCCTCGCCGATCCGCGACCGCCATGCCTCGACGGTCTGCGCCACGGTGGTCGAGACGACGGAGACGAAGGCGGAGAACTCGTCCGGCTCGACGGGCACGGGCCGCGTCGGCAAGCGCGGCGCGGGCCCGGGTGGCGGCGCCGCCGGCGCGGCGGGCAGCTCGTCGGTCAGGAGCGCGCGCGCCGCCTCCGGCGTCAGCGACCCGCCGCCCACCGCCTGGAAGGCAATGAGCCGGTTCACGAACCCGATCAGCTCGCGCACGTTGGAGGCGCCCACCTCCGCCACGGTCTCCAATACCCCGGGCGGCATCTCGACGCCGCGCTCGGCCGTCTTGCGGTGCAGGATGGCGAGCCGCGTCTCGAAGTCCGGCGCCGCGATGTCCACCAGCAACCCGCCCGACAGCCGCGACACGAGTCGCTCGTCCAGGTCGGCAATCTCGCCCGGCGGGCGGTCGCAGGTCAGCACGATCTGCCGCCCGGCCGCCTGCAGCGCCTCGGTGAGCCGCAGCAGCTCGGCCTGCATCTCGCGGTGCTCCGCGAGGAACTGGACGTCGTCGAGCAGCAGCAGGTCGGTCTCCTGCGCGCTGCGGCGGAACGCCTCGACCTGGCCGGCGGCAACCGATGCGTGGTAGCGCTCGACGAACTCCTCCAGCGTCAGGTACTCGACGCGCAGCGAGCTTTGGCGCTCCAGCGCGAGGAAGCCGACGGCCTGAAGGAGATGGGTCTTGCCGAGCCCCGACTTGGCGTACAGGAAAAGCGGGTTGTACGTCGACCCCGGCGACTCGGCGACCGTGCGCGCGGCGGTGGCGGCGAGCCGGTTGCTCGCGCCGATCACGAACCCCTCGAACCGGAACCGCGGATTGAGGTCCATGCTAGATCCGCCTCGCGCCGCCGCCGCCCTGGCTCAGCCGGCGCAGCACCTCCGCCGCGATGCCCTTCAGCGTCTCGAACACCCCCACGCCGTGCAGCGCGTCGGCGGGGAACGTCTGGAGATTGCGGAAGTTCAAGGCCTCATCCAGCTCCTGGGGCGAGAGAATGAGCTCCTCCGGCAGGTCCTGCTTGTTGAACTGGAGCACCATCGGCAGGGTGCGGGCGTCCACGCCCTGCTCGAGAATGTTGGCTTGAAGGTTCTGCAGGCTCTCGATGTTCTCGTCGAGCTGGCGCAACTGGCTGTCGGCGACGAACACCACGCCGTCGGCGCCCTGAAGTACCAGCTTGCGGGTGGCATTGTAGTAGACCTGGCCGGGCACGGTGTAGAGCTGGAACTTGGTGGCGAATCCCGAAATGGTCCCCAAGTCCAGCGGGAGAAAATCGAAAAACAACGTGCGGTCCGTCTGGGTGGCCAGCGACACCATCCGGCCCTTCCGGTCGGCGGGCACCTGCGAGTACACGTACTGGAGGTTGGTCGTCTTGCCCGACCGTCCGGGACCGTAGTAGACGATCTTGCAGGTGATCTCGCGCGCCGTGAAGTTCACCAGCGACATGGGTTCACCCGTGGAACAGCGAGGTGAGACTGCGGTTCAAATCGGCCTCGAAATCCGCCGCCAGCACCGGTTCGCGGAGCTGTCCGGCGGGCGCAGCGCGGCGCAGCTCGGCCGCGAACTCATCGTAGAACAGCCCGACCAGCCCGATGGACGTCTCCTTCCCGAACACCGTGAGCACGATCAACGGGCCGCGCGGCGTGGCGCACGACGCCAGATGGATGCCGTGCCGCTCGCCCGCGTGGAACAGCGCGCCGAACGACCGCTCGCCGAGTTGCTGCGCCAGTGCGCCGGCCGCAGCCATGATGGCCGCGCCGAGCGCCGAGGCGGCCATCAGGTCCACGGCCCGCGCGAATCCGTGCTGGGCGAGCACCTGGCCAGCGGGCGTCATCACCACCACCAGCCGCGCGCTCGACTCGGCCACGTAACGCAGCAGCGGGTGCTCGGCCCAGGGCTCGACGACCGTGGTGCTCACGGCGCCACCGCGGCTGCCGCGCGCATCATCTCGATCCGCGCCAGGCCGATGTTCACCCGGCTGTCCGCCAGCGCCACCACCAGCAGGTCCGGCGGCGCCAGCGCGGCCAGCAGCGTGCCGCCCGCCGCTTCCATCTGCACAAACCGCACCCTCCCCGCGCCGACCGCTCCCGCGGTACCGCTGATCTTGCGCACCAGCGAGGCCGCGAGCGCGGCCACGGCCTTGCCGGAGACCCCTTCCATCAGCAGCTGCGCCACGGGGATGCCGTCCTCGGCCGACACCCACATGGAGCCGCGCATCCCGCGCACCCGCGAGATCCGGTCCAGTGCCCGCCCGAGCTCGTCGCTCACGCGCCCTGCCCCTCGAGCCATGCCGACGCCGTCCCCCGGGCGCGCTCCGCGAAGCGCAGCGCCAGTCCGACGGGCATGCTCCGGTCGCGCCGCACCAGCAGCAGGGCGCCCTCGCCCGCCGGCGCCACTACCAGGTTGGCGGTCTCCGCCTCGGCCACGAGGGTGCGCCAGGCGCCCAGACTGAGGTACTCCCCGGTCCGCTTGGCCTCGCCCGACACGCCGGCCAGACCCGCGGCGGCCAGCTCTGAGACATCGGCGCCGTCGGCCCCGGCAAGGCCCCCGGCCAGGACCAAGCCGCGCTCGTCCAGCAGCAGGATATCGGCCGTCGCCCGGTCGAAGCCGCTGAAGACGGCCGGGCGCTCCTGCGCCCCGGCCTCGCCGGCTTCCAGCGCCGGTTGCGCCTCCGCCGGCGCGGGCGCCACCGGGAGGGCGGCGGGGGCTCCCACCGCGCCGGCGCCGCGGCGCACCGTCTCCAGCGCCCTGCGAGCGGCAGCGTCGGTTGGATCCAGCGCGAGCACCTGCTCGAGCGCCGCCGCCGCGGCGACCACGTCCCCTTGGCGGAAACGCACGAAGGCAACGCCCTTGAGCGCGCCCGGATGCCCGGGCCAGAGCTCGAGCACCTTGCTCCAGGCCAGGAGTGCCCGGTCCAGATCGCCGAGATCCGCGTGGATGCGGGCCAGCACGTCGTGGCCGTGCACGTGCTGCGGGTGGCGCGCGAGCCCGTGCAACGCGATCCGCAGCGCCTCGTCGCGCTGGCCGCGTCGCCGCAACGCCTCCGCCAGCTCGGCGTACACGAGGCTGGACGGATCGCGCGCGAGGGCCGCGGTGAGCGAGCGGATGTCCTCAGCCATGCTCGCCTCCCAGCATCCGCTCGAGCGCCGCGGCAGCCGCCAGGGCGTCGGTCACCTGGCGGCGCTGCGCCTCGTCGGCGTGGCCGTCCACCAGCTGCCCCCAACGCTCCCAGCTCTCGCGCGCGTCGCGGAACCGCCCCGTCGCGGCCAGAGCGAAGCCGCACCAACGGTGTGCGTCGGCCAGATCGGGCGCCAGACGGATCGCACGCCGGCAGGACTCCACCGCCTCCGCGTAGAGCCCCGCCGCCAGCTCGATGCGGCCCAGCACGAGTTGTACCCGAGGCTCCTCGGGCCGGAGGGCCAGCGCCGACTGCGCCGCCTCCCGCGCCGCCTCCACGTCCCCGGCCTCCAGCCGAACCTCGGCAGCCGCGACCAGCGCGTCGGTGTCGTCGCCGACGCTGACCCGCGACTTCCGCACCACCGCCGCGTCGTTCAGGCTGACGACGCCGGTGGTGACCAGGCCGAACACCGTCCGCGCCACGTCGAACTCGCTCACCCGCAGTGCCGAGGCGATCTGGCGGAGATCACGCTCGCCGTCCACCTCCGCCAGCACTTCCCACTCGGACGGATGCAGGTCGAGCTGCGTCACGCTCCCGCCGGCATCGAGCGGCGCCAGCGCGGGCACGACACCGACGTGCGGCACCCGCGTCTCGATCCGCGACCACTCGTCGATGCGCCGCGCCGCCTCCATCAGCACCTTCTCGGTGGGCAGCGACACCAGCGCGTCGGCGGGCGCCCCCGCCAGGCCACCCTCGGCGAACGAGAAGGCCCCCTCGCGCCACGACAGCAGCTCGAACACCGCCTCCTGGATGTGGCGTTCCACCTCGTGCTCGAGCTCGCGCGCGGTCAGTGCGCCAATCTCGACCAGTATCTGCCCCAGCCGTCTCCGGCCGCCCTCGCGCTGCTGCACGGCACGCGCATGCTCCAGCTCCTCGGAGGTGATCCGGCCGCCCTCGACCAGCCGCTCCCCGATGCGATGCGGGTTGGAGCGGATGGAGGCGAACACGATGGAGCCGCTGTCGAAGAACACCGTGCCGTCGTTGTCCCGCAGGTGGCTGCTGATGCGCAGCAGGCCCGTCTTCCGACCCAGGTCCAGCAAACGGAAGACATCGTGGAGCCCGAGCTCCTTGAGGGGGCCCTCGATCGCCACGGCTACGCGGCCTCGCCCGCGAAGATGTGGACCAGGTCGCGCGCGGTGCGTGCGTGCGCTCGTGCCTGCTGGGCGAGCGGCCCCGACGGCTCGAGGGCGATGACGCGCTGCCACTCCGCGATCGCCTCGCGGTAGCGCCGCTCGCGTGCCAACGCGAGGCCGAGCTGATAGTGGGCGCCCGCGTGATCCGGCTGGAACCGCACCACCCGCTCCGCCGCGGCGCGGGCGTCCGCGTCCATCCCGCGCTCGAGCAGCACCTGCGCCAGGAGCACCAGGGCCTCGAAGTCGTACGGATCGCGGCCGAGCATCGCGATCAGCGCGTCCATCGCCTCCGCCCCGCGCCCCTCGCCGTGCAGGAGCCGCGCCAGGGCCAGCGCCGCGACGCCGTAGCTCGGCAGGTGCGTGAGGGCGGACCGGTATGACTGCTCGGCCTCCCGCGCGTCGCCGCGCCGCTCGCACAGGCGGCCGTACTCGACCCACACCTCGACGTATCCCGGATCGAGGTCGAGCGCGCCCCGGTACGCCTCGCGCGCCAGGTCGCCGTCCCCGACGGCGCTCGCGACGTTGCCCAAGCGCCGGCGCACTTCGGCGCGCTCCGGCGACCGCACCTGAGCGCGACGCAGCAAGTCGAGCGCGGCCGCCGGGTCTCCCGCCCGGTCCCGGGCCTCCGCGGCGAGCAGCGCCGCCTCCACGTCGTCCGGCGTGAGGGCGAGCAGCTCTTCGGCGAGCGGCGCCGCCTCCGCGACCCGGTTGAGCGCCAGCAGGCAGCGCACCTCGCCGGCCCGCGCCTTCGGATGCTCGGGCGCGAGCGCGCGGGCTTCGCTGAACCGCTCCAGCGCCTCGCCGAACAGGTTGCGCCGCACGAAGATGTCGCCGCTGAGGAGCGCCGCTTCGGCCCGGTCGCCGCCGCGCCCCACCGCGCGCGTGACCTCGGCGGCCGCACGCTCGAACAGCGACTTGGACACGTAGTCGCGCGCCAGGGCGAACGGATCGCCGCCGGCCGCGCCGCGCAACGGGGCCGCCGCGGCCGTGGACCGGAGCTCCGAGAACAGGCTGTCCAGCAGCCGCGGATCGAAGACGAAAGGCTCTTCGCCCTCCGCCAGCGGCCGTTCCACCGAGGGCTCGGGAAGCGCCGCCCGCGACGCCTCCCCCTCGGGCAAGTCCATGGCGAGCAGGTATTCCTGGCGGACGTAGTATGGATCGAGCTCGAGCGCCCGCTTCACCTCCCGCAGCGCGCCCTCGAACTCGCCGAGGTGCGAGAGCGTGAACGAGAGGTTGTAGTGCGCGGCCGCCGAGTTGGGATCCGCCGCGACCGCGCGCGCAAAGGCGTTGCGCGCATCGGGATAGCGCTGCAGCTCGACGAGCACCATCCCGACCCCGTTCCATGCGACCGCCGAGTCGGGCGCGATCTCGATGACCTGGCGGTACGCCTCCAGCGAGAGCTGGTGGCGGCGCATCTGAGTCAGGAGCAGCGCGAGGTTCAACCGGGCGGCGAGGAGGTGGCCCGCCCCGGCCAGCGCGTCGCGGAACGCCTCCACCGCGGGCTCCACTTGATGGAGCGACACCAGCACGACGCCGAGATTGTTCTTGGCGGGCGCGTATCCGGGGTCCGCGGCGAGCGCCCGCCGGTACGACGCCAGCGCGTCGTCCCGCCGGCCGCACTGGTGCAAACTGACGCCGCGCTCGTTCCAGTATTTCGCCGACGCGGGCTCCTCGGCCACCAGCGCATCGTACAGCTCCAGCGCGGCCGGAAGGTCGCGGCGCAGCAGGTGCACCTCCGCCATCGCGCGCCGGACCAGCGCGCGGTCCTCGCCACGCTCCAGCGCGAGGCGGTACTCGTGGAGCGCCTCCTGGTAGTACCCCTTCTGGCGGAAGGCGTGGGCGAGATGGTAATGCGCCAGGCTGGCGCCCTCGCCGCCCGGCCGTTCGACGCCGGGCGCGGCGCGCGCGGCCGCGCGCTCCGGCAAGCTCCGCGTGTCCCGCTGCTCCAGCACGAGGTTGGCCTGGGCGCGGACCAGCACCGGGTTGAGCCGGGCCGCGCGCTTCGCCGCCGCGCGCGCGTCGGCGTGCCGCCCCAGGTCGCCGAGAACGAAGGCCAGCAGATGGTAGGCTTCGGCGTTGTCGGGGTTCAGCGCGACCGCGTGCTCGAGGGCGCCGAACGCAGCCTCGTTCTGGCCGCGGTTGTAGAGCACCTCGCCGCGGTGGTATTCGATGACCGACGACTCCGGATCGGCCTCCCGCGCGCGGTCGAACCACTCCAGCGCCGCCTCCAGATTGCCGAGCCGCTGCTCGAGCAGGCCCAGCTGGATCAGTGCCCCGAGATCCCGGGGATCGTGCGTGAGCAGCGTGGTGAACTCGGCCTGTGCCTCCTCGGACTGCCCCACCGCCGCGCAGGCGCGCGCCACCTCCCAGCGCGCGTCGCGGTCCTCCGGGTGACGGCGCAGCCGCTCGCGCAGCTCGGTGATCCGCCGGTCGTAGAACCCGCTCCGCCGGTACGCGATCTCCAGGTTGCGCTGGGCCAACGCCATCTTCGCATCCAGCTCCAGCGCATGAGTGAAGCAGCCGACCGCCTCGGAGTAGAGCCCCTTGCGGAAGTACAGCACCCCGAGGTTGTTGTGCGCGCCGGCGTCGGAGGGATCAATGCGACGCACGAACGATCGCAGGACGGCGAGATCGCGATCCGAGGCCACGGTTCCCGCCATCGCCGCCCCCGCCGTCAGGTGAGCCGGACCGCCTGCAGAATCGCGCGGAGCGCGGCGAAATCCGGTACGAGGAGAAAGTGGCCGCGCAGCGCCTCCGCCTCCGCTTCGACCTGGAACTGCGTCTCCACGCACAACACGTAATCCGGTTCGGTGCCGAAGTCGAGGCACGCGGAGGTGATCACCGCCGACGAGAGATCCACCAGCAGGCTCGGCACGGACGGCAGCAGCAGCATCCCCATGAAGGACGAGAGCGCACTCATGAAGGCGCCGCACAGGATGTTGCCCGCCTCCTTGAGGCTCGACTGCTCCAGCGCGCCGAACTCGGTCGTCGTGCCCGGCGTCCGCCGCAGCAGCAAGTCGCACAGCCGCTTCGCCGCAGCCTCGGGAAAGACGAGCAGGGTGCGCCCGGTGAGATCGCCCATCATGTGCAACAGGATCGCCGCGACCACCGGCGGCGGGTAGCCGAACAGCCCCGCGACGTCCTCCAGCCGCGACACGGTGATCTGCGGGACCGAGATCATGATCCGCCGGTTGGTCATCTGCGACAACGCCGTGGCGGCATGCCCCGCGCCGATGCTCTCCACCTCGCGCAGAGCGTCGAGCTGCAGGGCCTTGAGATCCCGAATGTCGTCCATCATGCTCCCACGCTAGATCAGGCCCCCGGCATCCAGGATCAGCGCCGGCGCCCCATCGCCCAGGATGGTGGCGCCGCTGAACACGGGGACCATGCCGCGGGGCGCCCCGAAGGGCTTCACGACGATCTCCTGCTGCCCCAGCAGCGCATCCACTACCACGCCGGAGCGCCGCTCGCCCATCTCCAGCACGATGACCGGCTGCCGCGCCGGCGGCGGCCCCGCCTCCGCCACGCCCAGCCGTTCCCCGAGGCGCAGCAGCGGCACGAGCTGGCCGCGCAGCAGCATGGCGTCCCGGCCCTGGATGCGTTGGATATCGCTCCGCCGCGGCTCCACCATCTCCACCACGTGGGTGAGGGGCATGGCATAGGTCTCGCCGCCGACCCGCGCCAGCAGGGCGCGGACGATGGCGAGGGTGGTCGGGAGCCGGATGGTGAAGGTCGTGCCCCGCCCGTCCTCGGACTTCACCTCCAGTGAGCCACCCAGGGCCCGGACGGTGCTGATCACCGCGTCCATGCCCACGCCCCGGCCCGAGATGTCGGTCACGTGCTCGGCGGTGCTGAAGCCGGCCAGCGCGATCACGTGCGCCAGCATGGCGTCGTCGCTCAGCTGCTCGACCTCGTCCCCCACCAGACCCAACTCGTGCGCCCGCTGCAGGACCCGCGCGCGATCGATCCCCCGCCCGTCGTCACTGACCCGGATGGCGACCGACGACCGCTCGCGCACCGCCGCGAGCACCAGCTGCCCAGCCGCCGGCTTGCCGCGAGCCACCCGCTCTTCCGGCGGCTCGATGCCGTGATCCACGGCGTTGCGAACGAGATGCACCAGTGGATCGGCAATCTCGTCGAGGATCGCGCGGTCCAGCTCGATTTCCTTCCCTTCCACCCGGAACGCGACCTCGCGCCCCACCTGCCGGGCAAGGTCCCGCACCATGCGTGGGAAACGGTCGAGCACCTGCCACACCGGGACCATGCGCGCCTGCAGGATCTCGCTCTGGAGCGTCGCGGACAGGCGCCCGATGTCGCGGGTCACGTCGGCGAGGTCCGGCTCCGCGAAGCGATGCGCCAGCGAGTCCAGGCGCCCCCGTGCGATGACCAGCTCACCGATCACGTTCATCAGCTCGTCGAGGCGGCGCAGATCAACGCGGATGTGGCGGGCGCGTGGCGCGTCGGGCGCCGCCTCCACCGCATCCTCGGCGGCCTCGACGCTCTCGATGTCGCCCGCCGCACGCAACGCCGCCTCGATTTGTGCCGCGGGCGCCGTCGTATCGAGGCGGAAGCCGAACCGCCCGTCGAAGCTGTCCGCCTCTATCGCCGCCGGCGACGGCGTGACCGCCTCCACCGGCCCCAGCGTCGCCGCACGGGCCAGCACCAGCAGCGCCCGCGCTCCCTTGAGCGCGGCGTCGGCGCGGAGGGTCACCCGCACGGCGACACCCTTGCCCGGCACCGTCGCGGGGGGCACGACCTGCAGCGATGGGCGCGCCGCGGCGGCGGGCGCGGCCGGCGCTGCGCGGCTGACCTCCGCGTCCAGCTCGGCCGCGAGCGGAGCAAACGCCGCCGGGTCGTCACGGCCCGCCACCGCCTCTGCGACCGCGCGCTCCAGCGCGTCGGCGGCGCGGAACAGGAGATCGAGCCGCGACGCGTTCACGGGCCCTTGGCCTCGCCGCACCAGATCGAGCAGGTTCTCGCTCCGGTGCGCCAGGTCGGCCACGCCCGCATACCCCATGGACGCCGCCATCCCCTTCAGCGAGTGGGCGGCGCGGAAGAGCCCGTCCACCGGCTCGCGGGCGGTGGCGTCGCGCTCCCACTCCAGCAGCAGATGGTTGAACGCGGTGAGGTGTTCGCGGCTCTCGCTGAGGAAGAGATCCGCGTAGCGGCGGACGTCCATCCTATCCCAGCATCCGCTGGACCGCCTCGAGCACACGCGAGGGCTGGAACGGCTTGACCACGAAGTCCTTGGCGCCCGCCTGGATCGCCTCGACGACCAGCGACTGCTGCCCCATCGCGCTGCACATCAGGATCTTCGCGTTGGGAGCCTGCTTCACGATCTCCCGGACGGCCTCGATCCCTCCCATGTCGGGCATCACGATGTCCATGGTGACGAGATCGGGGTTGAGCTCGCGATAGCGCTCGACGGCCTGAAGGCCGGTTTCCGCCTCGCCGACTACCTCATAGCCGGCCCCAGACAGGATGTCGGTGATCATCGTCCGCATGAAGATCGCGTCGTCGCAGACGAGGACTCGATGGCCCACACCTTCCTCCTACGGCAGCAAGGGCTCCAGCAAGACGTCGGTCGCGATGTGTACGAAGGTCTGGCCGCCGGACGCACCGACGGCGCGCACCAAGTCCGGGCGGACTCCGGGCAGGGACGCTCGACGGTCGAGTATGGTGTCGCTCTCCGTCACGAGATCGAGCACCTCGTCCACCGCGAGCCCGATGGGGCGGGAACGGTGCTCGACCAGGATCAGGCTTCCACCCGTTGCCGCCACCGCATCGCCCACGCCGATGGCCCGGGCGGCGTCCACCACCGTCACCAGCGTGCCCCGCACGTTGATGAGTCCCCGCACCGCTGGAGGAGCACCCGGAATGCGCGTCGGCGTCGTCGTGGGCAGGATCTCCAGAACCGCTCCGGCTTCGACTGCGAACACCTGCCCTCCGGCCCGGAACAGGAGCAACTTAGGGGCGGTCATCCCACGCACCGAAGGCGAAGAAGCCAAGATACTCCAAGGGTTTAGGGACAGCAAGCAAATTCGAGTCGCCGAGCGCGAGGCTGAGCGACGGCAGCAGATCGGCGGGCCATTCCGACCGCAAATCGAGCGGTGCCCCGCTGCCGGGATGGGCCAGGCGGAGCCAGGCGGCGTGGAGCGCCTGGCGGGGAGCGCTCCGCGCGAGCTGCTCGGCGTTCCTCGCCGTGGAGTCGGAGCGCCGCTGCTCAGCGCCTCCGTAGACCCGGTCCCCCACCACCGGGTGGCCGATGGACGAAAGATGGACGCGGATCTGGTGGGTGCGTCCGGTCTCGAGGCCCGCGACGACGAGATCGGCGGCGACGCCGCGCGCCACCGTCCGGACGCGGGTGACGGCGGCGCGGCCCGACGGGGAAACGGCCATCCGCTTGCGGTCGGCGGGATGGCGGCCGAGCGGGGCCTCGATGCGCCGGGCCGCCGCGCCCAGGTGGCCCCATACCAGGGCCGCGTAGCGGCGCTCGATCCGGCGCGCCGCGAGCGCGGCGCCGAGCCGCTGGTGGGCCCGCTCGGTCTTGGCGACGACCAGCAGCCCGGAGGTGTCCTTGTCCAGCCGGTGCACGATGCCGTGACGGCCCGCGGCGCCCCCTCCCAGCTTGAGGCCGCGAGCGGCGAGCGCGTTGACGAGCGTATCGTCCCAGTGGCCAGGGGCGGGGTGCACGACCAGGCCCGCCGGCTTGTCCACGACGGCGAGCTCGTCATCCTCGTAGACGATCGCGAGCGGGATGTCGGCCGGAGCGAACTCGCGCGGGGCGCGCGCGGGAAACGTGACGGAGATGACGGCACCGCGCTCCGGAGCGGCCGAAGGGCGCGCCGGCCGGTCGTCGAGCAGGACCGCACCCTCGGCAATGAGGCGTGCTGCGGCGGTGCGGGAAAGTCGCAGTTGGTCGGCCAGAAACCGGTCGAGGCGCTCGGCGCGGGGGACCGCGACGGAGAAGCGCGTCGCCGGCGGCAGCGACACGTGCTGCTATGCGCCCGGCGGCGGCGAGGTCCCCGGCGAGGTCGCGGGCGCCGCGCCCTTCTTCCCCTCACCCCACAACGAGAGCGCCAGGGCGAACGCGCCGCAGGTGACGGCCATGTCCGCGACGTTGAAGGTAGGCCAGCGCAGCGCCCCCACGCCAACGTCCAGGAAGTCCACCACGCCGCGCGCCGAGCGGACGCGGTCAATCAGGTTGCCGAGCGCACCGGCGCAGATCGCCGCCAGCGCGTATAACCGCAGCCAGTCGCCCGGCCGCGTTGCACGGAGCATCGAAATCAGCACGGTGATCGCGGCGACCGACAGCGCCATGAAGACCCAGCGGGAGCGGTCGCCCACGTTGAGCCCGAAGGCGGCGCCGGAATTGTAGACCAGGCGCAGCTGGAAGGCGTCGCCCATCAGGCGAACGCCCAGGTACGGCGGCAGCGCCCGCACCGCGATGAGCTTGGTGACCAGATCGAGCGCGACGATCGCGGCGACGATCAGCGCGAAGCGGCGACGCTCAGTGCCGCTTGCCATTCTCCTCCTTCTCCTTGCAGCGGATGCACAGCCGCGCGTGAGGCAGCGCGTCCAGCCGGTCGAAGGCGATCTCCTCGCCGCAGCTCTCGCACTTGCCGTACTTCTCCGGCGTCTCGTACACCCGCCGCAGCGCCTGATTCAGATGCCACAGGAAACGGCCTTCCTTGGACGCCATGAGGAACGCTTTCTCGCGTTCCATGGCATCGGTCCCCTGATCGGCCATGTGGAAGGAATAGGACGAGAGGTCGCCGTCCGACGCCTGCAGCGTGGAGTTGAAACTCTCGTCGTAGTGGCCGATCTCCTTCATCGCCCGGGCGCGCTCCTCCAACAGCCGCTTCTCGAGGTGCGCCAATTGCCGCTTGTTCATGTGCCGTCTCCCAACCGTCCTCGAACCCTCAGCCGGCCCGACGCACCGCCAGGTGCGCCCGGAAGCCGTCCAGCTCGATGTCCTGCGCGAGGTCCGCCGCCGGTGCCGCGCTTCCGATGGTCAGCCCGCGCGCCAGCGTCTCCCCCGCAATGTAGTCGGCGTGGCGGCGGGTCGCGTCCTCCACCGGCCGGTCGCCGCTGACCCAGAGCTCGATCCGGTCGGTGACCCGATAGCCGGCGTCGCGCCTCAGCCGCTGCACGCGGCTCACTACCTCGCGGGCCAACCCTTCCTGCTTCAACTCTTCGGTGAGCGCCGGGTCGAGCGCCGCCACGACGCCGCCGTCGGCCCGCACCACCACGTCGCCGCGCGCCTGCCGGTGGACCGTGAGATCTTCGGGCGCGAGCGGGTGCCTCTCCCCGTTCAGCTCGATGCTCACCGGCTCGCCCGCCTCGAAGCGGGCCACCTCCGCCGCCGAAAGGTGGCGGATCGCCTCCGCCGCCTCGGGCGTCGCCTTGCCGAATCGCTTTCCGAGGGCACGAAAGCTAGGGCGCGCTTCCAGCGTGACAAGGTCCGTTCCGTGCGTGACCAACTCCACCAGCTTGACATTGACTTCAGACCGCAGTAGGGGCACCAGCGCCTCGAACGCCGCCCGGTCCACGTCGGCCGGAATCGCCGCCAGCAGGCGCCCGAGCGGCTGCCGCACCCGGATCCCGACATCCTCGCGCGCGCTCCGGGCCAGGGAGGCGAGCCGGCGCACCACGTCCATGGCGCGGTCGAGCGGCTCGTCGCCCGCCACGCCCGGCTCGGGGAACGGCGCCAGATGCACGGAACTGCCCGCGAGCGCACGATGCAGCGCGTCGGAGAGGAACGGTGCCGCCGGCGCCAGCAGGCGCGCGGTGACGGCGAGCACCTCGTGCAACGTGGCGAGGGCCGCGGGATCGGCCCGGCCGCCCGGCACCCAGAAGCGGGCCCGGTTGAGCCGCACCCACCAGTTCGACAGGTCGTCCACCACGAACGCGAGGATCGCGCGGGTGCCCGCCGTCACGTCGTACGCCGCCCACTCGGCCTCGACGGTGCGCACCGTCCGCGCCAGCCGGCCCAACAGCCACCGGTCCACCAGCGGCCGCGCCTCGGGCGCCGGGTCCGCGGCGGAGGGCCGCCAGTCCTCGGCGTACAGCGGAAAGAGATTGTAGGTGTGCCGCAGCTTCTCCAGCGCGTTTCCGGCCACGTCGGGGATGGCGCTCTCGTCGAACCGCTTCGGCAGCCAGACCTGGCTGGAGGAGAGCAGGAACAGCCGGACCGCGTCGGCACCGTACTTTCCGATGACGGCCATCGGCTCGACGACGTTACCGCGGCTCTTGGACATCTTCTGGCCCGTGGCGTCCAGCACCAGCTCGTTGACCACGACGTTGCGGTACGCGGCCTCATCAAAGACACCGGTCGAGATGGCCAGGAGCGAGTAGAACCACCCGCGGGTCTGGTCCACACCCTCGGCGATCAGGTCGGCGGGGAACTGCTCGCGGAATTCGCGCTCGTGCTCGAAGGGATAGTGCCACTGCGCCACCGGCATCGCGCCGGAATCGAACCAGGCGTCAATCACTTCCGGCACGCGCCGCATGGTCCCGCCGCATTCCGCCGTCGAGCACCCCCACGCGAACCCGTCGATCCCGGGCTTGTGCGGATCGAAGTCCGCCGGCAGCGGGCGGCCCCACCGCTCGGCGAGATCGGCGTACGACGCGATCACATCCACGTGGCCCGCGTCGCGGTCGCACACCCACACCGGAAGCGGCGTGCCCCAGAAACGGTCGCGCGACAGGGCCCAGTCCACGTTGTTCTCGAGCCACTCGCCGAACCGGCCGCTGCCGATTTCCGGCGGATGCCACCCGATGTGCGCATTCAGCTCGAGCAGCCGCTCCTTGATCGCCGTGGTGCGGACGAACCAGGACTCGCGCGGGTAGTAGAGCAGCGGCGTGTCGCACCGCCAGCAGAAGGGGTAGGTGTGCTCGACCGTCGCGCGGTGCAGCAGGTGCCCCTCGTCCTTCAGCCGCTGGATGATGGCGGCGTCGGCGTCCTTGACGAAGACGCCCTCGATCGCGGGCCAGGTGGTGCCGCGGAACTTGCCGCTCGCGTCCACCGGAATCGTGAAGGCCAGGTTGCGCGCGCGGGCCACCACGAAGTCGTCGGCACCGAACGCCGCGAGGTGCACCAGGCCGGTGCCGTCCTCCGCGGTAACGAACTCCGCCGGCACGACCACCTGCCGCTCGCCCTCCGGTCTCGGCACGACCTCCAGCGGCAGCCGGTAGCGGAGCCCGACCAGTTCCCTGCCCTTGAAGCGGCGCAGCACCGGCCGCGCGGCCAGCGGCTCCGCTTCGCCCCCCGGATGGACGAACGGGGCCCGCGCTTCGGCCAGGATGAGGCGCCGGCCCTTGAGCTCGACTTCGACGTAGTCGAGATCCGGATGCACGGCGATGGCGAAGTTCGAGACCAGCGTCCACGGCGTGGTCGTCCACACCAGGAGGGAGCGGTCCGCTTCCCCCTCCAGCGGGAACAGCACCGTCACGGATGGGTCCTTCGCCGTGTCGTAGCCGAGGGCGAGCTCGTGGCTCGACAGCGTCGTGCCGCACCGCGGGCAGTAGGGGAGGACCTTGTGCCCCTTGACCAGCAGGCCCTTGTCGTGGAGCTGGCGCAGCAGCCACCACACCGACTCGATGTACGGCGCGGTGTACGTGACGTATGGGTGGTCGTAGTCGAGCCAGTAGCCGATCCGGTCGGAGAGCGACTCCCACTCCGCCTTGTACTTCCAGACGCTCTCCCGGCACAGCCGGTTGAACTCCGCCACCGAGACCTTCGCGCCGGGGCCGACGCCGATGTCCATCTTCCCGCTGAGCCCGAGTTGCCGCTCGACCTCGATCTCGACCGGCAGGCCGTGCGTGTCCCAGCCCGCGATGCGGCCCACGCGGCGGCCGTGCATCACCTGGAAGCGGCACACCAGGTCCTTGATGGTGCGCGCCACCACATGGTGGATGCCGGGGCGCCCGTTGGCGGTCGGCGGGCCCTCGTAGAAGACGAAGGGCTTGCCTCCGGCGGTGCGGCGCTGGGTCTCGTGGAACAGGTCCTCGGTCTTCCAGCGCGCCAGAAGGTCCCGCTCCAGCGCGTCGGGATCCGTGGCGGAAGCCGCAAGCGGGAGGTAGCGGTCGGCGCTCACGCGGCGAGCCGCTCCATCACGCCACGGAACACCGTCGTGAGCCGCGGCTCCGCCTCGGCCGCGGTGCGGATGATCCTCTGGATGTCGGCCGGCTCGAGCGCATCGGCGAGCCCCATGTCCGTGACGATGGAGATGCCGAGCACCCGCATCCCCGCGTGGACGGCGGCGATCACCTCGGGCACGGTGCTCATGCCGACCACGTCGGCGCCGCTGAAGCGCAGCATCCGGTACTCCGCCCGCGTCTCGAGGTTGGGGCCTCCCACGGCGGCGTACACGCCCTCGCGCAGGGTGATGCGTCGCTCCAGAGCCACGGCGCGGGCGAGCCGACCGAGCTCCGCGTCGTACGGGGCCGACATGTCGGGAAAGCGCGGGCCCTCCCGTTCATCGTTCGGCCCCACCAGCGGATTGTCGCCCAGCAGGTTGATGTGGTCCGTGAGCAGCACGAGGTCTCCCGGCGACCACAGCGGATGCAACCCGCCGCATGCGTTGGAGATCATCAGGATACGCGCGCCGAGTGCGCGCAGCACCCGGACGGGGAACGCGACCTGCTGCAAGGCGTAGCCCTCGTAGCGATGAAACCGCCCGGCCATGGCCACCACGGAGCGGCCGCCGAGGGTGCCGCACAGCAGCCGGCCCGCATGCGACTCCACCGTCGCGAGCGGAAAGCCCGGGATGTCCTGGTAGGGGATCTCCGTCTGAACGGCGATCTCCCGGCCGAGTCCGCCCAACCCCGTGCCGAGGATGATGGCCACCTCCGGCGGGCGCGCGTGCCGGGCGCGCACCGCGTCGGCGGCGCGATGAACCGCCGCGTCGCTCACTCCTCGACGATGTTCTTGATCCACTTGGGAGAGGACTTGCGGCCCTCGCGGGTCCGCTCGCCCTCGGCGCGCTCCGCCGGCTGGATCGCCCCCGCCACCTTGCCGAACGGCGCGGGTTGCGCGTCCGCCATCGCGTCGAGTTCAGCCTTCTGCCGCTCCACCAGGCCGCGCAGCACCGCGAGATACGCGTGGTTCTGGCGCGCGAGGTTCTGGGCCGCCGTTTCCAGGCGCTCGAGCTCGCGCCGCGCCCGGTCCACGCGCCGCTCGGCCTCGGCCTCGGCCTCCCGCACAATTATCTTAGCCTCGCGCTCCGCCTGCTCGCGCGTCTCGGCCCGCAGCTGCTGCGCTGCGACCAGGGCGTCGTTCATCGCCTTCTCACGCTCCTTGAAGGTCGCGAGCTGCTCCTGCAGCTGCTTCAGCTTCTCCTCGAGCGCCAGGCGCTCGCGCACCACCCGCTCCAGCTCGTCCGCGGCCCGGACGCGGAAGTCGTCCACCTCCGCCGGGTCGAAGCCGCGCATCACCTTCCGGAACTCCTGCTTCCGCAGGTCCAGCGGTGTCAGGCGGAACACGTCGTCGGTCATGACGTACGCTCCCCAAAGAGAACCGTACCGAGGCGCACCATCGTCGCCCCTTCTTCCACGGCGACCTCGAAATCGCCCGACATGCCCATACTCAGGGCGGCAAGGTCGCAGTCGGCCGTCGCCAGCGAATCCCGCAGCAGGCGCAGCTCCCGAAAGGTGCGGCGCTGCACCGCTACGTCGCCGGTGAACGGCGCAATCGTCATCAGGCCGCGGACCGCCAGGTGCGGAAGCGCGACCGCGTGCGCAAGCAGGAGCGGCGCCTCGTCGGGCAACGCGCCCGTCTTCTGCGACTCGCGTCCGACGTTCACCTCGAGCAGCACGTCCTGCACCACACCCGCCGACGCCGCGGCGGCCTCGAGAGCGTCGGCGAGCCGGATCGAATCGAGCGAGTGAATCAGGACGAAGCGCCCGACGACCAACTTGGCCTTGTTGCGCTGGAGGTGCCCGATCAGGTGCCACCGCACCGGGGCGTCCGGCCATTCCGCCTGCTTGCCCAGCGCCTCCTGCACCCGGTTCTCTCCCAGGTCCAGCAGGCCCTCCGCCACCGCCTCCCTCGCCCGGTCAAGAGGATGGCCCTTGGTCACGGCCACGATCCGCACGTCGTCGGGCGACCGCCCGGCGCGCGCCGCCGCGGCGGCAATCCTCGACCGTACGGGCGCGGCATTCATCAGCCTTGAAAGATAACCGGCCCTTTAACTGGGAGTCAGTGACCGGGGTGTTGGGGATTCGAAATCACACCAATGGGCTGGCGAACAGAGCTGAAGGGCTAGGGGCTCGGGGTCAGGGGGGGCACCGGCGCCAGGCCGGGTGCCGCCGCGCGGGCGAAGGGCCCGGTCGCCAGGAGTTCCTTGAGCCGCGCCACGCCAACCCCGCGCTCCAGGCTGCCGCGGTGCGCCACCGAGATCGCGGAGGTCTCCTCCGAGATCACGATGACCATCGCATCGGTCTCTTCCGAGAGCCCGAGCGCGGCCCGGTGCCGCGTGCCGAGGGTCTTGTCGTCCACCGGAAACTGGGTCAGCGGCAGGATGCACCCCGCCCCGACGATCGTATCGCCGCGCACCACGAGCGCGCCGTCGTGGAGCGGCGAGTAGGGCGTGAAAATCGTCGTCACCAGGTCGGCCGCCACCTTCGCGGAGAGCGCCGTGCCGCTGGTGATGTAGTCGCCGAGCCCCACCTCTCCCTCCACCGCGATGATCGCGCCGGTGCCGGCCCGGCTCAACCGGTCAGCCGCTTCGGCGATCTCCTCCGCCACCTGGTGCGACTGGCCCCGGTAGAAGAAGCGCATCACGCGCGACTGGCCGAGTCGCGCCAGGGCCGCCCGCAGCTCCGGCTGGAAGACGATGAGCAGCGCGAACGCGCCGTACGTGAAGACCACGCCGAGCAGGTAGGTGATCATCGCGAACTTGAGCAGCACGGCCGCCACGTATGCGGCACCGAGCAGCACCAGACCGAGCAGGATGTGGAGCGCGCGCGTGCCCACCACCAGGAGCAGCGCGCGATACACGACGTACGCGACGATCAGGATCTCCACCACGTCGCGCCAGTGCGGCAGGAGCAGCCGGAACCGTTCGTCCATCGTCTAGGCTCCCGCTCCCCCGGCCCCGAGCACGGCATCGGCTACGTCGAGCGCCTCGCGCGCGGTGGCCACGTCGTGCACCCGGAACAGGCGCGCCCCGCGCATGCGGGCCACGACGCAGGCCGCCGCCGTCGCCGCATCCCGCTGGTCCACCGGCCGCCCCGTGACGGCGCCGAGGAAGCGTTTGCGCGATGGGCCCACCATTACCGGGTGCCCCAGAGCCGTGAGGCTTCCCAGGCGGTCCAGCAAGGCGAGGTTGTGCTCCGGCCGCTTGGCGAAGCCGAGCCCCGGATCGAGCACGACCGCGTCCCGGGCGATGCCCGCGGCCACCGCCAGGTCCCGGCGACCGGCCAGCTCGGCCGCCACGTCCGAGGCGACGTCCCGGTAGTGCGCGCGGGCGTCCATGGTCCGGGGATCGCCGCGCATGTGCATGATCACGACCCCGGCGCCGCTGGCCCGCACCACCTCCATCATCCGCTCGTCATCCGCCAGGCCCGACACGTCGTTCACGATCTCGGCACCCGCGTCCAGCGCGGCCTCCGCAACCCGGCTGCGGCGCGTGTCCACGCTCACCGGGAGCCCGATCTGCTCCACCAGCAGACGCACTACCGGCACGACCCGCCGCAGCTCTTCCGCCTCGTCGGGCCGCGCCGCGCCCGGACGGGTGGACTCGCCGCCCACGTCCAGGACGCCGGCTCCGGCTTCCTGCATCAGCCGCGCGCTCGCCAGCGCCGCGTCCGGGGTGACATGCCGGCCGCCGTCGCTGAAGGAGTCCGGCGTGACGTTGAGAATGCCGACCACGCACGCGCGCGCGAGCGGGATGACGCGGCGGGCGGTGCGCCAGGCGTGCGGCGGATCCTGGAGATCCATGAGAAAACGCCCCAACTCGATGCTGAGGCGTTCGGGGAGACGCGACGACCCGCCGGACCGCGCAAGTCCGCCGAGCCGGGCGAGCGTCCCGGCCACGACCGCCCAGCCCTCGCCCGTGTGACAATCGAGACCGCTCCGCATCGCCTCGCCCACCAGGGCGGTCGTTTCCGCGTCGTCCAGAGGCTCCACCAGGAGCGCCACGGG
>Ga0182021_10002069_pt1 | contig 23424 bp, 10 predicted proteins | sample 612E3MmetaG_FD_120493 | JGI IMG/M metagenome (GOLD analysis project Ga0182021, IMG submission 120493) | Permafrost microbial communities from Stordalen Mire, Sweden - 612E3M metaG (Illumina Assembly) | ecosystem: Environmental > Terrestrial > Soil > Wetlands > Permafrost | place: Sweden... | reverse complement strand
GGCGCTGTTTTGTGGGATTTCGCTCCGGCTACGCCTACGCTCAATCCCACAAAACATATCAACAAACTTAACAAATATGTCAAAGAACTTTATTCCCCGCTGCCAAATGGCACAAATATAGGGAGAGGGGTTGGGGGAGAGGTAAAAAAATGTTACAAGAATGCACTTTAAAATTTTTAATCTCTGACATACATAATTAAATTAAATTAAATAATTGAATATGAACCGAGCATGTTTCTCAAAAAACGCAAACTTGCATGAACAAAATCAACATGCGAGCTACATCCGACCATTAAAAAATAATTTTGTACGGATGAAAAGACTATGTAGTTTCTTACTGTTTTTAACTTTTGTCGTCGTAAGTCTCCCGGCACAACAAGTGGAAAAACCAAATCCAAATGTAAAGGAGATAATATTTGTCTTCAAAACACATTTTGACAACGGGTACACTGACATGTCTGAATCGGTCATAAATAAGTATTCCACAACTATGATGGATCAGGCACTTGCCACTCTCGAAAAAAGTCGCAGTCTGCCACGCGAGAAACAGTTTGTATGGACACTGCCCTCATGGCCGCTGATCAAGATACTGGAGAGATGTACACCTGAAATGAAGCCAAAGGTAGAAGCTGCCATAAGGGAAGGATGGTTTGTTTATCACAGTCTTCCGTTTACGATAGAGACTGAAGCCGGTGACCCCGAGGCTCTTGTGAGGGCTCTTACTTTTTCTGCGGATCTTTCGAGGAGATTCAATCTTCCGTTACCCCGGGATGCGAAATTAACAGACGTTCCCAGCCATTCATGGTTCTTACCTACACTCCTAACCAATGCCGGTATACAGATACTTCATATAGGATGTAACGCAGTTTCGAGTTCTCCTGATGTACCTGTGTTATTCTGGTGGCAGGGACCAGACGGGTCAAAACTTATGACAATTTACTGGGGAAAAGATTACGGAACAAGCCTTGTACCTGATGAAAGCTGGAAGTTCAAGACCTGGCTTGCCATAATTCATACCGGAGACAACCAGGGACCACCTTTGCCGGAAGATGTGGAAAAGGTACTTAAAAGAGCCCAGGAGCTTGCTCCCAACGCTAAACTGCGGATCGGAAGGATATCGGACTTTTATGATGCAATTATGAAAGAAAATCCTGATCTTCCTGTTGTTAGAGGAGATATGCCCGATACATGGATACATGGCTTTATGTCAATGCCACGCGAGATGAAAAGCGTGAGAACCATTCAGAAAGATATTTATTCCCTTGAGTTACTGAATACTCTTACAAACCTGTGGTCTGAAAAAAAAGAAGATGTAACACAATTCACAGCCAAAGCTGTTGAAGGGGCTCTTCTCTGGGACGAACATACATTCGGGATGGCGATGAGTCACGGAGAATCAGGTGACTGGTGTTTTGGCGATGAATTCAGGAAACAAAGGGCAGCAGGTACATATAGCCTCCTCGAATCATCCTGGAGAGAAAAGGGCGACAGGGTCTACCAGGGTGAAAAGGTAATTGAACCTGCCTATAACAGGGAGATGAAAAGAATTGCTGCAATGGTGAATGTTCCGGGCCAGAGGATTGTGGTATTTAACCCGTTGCCATGGATACGTTCCGGATTGATCACGATCCAGGCAATTAGTAAGATCGAAGCTCTTAAAGATCTAAGAACAGGTGAAATAATACCCGTCGACAATAAAGGGAACATTCTCAGATTTATTGCAAAAGACATCCCGTCTGCAGGTTATGCGACCTTTGTTCCTGCAACCGCACAAAAACCTGAGAGTGTCATTACAACTAAAGCTGATGAATCGAACAATACCATTGAGAATGAATTTTTTAAAGTCAGGATTGACCCTTCAAAAGGATCTGTCGTATCGGTGATAGATAAAAAATCAGGGCGGGAAATGGTCGACCAGTCCTCCGAATATGGTTTTGGTCAGTATATTTATGAGCGTTTCAGCAAACAGAATACCAATGAATATATTAACGCATACCTTAAGGTAAGACTCTCGTGGGGAATATCGGAATTTGGCCGCCCGAACCTTGACGATACACCATACAAAAGAGTTGACGGAGGTAAAGCAAAAGTCACCTATAATTCTGATGCTGTTTCTGCAAAAGCTGATCTTCAGTTTACAACAGAAATGGGGAATCCCCATAATTATTCTCTCTCGCTGGCTTTGTATAAAAATCTTCCTTATGTGGAACTTAACTGGTATATCGATGGCAAAGCTGCAGAACCCTGGCCTGAGGCAGGCTGGATAAGCTTTCCTTTCAAAGTTGAAAATACTCAGTTTAAAGTCGGCCGCCTGGGAGGGGTTATCGAACCTGCAAAGGATTTAATAAAGGGTTCCGATTTTGATTATTACCTAATAAATAATGGTATTGCATTGCACGATAATCAGATGAACGGATTTGGTCTGTCGACACCTGACGCACCGGGTGTAAGTTTAGACAGGCCCGGACTTTGGAAATATACAGGCAGTTTTATTCCTAAACGGCCAAATGTTTTTGTCAATCTTTATAATAACATGTGGAGTACCAATTTCACCGAATGGATTGAAGGTTCCTGGTCAGCAAAAATGTACCTGTGGAGTTTCCAGGGTTACCAGAACGAAAAATCACTGATAACTCCCAATGAAGAGTACAGATCGCCTCTGAAAGCCACACTTCTTTCAGCAAAGCCAGGTGAACTTCCCGTCTCGAGGACCGGGGTCACCCTTTCCCGTAAAGGAGTTCTGGTCACTTCATTTGGACCGAATCCATTCGGAAGCGGCATAATTTTAAGACTTTGGGAACAGGCAGGCGATAAAGGGAACTGTAAGGTAATATTACCTGAAGGTATGAAATTTACAAAGGCTACACCTGTAAACCTGAGAGGTGAAAAAGCTGGTAATGCTATTGCTATACAAAATAATTCTTTTGAAGTTGAGATGGGAGCATACAAGCCTGCTACTTTCTTATTTGAAACACCGGAATCAAAAAAATAACCCCGGAAAGGGAATGTGGGAAACATTCATTTTTAAAAGGAATATATGACTAAAAGAGAGGTATTCAAGAATTCTATGGTTCTTATAATCACGGTTTTTCTATTTACCGTTATTTCTTCAGCACAAAGTACAAAACAACTTAACCTATCAGGTAAATGGAAAGTAACCTGGAATGACGGTAATCATGGCCCGAACGGAATTGAAGAATTTGCCGGGATCAATCCATTGAATGATACATTAAGATATATCGATGTTCAGGTACCTATGGATCTGATCGGAGCTATGCAAAAAAAAGGGTTAATTGGTGATATTAACTACGGAATAAACTATTTGTCAGCGCGATGGGTGGCTGAGCAGTACTGGCAATATTACAAACAATTCAATGCACCCGCCGAAGCTTTAAGCAAACCGGTATGGCTGAAATTTGACCGGCTCGATTATTCGGCGAATATCTATCTGAATGGCAAACTGATTGGGAAGCACGATAATGCCTTTATTCCATGCATTTTAGATATCACAGGGAAACTGAAGAAAGGTATAAATATTTTGACAGTAGGAATAGAAAGCGGACTTTATGATGCTGCAAACAAGAACCTGTCGGACTATAATGATGTGCTCAATGTCCATCTTAACAAGCGGCAATGGTTACGCAAGCCTCAATACCAGTTCTCATGGGACTGGAATCCTCAGCTGATCAATATTGGAATAACAGGTGATGTCTCCCTGATCTGGCGCGATGAAGCCAGGCTGGATAATATTGTTCCCTGGATAAAAATGAGCGATGATCTCTCATCGGCAGACCTGACTGTCAGAACTTTCATTGAAGGAACAAAACCAGTCAGTGAAATGACACTGGAAGCAACTGTGTTGGAAACTGCTCAGAAAGTCACCGGTCGGATAAGTGTTACAAAAGGTATTAATCCTTATGAGTTGAAGATGAAGGTCAATAATCCGAAACTCTGGTGGCCTGTTGGTCAGGGAGCACCAAATCTTTATACATTGAAGGTTATTATCAAAATGAATGACAGCGTGATAGATTCAGGCACCAGGAAGATTGGTTTCAGAAAAATTGAGATTGACAGGTCGCAACACCCGGTTGAGGGTAATTATTTTACAGTAAAGGTTAATAACCGTCCTGTTTTTATGAAGGGAGGCAACTGGGTACCTGCGGACATGATTTACAGCAGGGTTGACAGGCAGCGGCTGAGTAAGCTGGTAGATCTGGCTGTAGATGCAAACTTTAATATTCTGCGTATCTGGGGCGGAGGATTATTTGCAGGGAATGATCTTCTTGAGTTATGCGACGAAAAAGGATTGGTTGTCTGGCATGATTTTCTTTTTGCCTGTTCTAAGTATCCTGGTGATGATGTTAATTTTTATAATAATGTAAATAAGGAAGTAACCTGGGCAGTCCGTGAATTCGCATATCATCCTTCACTGATAGTCTGGTGTGGCAATAATGAGCTGGAATGGGGTACATGGGGATGGGGTTACACAGGCAGCGGGAAGGTAGTTCCGGATTATATCATTTACCACCATCTGATGCCGGTAATAATGAAAGAAGAAGATCCATACCGTTTTTACTGGCCGAGTTCTCCCTATTCGGAAAATTTTGAATTTCCCAATAGCTCTGTAACCGGCGATCAGCATCCATGGGGAGTTTCCCTTCAGAAGGACAGTACCGATTTCTGGGCATACAGGAATTATGTGGACCGTTTTCCAAACGAGGGAGGGGTTCTTGGTGCAAGTTCTCCTGCCACACTTCGTCAGTTCCTGCCACCAGGCGAGCAATTTGTACGCTCTTTTTCATGGGACCTGCATGATAACCTGATGAATTTCGTAACTGACAAAAAGGGTGTGACTTATAAATTTGTGGAAGACTGGCTTGGCAAAGATTATACAAAAATGAGTTTTAATGATTATGTTTTTGCCAGTGCATTGCTACAGTCCGAAGGATTAACGGAGTACATCAATAATTATCACCGGCGTATGTACAGCAGCTCCAGCGCCATATTCTGGATGTACAACGACTCCTGGCCTGTTACTCACGGATGGACCATTGTAGATTATTACCTTCGTAAAAAACTGGCTTATCATCCGGTAAGGAGAGCATTTGAACAAATCTGTGTTGTCGTGGCAGAGGAAGGTAATAAAATTAACATTTATGGCATAAACGATAAACAACAGCCATGGAAAGGCACTCTTCAGTATGGTCTGTTTGAGACCGGCGGAAATTTACCGGTTAACATGTCTAAGAATGTCGCCTTACCTCCGAATGCATCGACAATAATTGCTTCGTTCGAAAAGGATGTTTTCGAAAAAGCCGGGATCAAAAATCATGGAGCATTTGCAGTATTAAAAGATAAAGAAATAATTATTTCACAGTACAGGTTATTCCTGGCCAGGTTTAAGGATCTTGTTTTACTGAAACCTCAGATTTCAATAAAACAAAACGGAGACAATATTATTCTTACTTCTCCGGTTTATGTGTGGGGTGTTTGTCTCGACATCGACGGGGAATCAGATATTAAAGACAACTGTTTTGATCTTCTCCCGGGAATTCCTTATTCGCTCAATACGGGGAAAGGCGGAAAAGCCGAAGTAAAAATGACTGGTAATGACATGATGAACAGATAAAAAGGAATTATTCATATTGATACAACGACAGGATGTAGTGATATCCGGAGAGTATTAATTTTTGGTGGCTGATGTTTAATATGGTCCTGACAGAATAAAGAATAGGGCAAAGCTTATCATTAAATTTTTTAATCCTTATATTTGAAATCGTTTACAATCAACATTATATTATAAATAAAAACAGATGAATTATGAAAAGAAGTGAAGTAAATTCGATTATAACCGGTGTTGAACAGTTTTTTACAAAACACCAGTTTATGTTGCCTGAATGGGCATCATGGTCACCCTCTGACTGGAAAGGGAAATATGATAAATGTTTTGAGATCGTTGACAATAGCCTTGGATGGGATATTACCGATTTCGGGAGCGGGGATTTCAATAAGAAGGGCTTATCTCTGTTTACAATCCGTAATGGGAACTATGATAAAAAAGATAAGATGTACTGCGAGAAAATAATGATATCAGACGAAGATCAGGAAACTCCTCTCCATTTTCACTGGAATAAAACTGAGGATATAATAAACAGAGGTGGTGGAAATCTTGTGATGGAACTTTTTATGGCAACCGCTGATGATAAACTTTCAGATGAACCTGTTAATGTAAGTATAGATGGTGTTATCTTAACTGTGAAAGCAGGAGAACGTCTTATATTAAAACCAGGTCAGAGTATTTGTCTGAAACCAAGGGTATATCACAGGTTTTATGGTGAAAAAGGTAAAGGTATGGTTCTTATTGGTGAAGTAAGTCTTGTAAATGATGATGCCCACGACAACCGTTTCTATGAAGAGGTCGGCAGGTTTCCTGAAATTATTGAAGATGTAAAACCTGTCCATCTTCTTGTTAACGACTATAAGAAATATCTCTAATTTAATTCTGTTAATCAAGAATTTAATATGACAGAAAAGATCATAGTATCAGGAGTTGGTTGTTGCCTGGTTGACCTGCTGTACAACGACATTGATTTCAGCAGTTCTGCCATTTCCCCGTATCTCTCAAAAAAACGGGGGGATGGAGGTTTGACACCGGGACACCTTGTATTTCAGGAAGAATTCGAACAGTATTGCGGAAGCCCTTTCATAAAAGTGCTTGACAAGATTACAGGAGGCAGGCCCCATGATAAAATAAATATCGGCGGACCTTCAATTGTAACCCTTATCCATGCTGCTCAGTTAGTCGATAAAGAACATTGTGAGGTTCGTTTCCATGGCCGTGGCGGAAACGATGAGATTGGCCAGTACCTCATTTCAGCAATGAGAAAGACACCGGTGGTCCTCAGTGACTACAAACTGATAAATAATCGTACACCTTCTACAGTTGTACTATCCGATCCTTCTTATGATAATGGTCATGGGGAAAGGGCATTTCTTAATTCGATCGGAGCTGCCTGGGACTTCAAAGCGGATGAACTGGACGATGATTTTTTTAATTCCGATATAGTTGTTTTCGGGGGAACCGGACTTGTTCCCCGGATCCATGACCATATGACGACCCTGCTGAGAAAAGCCAAATCAAAGGGATGCATCACAATTGTAAATACCGTTTTTGATTTCAGAAACGAAAAGGCAAATCCTTTGAAAAAATGGCCCCTGGGCGAAAGTGATGAGAGTTACAAATATATTGATCTCCTTATTGCAGATCAGGAAGAGGCTTTCCGCCTGAGCGGTGAGCATGATCAACAGGCTGCTGTCAGGTTTTTCAGGGATAAGAAAGTATCATCACTGATTATAACAAATGGATCAAAGAATATCCTGCTGTATTCTGACGGACGTTTTTTCACTCCAACTGAACTGACTGAAATGCCTGTTTCGGCAAAAGTCGTTGAAGAGCTGAGGAAACCTCATATTGGCGATACAACCGGATGTGGAGATAATTTCGTGGGAGGAATAATTGCATCTATTGTTAATCAGCTATATAAGGGTGTCAAAAATCCGGATATTAATGAAGCTTGCTGCTGGGGTGTCGTATCGGGCGGTTTTACCTGTTTTTATATGGGAGGTACCTATTTTGAAGAAAGTGTTGGCGAAAAACTGACCAAAATCAGGCCTTATTATGAATCTTATAAAAAACAGATATCCGGTTGATTTCAGGAAGATAGTGATTTTCGGTGCCGGTAAGATTGGCCGTTCCTTTATCGGTCAGCTATTCGGGTGCAATGGTTATAAGGTGATTTTTATTGATGTCGACCTGGCAATAATTGCTCTGCTTAACAAAAGGGGTAATTACCGGGTTGTAATCAAGAGTGAAAAAGATGAAGAGATAATCGTTCCCGATGTTGCGGCAATTTCAGCTTTCGATTCGGAAAAGGTTGCTGATGCCGTATCGACAGCCGGGATTTTAGCCGTATCGGTCGGTAAAAATGCATTGGAGAAAGTAATTCCCGTTATCTCGGCAGGAATCTTAAAGCGATCGGTTGCTGCTCCGGATACTCCGCTTGATATTATCCTTGCTGAAAACATGAGGTCGGCTGCAGACTTTGTGAAAGAGCAGTTAAAAAGAAATCTCCCGCCATCTTTTCCTGTTGAATCGATGGTTGGTCTTATCGAAACAAGTATCGGTAAAATGGTTCCCATTATACCATTGGCTGAACTTGAAAAAGATCCTCTGGTGGTATTTGCCGAACCATATAATACTCTGATTCTCGACGGTAAGGGATTTAAATCACCAATCCCCGAAATCAAAGGGCTCGCTCCGAAGAATAATATTAAAGCCTGGGTTGACCGTAAAGCCTTCATTCATAACCTTGGACATGCCACTGCAGCATACTATGGATTTTCAAAGTATCATGATGCTGTGTATATGTATGAGGTACTTGACGATCCTGAGGTCCTGCAGTTTACAAGAAATGTAATGCTTCAGTCTGCAGATATTCTGATGGCTGCTTATCCGGGAGAGTTCACGGAATCTGATCTTGTGGATCATATCGATGATCTGATTTATCGTTTCAGAAATAAAGCACTCCAGGATACAATCTTCAGAGTAGGTCAGGACCTGACCAGAAAACTCAGTTCTGATGATCGTTTTATGGGAGCGATTCACCTTGCAATGCAGTTTGGCAAGCCATATGATCTTATATTACTGGCAATGTCTTACGGATTATTTTTCAATGCGAAAGATGAAACAGGAAATAGTATTCCATCGGACATTGGATTTCTTAATTCCGTCAGAACAGACTTTGAATCAACCCTGACAGGATTATTAGGTTTGGATCCTGTTCGCGACCTTCGGGTAATCAAAACCCTTAAAGAATTATATGAGTGTCGGTAATTTATAACAAAACATCATTGATTTTGACTTCGTCGAGCTCCTCTCCCGATTTCGTCGGGATCGTCGGTTCTTCGTTTACCCCGACCCGGTATCAAATCACTTGAGGAGCTTGAAAAACTCATTCTGAAATAAATGACCTCAAAACAAAGATTCCTGAATGCGCTGGGCAGAAAAAAGACTGACAGGTTACCTGTAACAACCCATCATTTAATGCCCTCTTTCCTTGATAAATACATGGGAGGAATATCTGATCAGGATTTTTTTGACTATTTCGGATTAGATCCGATCAGGTGGCTGATCGCTTATACCTTTGATCCTTCGAGTGGAGAATATTTTGATCCTACACACAAAGAAATAGGATTTCTGGAAGCCAGAAGAATATGCACCGATAACTGGAGGTTTTCATCTGAAGAGATCACCGGCCAGACTTATCCGACAAAACGTTTCAATATAATAACCCCCGGCGGAACGTTGACAATGGTCCTTCAGTCAGACGCACATACTACCTGGCTCTGCGAACATGTCATAAAGAAAAAGTCAGATATTGATATAATTGCAAAATATATGCCTGCTCCGAAATGTGATGTTGCTGCCATTAATGAAGCGGCAGATAATTTTGGTGACCGGGGACTGATGAGGGGGCATATTCCTTGTTTTGACGGATTCGGTCAGCCTGGATGCTGGCAGGATGCTGCCTGTATGTTTGGTTCACAGAATCTGATAATGGAAACGTTCATGGATCCTGAATGGGTTCATACCTTACTGAAGGTATTACAGGGAAGAAAAAAAATATTTATTGATTCACTGAAAGGTGCAAAGTATGATATCCTGGAACTTGGCGGAGGAGATGCATCAACTACCGTCATTTCTCCGGATATATTCAACGATTTCGTTGCTCCTTATGATGCTCCGCTTATAAATGCAGCACACGATGCCGGCCAGAGGATTGTTTATCATACATGCGGGGGGATGATGCCTATCCTCGAAAATATTGCTGCAATGAAACCTGATGCGATGGAAACATTTTCTCCTCCTGCAATGGGGGGTGATACAAGGCTTTCTGAGGCAAAAAAACGTATTGGAGATAAGGTTTGTATGATCGGAGGCTTTGATCAGTTTCATTTCTTTACAGGTTGTACAGAAGCTGAAACACGACGTGAAGTTCGCAGATGCTTTGAAGAAGCAGGAGAAAATGGCGGATTTATTCTCTCCCCGTCAGATCATTTTTTTGAAGCCGGGCTGCCATTGCTGAAAGCTTTTGTTGATGAAGCAAAGCTGTGTACATATTGATATTTTGTCAGTTGACAGATTATTGATGAGTCCGCTGGACTGCTTTGTGCATTGGTGCCCTGGTGGCTAAAAATATTATTCAGAGGGGGATTAAAAAAGGAAAATTCAAATTGCACCACAGATACCACAGATTTTCACAGATTAAAAACACAGAGAATCCGTGTTAATCCGTGTAATCTGTGGTGAAAAAGGAAGATTTAAAATGCACCACAGATACCACAGATTTTCACAGATTAAGAACACAGAGAATCCGTGTTAATCCGTGTAATCTGTGGTGAAAAAGGAAAACTTAAATTGCACCACAGATACCACAGATTTTCACAGATAAAAAACTTCAAAATTCACAGATATGAACAAAAGAAAAGTTTTTGGGATTCTGGTATTACTTTTTGCTTTGGATTTCCTGGTTAATGCCCAGTCTGATAATCCGAACCTGATTACCGGAACAAATAGAGTTCGTTTTGAAGCTTCTTCAACCTTCCCGAGCCCTGCCTCAATGGCTCCTCCTTCAAATATTTCTGATGAAAGGTTACAGCTTAGATGGGAAACCGATATGGAAAAGGCAGGTGCCTGGATCACGGTAAAATGGAATAAACCTGAGAAGGTCAGGGAACTGTGGCTGGTAAATAAAGCTACTCCGTACGATGTTGTTCTTGATCCCTACATGCGTACGGCTAATTACCTTGTGCCAAGAAATATAAAAATATTATTTTCAGACGGGTCTGTTATTGAAACGGAATTGAAATTGTGCGAATATTTTCAGATATTGACCCTGCCCAGGGAAATTGAAACGAATTCGGTGAAATTTACAATAGAAAAGGTATGGGACAACTCAGGTGAGCTTAACACAGGTATGTGCAAAATAAAAGCCTTTTCAAAGCCAAATCCTGCACGCTTCAGAGTTGACATATTTGAAATGTATGATGTTCAGAATGAAAAACCTGTGCAATCCGCAAAAATTCAGATAGTTAATCCTGGTAACGAGATAAATGAAGCAAATCTGTTGATATCAGCTAACGGGAAAAAATTCGGAACAGTGAAGCTGACCGGGATCCCTGCCAGGTCGGTGACCACACAGCAGATCTGGATCCCGGTAGTCTATTCCAGGAGTAACCTGACTTTTAAGATCAGTTCTTCGGAAAAGATATTTACAACTGAACAGACGATTGATGTTAAACCATATAATAAAAATTATTTCGACGGAGGAACATTCAATATTATAAATACAAATCATAATGATCTTGGATGGCTTAACACCCAGGCTATTACAGCGGATTACCGTTCATCGGAACTCATTGTTCCGGCAATGGACCTGATGAAGAAAGATCCTGATTTTAAATATACCATGGAGTCGGTTGAATACCTGAAGGAATTTCTTGAAAGAAATCCCGGAAGAAGGGATGAAATGGCCGCACTCATGCGCGAAAAACGATTTGCTTTCGGGGCAAGCTATATTCAGAATCTGCAGGTACAGGTAGGACAGGAAAAGCTTATCAGGCAATTCTACTATGGCCGGCGCTGGCTGCTTGATAACTTCCCCGGGTGCGATACCAGGCTTTATATCAATACGGATGTCCCGGGTCTTACATATCAGCTGCCACAGATATTGAAGAAATCAGGAATAGACTATATGGTTCAGGGACGAATGGCCTGGGGTTTCTATTACTGGCAGGGGCTCGATGGAACATCTATTCCGCTGTTTGCATTCAGATATGCCTCTCCTTACGGATTAATGAATCCTGTTAACAATACCGGATGGCTGAAATTCCTGGATGAACGGGAGTATTATTACAAGCCCCGTCAAATGCCGAAATCAATGTTGTACGATTTTAATTCTGACTACCTGCCTCCTTGTCCCGATATTATTCCGTTTGCAAAGAATCAGAATATTGCAATGAAAAAATTTGCATCAGCCTGGAATGAGAATTTTAAAAATGACCCCGGAAAACAGATTAGTCCACCCGTCATCCGTTTTGTGGAACCCGAGGGTGCCCTGAAGGAAATATTTGGCAAAGGGGAACTCAATATTGAAACCATGAAGGGTGACTGGCCCATGACCTGGGCATATTATGATGAACCGGGAAACCGGGAAGGATTATTGACAGGGCGTAAAGGTCTTACTGAGCTTGTAAAAGCTGAAGGTCTGTTTTCGTGGTTAAATGCTCTTGATAAATCCGTGGTTTACCCCAAGGCTGAACTTGATAAAGGCTGGATGGCTAACTGCTGGCCCGATCATGGCTGGGGTGGCAACAGGGGAACTGTAACCGATAGTTTTTATGTTGCATCTTATAAGAAATCATTTCAGACAGGAAGATCTCTTAACGAATCAGCCGGCAAACAGCTTCTCAATCTGGTACCCCAGGGTGATACGAATCAGATCCCTGTTCTTATTTATAACACGGTCGGATGGGGAAGAACTGATATTGCCAGTTGCATTATTCATTACCCTGAAAACTGGAAGGGACTTGATGTAAAGGATGAAAACGGAAAAAGTGTTCCTGTGGAAGTTATTAACCATGATACTGAAAAGCAGACAATTGAGATTGCTTTTTTAGTAAAGAACATACCGTCATTCGGATTTCTGACTTATTATGCTGCTTCTTCAAAATCATTTCCGGAAGAATACAGGGATTTGAAATCTGATTCAATTGAAAATGATATGATAAGAGTGACCTTTGGTCCGGCCGGCATAGCCTCGTTATATGATAAGACAGAGAAAAAGGAAGTTCTGAAGACAGACAAATATTCCGGAGGTGAGGTTATCCAGATGACGGCTCCTGACCTGGCATGGGAATCATATGCTGTTGTGAATATGAAGGATTTCGACAGGACCGCTCTTCATGAATTCAAAACAATCCGTGCAGTTGAAAGTCCGGTCCGTTATATAGTCGAGAAAGAAGCAAAATTCAAATATTTCACACTGAGAGAGAGGTTTATATTAAATAAACATTCCCGGGAACTTATAGTTGAAGCAGATATTCTGAACTGGACAGGGGAAAAGGAGAAAGAGTTGAGAATTCTTTTCCCGATAAACCTCGACAAATCATTCAGGGCAAGCTATGAAGTACCCTTCGGGACGGTTGAAATGGGTCGTGATGAGATAGACTATTCCTTACTGCCTGATAATTATGAAGGTCAGTTCAATGAAAAATATGCAAGGAAAGATCTTCCGTTCAGGGAAGCTATTAACTGGGTGAATGTATCTTCCGGTAATTATAAGGGATACGGATGCCTACTGGCATCTGACATGACAGTCCATCTTTTCAGGGATGAAACGACTGATCCTGTCGAATATCCTATTGTTCAGCATGTTTTGCTTTCATCAAGAAAAAGTCTTGCCTGGAATCCTGACTATTGGTTTACTCAGGCTGGAAGCCATAGTTACCGGATGGCACTTTATCCTCACGATGGAAACTGGAGGTTCGCATTTAAAGAAGGATTGGGTTTTAATTCTCCTTTAGCCGTATTCACCGGGAAAGGCGAAAAACCTGTAAATAATCCCGTCTTTCCGGTCTCAAAAAGCCTGATTTCAGTTTTTCCTTCGAATATTATTATAACTGCATTGAAGCAGGCAGAGGACGGAGATGGATTATTCGTCAGATTTTATGAGGCCGAGGGGAGATATACAAAAGCCATATTGAAAGGATATAAGCCTTTTTCAAAGGTTTTCCTGACAAATATGCTTGAATATAATGATAAAGAACTTCAGGTCACAGCAGACGGAAGTGTTGAGATTTCAATCAAACCATGGGAAATTGTAAATATTAAAATTGTAAAATGAACAAGATCATATCATTGCTGATGTTGATTATGTTGTTTCCACAGGTCGGAAATACACAAACTGATACGATTAAAGCTTCAGCTGATTCAAGAATTCTTTGGGTTACAGATAAACCGGTGCCAAAATTTATCATTCAGTCCACCCGTGATTTCCGTGAGCGGCTTCTCGGGGATCACTACCGGCCGGCATTTCATTTCTGCGAACCGGAAGGAGCTGGGTCTCCTGGTGACCCGAATGGTGCTTTTTATTATAATGGTCAATACCATCTCATGTACCTGTATAACAGAGAGGGAAGAGGGTTTTCATGGGGCCACATTTCGAGCTCTGATTTGCTGCACTGGCGCCACCACCCCGATGCGATTGGTCCAGGAAACGGTGATGAAGGATGTTTCAGCGGCGGTGCATTTGTTGACAAAAATGGCAAAGCTGTTCTTTCATACTGGCAGCTCTGGGGCGCCCGTGGAATTGGATTGGCTGAAAACAATGATAAATCTTTTGACAAATGGACCAAAAGCTCATCAAACCCGGTTATCAAATCTACGGATTGGGGAATTACCGTCGCAAAAGATAAAAACAACAGAGATGTAATCTATGGATCTGCTGACCCTTCCAACATATGGTTTAAGGACGGACAATATTACATGCTCACAGGTAACCTTTTGGTTCTCAGGAAGTATGGTTCACATGGAACAGGATTACCTGCCAATGATCCACATGGCCCGGGGCTTCCTGCAGATTCAGTCAGTTTCCAGGGAGATCACTTGTATCTGTTTGCTTCAAAAGATCTGAAGCAGTGGGAATATCTGCATGAATTTTACAAATCAGATCGCAGGTGGACCGACAAAACGGAGGATAATATGTGTCCAAGTTTTTTACCATTGCCATCCGGACCCGACGGAGGGACCATGAGTGACAAATATCTTTTACTCTTTATCAGCCATAACAAGGGATGCCAATATTACATCGGGAGTTACAGGAATGACATGTTCTATCCTGATAATCATGGACGTATGACCTGGAACGATAACGCTTACTTTGCTCCTGAGGCACTGGTTGACGGGAAGGGGCGGCAGATAATGTGGTCGTGGGTATTTGATGACAGACCCGACAGTATAAAGAATTATTACGGATGGACCGGCTCATTTGGTCTTCCACGATCTCTCTGGTTAGGGGAAGACGGAACTTTACGCATGCGTCCTGTCAAAGAGCTGGAAAATCTCCGGCAGAATGAAAAGGTAAAAAGAAACTTTACTGTTAAAGCCGGTTCTGATTCCGGGCTGGATGATTTTGGCAGTGAACTGCTCGAACTTGAGATTACCATGTTACCCGGTAATTCAAAAAAATGCGGGGTAATGGTGTGTTGCTCAAAAGATGGAAGGGAGAAGACCATCCTCTATTATGATGCTTTAAAAAAGAAATTAATGTGCGATGCAACTGGATCAAGCATTGGCTTTGGCCGTAAAATTGTCGAAGGTGGTCCGTTTGAACTTAAGCCGGATGAACCTCTGGTATTGCATGTATTTGTTGACAGATCAATAGTTGAGGTTTTTGCCAACGACAGGCAGGCTGTGACCCGGAATATCTACCCTGAACTGAGAGGCACTGGTGTTAAGCTCTTTTCTGAAGGTGGCGATGTGAAAGTATTATCTGTAAAAGCCTGGGAAATGACACCGGCAAATCCATATTAATTAAACTAAATAGTCCTTTACTGATGGAGACACAAACTATATTTATCAGACACTATTCTTATTTTCCATGGCAATTTGTCAGAGTTGCCTTGTTTATATTTCTTCTCGGCGTCGTTGTACTTCCCGTAAATGCCGGTCCTGATAATATTGCCGGACAGGCAAAGGTCACGGCAGCTTCATCACTCAGCGATGAGTTTGGTCCTGAGAAAGTTACAGATGGTATTATAAAAATTCAGGACAAGGGAGAATGGATCTCGAAGAGCAGCATGACCTTCTGGGGATACATCAACTATCCATGGATACAGCTCGACTGGGATCATGAAGTAATCGTAAATAAGGTTATTATATACGACAGTCCAAGCGAGAAACGACATATTGCAGGAGGAACATTGTTCTTTAGTGATGGCAGTAAAGTGACAGTTCTTGAAATACCCAATGACGGTAGTCCGAAAGTAGTCACTTTCCCGGCAAAAACAACAGAATGGATCCGCTTTGAAGTTGAGGATGCCGATGGAGAACATTTGGGATTGTCAGAAATCGAAGTATTTCCTGCTCCTGCCGGTTATAAGGATTATGTTTCATGGGTTGATCCGTACATTGAATCTACCCGTGGAAGATATTTTTTCTTTATTACAGGAAACCAGCCATTTGGAATGATAAGCGCCGCACCTCTTACCCGTAATAAAAACCAGTATGGCGGCGGATATAATTATAATTCTCTAGAGGTCCTTGGATTCCCGCAAATTCACTGCTGGATGTTGTCCGGTATTTCCCTGATGCCGACTACCGGTGATGTTGAACCTACTGCCGGGGAACAAAAATGGAAATCCCGGTTTTCTCATGATGATGAGATCGTACAGCCCGGGTACCACCGTCTTTTCCTGAAGGATTATAATATCTGGGTGGAATTGACAGCCACCGAACGCGTAAGTTTCTACCGGCTTACTTACACGAAAGATGCCGTATCGAAGATTTTGCTGAACCTTGGAGGATATATCAGCACCGCAACCATGACCGACGCAAAAGTAACGAAGGTAAGCAATACCGAAATTGAAGGCGAGGTAAATACAACTGGACGGTTGTGGGGAGGACCTAAAAATGTTAAAATATTCTTTGTTGAACAATTTGATAAACCTTTCGAGCAGCTTGACGGCTGGTCTGATAAGGATAAGTTTTCTGATATAACGCACCTTTCAGGGAAATCCGGAAGCACCCCACGGCAAAAAGAGGGGATGAGCTATTATGATGCTCCTGGTGCAGGGGTGAGTGCCTGGTACACAGTCAAGGCAGGCGACCAGGTTCAGATAAAATTTGCCGTCTCTTATACAAGCATCAAAAATGCCAGGGAGAATCTCCTGGGCGACTGCAACCACTGGGATTTTAACAAGGTACGCCAAAACTCAAGGGATGAATGGAATAGATGGCTTGGGCGTATTGATGTGAAAGGCGGTACTGACGCCCAGAAAATTAAATTCTATACAAATCTCTGGCATGTCTTGCTGGGCCGGCATAAGCTTGATGACGCAAGTGGTGATTACCCCGATAATACCCAGGGCGTAAGGGAAGGTTCTTTTACTGATAATAAAATGATAGTAAGGACACTGCCTAAAAATGCCGATGGGAAATCAAGATTTCATATGTATAATTCAGATGCTTTCTGGCTCACCCAATGGAACCTGAATATATTATGGGGTCTTGCCTGGCCTGAAGTACTTGATGATTTTGCAGCTTCGCTTATTCAGTACGCCGATAACGGTAAACTGTTACCGCGGGGTCCGTGTGCCGGTGGGTATTCTTATATAATGACCGGTTGTCCTGCAACTAATCTTATTGTTTCAGCCTATACAAAAGGAATACTGACGAAAACAGATCCTCTTCATGCATTTGATGTTATGAAGTTTAACCATATGCCCGGTGGTATGATGGGGATTGATGAATTCTATATTAAAAATGGTTATCAGACCGGGAATGCCGGAATTACCCTCGAAGCAAATTTCCAGGACTGGGGCTTATCGCAGATGGCAAAGGGTTTAAATAAAAAAAAGGATGAATTATATTTTTTAAAACGCTCCAGAGGGTGGCGAAATCTTTATGATTTTAAACAGAAACTAATTTTTCCTAAGGATAAAAACGGGCAATGGCTCCATACCGATCCTTTGAGTGGCAGAGGATGGGTCGAAGCAAACTCATGGCAGGCTACATGGTCTGTTTCACATGATATTGCAGGTCTGGCAGATCTGATGGGAGGGAATGATTCTCTTTGTGCCAAACTCAACTATGCTTTTGAAAAAGCTGCACCACAGGATTTTATATACGGGTATGGTGCAGGCTATATCAGCTATGCCAATCAACCCGGTTGCTCAAATGCCCATGTATTTAATTATGCCGGAGAGCCTTGGCTGAGCCAGTATTGGGTAAGAAGAGTGAATGAACAGGCTTATGGCGCCATAACACCTGATAAAGGTTATGGAGGTCAGGATGAAGATCAGGGCCAGATGGGCGGAGTAAGTGCATTGATGTCAATAGGACTATTCAGCCTCACCGGAACTGAATCGTTAAATCCCGTATATGATATTACGAGCCCCGTTTTTGATGAAATAATTATAAATCTCGATAAAAAATACTATAACGGAGAGGAGTTCGTGATAAAAGCATATAATAACTCTGAAAAGAACTGCTATATCCAGCGGGCTGCTCTTAACGGTAAGCCACTTAACCAGTTCTGGTTCAATCATTCCGATTTCATAAAAGGAGGAATTCTCGAGTTGTGGCTCGACAGTGAGCCAAACAGGAAATGGGGAGTTGGAATATATCCTCCGAAATAATTTTCAGTTTTTTTCATACAACTAAAAATGAAAAACAGGGGACTACTTTTTGCATGGATTATGATCCCGGCAACTTTAACGGTCGGCATTGCACAGACCAACAGTAAAACTTCAACTGAAAGGAAAATACCGAGACAGAAATATTCCCTTCAGGATTTTGCTCTGAATCTCAATTCCTGTCTCTCTCCCCCGAACCATCTCTGGGTCATGAGCGGATGGAGCGCCGTAAATCCTGTCACCGGCACCGTTACAGGAGCAGGTGATTGTATAGGACCGCCGCTAGCCGGAAGGGATTTCAGACTTTCGGTCACTATTGAAGCAAACGGACACACCATAAAGGATGTCGGAAGTGTCGGTAAAGGAGATGTCGGATTATTATATTCCGGCGGTACGTGGCAACCTGACCGGATCATAAGATATGGTACCTATCATTTTTTTGTAGATAACAAGCTCTTATCATTCTCCCTGAAAAGTGAACTGATACCCCTTTATGGTAAAACCGGCTTCCTGCTTAAAATGACACTGAAGAACAGGACAGGAAAAATTATGAAGATAAAATTCCTCCCTGAAATAAGTCCGGGTAAACCATCGGTTACTCCTCTGGATAATTGGAATTTCGGACAACCTCCAAAAGGTGAGGAAGCTAAACCCGATGGTGCAAATCACTGGTCGAATGAAACAGCTTGCATAGATCTCATTCAGGATTACGTTGATAAGGAAATACCTGCTGATGAGAGCTGTGTAACATACCTGGCTGTAGTATTTACTGAAAAAGACAGGAAAATGTCAGTTCCGGCAAGTTTGAAAGAGTGGGAGGCTGAGTCGGAAAATGCCTGGAATGACAGGTTAAAATGGGCTTTAAAAAGCATTCCGGTTGTCGAAAGTACAATTTCCGGACTTGATGATTATTATAAAAGGTCTGTTGTAAGCGGACTGGTCTGCATATGGGAAAATCCTGCATTTGTAGTGAATCCATTTGTTTCAACACTGGGAATTGATGGTGGAGGGATCTGTTCTTACCTCTGGGATTTTGGAGGATATACCCCTCAGATGACTTCACTTATGCTGGGTGATAAGGTGATCAGTAACGCCCGGGCTATGACGGCCATCGACCTTACAAAATATTATGCCTATACCCTCGATGGGTCTGGTATTGGTGTTCCCTATTCGTATAGCACCTTTTCGTATGTTAACCTGGTATGGAATATCTGGAGACAGATCGGAGAGTCGAAAGAACTCTTTAATGAAGCAGTAAAGCTGGTACTGGGAAACGAAAAGACGCAGCCGGAGCAGAATGGTTTAATTGATTATGGTGTTCAGAACAATCTGCTGGAAATGCGAAGCGCCGGGTATGAACATTTTGTGGTAAGCCCGAATGCTGAAAGAGCCTGGTGTTTCGACCGGCTTGCAGATATGGGAGAAAGATCCGGACTTGTAAGGGATAGTATAATTCAATGGAGAAAGAAGGCTGAAGAAATTAGAACAGCTGTACGGATTACTTTATGGGATCCTGAAAAAAAATGGTTTAAATGTATTTATCCCGATGGGCATGAAGAATTCATTTATTCGATCCAGGTATATGATGCACTCCGGGCTGGTTTATGCACCAGGGAAATGGAAGATGCATTGATATCCCACTTAAGGGAGGGCGCTTTCTTATTTCCTTATGGCATAAGCAGCGTATCGGCAGAGGATTCCATTCATTATGAGGTGAATGACCCCGATTGGTCTGGGGGTGGAGCATATACAGGAGAGGGCCCGGTACTTGCACAGACAATGTACGAACTTGGGAGACCCGGACTTGCACTGAATATTTTGCAGCGTTTTTTCTGGATGGGAAGCCATCTTCCCTATTACCCTCAGGAGCAATTTGCTGACCGGCCTGCTGTACCGGCTAATAAGCTGGCCAATGAAATATCAGGGTTGACGGGGGCACAGGCAATACTATATGGCATGGCCGGCTTCGATCCGCGCATCGACGGATCTTTATGGATTAATCCGCAAATACCGGAAAATTCAGATATAAAAATAACAGGATATGGATGGAAGCAAAACAAGATAGATATATCACTTATTAACAATACTTTTACTATATTGCTTAACGGGAAATTGATCTATTCCGGAAAACAAAAACAGATCAGAATAATGTAAAACCCTGTCAGGATGTCGGATTTCGGATTTTCGATTTCGGATTATTTTAAACTGCAATCAAAAACTGCAACCTGTTATCCGCAATCCCTAATTCGCCATCCGCAGTCGACTTAAACTCGACTTAATAAGTTTAACTTGAAACTAATATATTAATATTAAATTGGTTATGGTAAAGAAAAATAATTTAAGCAGAAGGAAGTTTATTTCAAATGCAGCCGTTATTGGCGCAGCAGGAACCTTTGGAGCAAATAATTTACTGGCAATGTTCTCCGGTGGCGCTGAAAAGGCCGGGAAAATGATCGATAGCGCTTCTTCCGGTCAGGAAGTTAAAGATACTTTTTGGTTCATCCCTGCAACACACTGGGAGGGAGCTGTTTTCAAGACACGTGAACAATACCTTGAGATGGGTTTACCGAATATAATAACTGCTCTTAAATTATTAAATGATTATCCCGGTTATCGGTTTACACTCGACCAGGTATGCTATGTTAAACCTTTTCTGGAAAGATATCCGGAAGAGGCAGAGTTATTTCAGAAATTTGTTAAAGAAGGCAGACTTCAGATTGTGGGTGCCACTGACACCATGCATGATGCCAATACTCCTGCCGGTGAATCGATCGTACGTCATATGCTTTACGGAAAAAGCTATTTCAGGGAAAGACTGGGAGTGGATGTGACCGTTGGCTGGGCTCTTGATACTTTCGGACATAACGCCCAGATGCCACAGATTCTGAAACTGGCAGGTTACAAATCATACTGGTTCCAGCGTGGCGTACCGAATAATGAAGTGCCTTCGGAATGGTTATGGGAAGGCATTGACGGGACAAAGATTCCTGCATTCTATCTTCCTAAAGGTTATGGTCTGATGGGACGTACACCGGATAAAATTGAGGAATTTATGGCCTCGGTCAAAAAGCGATACGATACACTTACTCCCTACTCTTATGGTAACGATCGGGTCGGACTCGACAGCCTTGATGTCAGTGAACCTAATGAGAGTGTACCCGTCATGGTTAAAGAATTTGAACAGAGAAGCGACAAGCCATTTAATCTGAGGCTTGCAGTTCCAACCGATTTCGAAAATCAGGTTAATAAACGAACTGATCGTCAGGTTATTAAAGGAGAACTGAATCCTATTTTCCAGGGAGGATACAGCAGCCGTATTGATCTTAAACAGAAACTGAGAAATGTCGAGAGGTTGCTTACGACTGCAGAAAAGCTTGGAGCTATTGGTACCCTGCTGGGCAAACCGGTTACCGAAGAAAAGGTTATGAGTGCATGGGAACCATCGATGTTCAATATGGCTCACGATCTAATGTCGGGTGTTATGACCGATCCTGTTTATGAAGATACAATTCGTGGTTATGATTTTTCTGCACGTTTGGGTAAGGAGCTGGTTGAGGAGCGTCTCGATTATCTCACTTCACAGATTGATACCACCGGTGAAGGTGTTCCTCTTGTGGTGTTCAATCCTCTCGGATGGAATCGCGACGATGTTGTTGAAACAGTAGTCGGTTTCAATAAAGGAGGGTTCATTGATCTCCAGGTAACTGATCAGGCGAACCGGGTAATACCTGTAGAGATTCTTCAGGCGGAACGGTTCCGTGACGGAGGGCTTAAAAATGTGAAGATCATTTTCATTGCGAAGAATGTACCCGCCCTTGGCCATACGGTTTACCGTGTCACTCCACTTACAGCTGCATCAAGCATTAATGAAGGCAGTGAATCCGCCGATGGGATAATGGAGAATGATTACCTGAAGGCAAAATTAGACCTTGCTACCGGTGCAATAACCAGTCTAGGACTAAAATCAAATAACTGGGAAGTTCTTGATAAAGCAGGAAACGTGGTGGTTCATCAATATGACGGCGGCGACCTCTGGGAACTTTACGAAAACCTCAGGGGAGGCAGCAATATAAATATGACCCGAAAACAGCCTGTCCCTCTTGAGAGTGTTGATCAGTTCAGCACGGAGTACCGGGGTGAACGTGGAAAAGTCCACAACGGACCTGTTTATTCGGAATACACCCTGGCTCCGCACAGATATTGTGCCGATGGTGCATTATCCACCTCAATCAGGATATTTAAAGGATTACGCCGTGTAGAGATACGCACAACTATATTGAACAGTGAAAAGTTTGTCCGTTACCAGGTACTTTTTCCGACGACCATAAAGAACGGCAAGATAGTTCATGAAATTCCTTTCGGATCAATTGAACGTCCAAATGGCATTGAATTTCCTGCTCAGAACTGGGCCGATTACAGTGATGGAGAAAAAGGTCTGGCAGTTCTTAACCGGGGTCTTCCGGGTAACCTGACCAGCGATTCGACAATGATGCTTTCGCTGATGCGTTCGGCACGAATCGCTTCATATGGTTATGGAGGAGGATACGAGCGTGGAATGTCATCAGATACCGGACTTATGGTAGACAGGGAGTTAGAATTTAATTATGCAGTTGTTCCGCATACCGGTGACTGGCGTGAAGGAGAAGTTTATCGTCATGGTCTGGAATTCAACAATCCGTTGCTTTGCCGTAAAGCAGGCATCCATGCAGGCAAGCTGGCAAAATCGTGGGGTTTACTGGAAGTTTCGAAACCAAATGTAGTTATAACAGCTCTGAAACAGGCGAAGGATGGTTCAACAGTTCTCAGACTTTATGAAGCATCGGGAAATGCCACACCCGGAGTTACCATTAAAAGCAGGGCAAAAATAAGCTCTGCCAGTGAAGCCAACCTGATTGAAGATTCAGGAAGCGTATTGAAAGTCAGTATGGATACGGTTAAAACTGATCTGGC
>Ga0182021_10002068_pt1 | contig 23425 bp, 21 predicted proteins | sample 612E3MmetaG_FD_120493 | JGI IMG/M metagenome (GOLD analysis project Ga0182021, IMG submission 120493) | Permafrost microbial communities from Stordalen Mire, Sweden - 612E3M metaG (Illumina Assembly) | ecosystem: Environmental > Terrestrial > Soil > Wetlands > Permafrost | place: Sweden... | reverse complement strand
TTCCGATGACTTGCGTAGTGTGTGGCAGGGGCAGCTCGTCTGCCCCTGTTTTTGAGCCCTATCGCAACTTTGCAGGGGCAGGCAAGCTGCCCCTGGCACACATGAGGGTTTTTCAACAACCCCCCCTGTTCCCACTTAATTCTTCCGACCCGCGCAGATCTTTCCACCGTCATGAACGGTTTTTCCGCGGCTACTCGATATAGGCCTCTTCGCCGTGAAGTCCCTGATCCAGTCCGCCCTCCTCGGTCTCCTTCGTCACCTTCACGGGGGTGACCCGGTTGATCAGACAGAGCATGACGTATGTGAAGAAGAATGCCCAGACCGAGGACATCAGCACGGCAGCCACCTGCTTGCCGAAGAAGCTCCAGTTCCCCTGAAGCAGGCCGTTGACGCCATCCGGGTTGAACGCCTTGGTCGCAAACACCCCGAGCATGACGATCCCCAGGAACCCGCCGACGCCGTGCACGCCCCACACGTCCAGCGCGTCATCCCAGGCGAGCTTGTTCTTCAGGGCCACCGCGTAGTAACAGATCCCGCCGGCAGCGATGCCTATGAAGGCGGCGATTGTCGGCGAAACGAAGCCTGCCGCCGGGGTCACCGTGGCGAGCCCCGCCACGGCGCCGGTGAGCAGACCGAGGATCTTCGGCCTGCCGACGGAGAGCCATTCGACGATGAGCCAGGTCACCGCGGCGAATGAGGCGGCGATGTCCGTGTTGATGAAGGCGATCGCGCTCACCCCGTCCACTTTGCCCTGACTGCCGGCGTTGAAACCGTACCAGCCGAACCAGAGCAGGCCGGTGCCCAGCGCAACGAGCGGGATGCTGTGCGGCCCGCGGTCCTTGACCTGTCGCCGTCCCACGTAGAAGACCGAGGCCAGCGCGGCCATTCCGGCGATGTTGTGCACCACGATCCCGCCGGCAAAATCGAGCACGCCCCATTGCTGCAGGATGCCGCCTCCCCAGACCATGTGTACGAACGGGAAGTACACCAGCAGCAGCCAGAACGTCAGGAAGATCATGTAGGCCTTGAACGTCACGCGGTTGGTGAATGCCCCGGTAATCAACGCCGGGGTGATGATGGCGAACATCATCTGAAACGTGCAGAAAACGGCGAGCGGAACCGTCGGGTTGCCCGGCGTCGGGGTGTTGAGCGACACGCCGCGCAGGAAGGCCATGTCCAGGTTTCCGATGACGCCGTGCCAGTCGCCGGAGAAGCAGAGGGAATAGCCGCAGATGTACCAAAGCACCGTCGTCCAACCCATCGAGGCGAAGCTCTGGATCATGATCGCCAGGACGTTCTTGCGTCCGACGAGGCCGCCATAGAAAAACGCCAGCCCCGGCGTCATCAGCATGACAAGGCACGACGCGATGAACATGAATGCCGTATTGCCCGTATCCACCGTGGTCATCAAAAGTCTCCTCTCCTCAGGCCTTTGGCTAAGAAACCTCTTCGACAGGCCGCATCATGTCATTCCGGGCGAGTCCCAGCATGGAAAGCCCTTTCAACGCTTGCCGAAGCGTCTTCATACCATCCCTGGGTGGAATAGTCAAACGCAATTCCTGTCCCTCCCGAAAGCCCCATCGTTGCGCCAGGGAAGCCTGGGAAAGGGGGAACGGCGCCGTGGCGGAGGTGCTACGCAAGGCGGGGGCGAAGGAATAACGAGCCGATGCCCGGACCCGTGGACGGCGCGGGGAAAGACGCGGGAAAGGCCGAGTTCCTCCCGGAAAAGGCGAAGGGCCGCATTCCTCTATTCTCGGATCTTCTTCAGGGCCTCGCTGGCGCTCTGGCGGACAGATTGGTCCGGGTCCTTTTCTGCAAGGCGCTCAAGTTCTGGGAGGGCTTCTTTGGCCTCCGGGCCGATCCGACTGAGTGCCCCGGCGGTATGCCTTCGCACCAAGACCTCGGGATCGCCGGGGGCCTTGATGAGCGCCGGTACGGCTTCATTCGCCTCCGAGCCGATGTCGCCGAGCGTATTAGCGGCAAGTATTCGCACGTGAACGTCCTGGTCCCCAAGGGCCTTGATGAGCGCCGGGATGGCCGCTTTCGCCTCCGGACCGATGTCACCGAGCGCAGCGGTGGCATCCATTCGCACGTCAGCGACCGGCGTCGAGCGCTGGTCGAGCGGACTCTACTAGAAAGAGATGCCAATAACGTCTGCTTCCAGGTCAACCCACGTAGCCTATTTGCAGGCCATGGGTTAGCACCTGTGCTTTGGCGCCATGGAGGCGACACAGTGGCGGAACTCTCCGCCCACAAGGGTTTCTCCTCCAGGCTCCCACTCGCCCTTCCGACGGGCACCTGGTAACATCCCATGCATCCACAAGAGTGGCAGAATTGACGTAAGTTCAGAGGCACACTGACAGCGAATGGGGCCGGAAAAAGCAACGCCTCCGACGGTAAGCCGGAGGCGTGAGTTGACGTAACTGGTGGGCGATACTGGACTTGAACCAGTGACCTCGTGGGTGTGATCCACGCGCTCTAGCCAACTGAGCTAATCGCCCAACTTCCATGGACTATAGTCGTTTCCCGCCCAGTTTTCAAGCCTTTTCCGGCGAAAATGAACCAAGCCCCCCCATATCGCACCGAGACAGACCGGTTCCGCACAGAGCATTTTGATTCGGCGGCGAATCATACTATAATTAAGGAAGCCGGCGCGGAGCAACGTGCGTCCCTTCCGGGCACCCGGAATCGGCAGGCGCTACGGGTTTTTCCGTCGGACGCCTTCGGACCCTGAGGAGTCTTCACGATGAATTCCGAACGATTCCTGAAGATGCTCCTTCGCGTCGTGGGAACACTCGCGGCTCTCGGGGCATTCGCCGTCTTCATGCCGACGGCGTGGATGGCCCGGTGCCACGAGTGGCTGGGGCTCGGGAAGTTTCCGGAAGGCGCCATCGTGGAGTATCTGGCGCGGTCGCTCTCCGCGTTCTACGCGATGTTCGGGGGACTCCTGATCCTCGTCTCCGGGGACCCGAGGCGCCACGCGAGCGTCATCAGGTACGTCGCCGTTATTGGCATGGTATTCGGCGCGGCGATCCTCGTCATCGACATCCTGATTCGACTGCCGCTCTACTGGACGCTCGGCGAGGCAGGGTCGGTTCTCCCTCTGGGCGCAGTCATCCTCGTGCTCCAGAGAAGTATCCGCATTTCCGATGCGGGCCGCGTCCGGGCTCAGCAGTCATCCATACGGTCATGATGTATTTTGGGTACGGTGAAAGGTATTCAGGAACGGGAGGCCGGGCAATGAGACAGGCCATTGCGGTAATGATAGCGGTCGCTCTTGTGATGGCCTCGGCACGACAAGCTCCGGCGCAGCCGAAGGTCAGGGAGTGCGCCGGGATCGAAGGAGGGTTTGGGTGGTTCCCGGCCGACCGCAAGGACCTCCAGGCCGCCGTGGACAAGTACCTCGCCGACGCAGGCAACGTAACGGTGGAGGGACGTCCGGTGGCGATCGTCGCCCCGCACGCCGGGTATCGCTTCAGCGGCCCCACCGCCGCGTACGCATTCAAGTCCCTGGAGGGCCTCAAGTACAGCCGGGTGATCCTGATGGGCCCGAGCCATTACGTGCCGATCCTGGGCGGGAGCATCACCGACGTCGACGCTTATGCGACCCCGCTCGGACAGGTCGAGCTCGACAAGCCGGCCGTGAGGACGCTGCTGGCGAGCGGAGCCTGCCGGTCCTTCCCCGCCGACGCGAAGGACCAGGAACACTCGCTCCAGAACGAGATCCCCTTCCTCCAGACGGTGCTCAAGGACTGGAAGCTCGTCCCCATCGTCGTGGGCGAGTTCCGGGAAGAAGCAGACGTCGAGAAACTGGCCGACGCCGTGAAGGCCCTGGCCACCCCCGACACGCTCATCGTGGTCTCGAGCGATTTCACGCACTATGGTCCGCGTTTCGACTTCACCCCCTTCGCCACGGACCTCAAGGAGAACATCCGGAAGCTCGACCAGGGGGCGGCGGACCGCATCTGTGCCGTGGACTACAAGGGGTTCCACGACTACATGACGAAGACCCGGGCCACCATCTGCGGGCGGAACCCGATCACGGTGCTCCTGGCGATGCTCGACGGCCGGAAGGACATCCGCGGCAAGCTCGTGCGCTACGGAAGCTCGGGCGAGATGACCGGGGACTACGGCGACTCCGTAAGCTATGCCGCGATCGTGCTGTCGAAGGTGGATTCCGGGGCGCCGCGAGCGTCGTCCGAGCCGCACCTCGAATCCAGGATGGCGGTTGCCGCCGGGGCCGGCGAAGGCGCCGCAAGGGACGATAAACTCCCCGAAAAACTCAATCCGGCCGAGCAGAAGCTCCTTCTCACGATGGCCCGCACACAGCTCGAAAAAGCGATCAAGGAAGGCCGGTTGGTCGACCCGAAAGACTACGGCTGGGTCCTGACGCCGAAGCTCCAGGCGGATGGCGCCGTCTTCGTCACGCTCACCAACCACGGCGAGCTCCGCGGATGCATCGGCGACATCATCGCCCACCAGCCGCTCTACCAGAGCGTGCTCGTACACACCGTCAACGCCGCGGTCCGTGACTACCGTTTCGCGGGCAATCCCATCACCGCGAAGGAACTCCCCGACGTCGACGTCGAGATCAGCTACCTCACCCCGATGAAGCTCATAGCCGGCTACGCCGGGATCGTCGTCGGGAAGCACGGAGTGCTCCTGGAGAAAGACGGCCTGCGCGCGGTGTTCCTGCCGCAGGTGGCCGCCGAGCAGAAGTGGGACCGGGACACGATGCTCAAGTTTCTTTCCCTGAAGGCCGGACTTCCGCCCGACGCGTGGAAGGAAGGCTGCGTCTTCCACGTCTTCGAGGCCCAGGTCTTCGGGGAGAAGGAACTCGGCAAGACCGGGGCAGAAGAGAAAAAATGAACACGCCTCGCACCCCCTCGTGACCGCCCGGAGCAACGGATGAACAACGTCACACCCGCCGAGCCGCCCGAACGCAGGTCCGAAAAACAAGCGATCTTCCTGAAGGCTCTGCCGAGGATGGGGATAGCCATCGGCGTCTTTGCAGCGGCCCTCTTTCTGGCGGCGGGCCGGGTGGATTGGCCGTTCGCCTGGGTGCTGCTTGCGATGCAGAGCGCGATTTCGGCAATCACGTTCTGGAGCGCGGACCCCGAGTTGATCCGGGAACGCATGGGGGCTTTCAAGGGCAAAGAGGGGACGAAGAAATGGGACGTCGTGCTGGTCGCGCTCATGGCGGTCGCGGGGCCGATCGCGACGATGGTGGTAGCGGGGTTTGACGTCCGCTTCGGATGGTCGGAACCGATGCTCGCACTTCAAGCGGCCGCGGCGCTCGTCATGGTGCCGGCGATTCTGCTCGTCCACTGGGCGATGAAGACGAACCGGTTTTTCTCGGCGGTCATCCGCATCCAGAAAGACCGCGGACACACGGTCGTAACGGGCGGGCCGTACCGGTTCGTGCGACACCCGGGCTACGTGGGATCGATTGTCTATTGTCTGGCGATGCCGGTGATGCTCGGCTCGACCTGGGCGCTCATCCCGGGCGTCGCGGTGGTGGGCATCATCGTCTTGCGTACCGCACTCGAAGACCGGACGCTCCGGAGGGAACTCCCGGGGTATGCCGAATACGCCTCCCATGTGCGCTATCGCCTGCTTCCCGGCGTCTGGTAAACGAAGACGACCGGCGATGAGGAACTCCGGCTGGCGGCCGATTTTGACTATTGGCGTCCATAGTGTACAATTTGGCGTGGGAATTGCGAAGTATTCTGAGGTCCTATCCGTGCCGACCAGTCGCAGACAATTCTTCCATCGCGCCGCCCAGACGGCCGCCGGGGTCGTCCTGGCCAAGACCGTCCTCGATTCGCTCGGCAGCATCGAGCGCGCCTCCGCGGCCGAGACACCCGAGCCCGCGCCGCTCCGGGAGTGCATGTTCTACGCGAAGACCGGCGGCAAGGCGGTACGGTGCGAGCTTTGCCCGCGAGCCTGCGAGGTGCCCGAAGGCGAACGGGGATTCTGCCGGGTCCGGGAAAACCAGGAGGGCACTTTCCGGACACTCGTCTACGACCGTGTCTGCACGCTCAACGTGGACCCCATCGAGAAGAAGCCGTTCTTCCATTACCTGCCCGGGACCCAGGCGGTCTCCGTGGCGACGGCCGGGTGCAATTTCACCTGCAAGTTCTGTCAGAACTGGCAGATCTCGCAGGCCCGCCCGGAGGACATCCGCCACGACCCGCTCACCACGACGCAGTTGACGGGCCTCGCCGCGGACAAGGGCGTCCCGACCATCGCGTACACCTATAACGAGCCGACCGTTTTCTACGAATACGTGCATGAAACGGCGAAACTCGGTCGGACCCGGGATGTCGGCAGCGTCATCGTCTCGGCCGGCTACATCGCGGAAAAACCGATGCGCGAACTCGCCAAGCACCTCACCGCGGTCAAGGTGGACCTCAAGGCGTTCACGGACAAGTTTTACCGCGAGGTGTGCGGCGGCACGCTTCAGCCGGTGCTCGACACCCTGAAGACGGTCCACTCGACCGGCATGCACCTCGAGGTCGTGGTGCTGCTGATCCCGGGCATGAACGACGGGGCGGAAGAGATCAAGAAGATGTGCGGGTGGATCGTGACGAACCTCGGCCCCGACGTCCCGGTGCACTTCAGCCGGTTCCAGCCGCTCTACCAGATGAAGAACCTCCCCGAGACGCCGGTGGAGACGGTCGAGCGCGCCCGCGACCTCGCCGTGGCGGCCGGCGTCCATTACGCCTACGTCGGGAACGTCGCCTTCCATCCCCATGGAAACACCTGGTGCCACTCGTGCAAGATGAAGCTTATCGAGCGCGTGGGATACCGCGTAGACTCGAATCTCATTCAGGACGGGAAGTGTCCCAAGTGCGGGACGCGCATCCCCGGAATCTGGTCACAGAAACAGGCCCTCGCCTTCCAGCCGAAATAGGCATTCTCTCTTCGTGTTTGCTGTTCTTTGCGGTTAAAGTGCCCGGGTGGGGGCGTGGCGATCACTTGCCAAAGAGACGGCTGGCGAGTTCCTGACGAGTTATTCCGAGGTGCCCTGCGACGTCCGAGAGGACCCCGGCAAGGGTGCCGATGCGGAGCGAATTGTGGCGGGGAATCGTAACGTGGTGTTCGCCGTTCTGCTGTGTGGTGTGCCTCATGTGACTGCCGGTCTGGCGGGTAACGGCATATCCACACCCGCGCAAGTTCCTGGCAAGGTCGTCTCCGGAGAGGTCCCGCGGGAGTCTCATATCGTGATGACTTCCTCGCGGACGTAGTGCAGCCGCACAACCTTCGGTCTGTACGCTTCGTCGAAATGGCACTGCACCGCCTCACGGACCTTCGCCTGAAGCATGTCGAGCGTGTCTCCCTCTGTGAAGATGGACTCCCCCAGCGCCCGCGCGGTGTAGCCCCCTTCCGAGGACTCCTCCACCATGAAGATCAGTTCTTTCATCACCCGTCCTCCAACGTTTCCCGTAATTTTATTCTACCACCTGCTCGCCCGGCATGCAAGAACGAACAAGAAGAGGGGGAAAGAGTCTTTTTCAGCCCTTGCATCCGGCCGGGATTCTGATTATGAATGATGGGGTCGGCTGATAGGACGGCATTACCGGGAGGTGAACATGAGACGGCTGGCGATAGGGATCACTCTTCTGATCGGTCTCGGGCTGGCGCTCGCCGGGTGCTCGGGCGGGAAAGAGCCCACGGCGACGGGCAAGACGCCGGGGCCACTACACGTCCTCACGAGCACGTTCCCGATGGTTCTCTTCACGCGGAGCGTGACGACCGGCGCCACAGGGGTGTCGTTGGAGTCGATGCTTTCCGGCTCGATGGGGTGTCCGCACGATTACGTGCTCACCCCGCAGGACATGCAGAAGATCGCGCGGGCCGACGTGTTCGTGGTGAACGGGCTGGGGCTGGAGGAGTTTCTCGGCGCCCCGGTCAAGAGCGCCAACCCGGGCGTCCGCGTCCTCGACACGTCGAAGGGCATCACGGATCTCCTGAAAATGACGCCCGAAGAAGGCACCGAGGAAAGCGGCAAGGAACCCCACCATCATCAGGGGGACGCCAATCCGCACCTCTTCGCCAGTCCCCGGATGGCGGCGAAGGTCGTGCGGAACATCGCCGCGCAGCTCTCGGAGATCGACCCGTCCAACCGCCGGGTCTACCTCGATAACGCCGAGCGGGAGGCCGCAAAGCTCGAAAAGCTCGCCGACGAGTTCGCTTCGGCCGGAAAACGCCTGCGCTCGCGGAAGATCGTCACGGAGCACGCCGTCTTCGATTACCTGGCGCGCGACGCCGGGCTCGAAATCGTCGCGGTAGTCGAGGAGACCCCCGGACAGGAGCCGTCGGCCGCCCGGATGCTCGACATCGTGAAGCTCATCCGCTCAAGCGGCGCGGCGGCCGTCTTCACGGAGCCGCAATACCCGGCGAAAGTCGCCGAGACGATCGCGAAGGAAGCCCGTGTGCCGGTGGCGCAACTCGACCCCGCGGCCTCCGGTCCCGATGACGCACCGGCCGACTATTACGAGCAGGTGATGCGGAAGAATCTCGACACGCTCAAGAGTTCCCTCGGCGGACCGTAGGCGCTGCCGCCGGGTTTTGAAGGGGGATTTCCGATGAACGATCAGCCGGCCGCCATCGTGTTCGACAATGTCTCGGTGACAATGGACGGGGTGCGCATCCTCGAATCGGTGAACGCCACGGTCCCGAAAGGAAGCACGACCGCCATCATCGGTCCCAACGGGGCCGGGAAGACGACGCTGCTCCTGGCGCTCCTGGGTCAGATCCCGCACGGGGGGACGATCCGCCTTTTGGACGGCGGCTCGCCGGGGGGAAGACCGCGGATCGGCTACGTCCCGCAGCACCTCGACTTCGACCGCGGGACGCCGGTCACCGTGATGGAATCGATGGTGATGGGACTGCAGCGGATGCCTCTCTGGTTCGGCACGGCCCGGTCGTTCCGCCAGAAAGCCCGCGCCGTCCTCGCCGAGGTCCGGGTCGATCAACTCGCCGACCGGCAGCTCGGGGTGCTTTCGGGCGGAGAGCTCCAGCGGGTGCTCCTAGCGCTCGCCATCGAGCAGGACCCCGACATCCTCATCCTCGACGAGCCCGCCTCGGGCGTCGACGTCGCCGGCGAAGACCTCCTGTGCGAGCTCCTCGAAAACCTGCACCGCCGCCGCGGGTTCACACAGGTCATGGTCAACCACGACATGTCGAACGTGCTGGCGCACGCCTCGCACGTCATCTGTCTGAACCGGCGTGTCATCGCCTCGGGCCCCGTCACGACGACCCTCACCGACGAGACCCTTGCGAGGACCTTCGGCATCCACCTCGGACTCGTCGACGTGAGCACCTGTCGGATCAACCCGCGCAGGAAAGCATAGGGAAGTCAACCAGTACAGGCTCTTCCGAGGCGTGTCATGGCGGACCTGAGTTTCGTGTTCGACGCCGTCGGACGGATCTTTCCGTTCGACTTCATGCAGGCCCGCTTCATGCAGCAGGCGCTGGTCGGACTGGTCCTGCTGGCCCCGATGTGCGCGGCGATGGGCGTGCAGGTGGTCAACTTCCGGATGGCCTTCTTCTCGGACGCCATCAGTCACTCGGCGTTCGCCGGGGTCGCGCTCGGACTTATCATGTCCACGGACGTCCGGCTCACCATGACGGGACTGGCGCTCCTGGTGGGACTCGCCATCACCGCCGTCGGCCGGCGGGGCTCGCTCTCCACCGACACGGTCATCGGGGTTTTCTTTTCGGCGATGGTCGCGTTCGGCCTGGCGGTCGTCAGCCGCGACCGGCTCGTCGCCCGGGACATGCAGCGGTTCCTCTACGGCGACATCCTCACCATCAGCGAGGCGGAGATCGCGTGGCTGGCGGCGCTCTTCCTCGTCCTCATGGCGTTCCAGGCGATCGGGTATAACCACATGCTCTACGCCGGGCTCAACCGGTCGCTGGCCTCGGCCCACCGCATCCGCGTCCGGCTCTACCAGTACGTCTTCGCCGGACTCCTGTCGCTGGTGGTGATTTTCTCGGTGTGGGCGGTGGGCGTGTTCCTGGTAACGGCGATGCTCATCGTGCCGGCGGCGAGCGCCCGGAACTTCGCCCGCTCCGCCGGGGCCATGTTCTGGTGGGCCCTCGTCGTCGCCCTTACCTCCGCCGTGGCCGGACTCTTCGTCTCGGTCCAGCCCTGGGCCCGCACCGCCACCGGGGCCACGGTCGTCCTCGTCGCCTGCGCGTGGTTCGTGCTTAGCGCCCTCGTTGTGCTGATGCGTCGTGGGCGTGCCGCCTAAGAGCCTATCCCAATAACCGCGCTGCCGCGACGGGTCGGGTCACGTCGGAGTGCAAGGAGCGAGGAGGAATCGATGCGGGGGATAGCATCGCTGACGACGAGCGACACCGCAATCCGACGCGAGACGACCCGTCCCTACGGGTTGCGGGGTTATTGAGATAGGCTCTAAGGCGCACCGGCCGCCGCCATGGACCGCCCCTTTTGTTTGCAATCCCACGGCCCTTTGCTATGCTATTGGCTTGGCTTAGCGCACCGGATCGGGCCACGTGATTTCCCATTCACGGAGGAACTCGGAGCATGGCGAAACCCAATGTCACCATCGTCGGCGGCGGGATGATCACCCACGACCAGCTGCTGCCCACCGTCTACCACCTTCAGCGTGAGGGGGAAATCGGCGACATCAGCGTCTGTGCGCTGAACGCCCGGCCCCTCAAGGACCTCGCATCGAGCGCAATGCTCCGCGAGGCGTTCCCCGGCCAGGACTTCACCCCCTGCCCCGACCCGAGAAAGGTCGGGCTCGACGACGCCTTCCCCGACCTCTTCAAGGAAGCCATCGCCCGAATGTCCCCCCGGAACCTCGTGGTGGTCGCGGTGCCCGACCATCTCCACTACGGGGTCCTCAAGGTCGCGCTCGAACACGACCAGCACGTCTGCTGCGTGAAGCCGCTGGTGCTCACGCACGGCCAGGCCATGGAGATCGAGAAACTCGCGCGCACCCGCGGACTTTTCGTCGGGGTCGATTACCACAAGCGCTTCGACGACCGCAACCTCATCGCCCGCGAGCGATACCGCGCCGGGGAGTTCGGCCAGTTCCGCCTCGGCCAGGCGCGTCTCATGGAACCCTGGTACTACCGCGAAAGCAACTTCCAGAACTGGTGCACCTGCGAAAATTCCGATTTCTTCACCTACGTCGGCTGCCACTACGTGGACCTTGTCGCCTTCATCACCGGCCTTTTGCCCGCGGCGGTCTCCGTCTACGGCATCGTGGACGAATACCCCAACGGCAACAAGGGATACCTCTGGACCGACGGCCGGGTGATCTGGGAGAACGGGGCGTGCCTGGACGTGCAGAACGCCATCGGTTATCCGAACGAGGCCCCCGGCGGCAACTCCCAGGGGATGCTGCTCTTCTGCCAGGGCAAGGACCGCAGCGGCGTCATCGAGCACTCGGACGCATTCCGGGGCGTCAAGCATTCTCTCGCCGTGAGCGACACGGGCCGGTACTACACGGAACCCAACCCCGATTACTTCCGGCTCGTCCACAAGGGCGGAAAGGAGCTGACGCCGGTGGGCTACGGGCACCGAAGCGTCGAGCAGATCCTCCGGACCGCTCTCGGCATCGAGCGCGCGACTGCCTCGCTCGGCGAGAAGGACGCGCTCAAGACCCGGCAGAAGATGCTCGCGGAGATCGACGCCGAGGGGATCCTCGCGACCCCCGCCAACAGCTCCTACAACGAACTCGTCATCGAGGCTGCCCGAAAATCCATCACGAGCGGCGGCCGCGAGACGACCATACGCTACGGGAAGAACCCGGGCGTGGACTTCAGGACGAAATGGTGAGTTCTCTATTCCCTCTCCCCCCGCCGGGGAGAGAGGGAAAATAAGAAGGATCACGCTCAGCACCTTGTAACCCCGGCAACCCTTGTGCGCTCCGCCGCCATGCTGGTTAATCTCCGCTTGCAATTCTCTCCCCCCGCTGCTACACTACACGTCCTTTTCGGGCCGCAGGAAACCCACGTCGGACGGGAAAACCGGAGAGACGGAATGTCGAAGTGGAAGGTCGCCATCGCCGATGCGGGCTACAAACACTACGACATCGAGCGCGAGGTCCTCGCCGACGCCGGGGCCGATCTTGCCGTCAAGCAGTGCACGACCGAGGACGACGTGATCGCATTCGCCCGCGACGCCGACGGCGTCATCGTGCGACTGCAACCCTTCACCGCGAAGGTCATGGACGCATGCCCCAGGTGCCGCGTCGTCGGACGCTACGGCATCGGGGTGGACAACATCGACGTGGATGCGGCCACGCGTCACGGCGTCGCCGTGGGCAACGTCTGCGATTACGCGGTGAACGAGGTCTCCGAACAGGCCCTGGCGCTGCTCTTGTCGTGCGCGCGGAAGACCGCGAGCCACGACCGGAAGGTCCGCGCAGGCGCCTGGGACATCGGCCAGAAAGACCCGATCCACCGCATCCAGGGACGGACGCTGGGTCTGGTGGGACTGGGACGCATCCCGCAGGTCCTCGTGAAAAAAGTCCGCGGGTTCGAGTTCCGCATCCTCGCGCACGACCCGTTCGTGCCAAAGGACGTCGCCCGCGAGCTGGGCGTCACCCTCGTGGACATGGACACGCTGCTCACGGAATCCGATTTCGTCTCGGTGCACGCGCCGCTTAACGACAAGACCCGACACATGATCAACGAGTCCGCGCTCCGCAAAATGAAGCCCACCGCAATTCTCATCAACACTGCGCGGGGCGGCGTGGTCGATACGCAGGCGCTCTATAGGGCCCTCAAAGAGGGCTGGATCAATAGTGCGGGCATCGACGTGCACGAGCAGGAGCCGCTCCCTAGCGGGTATTGCCTGTTTGAGCTGGATAACGTGGTGATTTCCGACCACGCGGGATGGTACAGCGAGGAATCCATCGCGGAGCTTCAGCGCGGGGCGGCCGAAGCGGTCGCCGCCGTCCTCTCGGGTGGGTGGCCCAGGTTCCTCGTCAACCCCGCCGTCAGGGACATCGCCGTGAAGAAATGGGGCGGGAAATAGAGTTCTCCCTCACCCCGGCATGCAAGGGTGACATTCGTTAAGGAGCGATCGGAATGGCCAACTTCTACAAGTCCGAAATCATCACGACGATGCGGGAGCAGGTCATGGTCCCGGTGTTCTATAACTCCGACCGGGAGGTCGTGCTGGAAATCATCGGGGCGTGCGTCCGGGGCGGGTCGCGGCTCGTCGAGTTCACAAACCGCGGCGAAGGCGCGGCTGACCTCTTCGGCGAGGTCGTCAAGGTCTGCCGCAGCAAGTACCCCGTGCTGATGGTCGGCGTCGGGTCGATCCGCGAGGAGGTGACCGCCGGCATCTACATCGGCAAGGGCGCCGATTTCGTGGTCGGACCGACCTTTAACCGCAACACCTCCGAGATCTGTAACCGTCACGCGGTCCCCTACCTGCCCGGGTGCGGCTCCGCCACCGAGATCGGCGAAGCGGAGGCCGCCGGGGCGGAGATCGTCAAGGTCTTCCCGGCCCAGGAGGTCGGGGGCGTCGCATTCTTCAAGGCCATCCACGGCCCGGCCGCGCGCACGCAGATGATGCCCACCGGCGGGGTCAGCATCACCGCCGAAAGCATCCACAGTTGGCTCGCGGTCGCAGGGGCCGCTGCGCTCGGCATCGGCGCCGAGCTCATCCGCAAGGACGCCGTCGCAAAGAAAGACTGGGCGGCGATCGAGGCCAACGTTCGTCATACCCTCCACCTCATCCGCGTCGTCAAGGCACGGATGCTCGCGGCGGAGGGAATCCTCTTCCTCGGCGTACATCACGTCGGGGTGGCCACTGCCGACATGGCGGAAGCGGTGAAGCTGTTGGGAGAGGTGGCGGCGTTCACGCTCGTCAAGCCGCCGGGGGCGACGAGCTTCGTCGCCGGAAGAACGGCCGCGGCCATGGAGGTCGGTCCGGCCGCCGGGGTCAAGGAACACGGACACATCGCCATCGAGGTGACGGACCTCGCCAAGGCCCTGGAGTTCCTCGCAAAGCACGGGATCAAGCTCGACGGCGAAATACGCACCAGCGGCGACAAGACCGTCCAGGCGGCCTACCTCGCCGAAGGGGCGTTTGCCCTCGCGACGCGCGTCCACCTGTACTGCATCTACAGCGAAGAGGTGGAGAAGCTGCTGAAGAAATAATCACCCCCGAAAGGAGACATGCGGATGATGGAAAAAGTGCGCGTCGCCATTGTCGGTTCCAGGTTCGCCGCCACGTTTCACGCCCACGCCTACGCCGGCCTGGCGCACGTCGAGGTGGTTGCGGCGGCGGCCATCGACAACCTCGAACCGTTCTGCAAGGCCCACAACATCAAGAAATCCTACGCCGATTACCGCAAGATGCTGGCGAGCGAAGACATCGACCTCCTCTCCGTGTGCGTCCCCAATTTCCTGCACAAGGAAGTGGTCCTGGCGGCCGCCGACGCCGTGAAAAACGTCATCTGCGAAAAGCCCCTCGCGACCACGGTCGCGGACGCCGAGCTCATGGTCGCCGCCTGCCGCAAGAAAGGCGTCAAGCTGATGTACGCCGAGGACTGGCTCTTCGCTCCGGCGCTGGTGCGCGCCAAGGAAATCGTGGACGAGCGCGCCGTCGGCGATCTCCTTTACCTCAAGGCCAAGGAGACCCATCCCGGGTCGCATTCGGTCTACGCTCAGAAGGTGAGTACCTGCGGGGGCGGGGCGATGATCCACCTGGGCATCCACCCCATCGGCTGGATGCGCGCGTTCAAGGGCAAAGAGGTGGTCGAGGTCGTCGCCAGGTCGAGCGGCGGCGGCGAAAAGAACCTCAAGCACCGGCACATGGAAGGCGAGGACTGGAGCGTCGCAGTCCTGACGTTCGAAGACGGGACCTTCGGCCTCGTCGAGGCCAACTACACCACCGCCGGAGGACTCGACGACACCGTCGAAATCTACGGCACCGAGGGTTCGATGAAGGTCGACCTCTCGAAGGGGTCACCCATCACCATGTTCTCGCTCCCGGGCTACAAATACTCCATCGAGAAGGCGGAGATCTCCACCGGTTGGTCCATGCCAGCGGTGGACGAGGAGCGGAGTCTCGGATATCCCGACGAGATCGCGTATTTCGTCGATTGCGTGCGAAACGACGTCGAGCCGAAGTTCGGCGTGCGCGGCGAGGACGGACTCGCCGCACTGAAAATCACTATGGCAATCTACGAGTCGTCCAAGACCGGCAAAGCGGTGAGGATGAAGCGCTCCGGCAAATGACCCCGAGCCGCCAAGATTCTATGTCTTGGATTTTGGATTGAAGAAACGGGTGCCACGGCTGGCTTGTCCAGCCGTGCTTCATTGCGAGGGCAACGCATGGGAACCTCTGACTTATCAGATAAGCAAGCTCTGGACAAATTCCTCTCCGGGAACCAAGAGTTGGAGAGACTCTCCTCCAAATTGTCGGAATTCAACGTATTTCGAGCGTTGCGCATCGAGAATGAGGAGATTCGGCACAGCAACACCCTGGCATGGTTGCTCAACCCGAATGAATCCCACGGGCTGGGCGACTCGGTTCTTCGTCGAGTCCTCTCTAACATCCTTCTGGGGAGTGAGGCACCTTTACTTCGGCTCTCGTCGGCTCGCGTAGAACTTATGGACTTGAGCGACGTGGCGGTCTTTCGGGAGGAATCACATATTGATATTCTGGTAATAGACAACAAGGAACATTGGGTCCTCCTGATCGAGAATAAGATACATGCTAACGAGGGGCAAGGGCAACTTGCACGTTACCGAGAACGAATCGCCAAGGAATACCCCAAGCACGAGTTGCTGAGGGTTTTTCTTACCCTCGAAGGGCGTCTAGCCGAGGGCGATGGCGCTGCCGATTACGTACCGTACGGGCACACCCAATTCCTCGGCGTTCTGAGCGTATTGTTTGAACAAAAAAGGTCGCAACTGGCAGAACCGGTCTCGGTGTTTCTTGAACAATACATCGACACTCTGAGGAGCCTGACCATGCAGGACGAAAAACTGATCGAACTTTGCAGACAGATCTACAAGAAACACCAGCAAGCCATTGACCTTATTGTGGATTTTGGGAAGGCAAGTTGTTTTCAAACCGTAGCCGGGGAAGTGGTAGAGAAGGACGGAAAGTACGAGTTGATTCAGTCAAGAGGATCGTGGGTCGTCTTCTTGCCTAAGTCTTGGGCAGAGTTTTTGCCCACAAACGGTATTATGTGGACGAGCTCTACAATGAAACGACGTGTTGGCGTCGGCTGCTGGTTTGAGAACTATGAGGGTAAAGCGCACCTTGTGTTCGAAGTCACTGCAATGACCGACCCTGAGCTGCGCTTGAAATGCGTTACGGCTCTTCAGAAGGCTGGTTTCAAACTTGGCTCAAAAGCGTTCAAGGAAGACACGAAGTACAGTCGGTTCTATTCATCCCCCCGCCACAAGGTGGCTAATTCCCAGGATGAAGGGGAAGTGAAAGCAGTGCTCCAAGACTTATTGAAGAAAGCTGAAGAAGAGGGAGTGTTCGCCAAGGCGGAGGCAGTCCTCAGACAGGTCTTCGCAAGAGAGCCGAATTAGGCAATACCCTCTGGCGAGCAGGGCACCAATGGCACAAAAGACGATATTATAGATAGTGATAGTTTGGGGGTGCGGAGTGGTTCAGAAACATCGAAGGCTCACGGAGAAGGACATCGACCTGGCCGTCCGCATCGCCGGCATCCGCTTCAAGAACCCGTTCTTTGTATCTTCCGGCCCCGCGTCCAAATCGGTCGAGCAGATGGTCAAGGCCCAGGAACTCGGGTGGGCCGGGGCGTCCATCAAGCTCACGTTCGACCCCGCTCCCTACATCAACCTGCCGCCCCGCTACGGGTATTTCTCGGGACCCCGGTTCCTCGCCTTCAGCGCCGAGACGCGCCTGAACGTCAAGGAAGGACTCCGGCTCGTCCGCGACGCGCGAAAAGCCACCCGCGACTTCGTCGTCTTCGCCAATATCACCTACTCCGGCAACAAGGGCATCGACGGCTGGGTGCACATGGCCAAAGCCTTTGAGGACGCCGGCGCCCACATCATCGAACTGAACATGTGCTGCCCGAACATGTCGTTCAACGTCGCGGTCACCGGGCAATCGGCGCAAGCCGGACTTCGCACCGGCGCAAGCCTCGGGGAGGACGCCGAAGCCACCGCGCTCGTCACGGAGAGAGTGAAAAAGGCGGTGGGCATCCCGGTCTGCGTCAAGATCACCCCCGAAGGCGGACGGATCGCCCAGGTGGCCAAGGCCGCGTTCGACGCCGGCGCCGACATGGTCTGTTCCGTCGGCAACCGTCTCGGCATCCCACCCATCGACCTCGAGAACCCCACGAAATCCGTCTATCACCTCCAGGAAGAGCCCTCGATGTCCTGCATGTCCGGCCCCTGGATCAAGCCGTTCGGGCTCCGCGATATGTACGAAATCCGCAAGCTCGTCGGCCCCGCCCCCGCGCTCATCGGCACCGGGGGCGTCCTCACCGCCGAGGACGCCGTCGAGATGTTCATGTGCGGGGCCGACCTCGTCGGACTCTGCACCGGAATCCTCCTCGAAGGCTTCGAGCTCCTTCCGCCGTTCGTCGCCCGTTTCAAGGACTACATGAAGCGTCACGGCTACCGCCGCGTGCACGACCTCCGCGACATCGTCGTGAACGCCGTGACCCCCGCAAGCGAACTCACCATCCACGAAGGCGTCGCGCGGAAGATCGAGCCGAACCTCGCCGCCCCGTGCGTCGTTGCCTGTCCGGCGCACGTCCCGGCCCACGCCTACGTCCGGTTCGTCGCGCGCGGAGACTTCCGCGAGGCCTACCGCCAGATCATCTCCAGAAACCCGCTCCAGAACGTCTGCGGCTACGTGTGCAGTCACCCGTGCGAAAGCGAGTGCGTCCGCGGAAAGCTCGAAGAACCCGTCCGCATCCGCGACATCAAGCGCTTCGTCCTCGAGCTCGCCCGGAAGGAAGGCTGGAAGCCGGACGGCGCCCCGGCGAAGCCGCGCCGCCAAAAGGTCGCGGTCGTCGGCTCCGGTCGCGCGGGTCTCTCCTGCGCCTGCGACCTCGCGCGCGCCGGATACAGGGTCACCGTCTTCGACCGCGACAAGAAACCGGGCGGGATGCTCCGCTGGGCCGTCCCGCGGTTCCGCCTGCCCGAGAACATCCTCGACGACGCCGTCGCCGGCGTGAAAGCCTCCGGCGTCACGTTCAAGACCGGCGTTTGCTTCGGCACGGACATCACTCTCAAGAACCTCCGGTCCGCCGGGTACCGCGCAATCTTCCTCGGCATCGGCGCCCAACAAGGCTCCAAACTCGGTCTCGACGGCGAGGACGTCCAGGGTTCGATGACCGCGCTCGATTTTCTGCGGGACGTCTACCGGGACGCGAACCCGGTCAAGGGTCGTCGCGTCGCCGTCGTGGGCGGAGGGTTCACCGCCGTGGACTCCGCCCGCACCGCCGTCCGCCTGGGCGCCTCCGAGGTCTTCATCCTCTACCGTCGTACTCGGGCCGAAATGCCCGCCGTCTCCGAAGAAGTGGACGAGGCCGAGGAAGAAGGCGTCCGGATCATGTACCTCGTCAGTCCCAGGCGCCTCGCTGTCGAAAAGGGCCGGCTCGCCGCACTCCGGATGGTCAATCACGTCCTCGGCGAAAAGGACGCATCCAACCGCCGGCGTCCCGTCGAGGTCAAGGAAACCGAGTTCACCCTCGGCGTCGACGTGGTCATCTCGGCCCTGGGCCAGGAAGTGGAGCTGGACGGGAAAGCGGCGGGCATCAAGCTCTCCCGGTCGAAGACCATCGCGTGTGACGCGAACGGTGCGACCTCGGTCAAGGGCGTCTTCGCCGGCGGAGACGCCGTGACCGGCACCGGCACCCTCATAGACGCCATCGCCGCCGGGAAACGTGCGGCGGTCTCCATAGACAAGCGCCTCGCCGGGAAAAACGCATCGCTCGATTACGAGCCGGAGCCGGTTGCGGTCAAGGAGGAGATCGTCCTGGGGCGCGCGGGGAACCTCCCACGCCAGCGTCGCATCCCGCTCGCCATCGCGCCTCCCTCCAGGCGCAGGCGCGACTTCAACATCACCACCTCGACCCAAACCCGCGAAGAAGCGATGGCCGAAGCGGCCCGATGCCTCAACTGCGGGTGCGGCGTCGCCTGCGGGCTCTGTTACCGTGTCTGCATGGCCCTTGCCGTCAAAGAGCAGAACGGAAGATACGAAATCGACCGTGAGAAGTGCCACGCCTGCGGGATGTGCTTCCAGCGCTGCCCCAACCTCAACATCGAAATGGTGAGGACGGCGCCGCGTAAAACCGGAAAATAAGGAGATGTGGAACGATGAGTTCGCGCGTCGGGGATGATTTCCAGAAGAAGACGAAGTCTCAGAGGGACAAGACGCCTAGCCGCGGGCTCGACGCGTCCAAAGAGCCCGAGGCGTTCAAGAGCTATCCGGGGGCGAGGATCGTTCCGCTCGACGTGCCCGATGAGCTCCCGACGGCGACGTTGTGGGAGACGCTCCGGAAACGACGCAGCGTCCGGCACTACGCGGAAGCTCCGCTGACCAAAACGGAGCTCTCGCAGCTTCTCTGGGCGGCCCAGGGGGTCACGGCCCACGCGCACCGCTGCCTCTTCCGGACCGCCCCCTCCGCGGGCGCCCTCTACCCCGTTGAAACCTACCTCGTGGTCAACAACGTCACGGGCATGGAACGAGGGATCTATCATTACGACGTGCGGGAGCACCGGTTGGAACTCATCCGGGAGGGGAAAGTCCGCGACGAGGCCGCCCGCGCGGCTCGCGACCAGGAGATGCTGGCTTCCGCCGGGGTGGTCTTCCTCTGGACGGCGATCTTCGCCCGCTCGGCGTGGAAATACGGCGAGCGGGCCTACCGATACGTCTATCTCGACGCGGGTCACATCGCCCAGAACGTCGCGCTTGCCGCGGTCGCGCTAGGACTTGGCACCTGCCAGATCGCCGCGTTCTACGACAACGAAGTCAACGCACTAGTCGGCGTCGACGGCGTCGAGGAAAGCACCGTCTACATGAGTTCGGTGGGAAGGGCGTAAGCACCGCCCGGCGTCACCGCGCGAGACGTCGCGCGCCATCCATGCGGCGTCCGGCGGGCTACCCCTTGATTTCCCGGACGGCGGCGAGCACCGCGTCATAGTCCGGCTCGGTGGCCAGTTCTTTCACCAGCTGGACGTACCGGACCTTCCCCTGCCGGTCCACGATGAAGACCGCGCGCGCCAGGAGCCGAAGCTCCTTGATGAGCACCCCGTACGACCGGCCGAACGACGCCTCCCGGTAATCGGAGAGCGTCGTAACGCGCTCCACCCCGGCGGCGGCGCACCATCGCTTCTGCGCGAACGGAAGGTCCATGCTGATGGTAAGGACCCGCACGTCGTCGCCGAGCTTCGCGGCTTCCTCGTTGAACCGGCGCGTCTCACGGTCGCACACCCCCGTGTCCAGGGACGGCACCGACGAGAGGACGACGATCTTCCCGCGGAACGACGAGAACTTCACGTCGGACAGGTCGTTCGCGACCGCGACGAAATCGGGCGCCGCGTCCCCCGCCTTCACTTCGTTTCCCGCCAGGGTCAGCGGGTTCCCCTTCATGGTCACAAGTCCCTTTCGCTCCGGCATGAGAGTCTCCTTTGTCGTGTCAGAGGGCGAGCCGACGGTTTGGCGCGGGGTCTTCCCGCATCCGGCCAGAAAAACCGCAAGTGCCGCGCATCCGGCGACAGCCAATATGCCGAATCTCATCGAATCGCTCCTTTTCGTTCATTGGGCGTTGCTCCCGACCTCCCGATAGTATACCACGTCCGGGGGGCGCTGCACAGAGGTAAAACGGCACCGGGTCGCGCGCCGCGCGCCTGACATGCAAAGACGGAGGTCGCGGAAGCGGTAATCTTTGCCGCCCGAGCTGTTTGCGGATATAATGATGAGGGACGGGAGACCCGGTCCGTGGAGACGGACTTGTTGACTTGCGACCTGTTGACCTGTGACTTGACGGTGGGGCGCACGATGTACTTCCGAGTTCTCAGTATCGCGTGGGGTGTGTTGATGGTCCTCGAGGGGCCGATCTTCCAGTTCCTCGCGCGCCGATGGGCCCGGCTTGCCTCCGACGCCGCTGCTTCCGAAAAGCAGCCGCCCCACCCCCCCGGACACGACGAAATGCGTTCGGAGACCCCGCCGTTCTGGGCGTGGGCGGGTGGGATGGCCGCACTCATCCTCATCGCCGTCACCTGGGCCATGTACGCGAAATCCAACGACCGGTATTCCCTGGCGGCGACGATCGTCGTCACGCTGAGTTGCGTCAAGACCTCACAAGTGCTGTTCAACTACAGGAGATTCCGGGAATTCGCCGTGCGGGTGGCGGTCCGGCGGCCGCCCTATCTCACCGTGCTCGACATACTCACGGCCCTTCTCGGCATCGCGCTCATCCTCCTAGGCATTTTCATTTTCGGATAGGGAAACGATGGTACGTTGCACGATTCTCGTTCTGCTGGCCGTCTGCGGCTTGGCGACGCTCGCGGGCTGCAGCACACGGGGCGCCGACGAGGGCAAGCTGGTCCTCACCTACACCCGGTGGGGCGACCCCTCCGAGATGGACTCCACCAGGGAGCTCATTGCCCAGTTCGAGAAGGAAAACCCCGACCTCGCCGTCCACATCGACGTCGTCAGTTGGGAACAGTACTGGCAGAAGATGAAGACCTCGGTCGTAACCAACACCGCCCAGGACGTCTGGCTGATGAGTCCCGCCTACGTCGAGGAGTACGTCGGCGCCGGACACCTCCTCGACCTCATGCCGTTCATCCAGGCCGACCCCGCCTTCAACCGCGACGATTATTTCCCGCACGCCTTCGACGACTTCTGCTTCGCGGGAGAGGGCGACGCGATCCGTCACGCGCCATTCGGCCGGGGAAAGCTCTACGCGTTCACCCGTGATTACAACTGCTCGCTGCTCTTCTTCAACCGTGATCACTTCGACGCCCTGGGACTGGCATATCCAGACGAGACATGGACATGGGATGATATGGTCCTGGCGGCGAAAAAGCTCACCATCGACTTCGACGGCGACGGCGTCATCGACCAGTGGGGATACGGGGGACTCGTGTACCCGACTTTCAGCAACGCCATCGGCGGGATCCCCATGGACGTCGAACATCACAAGAGCACCTGGAGCGCTCCGCTCGTGATCAAGTCGATCCAGTTCTGCCAGGATCTCATCTACAAATACCGCGTCCATCCCCCGCCCGCCCTCAAGGTGGATGAAACGGAGAGCTTCACCACCGGGAAGGTCTCCATGACCGTGGCGGGCGTGTGGAACATCCGGAGCTACAACCGCTCGGATTGCCTGTGGGACATCGCACCGGTGCCCGTGGACGTGAAGGGACGTCCGCGCTGCGCGTCGGGCGGCGGGGTGGCGCACTGCATATACTCCCGGACCGCTCACCCCAAAGAGGCCTGGAGACTGGTCAAGTTCCTCAGCTCGGAGACCTCGCAGCGGGCGCTCGCCCGCTCCGGCACCTCTGTCCCTGTCCTCATCAAGGCGGCCTACTCCGACGACTTCCTCGCCCCCTACGCCTGTCCGCCGAAGTCGTCCTACCACGTCATCTTCGACAGCTTCACCGGCCCATCGCTTCCCAATATATACGCCCGCGGATATATGGAAATCAGCCGGAATACCCGCGACATCACCGACGGCGTCTGGCGGAATGACCTCACCCCTGAAGACGCCTGCCGGATGATCGACGAGAAAGTCGACGCTATCCTGGCGGAGCACTACAAGAGGATTCCCCAATGAGACCGTCCAGCCGAGGCGTCGATTTCTCCCGGGCTGGCTACCTCTTCCTCATGCCCAACTTCCTCGGTTTCATGCTCTTCGTCTTCCTCCCCGTCATCGCCTCGCTTCTCTTGAGCTTCTGCAGTTGGGAGATACTCCGGGAGCCGCGTCCGACCTTCGTGGGCCTGGCGAACTTCGCCAGACTGCTCGCCGACCGGGACTTCTGGTTCTACACCTACAACACCGCGTTCCTCATGCTCGGCATACCCATCGGAATGGCCTTGAGTCTCGGACTTGCGCTGCTCCTCAACAAGGGAATCCGGATGATCCGGCTCTTCCGGCTGATCTATTTTCTTCCGACCGTGACGTCGGGCATCGCGCTGCTGGTGCTGTGGCTGTGGATTTACCAGCCGCTCTACGGTCTCGTGAATCAGACCCTGGCCAGGATCGGCATCGAAGGGCCGGACTGGCTCGGAGGCGGCGTCAGTCTTCAGTTCCTCAAAAACTGGTTCGGGCTCAACCCCGCCTGCTACTGGGCCAAGCCGGCCCTCATGCTGATGGGTCTCTGGACCGGCGTCGGGGGCTACAACATGATCCTCTTCCTCGCGGGACTACAGGGGATCAACCCCGAGCTCTACGAGGCGGCCGAGGTGGACGGG
>Ga0182021_10002067_pt1 | contig 23425 bp, 26 predicted proteins | sample 612E3MmetaG_FD_120493 | JGI IMG/M metagenome (GOLD analysis project Ga0182021, IMG submission 120493) | Permafrost microbial communities from Stordalen Mire, Sweden - 612E3M metaG (Illumina Assembly) | ecosystem: Environmental > Terrestrial > Soil > Wetlands > Permafrost | place: Sweden... | reverse complement strand
CCGAGATGCTTATCCTGATTCCGCGGAGTCCATTTCCAGTCTGAAAATCCTTGAAGATTGGGAAAAAAATACGACTGTTTATTTAGAGGCGGACGCACCGGCTTCCATCTATCGCCCCTGGCCGTCGTCCTATTTTACGCCGGCGCTGACCTTCACCGGCCAATTGAATCTTCATCTTGGAAACGAAAAAGTGGAACTCCATCATTATGGAGCGGCCCACACCAGCGGCGACACGATCATCGTTTTTCCGGGCGACCGTCTGGCGTTTATCGGGGATCTTGTCTTCCCGGGGCGGGAGCCGATGATTCAGGATCAAAAAGGCGGGTCTACGGGCGGTTTGCTCAGAACTTTGACGATTCTTTTAAGCTTGAAGCCCGAAATCCGGACGTTCATTCCCAGCCATGGCGATCCGATCGGACGTGAAGAGATCAAGCAAACCATCCACACAATCGAGATCGTCAGTGACCGCGTAAAAACTTTATTCGATGCGGGGCGGTCCTTAGAGGAAATCAAAAAGGAATTCGGCGTCCTGATACCTCCTGCGGAGCCAGGGCTTTGGGTATGGCCCAGCCTGGCCGCAACTGTTTACCGTGAGCTTTCGGAGCGCCAAATCAATCAGCGGCCATCGATCTCTTATGAATGAGGGCCCTTACCTTCTAACATACTGATTTTTATAAATTTAAGCGCGATTAAGCTGTTTCAATCTAGTTTCCCGGCCTTTTTTTGAGTATACTATTCGCCAACGTCCTTCAAGGAAAAACCCGTGGCCCGACTGTATGAATACCAGAGTAAAGCCCTCCTCAAAGAGGGCGGAATCCGCGTTCCCGAGGGCGGCGTGGCCTTCACGGCGGAGGAGGCCAAGGCCCTCGCCGCCAAGATCGGCAAGCCCGTCGTCCTCAAGATGCAGGTCTGGCTGACCGGCCGGGCCGGGATGGGCGGCATCCAGTTCGCCCAGACGCCCGAGGAAGCCTTCGAGAAAGCCAAGGCGCTCCTCGGCCGCCAGATCAAAAATTATATCGTTGACCGCGTCCTGGTCGAGGAAAAGCTGGCCATCCGCTCGGAATTCTTCGCCGGGCTCGTGATGGACGACGCCCGCAAGTGCCCGCTTCTCGTGTTCAGCTCGGTGGGCGGGTCCGGGGTCGAGGAGATTGCTAAGCATCATCCCGAGAAGATCGCCCGCCTGCCCATCGACATCGGGACGGGATTGCGCGAATTCGAATCCCGAAATCTCGTCCGTAAAGCGGGGCTCAGCGGATCGGCGATGATGCAGGTCGCGGATTTGCTGACCAAGCTGTTCCAGACGGCCCGTAAATACGACGCCCGCTCGGCCGAGATCAATCCCCTGGTCCTGACCGAAGATGGCAGCGTGTACGCCGCCGACTGCCACCTCGTCGTCGATGATTATGCCGTGTTCCGCCATCCCGAGCTGGGCATCGAGATCGCCCGCGAATTCGACCGGCCGCCCACGGAATTGGAGAAGATCGCCTACAAGGTCGAAGAACGGGATTATCGCGGCACGTTCTACTTTTTCCAGATGATCGAGAAGCCGGAGGAGAACGAGATCTTCATCGGCTTTCACGGCGCGGGCGGCGGCGGCTCGATGATGTCCATGGACGCCGTCCTGAACAAAGGCTTCAAGCTGGCCAATTACTGCGACACCAGCGGGAACCCGCCGGCCAGTAAAGTTTATCGGGCGGCCAAGGTCATCCTGTCGCAGCCCGGCATCAAGGGCTATTTTGCCTCCGGTTCCGGTGTGGCCAGCCAGGAGCAGTTCAACTCGGCCCGCGGCCTGGTCAAGGCCTTCGCCGAGGAGAACCTGTCCATCCCCGCGGTCATCCGGCTGGGCGGCAATTTCGAGGAAGAGGCCATCAAGATTTTGGGCGCATATTTGAAAGATATTCCGGGAAAGGTGGAGGGCTACGGCCGCGACGATTCGCCTGAATTCTGCGCCGAGCGTCTGGCCGCCCTCATCCGGGAGAGCGGCGGCGCGACGCACATCGTGCGGCCGATGGGCGAAACGACCGTCCTGCGGGGCTCGTATGGCTTTGCCACGCTGACGGGCAAGATTCATATCGACCATTCCCGATGCGCATCGTGCGTCAGCAAGGGCTGCGTGGCGGCGTGCGGGCCGAAGATACTCAAGCTCGAAAACGACCGGCCCGTTCTGGCCATCACTCCCGAGGATGCCCGCAAGGGTAAATGCACGGAGTGTCTGGCCTGCGAGATCTTCTGCAAATACCACGAGCGGGACGCCATTATGATTGACCTGCCGATCCCCGGGCTGGCCGAATACCGGGCCAAGCTGTAGAGAGACGATCATGTCTATTCTTGTCAACGGTCAGACGCGCGTCATCATCCAAGGCATCACCGGCCGCGAGGGCGTCGCCCGGGCCCAGCTCATGAAGGACTATGGGACCAATCTTGTCGCCGGAGTGACGCCGGGGCGGGGCGGACAGGAGGTCTACGGCGTTCCGGTCTACGATTCGGTCGAGGAGGCCTGGGAAAAGCAGGGCGCCCTCGACGCCAGCGTCATCTTCGTTCCGGCCGCCCTGGTGAAGAACGCCGCCCTGGAGGCGATCGCCGCGGGCATCAAGCTCCTGGTCATCGTTCCTGACCGCGTGCCCATCTACGACGTGCTGGAGATCGCCCGGGCCGCCAAGGACGCCGGAGCCCATTTCGTCGGCCCGAACACGCTCGGATTGCTGAGCCCGGGGAAAGCCGTCTTGGGTATGATCGGCGGCCGGGCCCTGCGAGCGCGGGAATGGTTTTTGGAGGGGCCGGTCGGCGTGACGTCGCGCAGCGGCGGCATGACCTCGGCCATTTCCTATTATCTGAGCAAGGCCGGAATCGGGCTGAGCACGATCGTCCACGTCGGCGGCGATCCCATCGTCGGCCTGGCCCATCCCGAAATCGTCGAGCGCTTCGAGAACGATCCCCAAACCCGGCTGGTGGCCATGTTCGGGGAGATCGGCACGACCCAGGAAGAGCGGGTGGCCGATCTCATCGAAGCGGGAAAATTCACTAAGCCCCTGGTCGCCTATATCGGCGGCAAGGCGGCCAAGTCCGGAACGCGCTTTTCGCATGCCGGGGCCATCGTCGAGGGGACGCGCGGATCGTATGAAACCAAGGTCGCCCGGCTCCGCCAGGTCGGCGTCCATATCGTCGACGCCATCGCCGACATTCCCCAGAAAGCCAAGGAACTGCTGGGATAAACCGAGGAGCGAGTCCATGTCCGAAGAAAAATGGATGACGGCCATCACCGAGGTCAAGCCCAACCGCATCATGACCCGGGGATACCTCATCGACGAATTGATGGGCAAGATCACTTTTTCCCAGGCGATTTATTTGATTCTCAAGGGCGAGCTGCCGTCGCCCGAGGTCGGCCGCATGCTGGACGCCATTTTCGTCTCGTCGGTGGACCACGGGGCCAGCCCTCCGTCCGTTCTGACCGCCCGGACCGTGGCTTCGACCGGGGCCGACCTCAACGACGCCGTGGCGGCCGGCGTGCTGGCCATCTCGCGCCTGCACGGCGGGGCCATCGAGGAAGGCCAGCGGCTTTTCCTGGAGATCGCCAAGCGGGTCGACGAAAAAGGATTGAGCGAGGACGATGCCGCCAAAATCGTCCTCGATGAGATGAAAGCCAAGGGCCGGCGGGCTTCGGGCTTCGGCCATCGCCTGCACACGAAAGATCCGCGGACGGCCAAGCTCTTCGCCCTGGCCGCCGAGCTGGGGCTCGCCGGACGGCATGTCCGGATCGCCCGATCCGCCGAGAAGGCCGTCGCCGCCCAGGTCGGGAAGCCCCTGCCGATCAACGTGGACGGGGCCATCGCCGCCGTGCTGTGCGATCTGGGCATCCCGCCGGAGATCGGCAATGCCTTTTTCATCATCTCCCGGGTACCGGGATTGGTCGCTCACGTCCACGAGGAAAAGACGCGCATGAAGCCCATGCGCCGGATCGATCCCGAGGGCTACTGTTATGACGGCCCGCCGGAAAGGAAGCTGCCATGAAGGAAGAGATACTCAAGCTTTTGCCGGAGATCAACAAAATCAAGGACGCGTCGCTGCGGGATTTGACATTGACGGTCTGGGCGGACGCCGTCGCCCGCGGCGGCTGGTCGCTCAGCGACCTGGACGCCATGCCCTTCACGCTGCTCATCAAGAAGGTCAAAGTCAGCCTGATCGAGCATACCCGGGCCGTGACGCGGACGTCCCTTCAGATCGCCGAAGTCCTGAACGAGACGTACGCGGGCAAGCTTTCCGTCAATATCGACAACCTGCTGGCCGGCGCGATCCTGCACGATGTGGGGAAGCTTTTCGAATACAAGCGGGAAGGCGGGACGTTCGTCAAAAGCCACGAGGGCGAACTGCTGCGGCATCCCATTTCCGGGGCGGCCTTCGCTTTCAAATACGGCCTGCCGCAGGAAGTCATCCACATCATCGCCGCCCACAGCAAGGAAGGCGACGGCGGCCGCCGTACGATCGAAGCGGTGATCGTCAACCACGCCGATTTCGTCAACTTTGACGTTTTCAAAGAATAGGGGTCAAGTCTCAACATTCAACATTCTTGGGGATCTATCAGATAATAAAATGGATCTGAGAGAAAAAACGCTGAATGCAAGGGCTTTAGACCCTCCAAGCTTATTCATTCTCTTCAGAATGAATAAGATAGGGAAGAATGTTGAATGTTGAGACCTGACCCCTTTTTTAGGGAGGATTGATGGCGCAGACATTTTCGGAAAAAATCCTGAGCCGAAAGGTCGGGCGGCCGCTCCGGGCCGGAGAAGTCATCACGGCTGTTCCCGACTACTATTTGTCGCACGACAACTCCTCGGCCATCATTGGCGAGTTCAAGAAGCTCGGTTTGGCCAAGGTCAAATCCCCCGAAAAAATCGTCATCGTCCTGGACCATATCGTGCCCGCGTCGGACGAAAAATACGCCCAGAACCATAAGACCATCCGCGAGTTCGTCCGGGCCCAGGGAATTCCCAACTTCTTCGACATCCAGCACGGCGTCTGCCACCAGGTCTTCTCCGAGGACGGCTTCGCCCTTCCCGGCAAAGTCATCATGGGCAGCGATTCGCACACTACGACCTACGGGGCCTACGGCGCCTTCTCGGCCGGCATCGGCCGGACGGAAATGGCCTCGATCTGGGCCACCGACGAGATCTGGCTGCGTGTGCCCGAGACCCTGCGCATCGAGTTCCACGGCGATTTTCCCGCCGGCGTCTTCGCCAAGGACGCCATCCTCAAGGTCATTGGCGACAACGGCGCAGACCGGGCCAACTACGAAGCCGTCGAATTCGCCGGTCCTTCCGCCTCCAAGTTCTCACTGGCCTCCCGCATGGTCCTGGCCAACATGGCCGCCGAGATGGGCGCCAAGAACGGCTATTTCGAGCCTGACGACCTGACCTTGGAATGGCTCAAGGGCCGGGCCAGGGCCGAGTATGAAATCATCCGCTCCGACCCCGGCGCCGCCTATGAAGCTGTCCTAAAATACGATCTCTCAACCCTCGAGCCGCAGATCGCCTGCCCCAACACCGTGGACAACGTCAAGCCGGTGAGCGAAGTGGCCGGGAAGCCCTTCCACCAGGCCCTCATCGGGACCTGCACCAACGGCCGCCTGGAGGATCTTGAAGTCGCCGCCCGCATCCTCAAGGGCCGCAAGATCGACCCCCGCATCCGGCTGCTCGTCCTGCCCGCGTCGCGCGTCGTCTACGTCGAGGCCATGAAGCGGGGCCTCCTGGAAACGCTGTCCGAAGCGGGCGGCGTCATCCTCAATCCGGGCTGCGGCCCCTGCCTTGGCGCCCACGAAGGCCTGCTGGCCCCCGGCGAAGTCGTCGTCGGCACCTCCAACCGCAACTTCAAGGGCCGCATGGGCGGCCGCGATTCGGAGATCTACCTGGCCTCGCCGGCCACCGTGGCTGCCTCCGCCTTGGAAGGGAAGATCGCCGACCCGAGGAAATACCTATGAGCAAAGGCCGCGTCTGGAAATATGGCGACAACGTCAACACCGACGTCATCTACGCCGGCAAATACACCTATCAGCAGCTTGAGCCGGCCGAGATGGCCAAGAAATCGCTCGAGGATCTCGATCCCGCCTTCGCCAAGAACGTCCGGCCCGGCGACGTCATCGTGGCCGGAAAAAACTTCGGCTGCGGCAGCTCCCGCGAGCAGGCCGCGGCCTGCCTGCGCTATGCCGGCGTGCAGGCCGTCGTGGCCAAGTCTTTCTCGCGGATCTATTTCCGCAACGCCATCAACCTGGGCCTGGCCGTCCTGCAGTCGCTGGACGCGCCGGACGCCCTGCAAAACGGCGACGAGATCGAGATCGATTTCGCCGGCGGCCGGATCCTCAGCGCCGGCCGGGTCTTCACGTTCTTCCCCCTGCCCGAATCGGTGATGGGCATCGTCCAGGCGGGCGGCCTGCTCGAATGGACGAAGAAAAAATTAGCCACCCCGTGAAAGTCCCCCCATGAAACGCCTCAGTATCTTCAACCACGTCCTGGGCCCGGTCATGCGCGGCCCGTCCAGCTCTCACACCGCCGGCGCCTATCATATCGCCGTCATGGCCCGCGGTCTGGCCGGGGGCGAGATCAAGCATGTGTCCATCTCCTTCGATCCCAAAGGATCGTACGTCCGCACATACGCGCAGCAGGGGGCGGACCGGGCCTTCGCCATGGGATTCATGGGCAAGCCCCTCACCGACGAATCTTTTTTCACCGCCCTCGATGACGCGCGAGCCTCCGGCCTCGACCTCAAGTTCGTCAAGCACCGCCTGCAGCGGCCCGATCATCCCAACGCCATGGAAATCGAGATCGGCCGGCCCCGCCGGCCCGATCTGGTCCTCGAAGCGCGCTCGATCGGCGGGGGAGACGTGGAAATAACCCGCCTCGACGGTTTCCCCATCTCACTCACCGGTTCGGCTTTTGAGGTCCTGATCGAAGCCGGGGGCGACATGGTTCCCCGGATGCAGACCCTATTGAACGTCGACGGCGCCCTGCTCGGCGATCCCGCCGTCGTTTCGGCAGGCGAGGACCGTTTCGCTGTCGTCGTCCGCCGGGCCAAAGTCATCCCGCCCGAGATGCGGCTCAACCTACGGCTCCTGCTTCCCGATAGCGTCCTCTACGAAGCGCCGCCCATCTATCTTGTCCAGACCGGAGAGCCGCTGTTTTTCAGCGCCGCCGAAATGGCCCGTCTGGCCGAGACCAAGGGCGTCTCCCTGGGCGAGGCCGCGCTGGCCTATGAATGCGCCCTTCTCGGCGTCAGCCGCGAAGCCGCCCTGACCGAGATGCTCCGTCGTTACGATATCATGGCTGCCGCCGCCGAGCGCGGCCTCAAGCTCGATTTCAGCGGCATGCAGATCCTGAAGCCCAGCGCGGGAAAGATCTTCAATGCCGAAGCTGCGCATAAGCTTTCCCTGGGCGGCCCTCCGGCGCGCGCCGCCGCCCGGGCTCTGGCCGTCATGCACGTCAACAGCGCCATGGGGGTCGTCTGCGCCGCGCCGACGGGCGGTTCGGCGGGAACGATCCCGGGTGCGGTCATCACCCTGGCCGAGGAGAAAAAGCTCCCGCGCGAAAAAATCGCGCTGGCGCTTTTCGCCGCCGGCGGGATCGGTCTGATCACGGCCTACGGGGCGACGTTCGCCGCGGAAGTGGCCGGCTGCCAGGTCGAGATCGGCGCGGCCGGGGCCATGGCCGCCGCCGCCGTCGTCGATGCCATGGGCGGGAACGCCCGCCAGGCTAGCGACGCCGCCGCCATTGCTTATCAAAATACAATGGGCTCGGTCTGCGACCTGGTCCTGGGCATGGTCGAGATCCCCTGTCATACGCGCAACGCCGCCGCCGCGGCTTCGGCCTTTGTCTGCGCCGACCTGGCCCTGGGCGGATACGCCAATCCCATTCCGCTTGATGAGACGATCGACGCCGTCTATTCGGTGGGCCGCATGCTGCCTTCCGAGCTGCGCTGTACATCCAAAGGCGGGCTGGCCCTGGCGCCGTCGGCCAAGGCTCTCAAACCGCCCAAGCGGAACCCTAACCGAACCGTAAAACTCTAATGAACCGGCCGCCGCTCCTCTATCTTTCCGCGGACGACGTCCGCCGCGCCCTGCCCATGGCCGCGGCCATCGAAGCGATGCGGAGCGCTTTCAAGGAGCTCGGCGGAGGTACGGTGATCATGCCGCCCCGGCTTCGCCTCGACGCCAAAGAGGAGCAGGGCGTCGTCCTGGTGATGCCGTCTCTCAGCGGTGGCCTCTCCCGGCTGGCCCTGAAAGTCCTGACTCTCTACGACAACAATCCTAAGGCGGGGCTGCCTTTCATCCAAGCCCTCGTCATCCTGTCCGACGCCTCCACGGGGACTCCCTTGGCCATTCTCGATGGAGGCGCATTGACCGCCCTTCGCACGGGCGCTGTCGGGGGCGTAGCCGCCGACGTATTGGCCCTTCCCGATGCCGCGGTCGCGGCGATCTTCGGGGCCGGCCTCCAGGCCCGGGCGCAACTCGAGGCCCTGGCCGCCGTGCGTGAGCTGCGCGAGGCTCGTGTCTATGACCCGAACAAGGATGCCGAGGCGGCCTTCGTCAGGGAGATGTCGTCCCGCTTGGGCCTGGTCGTAAGGGCCGCCCCGGATGCCGCCTCGGCCCTCCGCGGGGCCGACCTTGTGGCTACGGCCACGACGTCATCCCGACCCGTATTCGCGGACGGTGATGTCGGCGAAGGCGTCCACATCAACGCGGTCGGCGTCTACCAGCCGGACAAAGCCGAGATTCCGCCGCACACCGTCCGCTGGGCCCGGGTCGTTGTCGACCAGCGCGAAGCCGCCTTCGAGGAAGCGGGTGACCTGCTTCAGCCGATGGCCGACGGTCTTTTCGGCCCCGAGCATATCTCCACCGAGCTGGGCGAGATTCTCCTCGGCCGGGCGGCCGGGCGGATCTCCGATGCGGAAATCACGCTTTTTAAATCCGTCGGCTTGGCCGTTCAGGATCTCTATGCCGCCGCCGCCGCCTATGACTCCGCCGTTCGGGCCGGCATCGGCGTCGTCCTGCCGCGATGAGCGGTCTCATCAAGTGCTGGGGCTGCGGCGCCTTGGTCGAGGATCGCCCCGGTCCGGCGCCTGCCCACAAATACCTCGGGGCTTCCCCCGGCTGTTGGGCGATCTATGGAGAGATCCTGGCCAAAGAGTATGGAGAGTACCGCTACCCCCAGCCGACCCATCGGTTGACCGTTGACGCCTATGCCGTCCAGCATCCCGGAAATCCGGAGCGGCGATCCATCCAGTCTGTCAACGGACACCTGGTCGGTCTTTATTTGGTACTCGAGCGGAGCATGAACGCTCCGGATGCGACCGGGGCCTTGGGCACCATTCTCGTCCACGCCGGGAAGTTCACCTGGCTGGAGCCGCCGGTCCCCAACGGCCGTCTGACGGTGTTAGACGTCGTCGGGGCAAACGCATTGGAAGAACACGCTCGCCGCGTCGAGCTCTGGGCCCGGGATGTCTGGTCGGTCTGGGCGCCGCACCACGCCGCCGTGCGCGAGCTCGTCCGCCGGTTTTTATAAATCCAATCGCGCCGAGAGCCGATGCCGGCCGGGCGGTGGATTCGGAGCCGCCGGCGGGGATACAATCGAGGCATGAGAGACTCTTCCGCGATAAAAAAAACGGCCGCGGAGCTCGGTTTCGACCTCTGTGGAATCGCCCCGGCGGAGCGGTTCGAGGCTGCGCCTCGAGGCCATCATCCTCGTGAGATTTATCCGAAGTGCCGATCCGTGATCGTCTATGCCAAGCAAATGCCTGGGGCGCCTTTGTTCGCGACCAATCTCGTGCCCTATACCCTCGTCTGCCGCGTCGGGGCCGAGGAGCTCGACCGGCTGGGGCTGCGGCTCTGTCTGGCCTTGGAGAAATCGGGCATCGGCGCGGTCATCATTCCCAGCGACGATCCCTACGAACATTGGGAAGCCGCGCGGCAATACGGCCGGGCCATTCTATCTTTAAGACACGCCGGCCGGCTGGCGGGGCTGGGCGCTCTCGGACGGAATACGCTGCTCATGAACCGGGAATTCGGCAGCTTGATCCAATTGGGCGCCGTGCTATCAAACGTCGAGATTGAGCCGGACGCGCTAGCGGATTTCGAAGCTTGTCCGCCGGATTGCAGACTTTGCCTGGAAGTTTGCCCTCAGAAAGCCTTAGACGGAACAACCGTCGATCAAAAACTTTGCCGGGCCAAATCGATCATCCGAAACGAAAAGGGATATGTCTTGAAGGGCTGCAATCTTTGCCGCCGGGTTTGCCCGCGAGTTACGGGCTTCTAATTTCCCTTGGCCAGAAATTTCGTCTCGATCCAGCCGCAGAAATACTGGCAGGGCATGATGATCGGTGTGAACGCCGCGGTCTCTTTGTCGTAAGTCCCGGGCTCCATGCCGTGATGCAGGCTGTTATCGGTGGGCCCAATTGTAGTGTCGAAGGCCACGAAGGCCCAATTGTTCTCCGCGGCCAAAACGTACCCGCCGGCCGATATCGGGTACTCGGCCACGGCGTTTCCGTAGAGCGTGAGCGTCGTCTCGAAATTGAAATAGCCGTTGGCATCCTTCTGGTTGGGCTTGTTGTCGATCTTGGGGTCGACGCGCAGGACGGTAGGGGCGTTGAGGGAGAAAGGTTCGGGCCGGCCAAGGACTTTCGGAAACCTCGTCTTTTGGGCATAGTAGAGCTTCGAATCCAGCATACAGGTCTTGGTCTTGAAATCGTAGGCGATTGAAGCCAGGATCTCCGTCTCGGCCGGATCGATGATCGTCACCAGGTAGCGGATGTAAAGCTTGTTCCCGAGCCGCTCGATCCCGGCGATGGCGCCGGAGCAATCGAAGAGGTATGTATAGGCCTTGCCGTCCCAGCCGTAGAAGACCAATCCCAACGAGGGACCGAAATAGGCCTGGTTGAAGATCAGCAGATCGATTCTCTTGTCCCCGTCGAAGTCCAAGCAGCGGAAGGCGTATGGTGAGGCGGCCGGATCTTCATTGGACTCATCGGAGAAAAAGTCTTTATCTTCGTTTTCGTCGACGCCGAAGAGCTTGAATTCATCGTCATCCAGAGTCGGTCTGATCTTGGCGTTGTAGGCGACCCGCATGGCCTTGTCCATGGCTCCGCCGAGGTGCTTGGCCGCGGCCAGAAAGAACTTCGGCTTGAAGTCGCCGTCAAGCATTGATTGGAGGACTTCTCTTTTTTGCTCGGGCCTGGGCTGAACGGTGTATTTCTTCAGTTCGGCCAGGACGTGCGGGTCCTTGGGTCCGCCCCGGAACCAGTCCGTGCGCAGGAAACGGAAGCTGGGCGCCGCGGCCGACTGCCCGGAAAGAGATCCGGCCAGCGCCAGAATGATCGCGCCGATCGATAGACTCAGCTTTGGCATGGCGTCAGCCAAAATACATCGATTGAAAGGCGCGATCAAGGTACAGGTGCTCGTTGGCCGCTTGACAAATTCATCGGACTTGAAAATAATCAGGCCATGGGGAACAACAATAAAAACAATGTATTAACCCGGCGTGACGCCCTCACCCTGGCCGGAACCGCGGCTGCTTTCTGCGCCTCCTTTGGCTTCCTCCGCGCGGCGGAAAACGGCGGAGGGGAATCCGCCGAGGCCCCGCTCTCCGGGAGCGGCATCAACATCAAATGGGAGCGTGCCGAGATCAAGTGGTACAAGAACGGCCAAATGATCGCCTCCGGCGATTTCCCGCCCATCGTCCTGAAATACCTCCAGGACGATGAACGCAACGTCGTCGAGATCAAGTGGTTCCGTAATGGGCTGTTCCAGCAATCGATTCACAAGTTCGAGGCCAAGCTCTGATCCCGACCTGAGGGCCGAAAGGCGATGCCGGAACCCTTGGCCCCTTTGCGCTTCGACCTGAGCCGGCAAAGCCGTTTTTCCTTCGTCTGCCGCGTCTGCGGCCGCTGCTGCCGGAGCAAGGTCATCATGGTCGGTCCCCACGAGGTCCTGGGCATGGCCCGGATCCTGGGGATCAGCACGACCGAGTTCCTGGCCCGCCATGCGGAGAACGGGGGCACGGCTCTGCGCGCGACGGAGGACGGCCGTTGCGAATTCGTCGGATCGGAGGGCTGCCGCGTCCACTCCCGCCGGCCGCTTGTCTGCCGGCTCTATCCTTTGGGACGCAAGACGAATCCGGACGGGGGGGAAGAATTCGCCCATTATGCCTCCGAGCCCGGTTGCCAAGCCGGGCGCGGGGAGAACGGCACGGTAGCCGATTTCCTCGAGTCGCAGGGCGCGGCGCCCTACTTCGAGTGGTCGCGGCGCTATGGAGATCTTTTTAGGCGCATGGTCGGAATCATGGAAGCGCTCGGTCCGGATAGCCTTCCGGCGGAAGGAGTCGCCGTTCCCTCAGCCGGCGATGCGGGCTCCGCGTCGCGCCTTTTCTCGACTTGGCAGGACATCGACGCCTCATTGGCCGAATATTGCTCCCGTATGGGAATCTCCGTTCCCGCTGAGATCGAGGATGCCATAGATCTGCATATCCGGGCCCTCGATGAATGGCTCGATGGGATCGCCAACGGGAATTGATCCGTCCCGTCCGCCGCTATTTGTAAGATCTTATTTCTTGCCCACTGCCAACTTGTTCTCGATCCACCCGCAGTAGTATTGGCAGGGCATGATGATCGGAGTTGAGACTTCGGTCTTTTTGTCGTAGGTCGTCGGCTCCATGCCGTGGTGGAGACTGTGGTCGGTTGCCGCCACCTTCGTGTCGAAGGCCACGAAGGCCCAATTGTTCTCCACGGCCAAAATGTATCCGCCGGCCGATAGGGGATATTCGGCGACGGCGTTGCCGTTAAGGGTGCGGGTCGTCTCATAATTATAGTAGCCGTTGGCGTCCTTCTGATTGGGCTTGTTGTCGATCTTGGGATCGACGCGGAGGACGGCGGGGGCGTTGAGCTGGAACGGCTCGGGTCGGCTCAGAACCTTTGGAAATCTCGTCTTCTGGGCGTAGTAGATCTTCGAATCCAGGGCCCAGGTTTTGGCCTTGAAGTCATAGGCCATCGAAGCCAGGATCTCGGCCTCGGACGCGTCGATGATGGTGACCGCGTAGCGGATATAGATCCGGCCGCCGATGCGTTCGATGGTCCGGATGACGCCCGAACAATCGAAGAGATATTTGAAATTCCGGCCGTCCCAGCCGCAGAAGACCAATCCCGACGAAGGTCCGAAATAGACCTGGTTGAAGATGACCAGGTCGATCGTCCCGTCGCCGTCCATGTCCAGGAGGCGAAAGGCGATCGGCGAATCGGCGGCGCTGACATCCGTGTCGTCATAGTAAAAGTCGGTTTTGTCGCTGTCGACGTCGACTTTGAGATTGTCGAACTCATCGGCGTCCAATTCCTTGCGGATCCTGTCCATGTAGGCCGTTCGCAAAGCCTTGTCGAACGCGCCTTTCATGTTCTTGGCCGCGCCCAGGAAGAGATTGGGGCGGAGGCCGCCGTCGAAAAGCGATTGCAGGATCTCGTGCTTCCGGGCCGCCGTGGCCTCGACGATGCGATGTTTAAGTTCGGCCAGGACGGCAGGAATCTTGGGATCATATTCCGGGCGGAAAAACCGGAAACTGGGCGCGGGAGAGAAAGTCGGAGCGAGGGCAGCGCTCCGCGGGGAAGGCGGAACAGGTTTCGCGGCTTCCTGTCCTCCGAGAAGGACGAACGAAGAGGATAATAAAGGGAGTATCAGGCGGGCCACAATTTTCATCGGTTCCTCCCGCGGCGCGACATGGTTTCGGGCCTTTAGAGATTCCTGACGAATTTCTCGACGTAAGGTCCGATCTTCTCATCCTCGCCGGCCTTGAGCGGGCCTTTCAACTCCTTGACTTCCAGTCGCATGGGCTCGGCCGCGACATTGAGACCAAGCTCCTCAGCCCGCGTTTTCATCAATCCGGCGGCGCCGGGGTAGAGCCATTTGCGGCCCTTCTCCCGCTTGCCGGGATCGGCGGGAATGGGGCCGAACGTGTCGAAGATAAAGATCGGCTTGGCGCCCCAGCCTTTCCTGCTCAGGCGCTTCAGGGCCCGATAGGCCGCGCGGGTGACGCGGGCCATCCGTGTCGGGGCGCCGACGAAAGCATAGTCGAATTTGTCGAGTCTGGGAAGCCGGCGCCGGAGATCCGCAACGTAGGCGTCGATGCCCCGGGCATGGAGCTCCCGGGCGATCGACTCGGCGGCCGTCTTGGTCGTTCCATAATGGCTTCGATAAAGGATGAGTGCTTGCAATGGATTCTCCTTGTAGCCGAGAGCGTCATCCCGATTTCCGTCGTCAGCCAAAATACATCGATTGAAAGGCGCAATCAAGACGTAATGCTCAAAGGATCCTTGGAATCGCCCGGGGGGAATTTCTGTCCCGGTTTTCGAAAGCGAGGGGATGTCTTCTTGCGTTCGCATAGCGAAATATTGACCCCCCGCCCCTGCCGCGGTTAAGATAATCCCTGTCCCGCAATAATTCCGAAGGAGCTTTGCATGTCGAAGTATCGCATCGCCATTCTCCCCGGCGACGGGGTGGGCAAGGAAGTCGTCGAGGCCGCCCTCATCGTCCTGAACAAGCTGGCCGTGGATGCCGAATATGTCTACGGGGATATCGGTTGGGAATTCTGGTGCAAGGAAGGAAACGCCCTTCCCGAGCGGACGACCAAGATGCTCAAGGAGACCGACGTCTGCCTCTTTGGGGCCATCACCTCCAAGCCCAACGCGGATGCCGTGGCCGAGCTCGATCCGAAGCTGCGGGGCAAGGGCTTGTCGTATTTCAGCCCCATCGTCCGCCTTCGCCAGGAGTTCGACCTCTATTCCAACATGCGTCCCTGCAAGGCCTATCCCGGCAACCCGCTCAACTATAAAGACAATATCGACATGGTCATTTTCCGGGAGAACACCGAAGGCATGTACGCCGGCGTCGAGTTCTTCCCGCTGCCGCAGGCTCTCAAGGACGCCCTGTCGGTGCACCCCAAGATGAAACCCTTCATGTCCACGCCGCTCGACCAGATCGCCCTGTCCACCCGGATCATGACCCGTAAGGGCTGCGATCGCATTTGCAAAGCCGCCTTCGAGTTCGCCCGCCAGAACAAGCGCAAGTCGGTGACCTGTGTCGAAAAACCCAACGTTCTGCGCGAGACGGGCGGCCTGATGCTGTCCATCTTCCGCGAGGTGGCCAAGGGCTATCCCGAGATCCAAGCCAAGGACGCCAACATCGACGCCATGTGCATGTGGATGGTCAAGAATCCCTTCGACTACGATGTGCTGGTGGCCGAGAACCTCTTCGGCGACATCATCTCCGACCTGGCCGCCCAGCTCGTCGGCGGCCTGGGCTTTGCCGCCGCCGGCAACATCGGCGACAAATACGGCGTCTTCGAGCCAACCCACGGCTCGGCCCCCAAGTACGCCGGCCTATACAAGGTCAATCCCATCGCCACGTTCCTGGCCGCCAAGCTGATGTTGGAATGGCTGGGCGAGACGGCCAAGGCCGCCGCGCTGGAAAGCGCCATTGCCGCGGTCATCAAGGAAGGCCAGGTCCGCACGTACGACATGGGCGGGAAATCCACCACCCTGGACATGGGCCGGGCCGTCGCGGCCAAGCTCTGAAGGGGTGATGCTTTGGGCCAGACCGTCATCGAGAAAATCATCGCCGCCCATTCGGGCGACGCCGTCTCTCCGGGCCGCATCGTCTGGATGGACCTCGACATCCGCTCGGCCCGCGATTTCGGCGGGCCCAACGTCGTTAAAAACTATGAGCGCGAGTACGACGGATCCGCTCTGGCTGATACCCGCAAGACACTCTTCACCTTTGACCTGTGCGCGCCCGCCTGCACCCTTAAATACGCCGACAACCAGCAGCTCTGCCGCGACTTCGCCCGCAAACACGGGATCGAGGTCTATGACGTGGACCGCGGCGTCGGCTCGCACGCCCTGATCGAGGAGCGGCTGGCCCGGCCCGGCGCCACCGTCGTCGGTACGGACAGCCACATGAACATTCTGGGTGCGGTCGGCTGTTTCGGCCAGGGGATGGGCGACGTCGATATCGCCTTCGCCTTCAAGACCGGCCGGACCTGGTTCGAAGTCCCGGAAAGCGTCAAGGTCGTTCTCAAGGGACGGCCTTCGCCCGAAGCCGGAGCGAAGGACCTGACCCTGTTTCTTTGCCGGGAGCTGGGCACGAAGTCGATCGCCTTGCGCTCGGCCGAGTTCTATGGCGAGGCGGTTCGCGACCTTGGGCTGCCCGGCCGCATCACCCTCTGCAGCATGATCACGGAGATGGCCGGGATCATCGGCTTCGTTCCAGAGAGGGGCAAGAAGTTCTTCGAAGACATGATCGCGCTGGGCATGCCCGATGCACCGCCAGAGCCCGATTCCGACGCCGCTTACGCCGAAACGATCGAGATCGATGTGTCCGGGATCGGACGGCAAATCGCCATGCCGCCCTCGCCCAATACAGTCAAGCCTGTTGGCGAGGCTCGGGGCGTTCGGATCGATTCCGGCTTCATCGGCTCGTGCACCAACGGCCGGACGGAAGATTTCGCCGAGGCCGCCGCCATCCTGAAGGGCCGCAAGGTCAAATCCGGGGTCATGCTCAAGATCGTCCCGGCCACACGCCGCGTCTATGAAGAACTTCTGCAGAAGGGGATCCTGGCCGATCTGTTCGCCGCCGGGGCCATCGTCCTCAACGCCGGCTGCGGCGGCTGCGCCGAAGGCCACGCCGGGCTGACGGGGAAGGGCGAGGTCGAAATCAGCACAGGAAACCGCAACTTCCCGGGCAAGCAGGGCAAAGGCCCGGTCTATCTGGCCTCGCCGGCCGTCGTGGCTGCGTCTTGCGTGCGGGGCGAAATCTGCGCCCCTGAGGATTTGTGACATGAGCGAGAACATCATCCGCGGCCGCGTCTGGGTTCTCCTTGATAAGGATGGCCGGCCGATCGAGGACATCGACACCGACCAGATCTTCCATAACGCCCACCTGCACATCACCGACTTGGCCCAGATGGGGCCGCTGGCCCTGGGAAACCTGGAAGGCTGGAAGGATTTCCCCAAGAAAGCCCAGCCTGGCGACATCGTTGTAGCGGGCCGGAATTTCGGGGCCGGCTCGTCGCGCCAGCAGGCGGTCGACTGCTTCATCGCCTTGAAGACGGCGGCGATACTCGCGCCATCGTTCTCGGCCATCTATTTCCGCAACGCCGTGAATTCCGGATTCCCCGTCGTCCGCATCCAGGGGCTGGAGGACCTCGTCCGGAACAAAGCTCTCGTCTCCGGCGACGAGATCGAAATTGACGTCATCGAGGGGCGCGCCCGCAACTTGACCCGCGCCGCGGCCGTCCCCATCGAGCCCATGAGCGCCGTCCAGGCGGACATTTACAAAGCCGGCGATCTTTTCAAATTCGGAAAGACGGCCGGCCGCTGACGCCATGCGCTTCATCGCCGTCGATACCACGACCCCCAGCGGATCGGTCGCCCTGCTCGATGACGACCGCGTCCTGGGCGAAATCGGGATCGAATCGGCGTCCACCCATTCGACGCGGCTGCTCCTTTCGGTCGATTTTCTGCTCAAGACGCAGGGCCTGACGATGGGGGATATCGACGGCTTCGCTGTGACGCCGGGCCCCGGTTCTTTTACCGGCTTACGCATCGGGCTGAGCACGGTCAAGGCCTTCTCCTTCGCCACGGGCAAGCCGGTGGCCCTCGTATCGTCGCTCCTGGCGCTCGCTTATAAGCACATCGATGGCGCCGAGGGTCTCATCGGACCGATGCTGGACGCCAAGAAAGGCGAGATCTATGCTGCGCTCTATGAGCGGACGGGCGGACAGTTGAAAGAAATCATTCCCCAAGGCGCCTACGCCCCCGAAGAATATCTCAAGCTCCTGCCGTGCCGGATCACCGTATTCGCCGGCAGCGGCATCCCGCTCTGCCAAAAGCGCCTCCAGGCGCTGCTGAGCGACAAGGCCCGCTTTTCGACGCGGCCGGCATTTCTGGCCGTTGAGACCGGACGATTGGGCGTGGAAATCCTCAAGGCCGGCGGGGGAGTGGACAGCACGGCGGTGGAGCCGCTCTATTTCCGGCGTTCCCAGGCCGAAGAAGGGCATTGAAAATGGCTGCGGACGGCGATACCGAATTTTTCCTGCGCCGCATGCGCAACGACGATATGCCCGAAGTCCTGGCCATCGAGCACCAGTGTTTCTCCAACCCATGGCCGGAAAATACCTTTCGCGGCGAAATCCAAAACGAAGGGCTCTCCCATCCCATGGTGGCCCTTGAAAAGACGACAGGCCGCCTTATCGGCTACGTCATTTACTGGATGGTCCTGGACGAGGTCCAGATCAACAACGTCGCCGTCCACCCCGACTTCCGTCGCCGCCATATCGCCGAGGCGATGATGAATCGGATTCTCGAAGACGCCCGGGTCAAGGGCGGCACCTATGCCGTTTTGGAAGTGCGGCTTTCCAACGCGGCCGCGCGGACCTTATACGAGAATAAACTGGGGTTCGTCTGTCTGGATATTAGAACCGCGTACTATACCAATCCCATCGAAGACGCACTCGTCCTCGGCCTCCCGCTTTAAATAATGTTGGCGGGTCCTCACCATAGCTTAGAATTGAAAAGTCCATTGCGTCATGTGCCGAGATTACTAATTGAATTGAGGCGGTCTATTTCGGCGTTTGCGCAGAAGCCGGCTTGCTTCGCTCCGGGATGCCGTTCATCCGCAGGTTTTAAATCATGGGTTATTCTGACATATTTTGTTAAAATTCATTAAAGTGAGCAAAATGAAAAGAACGATACCAGCCGCAAGCCTTTGGGGATCGATTCTTCTACTCGCATCGATATGCTCGTTTTCCCAGACGATCGAGACCATTGGCGGTGTCTGGACCGTTCACAATGTAAAGGGCGGCAAGCCCGGCTTTTCCATTCAATTGATCAGAAAAATCGGCGATATCGACTCATTGGATGAAAACCTTGCGTTCAACTTTCCCTCAGACATTGCCATGGACGCGGTGGGGAATATCTATATTCTGGACTCCGACAATCACCGAATACAAAAATTCCATTCAAATGGAACATATGGAGCTACATTTGGCCGTAGAGGCCAAGGACCGGGAGAGTTTAATAATCCAGATTCCATGGATATCGATGCCCATGGAGTTTTTTTTGTTTTGGATTTAAGTCAAAAACGGATCCAAACATTAACACCCCAAGGCAAGGGCGATAGAACGATCCATATTATACGCATCATTCCAGAAAAGCTTCGTTGCCTCAAGTCTGGCTTGTTAGCGGCTAAGGGTGTTTATAGTTTCACCGATAGAATTCAACCTCCCAAATTATTAATTCTCGATCAGGACGGAAAACCATTGAAGTCATTCGTAGATATTGTTGATTATAGCGATGAATACAAAACCATCTATGCAAACCTCTTTGATTATACAGTCGACACGAACGACAATTTTTATATCGCCTACAGCTTTCGTAATAAGATAGAAAAATATCGTTCCGACGGAAAGCTTCTGTGGAAAGCAGACTGGCCTCTCGACTTTTCTCCGGGGTCCTGGGGCTCGGATTTTACGGCGGAGACTATGAACGCTTGTTCAATCGGTATCGCAAGCGATGTAAAGGGAAGGGTATGGGTTGTAACGCTGGAAAGACCACTTCGAAAAGAGGAAAAAGTAAAGAAAGGGACGATGGCACTTGGATCCGGCGGATCGGTAACCAGCATAACGAGGATAGTTAATGGAAACACCGATCTCCGCACGAGCGATTGCTATAAGCTCGAAATATTCGACGCCGACGGCATTCTTTTGGGCGGAATTCGGCTGACTCATTTTGTCGATGCGATCCGAATCATCGGCAATAATCTTTTTCTGCTCGACCAAGTACGCGGAGCGACATTTTATCACTATAAAATCATCGAAAAGCCCTAATATTTGACTTGAATCAGGCACAATCCGTTGGCGGGGGCGGTGGGGGAGCCTAGGGAGCGGGACTTCTTGGCGAAGGTTTCCTCGATCGCTTCGAGGGGCAGTTTGCCGCGGCCGACTTCTAAAATCGTCCCGACGATTGTCCGGACCATGTAGCGCAGGAAGCCGTTGGCTTCGATCGTGTAAATCAGCTCGCCGCCCTTGCGCGACAGCTCCGAGCGGGTTACGCGCCGCACCGGGGAGCGGTCCTGGTTCGAGGAGAATCCCGTGAAATCGCCTTCCCGGATGAACAGCGCGGCCGCTTTTTTCATCCGTGCCAAATTATTGGGATACGTCCAATGATGGACGTAGCGGAGGTCGAAGGGGCTGACCGTTGGGGTCGTCACAATACGGTAGCGATAGATCTTGCCCACGGCGCTCTTGCGGGCGTGGAACGCCGCGGGGACGATCTCCACGGAATTGACCCGAATGTCTCGGGGCAGGATGCCGTTGAGGGCCTTGAGGATCCCGGCCGCGTCCATCTTCAGAACGGCCTTGAAGCTGGCCGCCTGACCAATGGCATGGACGCCCGCGTCCGTACGGCCCGCTCCATGGACGGCGATAGGCTTTCCGGCCAGGCGGGCGACGGCGTCCTCGACCAAGCCCTGGATGGTGCGCTTCTCGGGCTGGCGCTGCCAACCGAAATAATCCATCCCGTCATAGCTGAGGACGATCTTGTAGTTTTTCAATCCCGCCCTTTTTTGCGCCCGCCTTCGGATTCATCGGCCAGAGCCAGGGCCCTCCGGACGGCGGCTTCGGGATTTTCGGCCCGCTCCACACCCTTCACGTCCCAGGTCTCCAGCCCGATGACCGGTTTGCCGAAGATGCGGCCGTAGGCGATCTCGCTCAGCGTCCCGAATTCCCCATCGACGGCGATGAGGACGTCGGCGTTCATGGCCACGATACTGTTCCGGGTATAGCCAAGCCCGGTGGCGATGGGGATGTCGATATAGGGATTGGCGTCGCCTGTCTGGGCGCCGGGGAGTATCCCGATGGTCAGGCCGCCGGCTTCCTTGGCCCCCTGCGAGGCGGCCTTCATGACCCCGCCCAACCCGCCGCAGACGAGGACGGCTCCGGCTTCGGCGATCCGCCGCCCGACTTCCCGGGCAATCTTTTCGAAGCGGGCTTCGGGGCGGGCGCCGCCGATGACGCCGATGCGGACGCGGCCGCGGATGTCTTTTTCGCTCATGGGCTTTCTTTAACATACCCGGGGCGGTCTTGTCATCCCGGGGCGCTTCGATTAGAATTCATTCATGCCCGAATTCCTGAAGATCGCCTCCCTCAGCGACGCCGAGGTGGACCGCCTCGAGGCGGACATCCGCGCGGCCATCGCCGGGAAGAAAGCCCAGGGCCTGCTCACCGACCGGGACGTGGAAGAGATCATCGAGATGCGCCTGCGGCCGCTCCCGGACATCCAGGACGTGCAAAGCGTCTACGAAAATCTGCTCTTTTTCCAGAAATAGGGCGGGAGAGCGGGGCGGCTTCAGGGCCGCTTGATGGTCCGGCCGATCAGGCCGTCGATCTTGTCCAGGAGCCGCGTCCAGGAGAAATTCTCGTTCAACCACTGCTTTCCCGAGCGGCCCATGGCCTCCCGGATCTCCGGGTTCTCCAGCATGAAATCCAGCCCTTCGCAGAACTCCGAGAAGTTGTTGAAGAACAAGCCGCCGTTGCTCCGGCGGCTCTGGCCGCGCAGGACCTTGCACAGCCCATTGACCAGGGTGGCCTTGCCCATGGCCCAGGCCTCCAGCACGACGATGGACAGGCTCTCGTAGGGCGAGGGCATGACCATGAGCTGGCTGCCTTCGAGGGCTTCGAACTTCTCCTTGTCGGTGAGAAAGCCGAGGTACTTGACCCGGGTATGGTTGGGGATGTCCAGGGCCTTGGTCCCGGCCAGGACCAGGTCGATGTCGTGCGTCTTCCGGCGGTCGTATTCGACGAAATAGCGGAACAGGCCGTCGCAGCCCTTGTTGCGGTCGATGCGCCCGACATAGAGAAGGTACGGATTGGTCAGGCGGTGCTTGGCCCGGAAGGCGGCCGCGTCCAGGGCCGGCGGCACGTCCACGGCGAAGCCGATGATGTCGCTGGGCGGCAGGACGCCGTGGGCCACTCTGCCCACCAGGTCCTGCTCCTCGGGCGTCAGGAAGAGCGCTCCGGCCGGCCGGTTGAAGTAGTCGGCGAAGATGGAGAGGTGGACGGCCGCGTCCTCCTCGGCCGTGGGCACGAGGATGGCTTTCTCCGGGGCTTCCAGCAGGCCAAAGTAGGAGGGGTAATAGCGGAAGCTGTAGAAAAGAATGGCGTCGTATTCGGCTTTGTGGTCCTTGATGTACTGGACGAGGTCGGGCGTCTCCGGCCCGTTGGCCCGGACCCATTCGCGCTCGTCGTCGGCGGTGTGGCCTTTCTCATAGAAACAGAGGTCGGAGATCTCCTTGAAATGGACCAGGTTCCGCTTGGCCTTGATCCTGAATCGGCGGACCTTGACCCCGTTAATAGTCTCGACTCCGGCGGGGAAGCCGTCTTTCCATGTGACGTAGTCCACAGCCGTTGTCGTCAGGACTTCCACCTCGTGCCTGGACGCCATCTCTTCGGCGATGCGGCGGCAATGGAACTCGCTGCCGCCGACGATCGACTCGGCATAGCGGTGGATGACGAAGGCGATCTTCATGGCCCGGGCTTCTCTTCCGGCGGGGCGGGGGAGCGCTCGGCCTCGGCCTGTTCCAGGCGGGCCACCCGGGCTTTCAATCGCCCGTTCTCGACGACCGTCTCCTCCAGGATCCGCATCAGGTTCAGGTTCAATCGGTCCTGGCGCCAAGCGTTGACCTCGACCTGCTCGACGATCCAGCGCAGGGGAGGGTAGATGAGGCGGTGCTTGATCCAGACGAAGATCCGGCCGATTCGGCCGCGGTGGGTGCCCAGGTGGGGATGAAGCTGGAGGCGCCAGTCGCCCAGGGTATCCATATAGTGCTGGAGCGTCGAATCGTAGGCCGGGCGGTCGGCCAGGACCTCGGTCAGCCAGATGCCCAGCTCGGTCCGGATCTCGTCGTCGTAGAGGATGCCGGTGCGGCGCCGGTCGTCGATCCGCTTCTGGATATAGCGCATGATGTCGTCCACGCGCGGGGCGGTCTTCCATTGTTCGAGCAGCGCGGCGTCCTTCATGGCGCAAGGAATATATCTCCGCTCCGTACCGGTGTCAAGAAACCGGACGCTTTTCAAAGGCCCCAGGCCCGCGTTGACGCGGCCGGGCATTCGGTTTAAAATCGGCCAATCATGGCAGGACCGAATTTCGAATACGGGGCCGGCTTCTATGGCCCCGAGGACGACCGCAATATGCCTTTCCGCTGGATGTCCCGGCGGGCTGTGCTCGGCCTTCCGGCCGCCGATCGGGCCGGGAGTGAATACCTGGCCCTTTGGATGTTCTCCGATTTCGCCAACTTCAGCCAGCGCATCGCCCTGACCCTGGACGGCCGCGCCCTGGACGAATTCCCCCTCAT
>Ga0182021_10002066_pt1 | contig 23427 bp, 23 predicted proteins | sample 612E3MmetaG_FD_120493 | JGI IMG/M metagenome (GOLD analysis project Ga0182021, IMG submission 120493) | Permafrost microbial communities from Stordalen Mire, Sweden - 612E3M metaG (Illumina Assembly) | ecosystem: Environmental > Terrestrial > Soil > Wetlands > Permafrost | place: Sweden... | reverse complement strand
TACTGTCTACGGAGCGGACGATTTCCTCATCCCTAACGCGTTAAACCGCTATAGTTACAACGCTAACAACGTCTCTCTTGACTCAAATGGCAAATTTTCCATATACGTTTCAAAACAACAACAAGCCGGTGCATGGCTGCCTCTGGGCGATCAAAAAAGGTTCGTCCTGGCATTGAGGCTTTACAACCCCGGACAATCCGTGCGCACTAATCCGGCCACAATTGAACTTCCCCACATAATCAAGGTGATGAAGAAATGAGGAAATGGATTTTGTGGACGGCGTTGGGAACCCTGGTGGTTGCGGTTGTGGTCCATATAGCCACTCTTGTGGCAATCCCGCTAGTAATAATGAATGCTGCTATGGCGAAGTTCCCTGTCAATGAATTGTCGATGGGTCCTAAGACGACGGCGGAGAACCGCCTGGTAGTAAGGCCCTGTCCTGACCTGGTATATTCCGTTGCGTCCTATGATGTGAGCAAAGGGCCTGTGCTATTTACGGCACAGGTGCCGGTGGATACATACTGGTCTGTATCCCTCTATAACCAGGACACCGATAACTTTTTCGTAATCAATGACCGGCAGATAAAATCAAACCCGTATAATCTGCTCCTGGTTAAGCAGGGTATGAAATACGAGAATCCCGCCAATGCACAGGTTGTTGTGACGCCTGGCGACCGGGGGCTTCTGTTGGTGCGTCACCTGCTGGTTAGCGATGATAAAATGAATGAACTGATCGAGATACAGAAGCAGGCCTCTGTTAAGATGATTAACGCTCAGGCGCAAGCCTCAACATCGTCCAACTGAGAACGAAGTAAAAATAGGGGGGAATATGAAAGATTTTAATGGCAAAGTAGTTTACATAACTGGCGGTTCACAGGGCATAGGGCTTGCTGCGGCGAAACTTTTCGCGGCGAAGGGGGTCAGTATCGCTATCTTCGCCCGCAGAAAGCAGGTCCTGGATGAAGCATTGAAAGAGATCACCGGCCAACGACAAAACCCCGAACAAAAGTTTTCCTGCTTCTCACTGGATGTGTCAAAGCAGGACGAAGTTAATAATGTCATGCAGCAGGCTGTTGCCTCCGTCGGCGTGCCGGATGTGCTAATCAATTGTGCCGGCAGGGCCAAGCCCGGCTATATGGGTGATATTACCTACGGACAATTTGACGAGACGATTAAAATCGACCTCTACGGTACGTGGAATACGTGTGCTTTCCTTGTCCCTTTGATGAAGAAGAAGGGCGGGTATATTGTGAACACTTCTTCCATGTGCGGGTTCATCGGGGTGTTCGGATACACCGACTATTGCGCTGCCAAGTTCGGCGTGCTCGGCTTTTCAGAAGCGCTGCGCAGTGAGCTTAAGCAGCATAATATTGCTGTGTCAGTACTCTGTCCGCCCGATACCGACACACCTGGTTTCGCCGAAGAAAATAAGACCAAGCCGCCTGAGACTAAAGCTGTTTCGGCCTCTGCCAGCATAATGAAGCCTGAAGCTGTCGCTTCCGCCTTGATTAAAGGTATGGCAAAAGGTGGGTTCATGATCATTCCCAACGCCGACGGTAATTTTACCTATATAATGAAGCGCCTGTTCCCCTGGCTGGTGGACATGGTTACCGATTCACAGGTAAAAAACGTACAGAAAGCAGCCAAAAGCGCAAAATAATAGAAGCGAACAGAATTGATGTATTGATCACTGTGCTTAGATGGTAGGAAAATTGGACAATTGGAAAGAATAATGTGTTATTGTGCTCAAGGTAAGGAGTCTCGTGGATAAAGAACAGACCTGGTTTTGGAGCGAGCGCTGGCAGCAGGGTGAAAAGGAAGCGACAGAGGATATCATCGCTGGCCGCATTCATGAGTTTCCCGATGCTGAATCGGCAGTAGATTTTCTTAATGGACAGATTGATAAAGACGCAAAATAATGTGAGGGATCAATAACAATGACTGATGACCGACGAAGACTTGTATCAGCCCTGGAGATTGTCACCGGCGTCGGGGTAATACTTTTTTGGGTTGCGTTTTTCACTATCGGAATGGCGCCTGACCCCGCCCCTGCGGGTTACTTTGCCTACGAGCATTCCTTCCCCTTGCCCGATGGGCTGATGTCTATCCTGCTGATAATCGCCGGCATACTCCTGCTCAAGAATAAACGGCCCGCCATGATACTGTCGCTCATTGCAGCGGGCGCTCTCACTTTCCTGGGCCTGCTAGATTTCAGCTTCAACCTGCAAAATGGGGTGTATGCCGTTTCGAGCCTCGACCTGGTAATCAATGCTTTTATCAATGCCTAGTGCGTGGGTTTTGGGCTTTTTCTCAGTATAGTCGTCGGTAAGTCGCTGTAACATAAATCTCCGGGTGCGGTTTTTCACTTAAACAGGAGGCTGATATGAAGGCAGTGCAGTTTAACATTTCGATTCCGCAGTATTTGGCTTTGAAGGCTTTGGGCAGGCTCAGTAAGAGCCTGTATTACAAAGGGCCACTGTCGCCAATTAAATTGGTCGATATTCCCGAACCGCAGATTACGTCGCCGGACTGGGTAAAGCTAAAAGTACTCCGCTGCGGCATTTGCACCAGCGACATAAATACCATCTTGATGAACAACTCTCCCGCCTGGTCTCCCTACACGTCCTTTCCCTCCGTGCTGGGACATGAGTTTTCAGGACGGATCGTTGAGACAGGCGCCGGAGTTGACGGCCTTAAGGTAGGTGATCTCGTAACCGTGAACCCGGTCTTGAATTGCAAGGCCAGGGGGATCGAACCGGAGTGTGAAGCCTGCCGCAAAGGCCTGGCCTGCTGTGAGAATTGGGCCGAAGGCGGACTTCCACCCGGCATGGCACTGGACCTGTGTTCCGGGACAATCGGCGGATATAGCGAGTATGTCCTCGCCCATAAGAGCCAGGTTTATAAAGCGCCTGCAGGGGTCTCACCGGAAAACATGGCACTGACCGAGCCTTTCTCCATCGCTCTGGAAGCGGTACTGTCCAACCGGCCAGAAAAGGACGACCACGTACTCATCATCGGCGGTGGAGTTATAGGTAATATGATCATCCGGGCCATCCGCGCTCTGGATATTCCATGCAAGATCACCGTCGCAGTCAGCTCGAATTTCACGGCGGAGCTTTCCAAAAAGGCCGGCGCAGATTCCACGATAACCGGCAAGGACCTTCTGAAAGAGGCGGCGAAGGTTACCGGCGGTAAGTGCTACAAGCCCTTGCTGGGACCCGACAGCATGATGTGCGGATTCGATAAGGTCTATGACTGTTTCTCGCATTCTGACACTGTCAGCCTGGCCATCCTGTCAGTCAAAACCGGGGGCGTGATATCACTTATCGGCATCTCTAACCAGATCAAAATCGATCCTTCCGTGATGTGGGTCAAGCTGATCACTATTAAAGGTTCCCTTTACTACGGCTTGCACGAATGGAAGGGAAAACCACGGCATGTTTTCGAGATAGCTTTGGACCTGATGTCCGGTAAGGGCCTCGACCTGCAAAGCTTCGTTACGCATAAATTCAATCTGGATGAATATCAAAAGATGGTCAAGGTCAATATCAACAAGGGCAAATACAGGGCAATAAAGACCATGTTTGTCTATGAGTGAAGATCGGATTCGGGATTTAATTGACGAGAACGGAGTTAAGGTCCTTGTAGATATCCCGCAGGTTCTCTTTGAGCTCGTTTAACGTAGATCCCTGGGTGCGGTAATCGGGATATTCCTCGAACCATCCAACCCAGCGATCATTTTCCTGGTAATAAACAAACTTTTTTGTTTCCATTTATTAACCCCCTGTTGTACCTGAAGTATCCGGGTATCAGTAAACAGGTTTATCGTGATGTCATAGCTATTGTAGCAGATGAATTGTAAGAGTTAATATTTGCAGGGCTGTTACCGGGTGTCCCCTTGTTGAATTGAAACAATGAAGTTATACTATGTAGGTTTTATTTCTTAGTCTGGTTTCCTGGGGCGAAATTCTCTCTTTGAGGTATGCAGATGGGTAATGTGAATGCCAGTATTGATGGGAAAAAGGTCAGGGTCCGGGACGGGACTACCATTCTTCAGGCTGCTGAAGCCAACGGGATCACTATCCCTACTTTGTGTCATATTAAAGACCAGCTTCCTGCAGGCGTATGCCGTGTGTGTGTTGTAGAAGTCGATGGGTCGAGGACGCTGGTCGGTTCCTGCCATACGCCCCTTTCGGAAGGGATGGTGATACACACCGCCTCGCCCAAAGTCACTGCGGCGCGCAAAGTGATCGTGGAGTTGATGCTTACAGGCCATACCGGCGATTGCGTGATAGATACCAACGCCGAGAATTGCAAGCTCCATAATTTGGCGTCCGAGTATGAGGTGGGCGCTCCCAGGTTTAATGTAAATGCCCCCCGCTTCTACCTTGCTGAGGAGTCCAACCCGTACGTGCGCCGTAATATGTCGAAGTGCATACTCTGCCGCAAATGTGTCCTGGCCTGCAGCGCCATCGCACATAAAAATATCCTGGGGCTGGCCTATCGCGGCTTCAAATCGAAGGTGGTGACCGGGTCCGACGGGCCTTTGACCAGCGAGGTGTGCCGGGACTGCGGCATATGTATTGAGCATTGTCCCACTGGTGCTCTGAGCGCAGCGCCGGGATTCGTTGTGAAAACGGGAGGGAAGGCATAATGACAAAAGAGACTGCTTCCAATGGGGCCGGACGTTCAGCGCTTTTACCTTCCTTGAAAACTGAGGTACAGAAAAGTGGCTGCATTTCCAGTGAAATTATGGCCGGCGCGGCAAAACAGGCAGGCCTTCCGCTCAACGAGGTCTATGGGGTTACCACTTTCTACTCATATCTCCCCACGGAGCCCGCTGGCAAGAACGTTATCAAGGTCTGCAAGTGCGTGCCGTGCAGTCTTAAGGATGTCCCCGAGGTAGTCGCCGGCATACGCAAGGCGATAGGCGTAACACCGGGGCAAACCACAATGGACGGCAAGTTCTCGTTGGAGATGGTGAACTGCATCGGCGCTTGCGACCAGGCGCCTGCCATGATGATCAACGATACGTTATATGGCAATCTAACTCCCGCTAAGATAGCTGAGATATTGCGTTCTTATTAACTGAATATATTTAGATATGGCCGCGGCAGGCGGTTGAGGACAACAGGTATAGCGTAGATTTCTTGAGGCTCAGGAGGTTACACGTGGCGGAAAAGCGAATTGTGCTGGGCAACTGCGGGGTTATCGATCCACGTAGCATCGATACTTATATGGCCAAAGGCGGTTTCAAGGGCTTCGAGAAAGCCCGTAAAATGAAGCCCGGGGCCATCGTTGACGAGGTGAAAAAATCGGGGCTGACCGGACGTGGGGGAGCGGGTTTTAAGACTGGCCTTAAATGGGAGCTTGCCCTGAATGCGAAATCTAAAGACAAATACCTGATCTGCAATGCCGACGAGGGCGAGGTCGGCGCTTTCAAGGACAGGTATATTTTATCCAATGACCCCTTCGGACTGATCGAGGGTATGTGCATAGCCGGGCTGGCCATCGGGGCGAAGCAGGCCTACATTTACCTGAGGGCTGAATACCATTTCCTGAATGAGCTTCTCTGCCATGCCATCAGCCAGGTTAAAGAGAAGGGATTCCTCAAGCACATGGATATCAGCGTATTTGAGGGCGCAGGCGCATATGTTTGCGGTGAGGAGTCGGCCCTGATGGAGTCTATCGAGGGGAAAAGGGGCGAGTCCCGCTATAAACCGCCCTACCCGCCAACCCGCGGCCTCTGGAACATGCCGACAATAATAAATAATGTTGAGACCCTGATGAACGTGCCCCATATCATCAATAACGGCGCTGCCTGGTTCAGCGACCTGGGCACGCCTAAAAGTAAGGGCACCAAGGTCTTCAGTGTTAGCGGCGATGTTAAAAGGCCCGGCGTTTATGAGCTGGAGATGGGGGGACCACTGAAGGAACTGGTGGTTGACCTGGCTGGTGCCGATGATATCAAGGCTGTCCAGGTGGGGGGCGCTACAGGGAGTATCTTTCCTGCCTCGATGATCGACGTGCGGCTTTCTCATGAGACCTGCCTTGGCTCCGGCGCAGTCGTGGTCTTGAATTCAAGCCGTGACATCATCGATATAGTCTTCAATGATGTGCAGTTTCTGAACGAGGAGTCCTGCGGCAAATGCACCCCCTGCCGTGAGGGGACCGAAGTGATGATGGAAATCTTCGGCAGGCTGACCCGAGGTGAAGCTAAAGAGGGTGATATCGAGGCGCTGGAGGACCTGTCGAAAACCATGGCGCTGGCTTCTTTGTGCGGGTTGGGACAGGCGGCCGCAGTGCCCGTCCTGGATTCATTGAAATATTTCAGGGAAGAGTATAACAACCGTATCGACCAATCGATGTTCCTGCGCAGCTATCTTGGCGGTGAGTTATCCAAATCAAAGGAGGGCGTAAGATGAACAAGCATCCCGAAGACCAGTCAGCCCGTATGCTGGAAACGTTCGATAACCTGGTGGCGGATAAATATCCGGCGAAGGAATTTAAATATGTGGGGCAAAAAGTCCCGAGAAGGATCGACGGGCTTGCCAAGGCCTCCGGTCAGGCTGAATATACTATGGATGTTCAGCTTCCCGGCATGCTGTACATGCGCTTGCTGATGTCCCCTTACGCCCATGCAAAAATACTTAAAATGGATACCAGCAGGGCGGAGAAATTGCCGGGCGTCAGGTACATACTGCGCTGGGATGATCCCGAGGTCATGAAGTCCGAGATTATCGGCAAGACGGCGGGATTTTTCGGCATCGACAGGGCCCTGGGCGGTGCGGCCCACATGGAAGGGGAACTGGTAGGCGCCGCAATAGCGGCGGATACCGAACAGATTGCCGAAGAGGCGCTTTCACTGCTCGATATTGAGTGGGAGGAACGCCCTTTTATGCTCGATCCCGTGGCAGCCAGCGAGCCGGGTACGCCGCTTACCTTCCCCGAACGTTATATTGACGGTAACCACTGGAACAGGGGTGCCTACGATGAACTGCTTCACGGCGATATGAAAAAAGGGTTTGCAGAAGCGGATAAGGTGGTCGAATTCACGATCAAACGGACGGCCAATACATGGGTGGGGCCGGAGCGTCCCTGCGGCGTCTGGAAGTGGAACGGCGACTACGCCGAGGTATGGTTGAAACACCAGCGTGTTCATCTTTCCAAGAGCCGCATCTCGGAGTGGTTCGGCGGGATACCGATGAGCAAGATCGAGGTCCATTCGCCCTACCAGGGAGCGAGTTTCGGCGGCTGGTCGCAGATTGACTGGAACCTGGGGCCCCTCTATTGTGCCGCCCTGGTGTCTAAGAGGACTGGCAGGCCGGTGAAATATGTCTTCACACGCAGGGAGGATTTTTTCGGCGGCTCTATGGATGAGGGGACCTATCAGGTTAAGGTGGGTTTTAAGAACGACGGCACGATAACTGCGGTGGAGGCCGTTCTTTATCATGTTAATGCCATCTGGCCGGTTTTCAGCCCCGTCCTGCATCTGCACGATAATACCAGGATTAAAAATCTCAGGGGGCAGTGCAAATGCGTATGGGTGAACAAGGGGCACACGGTCCCCACGCGCTGCGAGATGCTGCCGCCTGTCCTGACCTTTACGCTGGTCATGGACCGCGTTGCTGCCGAGCTGGGTATGGACCCCATGGAAGTGGCTTTTAAAAACGATGGGGCTATGGGCCACGATATGGAATGGCTGAATAACGAGAAGAAACAGCGTGGCTTCCCGGTGCGGGACAGCCTCAAGGAATGCATCGATATTGGAAAGGCCGAATTCAAATGGGACGAATCGTGGCATAAGCCTGGCGCAAGGAAGTTGCCCACTGGTCGCTTGCACGGCGTCGGTTTTACCTGGACGCATGAGTGGGAAGATTCGTCCGGCGGCTCCGAGTTTGCAATACGGGTCGAGCGCACGGATGGGACCCTGTCCCTTTTGGCCCAGGGTGCAGACAACGGGGTGGATGCTGAAGGCGCCTACTGCCAGATTGCAGCCGATGAGCTCGGTTTCCGTCTTGAAGACGTGAATTACAACCCCCATCAATACCGCGGCTTCTACCGAATGACGCCCGATTCCTCAACTAATATGTCGGTCAATGGCTGGTCGGTGCGTCATGCCTCAAGGATACTGAAAAACCAGATACTGGAATATGCCTCCAATCCTTCGTCAGCTTCCCAACGAGGTAGCTTCCAGCCGGCTTTCCCCGATACGAAACCCGAAGATCTTGATATAAAAGACAGCGTCATCTTCTTGAAATCCGATCCTACCAGGCGAATGAGCATAGCTGATTTCGTCAGGCTGGCAGGTGAGAGCGGGCCGTTTTCTACTGACGAGTTCCTTGGCACGAGGGTCGGATGGTCGGAGCCTCTTTTTGCCCTGGGTTATCATACGCAGTACGGCGCCTATAATCCCGCCAATCCCAGGCCGCGTTTCTGCCGCCAGGCGCATTTCATGGAGATTGAAGTCGACACTGAGACGGGTGAGATCTTCGTTACCAGGGTGGTTAATGTTAATGACGTGGGCAAGGTGATAAACCGCATGAGCTGCGAGGGACAGCAGTACGGTGGCAGCATCATGGGAGTCAGCCGTGCCAAGTACGAGGAGGTTGTACACGACCCGGTTACCGGGGTGATACTGAACGGCAACCTGCTCGACTATAAGATATCCACGATTAAGGACATGGGGCCGATCAACACCCAGCTCGTCGAGACTGGGATGGGCTATGGCCCTTACGGGCTTATCGGTATTGGTGAAGATATCGCCACCGTCGTACCCGGCCTGCTGGCCCCGGCAGTCTACAACGCCATCGGCAAATGGATTTACGATTTCCCCATCACGCCGTCCAGGGTATTGAAAGCCCTGGGTAAAGAATAGGCCTGATTATATGCGATTAGGAGGGCAAGAACTTGACGAAAGAGATTAAGAAATTTGAATGCCCCTACTGCGGCGAAACGCTCGGTTCGCAGGATGACCTTAAGGGACATGTTTTCAAAACGCATAAAGGGCGAGGGCTTCCCACCCCGGAAGGGCGTATTAAGCTGACGGTCAATAAAGCCGAATTTACATTCCAGGTTGAACCGAATTGGACGCTGTATTACCTCATTCACGATAAAATCGGCTTGACCGGGGCCAAGCAGTTCTGCGACCGGGGTGCCTGCGGGTCATGTACCATGATCGTGGATGGCAAGCCCGTCCTCTCGTGTATGATGCTGGCCATTGAATGTGATGGCAAGAATGTCGAGACTGTCGAGGGTATTGCAAGCGATGGGCACCCGTTGATCGAGTCCTACGTGAAGAACCATGCCATGCAGTGCGGTTACTGCACTCCCGGTTTCGTGGTTGCTTCCAAGGCGCTGCTCGACGGCAACACGGACCCGACCGAGGAGGAAATCATGGAGGCCCTCTCCGGCAACCTCTGCCGCTGCAGCACTTACCCTCAACATCCTATAGCTGTTAAGGAAGCGGCCGCCAAATTGCGGGCGGCCAAATAAAAGGCAGGTGGACGAACGTGAAGGAATTTAAGCATTTTAACGCCTACACTACTGATGAAGCAGTTGCACTGTTGGGAAGGTACGGCGACCGTGCCTGCGTGATCGCAGGAGGCACCGACCTGCTGGGTAAGATGAAGGATGCCATACTGCCCGCCTACCCGGAAGCTCTTGTGAATATCAAGACCATCCCCGGCCTGAGCTATATAAAAGAGTCAGACGGGATGTTGGCCATAGGAGCGCTGACTTTGCTTTCAGATATTGCGCAAAGTAGTCTGATCCGGTCCCGTTATTTTGCACTTGCCGAGGCTGCCGCAAGGACGGCCTCTCCCCATATCCGGAACATGGGCACCATAGCAGGCAATCTTTGCCAGGACATACGGTGCTGGTATTATCGCAATCAGAATAACAGGTTTTCCTGCCTGCGCAAGAAGGGCGGCAGGTGCTACGCCATAAAGGGCGATAACCGCTACCATTCCATCTTCGGAGGCAGCGTTTCCGGCGGATGCTTCGCAGTGCATCCCAGCGATGCCGCTCCCGCCCTGATTGCCATGGACGCGAAAATTAAAACGTCCAGCCGGACGATCGATGTAGCGGACTTTTTTGAGGTGAAGCCGATAAAGACCACCGTGCTGAAACCGGACGAAATAGTCACCGAGATACAAGTGCCTGCTCCTTCCGCAAACACCAAAAGCTATTTCCTTAAATTCGCCTTGCGTAAGTCCATCGATTTCCCCATCGTGAATTGCGCTGTAAGAGTCACTTTCGAGGGCGAAAAGGTCTCGAATGCACGTATTTGTCTTAATGCCGTTCATGTAGTTCCCTACAGGGCAGTCGAGGCTGAAAAGGCTGTTATAGGTAAAAAAATAAACGAAGCGGTGGCTGAAGAGGCTGGAAAAGCAGCAGTCGCTGCGGCAAAACCGCTGGAGCACAACAAGTACATGGTTGCAGTGGCCCGGACACTGGTGAAAAGGGCTTTGCTGGCATGCGCAGGGAGCTAATTAATGAATGATCTCGTCGATGTCATATCGGATTTATTAAGCCAGGGTGAGGACATAGTCCTGGCCAGGGTAATCAGCGTCAAGGGGTCTTCCCCCCGGGAGGTCGGCGCTTCCATGGTAATCCGTAGAAACGGGGAGATTGCCGGGACCGTTGGTGGCGGATTGATCGAGGCCGCTGTTATGCAAAAAGCGCAGGGATTATTTGATACTAAAGGCTTCGCTACGCTGGCATTTGATATGACAGGCGATGATGTGAAGACCTCCGACATGGTGTGCGGAGGGAAAACGGAACTCATGGTTGAGTTTTTACCGGCGTCTGCTGAAATGGTGCGCGTATTCAGCGAAATTAAAAATAACAGGCGGAATAGCCAGGCCAGCTTCCTGGTAACCGGTGTGCCCGGCCCTGACAGCGCTGCCGGTTCAATATCTCGCTGGTTGCTGTCCGGTGGCAGCTTTAACGCATGCGGGCAGGATGGTTTAGCCGGGATACCGGCCAATCTGAAAGATGACGTTGGTTCTTTAACCTTATCGGCCCTGGTTGAGTTTGACCGGGAGCGTTTTTGGGTGGATGTCATACGCAGCAACGGTGTGGTTTATGTATTTGGCGCCGGGCATGTCGGAAAAGAGGTCAGCGATCTGGCGCTACGCTGCGGGTTTATGACTGTGGCGCTGGATGACCGTGCAGAGTATGCCAACCAGGATAGATTTAAGAAGCCCGCTGAGGTTATTGTATTGAAATCTTTCGAAGGCTGTTTTAACGGTCTTCGCATGGACGATAACAGCTATATTGTGATCGTGACGCGGGGACATAAATTCGATAAACTGGTGCTGGAGCAGGCGCTGAAGACCGGGGCGAGATATGTGGGGATGATCGGCAGCGCCCGTAAGCGGGACGCCATCTACAAAGCGCTCAAGGAAGAAGGGTTCAGCGCCGGGCATCTCGAAAAAGTCCATTGCCCGGTCGGGCTTAAAATGGAGGCCGAGACCCCGGCGGAGATAGCTGTCAGTATTGTCGGGGAGCTTATCAATATACGGGCAGAGAAAAGAAAATGGGCCGCAGTGAAATCGTAGCTATAATTCTTGCCGCCGGCTATTCGAACAGGATGGAGCGCTTCAAGCCGCTGCTCGATCTTGGCGGGCGCCCTGTCATCTCCCATGTTGTCGGCACCTTTATCGGCGCTGGCATTCATGATGTGCGGGTTGTAGTCGGGTATAACCGGGATGTTCTCATGCCGATGCTTGATCAGATGGGGGCCCGCTCAATCGTCAACGATAACTATGCCGACGGTATGTTTTCATCCGTTCTGGCGGGTGTGAAAAGCCTTGAGCCGGCGGTTAAAACATTTTTCATTTTACCGGTTGATGTCCCGCTGGTGAGGCCGAGAACAATCCGGCAACTGGCGGAAAACTATATGTGTAACCAGGGAAAAATATTGGTCCCGTACTTCAGTGGACGTGGCGGACATCCCCCTTTGATTGCCTCTAAATTCATTAAAGGCATAATCGACTATGACGGAAACGGTGGGCTGAAAGGGGCTTTACGGCAATTTGAGTCTGAGACAATCAGGGTACCTGTCCCGGATGAGAATATATTATTTGATATCGATTTGCCCGTGGACTATGCAAAACTGCTGGAGAGATGGAAGAGCGGCAATCCTTCTCCCATAAGGTTAACGGTGTAGGTAAGAGATGGGTTTGGATCTTAAGATAACAACGCACCTTGACGGGTTTTCGCTGGATGTCCGGTGGAGCATGGGCAATGAGCTGGTTGTGCTTTTCGGGCATTCGGGCGCCGGTAAGAGCATGACGCTGCGCACGATCGCGGGTATCACCCCGCAGGGTGACGGGCATATAGAACTGAACGGCCGGGTGCTGTTCAGCAAAGACCGCGGCATTAACCTTCCGCCACAGCACAGGTCGGTCGGCTATGTATTCCAGGACCTGGCCCTGTTCCCTCACATGACCGTGGAAAAAAATATATTGTACGGTGCTGCAGATACAGACCGTAAGCAGGCTGTGAAGAAAACCAGGGAGATGATGGAGCTCTTCCGCCTGGCCGCTCATAAAGATAAATACCCGCACGAAATATCCGGCGGTCAGAAGCAGAGGGTCGCCTTCGCCCGTGCGCTGGTCCGCCAGCCTGAAGTCCTCCTGCTGGACGAGCCGTTTTCAGCGCTTGATGACCAGCTTCGCCTGGAGATGCGCAGGTGCCTTGCCAATGTAGTCAAGCAGGAATTCCGTATACCCACCATACTGGTCACCCATAATGTGCTCGAGGTTTACACTCTCGCAGACAGGGTGCTGGTATATTCCAATGGCAGGATGATTCAATCGGGGATACCGCAGGCTGTATTTACCAACCCTGTCAATGACGAGGTCATGTCGCTGGTAAACCTGGCGAAGCTCTATCCCGCGCATCTTTTTGTGTAAATAGATTCCGGAGGTGTTATTGATATGCTGTTTTCGATACTGCTCTCTGTTGTCGGCCTTGCCATCGGTATCGCCGTGAAAACCAACAAGTCAATAAAAGAAATGATCAGCATACGCAACTGCGCCTACGTGATTATGACCAGGGATGGAAAGGTGGGCAGGCGCTTTCAGTTCAGGCATGGCAAATATACCACCGATAAAGTGCTTAATGACTATGACCTGGCTCTCGTGTTCGAAAATGCCAATATCGGCTTCAAGACGCTGGCATTGGGCGGAGACACCGGGCTTCAGGTTGCAATGAACAACTATGATCTGAAACTTGTAGGGAATGCCAAGATATTTAACTTCTTTGGAGTGTTGATCGCAGTTTCCATGGGCATGATGAAGAGGAAATAGCGGTCCGGTTCGCGTAAGTTGAATTAGAGGTAATAATATGAAAATCAATCTCAACTACGGCAAGTTCATCAAAATAGAAAATGTTGCCAATGATTCCGTGATAGAAGTACCGGATAATTGCACTGTGCGTGAGCTGCTTGTTTTTCTGAAATTACCTTCTTATTTGCAGAAGGCCGTAATAGTCCACATCAACGATGAACCTAGCTGGAATGCGACATTCCTGAAAGAAAATGATTCTGTGAAAATATTCCGGTTGGTAAGTGGAGGTTAAATTTTGTTTACCAAACTTCTTCCCCTGGTAGCTGCGATACTGTTAATAATTTCTATTGTCGGCTGCGCTGCGCCGGCGGTTACTGTGAATGTATCGGCAGCCGCCAGCCTGACAGATGCCCTTAAAGAGGTCAATAAACTCTACGTTGAGGCAAACCCGAATGTGACTGTAACCCCCAATTTCGGCGGCTCGGGGACTTTGCAGAAGCAGATAGAAAACGGTGCGCCCGTGGATGTTTTCATCTCCGCGGCCGCCGCACAGATGGACACCCTCCAGAAAGAGAAAATGATTATTGACGATAGCCGCCAGGACCTGTTGATCAACAAAGTTGTTTTGATCGTACCGGCTAATAATCCTCTTAATATCAGCGATTTCAAGGACCTGGTTTCTGATAAAGTGGTTAAAATAGCCATTGGCGATCCTAAATCCGTTCCCGCCGGCATGTACGCACAGCATATTTTTGATAAATACGGGATATCCGACTCATTGAAATCCAAACTTGTACTGGCCGGTGATGTGCGGCAGGTGCTGACCTACGTCGAGAGCGGCAACGTTGATGCCGGTATCGTGTTTCTAACCGATGCCATGATCTCCAGCAAGGTCAAGATCGTGGCAAATGCCCCGGATGATATCAACGCAAAGGTTGTATATCCGGTGGCTGTTATTAAGGCGAGCAAGAACGTGGATGCCGCACGGGCATATGAGAAATATCTGTTCGGCAGTCAGGCCAAAGCGGTCTTTGAGAAGTATGGTTTTAATATGGCCGGTAAATAAGTTATCGGCCAATTCGGGTGCAATCATTTGACTGAAACATACCTGTCGCCGCTCTGGATCTCGCTGGCAACTGTTTTAACAGCCACGGTGATCACTTTTTTCGCCGGGATTGCCGCTGCCCGCTGGATGGCCGGGTATACCGGCCGGCTCAGGAGCCTGGTTGACGGTATCCTGATTCTTCCTCTCGTGCTTCCTCCGACTGTAGTGGGACTGGGCCTGCTCATGCTTTTCGGTAAAAACGGTCCGGCCGGTCAGCTTTTATCGCTGCTCGGGACTTCGGTGGTTTTCTCCTGGCCTGCTACCGTTATCGCCGCCGCCGTGGTCTCCTTTCCCCTGATGTACCTGAATGCACGTGGCGCCTTTGAACAGGTCGAAACACATTATGAAGATGCGGCAAGGACGCTGGGCGCCGGTGAATGGCGGATTTTTTGGACAATTACCCTGCCGCTGGCCTGGCCCGGTGTAGCGGCCGGCGCAATTCTGTCTTTTGCCCGTGCTCTCGGTGAATTTGGGGCTACACTGATGCTGGCCGGTAACATTCCGGGAAAGACAGCCACTATTCCCATAGCCATCTATTTTGCTGTTCAGGACGGTGATATGGACCAGGCGCTCATCCTGGTATTGATCGTACTGGTGATCTCCTTTGCCTCGCTTGCCGCTCTGGCACTCTTAGGTAACCTGAATAAAAGGCCCGTAAGAGCTGGTGTCATAGTGCAGACCTTTAAGGTCGATTGATCGGGTCAGGGGCCCTGGTATTCTCAAACCCAATATTGCGGTATACTTACTGCTTGATGCGAAAAGCACTGATCATCACCGGCTCGGTTCTGCTTGCACTCCTCATTATTTTAACTTCCATATCTTACGTGTTGGTGCAGAAGTCATTTACCAGGATTGACGGCGCCGTTAGCTTGCAGGGAATTACATCTGAAGTGCAGGTTTACCGCGACAGTTGGGGAGTCCCGCACATCTATGCGCAGAATGAGGGCGATCTTTTCTTCGCCCAGGGTTATGTGCAGGCGCAGGACAGGCTCTGGCAGATGGAACTTCACCGCCGCATGGCTGGAGGCACGCTTTCCGAAATATTCGGTGAATCGACTTTAGACATGGATAAGTTCTCACGTGCCGTAGGGTTAAGGCGCATCGCCGTCGCATCCTGCTCTGCTATGGACAAAACCACGCTGGGAGTATTGGACGCCTATTGTAATGGCGTAAATGCGTTCTTGAAAGCCAACGGTGATAACCTGCCCGTCGAGTTCTCAATTTTAGGATTTAAACCTGCCCCGTGGGTCCCTGCTGATTCCATGTCGGTGGCTGAACTGATAGCCTGGGACCTGGGAAAGAACTGGGAAGTGGAATTGCTGCGGGGCCGCCTTGTCCAGAAGATCGGGGCCGAAAAAGCCGGTCAACTTTTAGCGCCCTACCCCGACACCAGTCCGCTTATTGTTCCACCGGAATTACTGGCCAGCCCATTAGGTACGCCGGTTGCAGTAGGGTTGCATGGCGACTCAGATTGTGTCGGAAGCAACAACTGGGTAATCGATGGTGAGAAGTCCGCGACGGGCAAACCGCTGCTGGCAAACGACCCTCATCTTTCCGTTATGATGCCGTCGATCTGGTACGAAATCGGGTTGCATGCCAACGGCTTTGACGCAACGGGGGTATCGCTGCCGGGTTGTCCTCTGGTCATTATAGGGCGGAACAAGGATATATCCTGGGGTATCACCAACCTGCCCGCAGACGTGCAGGACCTGTTTATTGAAAAAATAAATCCTGCCAATGCTTTGCAATACGAATATAAAGGCCGGTGGCGCGATATTCAGGTAGTGGATGAGCCTATTAGGGTCAGAGGGCGTGGCGAACCTGAAGATCTAAAGATCCGGATGACCGTCCACGGGCCGCTATTGGATAATGTGATCAAGGGACTTGAGCAGCCGCTGGCCATGCAATGGGCGGGAAATTGCCGCAGCCGCCTCCTTTATAGCGCTTACATGCTGGACAAATCGCGGAACTGGGATGAGTTTCATCAGGCTTTGAGCTACTGGGACGCTCCCAGTCAGAATATAGTCTATGCTGATAAGGACGGTAATATTGGTTACCAGGCTACCGGGCTTATACCCATACGCGGGAAAGGACAGGGTATGGTGCCTTCCCCTGGGTGGACAGGAGAGTACGACTGGACCGGCTATATACCTTACGAAGATTTACCGTCCGTGTTGAACCCATCCACGCATTTCATTGCCACCGCCAATAATAAAGTTGTCTCTGATAACTACTCATATTTTATGGGTTATGATTGGACGCCCCCTTTTCGCGCCCAGCGTATCACTGACATGATTAATGCCAAGGACAAGCTGAGCGTGCAGGACTTTGAAGCCATGCATGCCGATGTTTTCGATATCCCGGCCAGCATGTTGACGCCATATATGACCGGCATATCTCCTGTGGACAGCCGGGAAAAGCAGGCGCTGGAAATATTAAAAAAATGGGACTTTAACGACCGCGTAGATGCGGCCGGGCCTGCAATTTTCCATGTTTTCTATGTGAAGATGTTGAAAAATACGCTGCAGGACAAATTAGGTGACAAGCTTTTTAACGACTATGCTAAAGCCATGGGCGGTTCTGGCGATGTGCACACGGTATTTATGATCGGGATAATTAAAGACAATGCTAACATCTGGTTTGATGATACCCGCACCGTTGTGAAGGAGACCCGTGATGATCTCCTCGGCAGGAGTTTCAGCGAAGCGGTCGCTGAGCTAAGCGGCAAATTCGGAGCCGATCCGGCTAAATGGCAATGGGGCGCCCTTCACCAGACGGCATTCAGCCATGTTTTGGGCAGGATCCCCGGGTTGGATCCCATATTCAGCCGTGGTCCGGTGCCGACTGCTGGTTCACGTTACACAGTGAATGTAGCGGCTTTCGATTACAATAATCCCTATGGCGTGGTAGCTATTCCGAGCTACAGGCAGATCATCGATTGGAGCAACCCTGATAAATCATTGGCCATGCACTCCACAGGTCAGAGCGGCCTGGTCTTCAGTAAACATTACGACGATATGATCTCAAGCTGGCTTAAGGTGCAATATCATACAATGCTTTTTAACAAAGCGGATGTAGAAGCGGATAAACAGGCGCTACTCGTGCTAAGCCCGGCAAATAATTAAATGCTGATTGGTTGTTCAGAGGAATTCCGGTTTGCCTCTTTACCAGCCCCTCTCGCTGTAGTATTCGTCCAGGTACCCTTCGATATCTTCTTTCCCCAGGGGACGTTTCAGGAAATAATCATACAGATCGTACTCACGATCGGGGCTTCTTAACGGCTGGAACCATATGTCGGGCGGTTCGTCGTCCTTACGTGTAAAACCTGCGCTGGAGTTCATTTCATGCCACATTTTCCACATCCGGCCGCTGGCCTGTTTGAGGTCCGCCCCTTTGACCTGGATGCCTGTGACAGCAGAATATAAATCAGCAAGCGTGTCCATGCTGTAGAAGCGTGAGATATATAGGCGGTGGCACTGGCCGAGCATGTTGAATACTCCGAAAAAGTCCTCGGCGTGCCTGGTCAGCCGGCCCAGGTTGAAAAAATCTCCGGTAAAGAGTCTCTCGATGTCGGCTGTAGAGACGCCGCAGCGTCCTGCCTGTTTCTTCATCTCGCCGATTGGCCAGCCCGGGCTATAGGAAGGGGCACCCATAGCAGCGGATACTCCCAGCGTGCGGCCGGGATGTACCATCATGCCGAAGTGCATGGGTAGAAAACCTGTCATGCGTGGATCAAAAGCGATAAACTGCCCCTTAATTACATTCTGTATATGCTCAGGTGCTCCCTTGCCGATCTTTCGTGCAGCACTGACCACACCATCGGCCAGAATGCTGCCGAATCCCTCCCGCATAGCAGTCAAGCGAACGAGTGTCAGGAGTGTATCGTAGCTTCGGTCAAGCTCCAGCCCGCCGGTGTCTTTCTTGTTGATAATACCTTGCTCATACAGGGTGATAACGAAGTCTGCCAGGCCCTGGAAGCTGTATACACGGTCAATACCCATCCGGTTAATCTCGTCGTAATACCGCAAGGCGAGAGCGTACTTATCCGCCGTAGTTCCTTCGTTTACATATGCCAGGGCAGTGGAGGATGTTATAGCTGCCATTTCCATGAAAACCGCGGTATCGTAAACAGTTTTACCGCCCGGCAGGTCTATGCGGTCCTTATCCGACATCGGGCAGGTCGCGCAGGCTATTTTCTTCCGTCCGGCTTTATGCAACTCGTAAAATTTCTTTTTTATCTCGTTTATATCCGGTGGATAGGGGATGATCTCGGATGAATTGCGGGCGACAATGCCGGGAGGTATCCAGTCCGATGTCATTGTCATTGCGCCGCCGCTCATCATCTCTGCGCGGAGGTGATAGGTAGTTATTTTTTCGAGTATCTCCTGTACCAGCCTTTGAAGGCGGCCGGGGTCTGCCACCTCGATCGATCTGCTGCCGGTGCGCGCCACGATGGCTTTAAGATTTTTTGATCCCATGACTGCCGCCAGGCCGCCCGAACCGATCGTCCCGCCCTTATCGATCTGTGTTACCGAGATAGCTGACTGCCTTTCTCCGGCAGGCCCTATCGGTATGATGCTGCATGGGGAGTGCCGCCGTCTCAGATCATCCGTTGTATCGTAACCGTCGGTGCCCCAGATATCCGATGCATGTTGAAGTTTGATATTATCATCCTCGATGATGACATAAACGGGATATGGTGACCGGCCTGTTATCACCAGGTGGTCGTACCCGGATGATTTTAGAAAATGGCTGAAGTTGCCTCCTCCGTTGCTCTGGGTAAATGAACCGTTAAGAGGCGATTTGTAAATCGACATAGTCTGGGAAGCGCCCGGTATAAATGTGCCGTTGAATGGGCCGGTGCCGAAGATTATGGCATTTTTCGGTGAAAGCGCTCCCGTGTTGGGTGGAATCAAGTCATGCGCCAGCTTCGTGTTGATACCGGCGCCGCCGATGCAATTCTTAATAAGGTCCGTATCCAGCGGCTGCTTCCTGATACTTCCGTCGGTCAGGTTGATGTGCAGTATGTTGCCTGCGTAACCGCCGAACTCCATTATTCTGTGCCCCCTGTTTTGGTTGCAGTTAGGGCCCCGTAGGGACAGTACTGTGCGCATAATAAACAGGCGTCACATTCAACCGTGAAGCTGATATCAAACTCGTTTTCCCGTCCCACCAGCCGGTCTATCAGGATACGTGATTTTGCCAGGTTGAATTTGTTATTAGACCTGAACGAGCAGCGCAGCATGCAGGTGATACAGCCCGCGCATTTGGAAGAATCGGCGGTTATGGAACGGTTGTCTTTGGTTACGCCGGTTGTCATTCAAACGGATTATAACAGGAAGCCGGTCGGGCATGCACTGGCAGCTTCGACCGGCTTCGGTTTATTATTATCGGTATTTCTTCAGACTAAAAATTACACGGCTTGCCGTCATAGGCGCAGACGAACATTTTTTCTATGTCTTCCGCTTCGGGGATGCGGGGCGCGGCTATAGTCATGGCTTCATTTACGGCACGGTCGACCAAACCGGGCATGGCCTTCATGTAGTCTTCGCGTTTAATATTCGTATCTTTTACTGCCAGCGGTTGCCCCACGCTTTTGGCAAGTTTGCGCACCGCAGCGATCAGTGCGGTAGAGCATTTCTTATCGTCGCCCTCAGCTATTTTGCAAAAACGTGCTATCTCTGCAAAACGTTCTGTGGTTTCCTCTGAACCAAAGATCATGTATTCCATGGTGTAGGGCAGGTAAAGTCCTACAGCCCGCCCGTGAGGCATGTGGAAAATACCGCCGATAGCATGACCGGTACTATGGTCCAGTCCCGCCATGCCGTTGCCGAAGCTTGTTCCTGCCATTGAGGCGGCGTACATCATATTTTTACGCGCCTCTTCATCCTTGCCATTGTCATAGGCCTTTTTAAGGTTTTCGAAGACAAGTCGGATTGCTAAAAGGCCTGGTCCGTCTGTGAACTTGGTGCGCCAGGTCGCCGTATATCCCCCTATGGCATGGGCGAGTGCGTCCATGCCTGTGTCACCTGTTATCTGCGGCGGCATGCTCATTACCATGCGTGGATCAAGGATTGCCACATCGGGAAGTGTCTCGTATGAGCCCAACGCCACTTTTCTCTCACCTGCGGTATCCGTAAGCACGATTGCCCAGGTAGCTTCCGATCCCGTTCCGCTGGTAGTCGGGATGCAGATTAGCTTGGCCTTTGCTCTAATGTTATAGAAATCCGAGGGCGACATATCCAGGGGTCCGATGCCGGCAGCGTAGCAGACCAGAGAAGATTTGGCCGCGTCCATGGACGACCCTCCGCCCAGTCCTATCACCCAATCAGGTTTGAAATCTGAAGCGATTTTGGCCGATTTTACAACCGTTTCGATTGACGGGTCGGGCTCCACCTCATCGAATATCTTGCACTCGATGTTGGCCTGTTTCAATTCCGCCGTCACCAGGTCAGCCAGGCCGAGTTTCATAATATTCTTGTCTGTGACTATGTAAGCGCGTTTGCCAGTGATTGTGTTCAGATATTGCAGGGAATCATCGCCAAATACCGTGAAAGGAACACCAAAAAACTGCATGGTACATCCTCCTCAGTTAAATACTACGGATTAATAAAAATATTAAAAACGGGCCGTGTTACTCGGGATACGTTGTCTGGACCTTTGTAACACAGTTGACCAGTTCCTGGGCCGCTTTTACAGCGCGCATCACCTTGCCCATATTGCCCGTGAGCTTCAACTGGCGTGTGACGATAGCCTGGATGGGGTCAACCTTCTTCTCGGCTACCTTTCGCCAGGTGGCGATATTTGCTGACAAAACGAATTCTGGCTTGTATTTGTCTTTTTCAGCCGCTGTGACCACATCTACTTTGCGGCACTTGCCATGCCAGAGATCAACATACTGGTACCCGGGTTCTTTAATGGCGCCGCCCGGTTCGATGATGAAATAGAAGTCACCTTCCCAGGTTTTTGCAGCGTCTTCGTAAGCTTTGCTGGCGTTGACCGCCTCCATGAATGCCGTCGCCCACTCTAGTTTGCCGAATTCTGCCATATCCATACCTCCCTTACGCTGTTGTTTTGCCGTATTCTATGTTGATGTACCGACTATGTCAATCCCCCTCGTTGGGAAAATACCTCTATTCGTGCACTGTGTTTACCTGGATGGAGATGCCGTGATCGCTCTTGTTTGTCAGAATTTCGAACGCTGCCCTGTGGTCTGTGGATAGAAGCTCCGAAGTGCCTTTATTACTGCCCTCTTTATACGTGATTTTTAATGTGCAGGAGGCGATCTTGCTGTTCAGACAGAATTTATTACCGCCCGGGGGATTGTAATAATTCAGGCCGACGAACCGGCTGCGGTCCGCCCATATCCTACCTTCAAGCTCATATTTTTCGTTTCCGGATTTGAAGCACCAGTCGAAATATGTGAATTGTCCCCTGGCCCGCAGTGTTTGGCCGATGCTGTTTAGAGCTATTTCTTCTCCTTTATGTCTTAATACGATGGGAGTCATGCTGGGGGTCCAGAATGGACCGATCTTAACTTTAGCAGTCGCAACTTCGAGGAGACTATTGGCGTTATTATCGAACCCTTCCACCTGACCCCAGGCGTAAAGGTCGGTATGCTTGGAACCCCAGTTATGGTTCTGGCTGCCAACCCAATTTTGAACTTCTATCATTTTTCCATCTACGGTCAGGACGCCATTGAATTTGGCCATTGGCAGCGGAACCAGTGCTTTGGCCTTAGGAAAACCTGCGGAATACATTTTCAGGGGAAGTAGAAACAGCGGCTTGCTGTTGCCGGAATAGGCCAGGTCCCAGGAGATTTCATGCTTATTAGCGGAAGCATCGCCGTTCAGCTTGCCTGCGTTTAAAATAGCACTGTCTATTTTGACATCCAGTGCGGAAGAGCTGAACGAGCATCGGTTGAAAGGGACTTCCTTCTTAACTGCTACGTTTGTTCCTGCCCGGCTGTCGAAATATACCGCCCAGAGTTCGCCTATGGCTTTATCTGGTTTACCGGCCGGGCTGAAGATGGTATAGCGTATCCAGAAGGCCTGTGGTTCTGTGGGATGGTTGGCTCTCAGAAAGTAACTCTCGTAATGGCCTGAACGTTGGCCCGGCACGTATACTGTCTTGTTGGCGTCTGTCATCCAATCCTTTGTTGATTTTCCCATCATTGCCTCCTTCGTCCATTCATTTATAGCAGTGCGGTATTGGCGATAATATACCGCCTTCGGGAATCTTTAACAATCTACGCTTAAATACAGGGACCAATTAGATTTGTTTTATAATACTGCCGGCAATATCACCATATTTGTTATAGAAGAGAGGTACAATAATGTCTCCAGTGATCACTGTCAATACTGAAACCTGCAAAGCCTGCAGGACCTGCGCCGACATATGTCCAAACCGCATTATGTACAAGGAGGACGGCTCAAGGGTTATTAATTTCCATGAAGCCCGCATGAAGTTGTGCGGCAGATGCGGGCAGTGCATGGCAGTCTGCCCGACGGCATCGATAAAGGTTGATGGCCTTTCTTATGAGAAGGATTTTGCACCGCTGCCGGAGTTCGGTCCTTTCGATGATGTCTTTTATAAACTGATCGTGTCCAGACGTTCCGTGAGGAGTTTCAAGGATAAACCGGTACCCCGGGAACTGCTGGAGAAAATAGCCGACGCCATATCTTACTCGCCTCCCAGTTTCCTTCCCATAAAAACAGAGATTATCATCGTACAGGATACGAGGGTAATCAGGCAGGCCCTGCCGATGATGATCGGTATGTACGATATGCTGGTAAAGGCCATGGATAACCCGGTGGTGAGGATGATTATTAAGAAAAGCGCCGGACCGGAGAAATTCAGGCTCCTTGAAAACCATGTAATCCCTATGATGAAAGATAAGCTGCCGGAACTTAAATCGGGCGCCGAGGACACTATCACCCGTCATGCCCCTGCCATGATCATTTTCCATGCTGATAAGAATGCAGAAAACTTCAGGACGGATATAAATATTGCCCTCACCTTCGG
>Ga0182021_10002065_pt1 | contig 23435 bp, 16 predicted proteins | sample 612E3MmetaG_FD_120493 | JGI IMG/M metagenome (GOLD analysis project Ga0182021, IMG submission 120493) | Permafrost microbial communities from Stordalen Mire, Sweden - 612E3M metaG (Illumina Assembly) | ecosystem: Environmental > Terrestrial > Soil > Wetlands > Permafrost | place: Sweden... | reverse complement strand
TAGCCTCAGAAAACGCCTCCGCACCGGGATCGCCCCAGGAACGGTTTGAGGGTTTGTTCCGTTTTTAGGAGGGGAAGTGGTTCCGTTGGAACCCGTGAAGGGGAAGGTGCCGGGGAAATCGCAGCCCCGCCCCACTAACGGTGACACCCGTGCCCACCCGGGCAAGCGAACCGACAGAGAGGGAAGGCTATGCGTACCGCGCTCGGCGTTTTCACGGCTATGGTGGCCGTCGCCGTCGTGCTGGCGGCACCTTCAAAATCCCTGACGGCGCCTGCGGCCGGCATGTCTCCTGGCGAGCGCGCGCCGTTCACCGTCAAATCCGGCCCTCCTTCGACGATCGAGGCTGTCGGGGGATCTCCGCAGTCCGCGGTCATCAGGACTGTTTTCCCTCTGAAACTGAAGGCCTTGGTCCGCGATGTGCTCGGTAATCCGGTGGCAGGGGCCACGGTGAACTATGGGAGTCCCTCTTCGGGCCCCGGGGCCGACTTTAACGGGGGGCGCACGACCGCCGTGTCGGACACGGACGGCGTTGCGACGTCAGCGACGGTGTCCGCGAACACGGTGAGCGGCAGCTACAACGTGACGGCGTCTACAACGGGAATCGCCGCAACGGCTCTTTTTTCGCTGCGCAACGACCCCGGAGGCGCGGCGTCCCTGGTGGCGGTCTCAGGGACACCGCAGACAGCCATGGTGGGGAAGGATTTTGGCGGCCGGCTCACGGTCACGGCAAAGGATGCAGGGGGGAACCCGGTGGGAGACGTGCTCATCCGCTTCCGGTCACCATCTGCCGGACCTGGCGCACTCTTCGGTGGCGGGCCGTCAGACTCCTCCAGGACCGATCCAACGGGGATTGCCACATCGCGCATTCCAACTGCGAACTCTACAGCAGGGAAATACGACGTTGTCGCGGCGGCGGATGGAGGAGCGAGCGCGACGTTTACGCTGACGAACGACCCGGGGTTGCTTACGCGGATGGTGGTCCAGTCGCCGCAAGGGGATCCCATCGACACACAGCAGGTGGGGCGGCAGTTCACTGTCCAAATCCTCGCAGTCGACCAATTCGCCAACCTGGTCACGACATTCGCCGGCAAGGCGGTGATCCAATCGGACGGCATCCTCTCCATAGGTGACGGGGAAACGGGACCATTCAACCAGGGAGTGCTCACGTCCGCTGCGATTGCCTTCAAGCGTGCCGGGGCTTTTGTGCTTGTTGTAACCCGAAGCGGAGGCATGGAAGGGGGAACCAGCAACAGGTTCGTCGTCGCAAATCCCAGGCCGGCCTTCACGTCTATCACTCCGTCATCGTTCCATCCCGGAGATACCGCGACGGTGACAATAGACGGGAGCGGGTTCCTTGACGGCGTTACAGTGCCGGGTATCCAGGGCGGGTTCGCGTTTTCCACGGTCACCGTTCTCAACGCTACACGGATCTCGGCAGTCATCAGAGTCGATCCGGAGGCCGTCGCGGGACCCCGCGACCTTACGATACTAAACCCGCCCCCGGGGGGCGGCACGGCCCTGGCAGGACGCGCCGTGCAGATCGCAGGGAATCCCATACCGGCCGTTACCTCTGTTACGCCTTCCATCGGCTACCAGGGAGAGAGACTAACGCTGGGCCTCCGGGGTTCGGGGTTCATCCCGCAGGTCACCAACGCCGTCTTTTCAGGCACCGGGATCCACGTGGACAGCGTGTTCGTCGACAGCACCTCGTCGGCGCGGATCCTCATCAGTATCCAGCCCGATGCAGTGATCGGTGTCCGCGATCTGGTCCTGACGAACCCCTCCCCCGGCGGCGGGAGCTACACTATGAGCCTTGCGCTCTCGGTCTACCCGACTGTTGCCGCCCTGCCTGTACCCGTATCGCCCACGGACAACGCAGAGAACCAGCCTGCCAGAGTAATGGTGCAATGGCAGGGAGTCTCCGGAGTGGGGCTGTATCATCTGCAGGTGACCCGGAACGGAGACTTCATCTCTCGACTCGTCGTGGACGATTCCACGGTGGCCGGGGCAAGCATGACGGTCGGACCTCTTGATGGTGCGGTGCAGTATTCGTGGCGCGTCCGGGCGGTCCTGGGAATGGGCACAGGGCCATGGTCGGCCGTTCGACAATTTACAGTCACACCGGCATCGGCAAGGACTCTTGCCGTCTCTGCGACCATTCCCTTCCCATCCTATGGCTCACAGAGCGAGTATGCCTCGTCCGACTACCGGCTGGTCGGACTTCCAGGAATCGGCACCTCTCTGCTCTCCGTGATAATGGGCGGTGTGGCAGGCGTCGACTGGCAGGCGTACTGGGACAACGGAGCATCGGACAGCAACTTTGTCCGCTACGATGGAGATCCGGTGTTCGTTCCCGGAAGCGGCCGGGGGTACTGGATGCTCAAGCGGGGACCCTGGGTCGTCCTGACTTCAGTTGATGCAATGCACGTGGATTCGGCTTCACAGTCTGTCTTCATCCCTCTTCATCCAGGCTGGAACATTGTTACCGACCCCTACAACTGGAGGCTTTCGGCGGAAAAAGTCGGGACGGCGAACGGCATCTCCGAACCTTTCTACGGGTACAGGGGGGGATTCTACAAGGCCGACACAATGGAGGCATGCCAGGGGTACTACTACTTCAACGATCCTCAGCATCCCATTGCCCAGATGCGGGTTCCTGTGGACGCCACACCATCGGCGGCCGGAAAAAGGGCGGCGCTTGCGCGAACAACTGCGCCTGCGAGCGGGTGGACCATCGGGATCAAAGTGGATTCCAAAGGAGCGAGCGAGGATGTCCTGCGGCTCGGAGTTGATCCTGAGGCCAGGGCGGGAAGGGATGCTCTCGATGTGCACAAGCCGAAGAGTCCTTCGCCCGCTCTCAGTGTCCGGTTCCTGCGCCCCGAATGGGATCTCGCGTATCCTGAATTCGCCTCGGATATCAGGCCCGTCTTTGCCGACAGTGCACTCTGGCAGTTGTCAGTGGAGACGTCGACGCCCCTCACGTTGACTTTTGGAGGTTTGGAGGCCTTGCCACATGACTTCGCTGTTGTCCTGGTGGATCCGGTTCACCGGGCAAGCGCTGATCTGCGGCAGGACCCACACTACCGGTTTGATCCGGCGATTGCCAGGTCGAATCTCTTGCTTGCAGTGGGGCAACGGGAGCTTGTGGAGCGGGTCACGGGGGGAGTTGTTCCAGGCGCCTTTGCGCTGGGGCAGAATTTCCCGAACCCGTTCAACCCCTCGACGATCATCCCGGTTGACGTGCCGGCGAGGGCTTCGGTCACCCTGAAGCTCTTTGATGCATTGGGGCGGGAGATCCAGACGCTTCATCAGGGAGAACTTGAGCCGGGCCGGCATTTCTTCACCTGGAAGGGGGTTGATGCTCAGGGTCAGCCCGTGTCAACGGGCGTGTACTTCTGCCGCCTGCAGGATCAACAGGGGAAGAGCCTTGTGCGGAAGCTCGTTCTTGTCAGATGATCTGGTCGCGGGATTTGTGAAGTCGGATGGCGCTACGCGCAGGCCGGTATTGACTTCAGGACCCACCTTCGGGCGCTGGTCGTCTTTCATGTATTTCCCGCCAAATCGGTGGCCGACCGTGCAGCATAGCAGGCGCGGCACTGAAGAGAGATTCCCGGGGCACGACAATACCTGAAAACGCGAGAAGTGTGGTCCCTATTGCCCGATATGCTCGTCGGGCGAGCTCTTCGCGCCCGGCCGTCTACTCCCTTTCGGATTGTTCAGTTGCCCCCGGAATCGTCGATTGTGGTGTGATGGAGATCATCTTTGTAATTAGTAGAAAGGTAACAGGCTAAAATTGCCGGTCGGTAAACGATTCCGCATTTTCCCATCCCTGGACACCATTACCCTCCTGAAATAAACCCTTCTCTCGTGGCACGCGCTTTGAGTATTTACAGACATCGGGAAGAGCGTATTTCCCCCCTTTTTTCAGGCGCGAAGGAGACGGACGGTGCCACGACATACCAGTTCAAAAACGACCCCTGAAGACCCAAGCCGGGAACATTGGAGCGGCGAGGACGAGCAGCAGCTTCTGGAACGGGTGAAACTGACGGAGGCCGCGTTCGAGGATGCAATGCTCCGCCTGTCGCGCTACTACAGCAAGGTGGACAGGCCCGGGACGGCGCTCTCCTACATGGAGCGGTTGAACGGGTGCACTTCGGATCCGGAGAAAAAGGCATTCTGCCTCCTCTCCATGGGCCAACTCATGGAACAAAGCCGCGAATATGACACCGCCCTGGAGTATTACCGTCAGGCAATGATGCTTGAACCTTCCAACTCCACCTCATGGTACTTCATCCACAACAACATGGGCTGCTGCCTCAACCACACCGAGCGCTTCGAAGAGGCGGAAGGTTACTGCCGCGACGCGATCCGGATAGATCCCGGCCGGTATAACGCGCATATCAATCTCGGCGTCTCGCTGGAAGCCCAGGATCGCTTCATTGACGCAGCCCGGTCGTTTCTTGATGCCATCAAAGCCAATGCGGATGACCTCGAACTCGTGCAACATCTCGAGGAACTGGTTTCGGACCACGAGGAGATAGCATCGGACATCGCTAACATCGAGCAGTTTCTGAAGACCTACAGGGAAAGTTCGACCGAGATCGATCCCGACGAGGGTTACAATTAGTTTTCTCCTGGCGCGGTCATCAACGGTCCGGATACCGTCCCGGGCCAACGGTGGCCGCGCTGCTGTTTTTCGGGCGCATGCCGCGTGCATGCGAGACCGGCCCCGCATCCTGCGTCACCCGAGTCTCAACCTCAGGCTCTCCGCTGGCTCGCACGAATTTTCCCGCGGATTTCCCCGATACCACGCAGTGCCGTTGTTTCTCTCCCGGCGAAGCCGTACCTTTACCCTGACATGGGCCAGCGCCCCAGTTCTTCCAATCACGACGTATCGCCGCGTTCCGCACGGGTGCGGACGCCGCCGGCCCGTGTACAGCACGCCATCCTTCTGTCAACGTCAGTCTCCTGCTTCTGCGCGCTTTCGGCCGGGCACCCTGTTCAGGCGCGGCAGAATGCCCTATGATTCCCAAGCGTCTTGCCACAAAGCTGATTCTCTCCCTTACGGTCATCGTGGTGATCGTCGAAGGGATATCCAGCTTCATCAATGTCAGGGACCAGGAACGCCAGCTGCTCGACGCGATGGTCCTGGGAGCCGATCAGCTATCGAAGAGCATCACGAGTGCGACATGGCATGCGATGCTGGCAGACAACCGGGACGCGGCCTACCAGGTGATGCAGACGATTGCGGAAAAGCAGGGGATACGGCGGATCCGCATCTTTAACAAAGAGGGGCGGGTCATGTTCTCCACCGTCCCGAACGACGAGCGCCAGGTCGACAAAAACGCCGACGCCTGTGTCCTCTGCCACAATGCGACGGAGCCTCTGGTTCGCATCGACTACCCGTCCCGCGCAAGGGTGCTCCGGGAGGCTGGAGGAGGCCGCCAGCTGGCGATGATCACCCCCATCTACAACGAGCCCGCTTGCAGCCAGGCATCCTGTCATGCCCATCCCGAGAAGCAGAGCGTGCTGGGTGTGCTCGACCTTGCCCTCGACCTCAACCGCATCGACAAGGTGGTCGGCGACATGGAAACGCGGTCAGTGGCCGCAACCGTCATCGCCGTGGTGCTGATCGCCGTGCTCATCTCGCTGTTCACCCGCCACTTCGTGAGCACGCCGATCCGGAAGCTCATTGCAGGCACTCGGGCGGTCAGCGAGATGCAGATGGACACGCCCATCAGGATCGACACGAGCCAGGAGCTGGGCGAACTTGCCCGCTCGTTCAACATCATGCGTGAGAGGCTGGGGAGCGCGCTGGGCGAACTGAACAAATCGGCGGCCGACCTCGAGTCCAAGGTCGACCAGCGAACCCGGCAGCTGAAGGCCGCCCATCTGAAACTCATGCACACCGACCGGCTGGCATCGCTCGGGCAGCTCTCGGCCAGCGTTGCCCACGAGATCAACAATCCCCTCTCAGGTGTCCTCAACCTCTCCATGCTGCTGCAGCGTATCCTCAAGGAAGACGGCGTTCCGCCCGAACGCGTCCCTGAGGTGCGGAAGTACCTGACCCAAATCATCAATGAAACCTCGCGCGTGGGCAGGATCGTCTCTGACCTGCTCGCCTTCTCCCGGCGGTCAAAGCCCCAGACGACAAGGGTCGATCTTAACAGCATCATCAGGACGACTCTCTCCCTGGTGTCGCACAAACTCCACCTCGGAAACGTTAAGGTGGAAATGGCGCTGCAGCACGACCTGCAGCGGATCAAGTGTGATGCCTCCCAGATCCAGCAGGTGGTCATGAACCTTGTCATGAACGCGGCTGAGGCCACCTCGCCCAGGGGAGGCGGGACGGTCCGGGTATGCACACGCCAGCCGGCAGGAAGCGGAGACGTCGTTCTTGAGGTTCAGGACGACGGCGAAGGCATCTCAGTCGAGCACATGTCGAAGATCTTCGACCCGTTTTTCACGACGAAAGGAGAGGGGAAGGGTGTCGGCCTGGGTCTCGCCGTTGTTTACGGGGTGGTCAATTCCCACGAGGGAGATATCGAGGTGGACAGCGCTGTGGGGAAAGGAACGACGTTCCGGGTGACGCTTCCCGTGGAGGGGAAATCGCAGACCCCCTCGTCAGAACCGGTCGCGGAAACCGGGTTGCTCGTGTGAAGCCGGTCTACGTCCTCCCGATCGGAGAAGTGGAGGAAGCATTCCTCGGGGCCATGGAGCACTGTCTGCGGCGGACATACCAGCTTGAGGCTGTCCGCCTTCCGGCCTTCCCGGAGCCGCGGGATGCGTTCGACGGTGTCCGCGGCCAGTTCGGAGCGATCCCGATCCTGCACAAGCTTGTCGCCGCCTGTCCCCCGGACGCGGTCAGGCTTCTGGGGATCACGGAATGCGATCTGTTCATCCCCATGCTGAGTTTCATCTATGGCCAGGCCCAGTTGAGCGGCCGGGTGGCGCTCCTGTCGATTGCGCGTCTGAAGCAGGAGTTCTACGGACTGCCGGCTGACCGCACGATAACAGTGGAGCGCACGGTGAAGGAAACCCTGCACGAACTGGGACATACGTTCGGACTGACGCACTGCCTGGACAAGGGGTGCCCCATGGCCCTTTCCACAACGATACAGCAGCTCGACGGCAAGACCGCCGTGTACTGCCCGGGCTGCACGATCATGCTTCGGGAGCTCTTGCACTATGAAGTCGCACTGGCACATCCTGGTCGTTGACGACGAAGAGGTGATGCGTGAATCGCTTGCCGCCTGGCTTCGGGAGGACGGATACTCCGTTGACACCGCAGCCTCGGGCAAGGACGGCATCTCCCTGTTGAAGGAAAAAGACTATGCGATCTCCTTCATCGATCTGAAGATGCCGGGCGGGATCGACGGCATCGAGACCATGCTGGAGATGAGGAAACTGCGTCCCGATGCGTCAATCATCATCATCACCGCCTACGCCACAGTCGACACTGCCATCACGGCGATGAAGGAAGGGGCGCAGGAATACATCGTCAAGCCCTGCAACCCTGAAGAGATCTCCCTGCTGGTGAACAGAATCATCAAGGTGAAAAACCTGCAGCGCGAGAACTCCATCCTCCGCAGAAAACTGAGCCGCCAGTACAGCTTCCAGGACATTATCAGCAAGAACGCCCGCATGCAGGAGATCTTCCAGTTGATCCGGGACGTTGCAAGCCTTCGCAGCACCGTGCTCATCCAGGGGGAGAGCGGGACGGGGAAAGAACTCATCGCCCGTGCGATCCACACTGCCGGGGACCGGGCCTCCGGCCCGTTTGTCGGTGTCTCGTGCGCCGCGCTGGCGGAAACCCTGCTCGAATCGGAGCTTTTCGGGCACGAGAAGGGATCCTTTACTGGCGCAAGCACGCAGAAGAAGGGCAAGTTTGAGCTTGCGGGCCAGGGGACAATCTTTCTGGACGAGATCGGCGACATCTCTTCGAAGCTGCAAATGGATCTGCTCCGGGTCCTGCAGGAAAGGCGTTTCTACCGCGTTGGCGGGACGGAGGAAATCACCGTGGACGTGCGTGTCATCGCCGCAACGAACATGGATCTGGAGGAGGCGGTGCAGCAGGGCACATTCCGCGACGACCTGTACTACCGCCTCAACGTGATCAATATCAGGATCCCTCCGCTCAGGGAACGGCGAGAGGACATTCCCCTGCTGGTCCACCACTTCGTGGAGGACCTCTCCCAGGAGCTGAAGAAAGATGTGGGAGAAATCACTGACGAGGCGCTGAAACTGTTGATCGATTATGCCTGGCCCGGTAACGTGCGGGAACTGGAAAACACCATCGAGCGGGCACTCATCACGTGCAAGGCCCGCATCCTCACCGTGGACGACTTAAGCTTCCTGCGCAAGCCGAACGGCAACGGCGGAGCAGTTCGTGAATTTACGGTACCGGCGAACATGAGTCTTGAAGAAATGGAGCGCCATGCCATCGTCGTGACTCTCCAGCGGACACAGGGCAACATCAAGGAGGCAGCGTCGGTGCTCGGGATCGACCGTTCCACACTCTATGACCGTTTGAAAAAGCTGGGGATCCAGCGTTGAGCGACTGCAGTTGACCGGAGACCGTGCCGTCAGCCCCCCCCCCCCCGGCTTTCAGCCGGCCGGCATTGCAGCTCCGGTAAACCCGCCCCGGCCCGCAAGGGAGATGTCTCCCGGCCAGCCCGGTGAAACCGGGTAGATCCGCCGTGCCCGCGTCGGGTTCTGCATGCAAAGGACCCACGAGGACTTTACAGGCTCATGGAGAGGCGCGGGAATCCGCACCGTGCCTTTCGCGTTTCCTCTTCCGGAACCCTCCCCGCGCCAGAGTGATCTGCTATCCTGACTTTTACTCTCACCATGTGTATATTGATGCACGAACCTGATACACCATGTCCGCCATCCGTATCATCCATACTGCAGACAACCATATCGGTCTCGGCTTCTCGAGCCGCGGCTACAGCGAACACGTCCGCCAGCAGCTGATCGAGGAGCGTTTCCAGGCGTTGGGGCGCGTGGTCGACGAGGCGAACCGCCGCAGGACGCATTTCCTGATCGTGGCGGGAGACCTGTTTGACCGCCTCGACGTGTCCAGGAAGGACGTCGAAAGGACCGCCAGAGTCTTGAACGGCTTTGAAGGTATCCACGTGGTGGTATTGCCCGGCAACCATGACTTTTACGACTCCGGACGAAGGTCGCTTTGGGAGTGGTTCTCGGGTGCCATGCACGAGCATCGCCTGATCCTTCTGAATACCCCCGCCGTTGTGCGAGTGCAGGTGGAAGACCGGCAAGTGGCGTTGTATCCCGGTCCCTGCACCTCGAGGACCTCCGCGCAACATGCCATCGGCTGGGTGGCAATGCAGACGAAGGACCCGGATTCCGTGAACATCGGAATCGCCCATGGCAGCGTGTCGGGAATCTCTCCCGACACCGAGGACAGGTATTTTCAGATGACACCGGAGGAGCTCCGCGATGCCGGCGTTGATGTTTGGCTTCTGGGTCACACCCATGCCCGCTATCCGGACGGCGTCCGCGGGGACGGAAGCACGTTTTTCGTTCCTGCAACTCACACCCCGGACGGCTTTGACTGCGCCCATGAAGGCTACGTCTGGTTTCTGGAGATCGACGATGCCAAGTCGGTGACTGCCGAGTCCCTCCGTACGGGCGTCTGGAGGTTTCTCAGGTGGGAGATTGATATCCGCACGGAGGATGCGCTCGATACCCTTGAGCAGAAGCTCCTGGCATTCGATCCGTCAAGGACACTCCTGAAGCTCACGCTGCGGGGGCGGCTTCCGGCGGAGGGGAAGGCGCGGATCGCCGCATTGAGGAACAGCCTGACCGGGCGTCTTGCGTTTGCAGAGGTCTCTGACGTCGATGTGGGGCTGAACATTGACCGGGCCTACATCGACCGGACCTTTTCAGCGCACTCCCTGCCTCATCTCCTGCTCACCTCTCTTGCGGAGAATCCGGAGGATGATCTTGCGTTGCAGCTTGCCCATGACCTGATCAGGGAGGCTCGTGGATGATCCTCGAGACCCTGCGCCTGCATCCGTTCGCCGGAATCTCCGACCGGACCGTGACCCTGCGGTCCGGATTGAATGTGGTCATCGGGCCGAATGAAGCGGGCAAGAGCACGCTGGTCCATGCATTAAAGAAAGCACTCTTCACCACGACGCATCTCTCCCCGGCCAGATTCAAGGCCGAGATGCAATCCTCGCTGCCCGTCACCGGTGGCGACACCGTGCGGGTGAGCCTCGGGTTCAGGTGTGAGGGAGGGGGCTACCTCCTGGATAAATGCTGGTCGCCGGGCAGGGGATCGTCATCGCGGCTCTGTCTCCCCGGCAGCGGCGAGCTGACGTCGCCGGATCAGGTGGATGCATCGCTCCGGGATCTCCTGCGCTTCACCGAAGGGACGTACGCAAACGTTTTGATCACCGGCCAGTCGAGCCTCTCGGGCACAATAGCCGAATTGCGCGAGGATCCCGTCCGGACCACTTCGGATCTTGCCGATCTGCTCCGGCGCGCTATCTTCCGGAGTGACGGCGTGCCGGCGGACCGGCTTCGCGAGCTCTCGGGAGAGCGGGTGCACCGGTATTTCAGCAGATGGGACCGGGGGCAGAACAGGCCCGAGGGTGGGCGGGATATTGACCACCCCTGGAAGCAGGAAGTTGGCGTGATCCTGGAAGCGTACTATGCGTTCCGCACGGCGGAACGCGCATTCCGGCGGGCCGAAGAAGTGAACCGGAAAGTGGATGAGTATTCGATAAGGATCCGGAGTCTCCAGGAAGAGACCGCGGAGCTCCATGCCTATATCGCCAGCTACGCTCCCCACTATGCCGATGCGCGCCACCGAACCGACATTCAATCCCGGCTGCAGCTGCTTTCCAGGGAGCTCCCTGAGATGCGCGAGACGTCGAAGTCGTGGCCGCTTGCTGAGGATCAGGCAGCACGGCTTCGCGCCGAGATTCCGGTCCTGCTGGAGCAGTTCAAGAGCCTGCGGGAGGAAAGGAAACAAACGGAGGAGTATACCGCCAGGCAGGGGCTTCTGGAAACATACCGGGAAGCAAGACATGGGCAGGAGCGGCTCGAGGAGGAAGGGGCAAGGCTGGCTGACCTGAGACCGGTTGACGATGGGACCATCGCCGCGATGCGCCAGGCGGAGGCGCGTGTCAACAGCCTCCGGATCAGGCTCGATTCTCAGAAACTCGCCCTCCGGATTCTTGCGAATGCCTCTTTCACGGCGGATCTGCGGAGCGCGACGGGTGTGAAGACGATAGCCGTGGAGCCGGGCAAGGAGTTCGAGGAAACCGTCGCCGGGCACATCGAGATCACCCATGCTGACTGGGTTCTCAAACTGCAGCCGGCCGGGGATGACCTGCGCAAGCTCACGGAGGAGCTCGAAAAAGAGAGCGGGGCACTGGTCAGGAAGAAGCAGGAGCTTGGCATCGCCTCCGTTGAGGAAGCGGTCTCCATGGCGAGGTCCTATGCCACCCAGCTTTCAGCGGTCGAACGTGCCCGTGCAGCCCTGGCAGGAACGACCCGGGGTGAACCGTTTGAGTCGCTCGCAGGGAGAGTCAATGCACTCCCTCCAGTTGGTCCGGGGCGGGCGGCTGCAGCCCTTGATGAGCTGATGGAAGGCGTCCGGTCCGAAGGCGGACGTAAGAGAACCGAACTGGGGGTGATCGAGAACCAGTGCGAGGGGTGGAGGCGCCGGTATACTGATCCAGAGAAACTGTTTACAATGCTGATCGAGAAAACACAGGATGAACAGCGGCTCGGAGCGGACCTGGCCGCGTTGAACCCCTTGCCGGAGGGGACCGGGGGTGTGGAGGAGTTCTTGAAGGAATACGACCTCAAACGGGGGAGGGTGGTGGCAGCCGAACGTGAACTGAGCACGCTCGAGCGCGAGCGTGCCATGGTCGAGAAGGAAGCTCCGCAAGAATCAAGGGAAGAGCTGGAAGAACGTCTTCGGGACAGCAGGCAGAAGTACGCTGCGGCCCTTGCGCACGGCTCCGCATTCTCCCGTGTACATGACGAACTCGAACGGCTCCTGAAAGACATGGACCGCGACACCTACGGGCCTCTGCAGTCCCGTTTTGAAGCCCTCGTAGGACGGCTGACACTGGACCGCCACAGCGGTCTTGAGATGGAAGGTCCGCTGCCCGTGAGGGTGAAAGGACCGGGGCGTCCCATGGACCTGGGAATGCTGTCGAAGGGCACGATCGACGTGCTCGCCCTGGCGGTCAGGCTCGGAATGGCCGAGCACTACCTGGATGGCGGCGGCGGGTTTGTGCTGCTGGACGACCCTCTGGTGAACCTGGATCCCGCTCGCCGGGCTGCCGCTGCTGACTGCCTCCGGGAATTCGCGCGCGAGAGGCAGACCATCATTCTGACCTGCCACCCTTCCCATGCGAGCTTACTCGGAGGAAACACGATCTCGCTCTGATGCGAATTTCACCCTGTTGTCCCAGGGGGACTGCTTACCATGGCCAAGGCTTTCGAGAATACCTTTCAGTGGTCGCATACGCGCGCGCGGACATTCCACGTGTGCAAGCGGCTCTACTACTACTCGTATTACGCGTACTGGGGCGGATGGGATCCGCACGCGCCTCCTGACGTGCGCATGCTCTATCTGTTGAAGAAGATGGTTTCCATCCCCATGTGGACCGGATCCATCGTTCACAGGTGTATCGAACACGCCATCAAGTCAGCGAGAGTGGGAACCATCATAGGTGTCGATGAGCTGAGAGTCATGGCGCTGAAGCTTCTCGCCTCAGGCTGGGTCGATTCCCGTAGCGGAGCCTGGAAGACCGAGCCCAAGAAGGCAGTCAATCTCGCCGAACACTACTACCGTCAGCAGATTGATCCGGAGGCGGCCGGAGCGGTCATGCAAAGGACGATGGCCTCAATAGAGGCATTCCACCGCTCGGCGGTGTTCCAGCATGTCTGCGCGGATCCGGCCTCGGTTCTTGCCGTCGAAGAGATGATGACCTTTACCGTGGAAACAGTACCGGTCATCATGGTGGCCGACCTCGTCTTGACGATGGGGGATGAATGCCACATCTATGACTGGAAGAGTGGGGGTGTCGCTCCGCTCGTTGCAGACCAGCTGGCAGTCTATGCTCTCGGGGCAATGATGAGGTGGAAGTACGCGCAGGAGAAGGTGCGGGTTTATGTCGCGTATCTTGGCGACGATACCGTCCGGGAGGTCACCTGCACCGTACAAGATATCGTGCGGATCCGCGACACCATCACCGACACAGCCGCTGCGATGCTATCCTTCTGCGGAGACACAGGGAGGAACACACCCCGGCCCAGGAAGGACTATCCGCTCTGCAGGGATGCGTCGGTATGTTCTTCCTGCGCATTCCGCCAGGTCTGCATGGCGGAGCTCATTGCGGAAGAAGATGGAGCGTTCTTCCTTACCATGCAAAAATTGAAGGATTCAGCGTCTCTGCCCTGAACGCCTTCCGACGCGAGCGACCTTCAGGGGGGAACGGAGCCCCCAAGAGGCGGTTACACAGGGAAAGGATTCCGAGGAACGAGGGGGCAGAATTGACGTTCAGGGTCTTGCAGAACGGTTTGCACTATTCGATATTTGCACATACGGCTTATGATGGGTGAGGAATCCCCCGCCGAGCAGGGAACACGGCATATTGAAGGAGACGGCCATGAGCCCCGATGTCTCCGCCAACACACTCAACGAGCCCCAGCACCTCCACAGCCAACTTGCCAACGACCCGGGCAATTCCGGCCTCACATCGAAGTACTTCTGGACGCTGCATCATCAGATGAAGTTGCTGCTGGACGAAGGCAGTTATGACCGGGCAGCCGACTGTGTCGTGGAAATGGGTCTCCACCAGCTCCCGCTGGACAAGGCCGCCAACGCCACGGGTTGGGCGGTCCATAAGCTCCTGAAGGCCTACAGAGACGACCGACGGACAGTCCATCTTGGCGACGCGGCCATTGCCGGCCTTGTCAAGGCCTACGTGGCTGCCCTGCCCTACACGACGGCCCCCGACAAACTTCATTCGGCAATACTCTGGGTGACGACTCAGATGCAGGGGGAGGACCGCACCCCATGGTATGTGCCCCTGGTCCGTGCAGTTGGATTTGAGCGGATGCAGCCATCCGATTTCGATGGCAAGGAAGTCAACGGATATCCCTTGCCGAGTCTTGCGGAGCGTGTCGCCGTCGCATCGGCGAAGCAGATCGAAGCGGCCCCGGCACGGGAGGAATCGGACTGGCTCATGCCGCTGATCGACCGGCTGCTCGAGCGCAAACCCCAGAATGTCTGGCTGAAATACCACAAGGCAAAGCTCCTTCTGTCGATGAACTGCCTCGCGGAGGCGCGCGCGTATGTTCAACCGGTGGTGACCGGCAAGCGAACGGAGTTCTGGGCTTGGGCCGTTCTTGGGGAGACGTATGCGGAAGAAAGCCCCGAGAAGGCCCTCTCCTGTTTGTGCAAGGCCGTCACGCTAAAAGACGACGAGGTCTTTCTCCTCGGCATCAGGGAACAGCTCGCCCAGGTGCTCGCGCGCATGGAACGGTTCCGGGAAGCCAAGGCGGAAATCGAGAGGCTCGCCGCCGTCCGCCGGAACAAGAACTACCGGATTCCAGCGCGCATCGGAGCGTTGATGGATGCTCCGTGGTATGCGGAGTGTCAGGCGGCCGACAATGCCCCGTTGTACGACCGTGAGGCGCGTGCAGCCGACGACATGCTGTTCCAGGATGCGCAGACGCATATCGGGGTCGTCACCAATATCGATCTGAAGTCAAGGAGTTGCTTCATCACCTTCCGGCTTGACTGCAGCGCGCGTTTCCGTTATCACCGCACCCCCTGGGGCAGGGAGCTTCCCCGGCCCGGCACGTTTGTGACGATTCGTGTGCGACAGGCCGAGTCTGAAAGCGCGAAACGGTTCGAGGCGGTGTCGATGCAGCACGCAACCGGCGCTCCGGATCCGTCGTTTGCCCGTGCGTTCGCTGGCGACATCAAAATCATCGCAAAGCTGAACCGCGACCCGATTGGATTTGTCGGCGATGTGTTCGTCCCTTCCGTTCTGCTGAAGCAGACTCTCCTCACCGATGGCGCAGTGGCTGCAGGTGTTGCCGTGAGGGAAATGAACAGGGCGAAAGGAGAGTACGGCTGGAGAGCGGTGGCGGTCGGGAAAGGAGAGACCGATTCCCGTGCATCTGTCCGGGGGGAGACGGGCCAGGACGCCCGGATGCCGGAGGCAGAGGCGCGCGACCAACGGCCCGGGGAACAGCAGGGAGGGGGCGTCGTTCATGAGACCCGTTCCGGAGATCGCTGCTGATATTGCTTGTCGCGCCGATTTCCGCTATCTTTCCATCACGACCGGCATTTCAACGTCCCCTGTCGAGCCGGCTCCAACCAACCGATTGCCTTGCTGCATGCTATCCCGCGCCGTGAAGAGTATTGTGGTTCGTTCGCTGGACCCGCTCGACCGGCTGGTCCGCCGAATAAACGGTAAACAGCATCTTCCCCCGCTGCACCTTCGATGGGAGGTCGGTCCCCTTCGCGGATTCGAGAGTTCCGCCGCGGAGTTCAGGCTCGTCCTCCAGCTATTCGGCGGGCTGCGGCCGGACAGCCGAGTCCTCGACATCGGCTGCGGGTGCGGCCAGATCGCCCTTGAACTCATCGAAAGGCTCGACAAGGAGGGGACTTACGAGGGATGGGATATCAATTCCCGGGCCATACAGTGGTGTGCACGCACCATAGGGAGGGTGGACCGGCGGTTTACTTTTCAGACCCTCGATGTGCGCAACGGCATGTACAACCCAACCGGTGCGGATGACGCCGCCTCGTTCAAGTTCCCCGACAACGGACAATTCGACGTGATCCTTCTGAAATCGGTGCTGACGCACATGCTCAGGGAAGAGGTCCTGAATTACCTTGAACAGATCCCCGGGCTCCTGGTACCGAGAGGGCGCTGCACCGCGAGCTGTTTTCTCCTCAACGAGCGCCAGCATGCTCACGAGCGGCGGGGAGTCAGCCGCATCGCGTTCCAGCCGTTTCGCGACAACATGGCCGTGGTAAACCCGGAAGTTCCGGAAGCGACCGTCGCCTTCGAGGAGGCTGAGATGATGGGTATGCTCCGTCGCGCTCGTCTGCGCCTGAGCCGGCCGGTGTTGTACGGGGGCTGGATCGGCGACCCGGCCGCGCTATCGCATCAGGACATCATGATTCTTGAACGAGACCACTGATTTCCGCTCATTCCTCATCGTTGATTCCCCCGCGGCGGACCCTGATGCCTACTCCCCCGGATTCGCCTCGCGTTCTGCTCTTCTCGACGGTGTACCCTCCATTCATCGCTGACGACGAGCGGATGCTCCGCCGCCATTTCCGGGTGGAGAAGAAGATCTCGGCCGGTTTCCGGGCGCTTGTCACCCTTCCCTTTGCCGTGCTGCGCAACCGCGTGGTGCTTTCATGGTTCGGCTCCGTCTATGCCGGGTACAATACTTTGCTTGCCCGGCTGTTTGGGAAGATCTCTATCATTGTCCTGGCCGGAGTCGATGCCTCGAAAGAGCCGGAAATCAATTACGGGATCTGGCTCAGTCCGTGGAAATCTCTGGTCATGCGCTATACCTTCCGGTACGCTGACCGGCTCCTGGTCGTGGATCCGTCTCTGGGGCGGGAAGCACGGCGGCTTGCCCGGTACGAGGGTTTCAACATCGAATACATTCCCTTCGGCTTCGAACCAGCGGAATGGGCACCGGGTGACGGGATTCGTGAGCAGGTCGTGCTCACCGTGGCCTCATGCGAAAACGAATGGCGTCTAAAGAAAAAGGGGATCGATAAGCTGCTCGCTGCCGCCCGGGAGCTTCACGGAGTGCGGTTCCGTCTCATCGGCATACATCCGCCCCTTCTGGAAAAGTTGAAAGACCGGATTCCCGCCAACGTGGAAGCGATCCCCTTCGTCCCGCGTTCCGAACTGGCTTCGTACTATCGCCGGGCAAAAGTGTATTGCCAGCCTTCCTTCACCGAGGGCCTGCCAAACACGCTCTGCGAGGCGATGCTCTGCGGCTGCATTCCGGTCGGAACCAACGCGGGCGGCATCCCGACTGCGATCGGAGACGCCGGATACCTTGTCGAGTATCGCGACCAGCCAGGGCTGGTCGATGCGCTCCGGCGCGCGCTTGCGGCGAAGGATGGGGTTGGCAGAGAGGCGACTAAGCGCATCATGTCCCTTTTTCCCCTGGAACGGCGTGAGACCGCGCTGGCAGGCGCGATCAACGCAATGGCAGAGGCGGGGAGGGGGCGGTGAAACCGCTCACGAAGAATCTGCTTTCTTCGTCCGCCTCCGACGCGGGAAGCCGCCTGCTGGGCTTCCTGGTAACAGCCTACCTTGCCAGAGTGCTCGGACCGCCTGCGTTCGGGATCATCAGCATCGCGCTCTCCGTCCTTGGGTATGCCGTATTGTTTGCGGGACCGGGAATGAATGTGATGGGTACCCGTCTTGTGGCCTCGACGCGCGGCGCCGAGGCTGAGTTCTCCAGCGATGTTGTGTCGCTCCGCACTCTCCTTGCCGCCGCATGTGCGGCGGCCGCAGCCCTGGTTCTTCTTCCGGTCTACGGGGCCTCGTGGCAGTGGCTGACGATCGTGATTTTTGCTCTGGCGGCAATCCCCATGGCCGGAGCTCCGGATTGGTATCTGCAGGGGAAAGGCGCGATGGGGTGGCTGGCCGCTTCGCGCATTGGTTCGTATGTCATCTATTTCACTCTTGTGGTGCTGCTCGTCCACGGTCCTCTGGATTCGCCATGGACTGCGGCTGCCTTCACCTGCGCCAACGGAGCGGGAGCCCTCCTGGCGGCGGCCGGATTCTCCCGGATCGCGGGCATCCCTCTCCAACCTGCCTGGCGTCCCGGCCGGTGGAAGGAACTGCTGCGAACAAGCATCCCGCTCGGGATCTCATCTCTTCTTGCGCAGACCGTGGTAAATCTCCCTGTTCTCGTCGTCGCCGTGTTCCTGACCGACCGGGATACCGGCCTGTTCGGCGCGGTCATGAAGCTGGTATTCTTTGTGCTCATGGTGGACAGAATCTTTTACCTCCTCTTCCTCCCGGCCGTTTCCCGGGCTCATGCAGAGGGTGCCGCACGGTTGTCTCTTGTGACGGTGCTGGGGCTGAAGGCTGTGATGTTGGTTGCACTCCCAATCGCCGGGCTTGGCATCCGCTTCGCATTGCCGATAATCGGTCTTGTGTATGGCGGCAGCTTCGCCGATGCGGGGTCCGTGCTTGCGTGCGCCATGCCCTACTTCCTTTTCACAGTCATCAACACGGTCATGATGTCTGTCCTCTACGCTTCCCGCAGGGAGAAGGAATTCCTCTACCTGCAGCTCATCGGGACGGCCGCGCTGGTCTGTCTCTGCGGGGTTCTCACGGTCCTCCTGGGTACTGTGGGGAGCGCGATCGGATTATCCGCCGGCGAGCTGGTCATGACCGTTCTCCTCGTGCGACGTGTAGGCCGGACCGTGGCCCTCTCGCTGCCGAAGACCGTGCTGCCCTTCGCCGGCGCCGCTCTGCTGATGGCGGGAGGGATGACGGCTCTGACGGGAGGATCCCAGGTGGTTTCAGCGGCCGCCGGCATAGGAACCTTTCTCCTTGCCGTCCTGCTGCTGGGAGGGATCACACGAAACGATCTGCGCATTGTGAGAGAGAAGCTCGCATGAGCGTCCTTTGCGGGATCATTGACGCCACGCCGGCATGGCTGCAGCTGCTGGAACAGGAGGGGGTCCCCTGGGTTCTTTTCCGGCCCGAGATGCTGGATGCCGGGTTGCTCTCGGCGGTCATCGTAGACCGTCCCCTTTTGGACCGGGAGGAATCGGTGCTCCGGTCCTACATGGCCTCCGGCGGGGCAATTCTCGGCGCAGCACGCCACCTTGAGTCACTCACGGGGAAACCATGGCGATCGCAGAACGTGCGGTACCTGACGGACACGCGGAGCGACGGGCCTTCCTGGGTGGACCTGCTGGACGTCAATATCGCGTGCCAGATCCCGCGCGAGGCAAACATGCTGAAGACCAACGACGGGACTTCCGCGTTGTTTGCCGGGGAGTGGGGAGGGGGAGCCATGGTCGTGCTTCCGTTCGACGTGCGCGATATCTGGTTTCAGACCGCGGCGCAATACCGCATGTTCCCGTCCCCGTTCGAGCGGTTGCCGTACGAGAGGGTTGCTGCGGCCGGGAGATCCGATCTCTTGCGGTTGGTTCATTGCTCTCTGGAATTCCTGCATCATCTCAGGGGGAAACCCTACGCACGACTCTCCCCGTACCCGGCGGGAGTGAGTGCGGTGGTTGCTTACAGGCTAGACACCGACAAGGCATCACCGAGGCAGATCGATGCATTCCGGGCGCTCTCTGAGAGCCTGCGGATTCCATTCACCTGGTTCGTCGATACCGGAAGCCATCTGGGATGGTTGGAGCGTTTTGCGGAGATGCGGGGACAGGAAATCGGGATCCATTGCCGGTTCCATCGTGACTATGCCGCCTCGGGCGGCTACAAAGCCGATATCCTGGAAGCACGGAAGCTCCTGGAGAGGGCAGGCACGTATCCGGCAGGGTACGCGGCTCCGTACGGGACCTGGAACAGCGCGCTGGGGGAGGCCCTGGATGAGCTGGATCTCCCTTTTTCGTCGGAGTTCGGCATCGGCTATGACACCTTTCCGTTCCGTCCTGAAGTTCCGGGCCGCCAGTTTCGCACGCTTCAGGTTCCGGTGCACCCCGTCAGCAGCGGCGCCTTGCGCAGAGCGGGATACCCTCCGGCCCGCATGGAACAGTACTATTCCGAGGTCATCAGGCGCAAAACCATGCGCGGCGATCCGTTGTTCCTCTATGATCATCCTCTGCATGAGAACCTGGGAGTAGGGAGGGCCGTTCTTGAGGAGGCGCTGCGGAAGGGGGCTTCGCCAGTCACGCTGGGAGGGTTTGCCCGCTGGTGGCTGCTGCGTTGCAGGCTCCTCCTCCAGCTTGGATCTCCTGGGATCACGAGCGCGGCCGCGGGGCAGGCCGCCGCTGAGGCCGGGATGTGCGTTCGAGTGTCGTCCCTGGAAGGGGAAGCGGAGGTGCCACTTGGCGAGAGTTTCAGGCCGGAGTCCGTGCGACTGCCCCGGGAGTACCGCTCGGCGGCGGATATCGGACGGACCAGGGAATTTGACCTGCGTACGGCAATCGGTTCGGCCGTGACTGCTGCCATGCGATGGAGGAAACTATGAAGGTTGTCATGGCGGGATATCAGGCGATCTCAATCCTTCATGGTGGACCCAGCACGCAGGTCCTGGGAACCGCCCGCTACCTGGCGGACCATGGAGTGGAAGTGGAGTTTTTCGACCCCTGGTCCAGGTTCAGGACAGAGGGGCGCGATCTCTTCCACCTCTTTGCGGCCAACATCGGGACGTACCATCTTGCGCGCGAGATCCACGGTCTGGGTCTCCCGCTGGTCGTTTCGCCGATTGTGTACAGCAATCACGCTCCGGCATTTGTCCGGTCGGCCCTGCGGGTAAGCCGTCTGCTGCGGCGTGCCGGACCGGGTGTCTGGACGGACTATCTCTTCACGGCGGACATCTGTGGCTGGGCTTCAGGGTTGCTGCCGAATTCCATGGCCGAGGGGGATCTTATCTGCCGCGGGTACGGCGTGGATCCGGCGAGGATCACGATGGTGCCCAACGGAGTGGATGAAAGATTTGCCTCGGCGGACCCCGGCCTCTTCAGGAAGAGCTACGGGATCGAGAACTTCATTCTCAATGTGGGACACGTCGGCCACGGACGCAAGAACGTGTTAAACCTCATCAGGGCGCTCGGGCAGATTGACCATCCGTCGGTGATTATTGGTCGGATCATCCGCGGACCCTACGGCGATGCCTGCGTGCGGGAGGCGGCAAATCACAGGCAGATACTCCTTCTGGGGGGGCTGGAAAACCAGTCGGATCTCCTGGCCTCGGCCTATGCCGCCTGCGACGTCTTCGTTCTTCCCTCGCAGTTTGAGACTCCGGGGATCGCGGCGCTTGAAGCCGGGCTGGCAGGCGCCAAGATCGTCATTACCCCGTACGGAGGGCCCAGGGAATATTTCGGCGCCATGGCGACCTACGTCGAGCCGTCGTCTGTGGAATCCATCCGACGGGGGATTGAAGAGCAGATGGGCAAACCGAAGGGACCCGGCCTGAAAGAACACATCAGGCGGAACTATCTCTGGCCGGCGGTTGCAGAGCGGACGGCAAAGGCGTACCGTGCCGTCCTGGGGCTGCCTTGATGCTGCGCCCTTTCCAGGAGGTCAGGCGCTCGCTTGACCGCCGCGGTCCTTCCGGGGTCTACGCGCTCCTGCTGGTCCAGCAGCTGATGGCCAGCGGCACGCACATCATCGCGAAGGTCGCGGCGCGGAGCATGGATGCGCCGACACTGACGCTGACCCGCTCGCTCATCTCGGCTGTGCTGATGGGCCTGATCCTGCTTGCGGGGGGCCGCCGCATTCGCATCGCGCGTGAGGACCGGCGGCTGGTTCTGTTTCTTTCATTTCTGGCGATTCCCGTGAACCAGTTCTTTTTCCTGTACGGCATGCGGTTCACGATCCCGTCCAACGCCGCACTCCTCTATGCCACTACCCCGATCCTCGTGGTGCTCTTCTCCTGGATGTTCCTCAAGGAGCGGCTGACGAGGTGGAAAGTGGTGGGGGTGGCGCTGGGATTCGCCGGCGTAGTGATCGTGATCTTTGAGCGCGGGCTTGATGCCAGCATGGACTATGTGCTGGGGAATCTGCTTATCGCGGTCGCGGTGGTGGCCTGGGGACTCTACACGGTCTTCGGGAAGCGGCTGATCGCCCGGTACGGGGCCATCCAGGCAAGTTCCATCACCCTGATCCTCGGGACCGTGATGTTCGTCCCGGTGGGACTTTTCCCGATGCTCTCATTCCCCTTCGGCTCGCTTTCGGCCGAAGTGTGGGGGGAGATCCTCTACCTCAGCATCATCACGTCGGTGTTCTCCTATTTCCTCTGGTACTTTGCCCTGAGCCGGATCGAGGCGGGCAAGGCTGCCCTGTTCGCCAACCTTCAACCGCTCCTGACCACCGTGCTGGCCGTGGTCCTGCTCGGGCAGAACATCACCCCGGCGTTTGTGGCCGGGGGGACCATCGCCTTGAGCGGGGTCATCGTGGCGCAGTTCGGCTGAACTCCGGGGACTTGACTCTTCATCAAAGTATTTCTATATTCATAGAAACACTTTGATGAGGGTGAAATGGTCCCTGAAACCGCAGCCGAAGAGCTGGTCACATTCTTCAAGTCCCTTTCCGATGTCAACAGGCTCCGCATTGTCGGACTCCTGGCGGCCCATCCATGTTCCGTAGAAGAGCTTGCGGCCATGCTGCATCTGGGTGCCTCCACCGTGTCGCACCACCTTTCCCGGCTTGCGAAAGCGGGCCTGGTCAGCGCACGCGCGGAGGGGTACTACAGTGTGTATTCGCTGGAGGCCGCCGCATTGCGCGGGATGGCCCGGAGGCTGCTGAAAGAGAAGGATCTTCCGGCCCTGGCGTCGGACGTCGACGCAAGCTCGTACGACAGGAAGGTCCTGGCAGCATTCCTTGCGCCCGACGGCGGGATCAGGGCATTTCCCTCCCAGGAGAAGAAGTTCCTGGTGCTGGTCAGGCATGTGCTGCTCGCGTTTCAGCCCGGGGTCAGGTACACCGAGAAACAGGTGAACAGGATCCTGCTGGGGTTCAACGAGGATTCCGCTCGCCTCCGCCGGGCGCTGGTGGAATACCGGTTCATGGCGCGGGAGGGCGGAGGAGGCGCATACTGGCGGATCGACCAGGCGGAAGGAGCTTGAGGGGGAAAGCCCCACTCGGTGACAGGTAATAGCATCTGCCCCACCTGGGGGAATATGGCCCCTGACAGCCCCATCATCTCCTCATATTTCTTCTGGCGTATGTCCGATAGGTGAATCCCCCGGCTAGATTGCAGTAGGGGCAGAATACTCGATTCACCCCCCCCTACTCATGCCCGCTCGGTGGACAATTGTCTCTTGGGTTCTATGCTACATGTAGCCGGGTGATCCAAGCAGATGATACTCTTGGAGAGCCTGTAGAGTCCCAAGATTGTGTTGATGGGGGTGAAAGAGGTTAGTGCCTTGGGGGCGGTTAGCAGTGAATTGCCGCCAGAAAGGACGCTATACAATGAAACATGAGACTTTGAAAAAGATCCCGTTGAGAGTCTTGTGTCTTGAGGACTCTCCTCGAGCCACTGAGATCATACGCGATCTGCTGACAGAAGCAGGATATGATCTCAGTATGGACTGTGCTGCGAAAAAGACGGAGTTTACTTCATTACTCCGGAGCCATAGGTATGATGTCATCTTAAGTGACTTCAATTTACCCGGTTTCAATGCGTTCGGAGCATTGAAGTCATCTATGGACATCTGCCCGGACGTTCCCTTCATCTGCGTC
>Ga0182021_10002064_pt1 | contig 23437 bp, 12 predicted proteins | sample 612E3MmetaG_FD_120493 | JGI IMG/M metagenome (GOLD analysis project Ga0182021, IMG submission 120493) | Permafrost microbial communities from Stordalen Mire, Sweden - 612E3M metaG (Illumina Assembly) | ecosystem: Environmental > Terrestrial > Soil > Wetlands > Permafrost | place: Sweden... | reverse complement strand
GACACGCCCTGGACCCCCGCGGTGTCGCTCGTTCTGGGGGCGGACGCCTCGCTCGCGATGATCCGGGAAGAAGGGATTGAAAATACCTGGTCCAGACACGAGCGGCTCGCACGGGGGCTCCGCGCGGGGATCAAAGCGCTGGGGCTCACGTTATTATCTGATTCTCCTTCCAATGCCGTGACCGCCGTCCATCTCCCCGCCGGGGTCGGCTGGAATGAGTTCAGCGCCGCGCTGAAGACCGGGAGCGGTGTCACGGTGGCCGGGGGACAGGGGGAGTTTGCAGGGAGGATATTCCGCGTCGCGCACCTTGGGTATTTCGACGAGCTTGACATGATCACGGCCGTCGCGGCCATCGAGCGCGCACTGGCGGCCTGCGGTTTCGCCTTCGGTCACGGTGATGGAGTGTCGGCGGCACAGAAGTCATTCATGACTGCGCAGAAGGAGCCCGCATGAAAATCCTCATCAGCGATCAGCTCGAACAGAGCTGTATCGACATACTCGTACGCGAAGGGTTCACGGTCGACAACCGTCCCGGGCTCCCTCCGGAGGAGCTCCTCTCGGTTGTCGGGGAATACGACGCCCTGGTGGTCCGGAGCGCGACCAAAGTCACTGCCGATGTCATCGCAAATGCATCCCGGATGAAGGTGATAGGCCGGGCGGGGACCGGGGTTGACAATATCGACATCGACGCGGCGACCCGGCGGGGGATACTCGTCATGAACACCCCGGGGGGGAACACCATCTCTGCCGCGGAGCACACAGTGTCAATGCTCCTGTCACTGGCCCGGAACATCCCCCAGGCGTATGCGAGCCTTCTCCGCGGGGAATGGGAGAGGAAGAAGTTCACCGGGACGGAGGTTTTTGAAAAGACAGTGGGAGTGGTCGGACTCGGAAAGATCGGTCGCGAGGTGGCTTCACGGTGCCTCGGCCTGGGGATGAAGATACTCGGGTACGATCCTGTCCTGGCTCCTGATGCGGCCTCCCGGCTCAACATCGAGCTGGTGGACCTGCCGGACCTCTTCCGCCGGGCTGATTTCATAACAGTGCACACCCCCCTCACTCCGGAGACAAAGGGACTGCTGAATGATGCGACTCTGGCCCGCTGCAAGAAAGGGGTCAGGGTCATCAACTGCGCCCGGGGGGGGATCATCGACGAGAAGGCGCTCCTCCGCGGACTGGAATCGGGGCATGTGGGGGGTGCGGCGCTCGACGTTTTCGAGAAAGAGCCGCCGAAAGATAACCCCCTGTTCCGCCATCCCGGGGTTATCGCGACCCCGCACCTGGGCGCGTCAACCGAAGAGGCGCAGGAGAAAGTGGCCGTGCAGATCGCCCACGAGATCGCCGACGCGCTTCACGGACGCGCATACTCCGGGGTTGTGAACGGGAGCGCCATGCTCCTGACGCTGAAAGAGGAAGTCCGCCCCTATGTGGCTCTCGCGGAGAAACTGGGTCATATCGCAGCGCAGATCGCGACAGGGAAACTGAAGCGCGTGACCGTTTCCGCTTCCGGAGACATTGTGACCGGAGCGATCGAGCTGATGAAGGCCGGCGTGCTCAAAGGGATCCTCTCCCACAGCCAGCCCGGCCCTGTGAATTTCATCAACGCCCCGTTCCTGGCGGAGGAACTCGGGCTGGCGGTCGGTGAACAGCGCGAGCCGGAGGGGGGGAATTACCCGAACCTGCTCAGCGTCCGGTATGTCACTGACAGAGAGGTGAAGGAGTGCGGCGGCACGGTCTTCGGCACGTCGTCCGTCCGACTCGTTACGATCGACGGTTTCCGATTCGAGGTAAGGCCGGAGGGGGATCTCCTGATATACTTTAATGTCGACCGCCCCGGGATGCTCGCCCGGGTCGGTTCCGTGCTTGCGAAGTACAATGTCAACATTGCCGGCGTCTCGCTCGGCCGATCCGCGGCCGGCGCTAATGCGTTGACTGTCATGAACATCGACAGCCCCATCCCGGCGGCGGCGATGGCCGAGCTCGTCTCCCTGGACGGAGTGTCCGGGCTCAAAACGGTCCATCTGGACTGACGGGTGGAATTGCGGATTTCTTTCCTTTTTTTCGGTTTTACTCTTGACAAAGGCAACTTCGGTATTTATATTCATTTCACAGTGTACTGTTGACATTCCAGACTTAGCATAATATAAGGAGGCGAGAAAGCCGGGAGAATTGATACTACATTCCAAACTTCATACCTGTTCTATTCTCTGTCGTTGAAAGTCACCTGATTCGTGTGCGGCGTGGTATGCTGTGCCGCATCATCAGTCCGGTGACCGAAGCTCAATACAGGGAGCGTTCATCCACTTCCAGTTTCCACGCTGCTCTGTCCTGAAATGTCCGGAACGGATGCTTACAAAGTCATGAGTAATTCTCTCCGGGGACGACGAGCGGTCGATTGCAGGTCTCCCGGCAGAATTTCTTTTTTTCCTGGACTGCAACACAGGGGATACATTACCTGGATTTACTCGTTGTAAGCAACTCAGCCAACACATAAGGAGGTACATTATGCTGCGTAAGCTTTTGTTTCTTCTATTGATCGCGGCTCTTGTTCCGGGCCTGATGTTTGCATCAGGGAAGATCAAGGGCAAAGTGGTCGATGCAAGCTCGGGTGAGCCGCTCGTGGGAGCAAACGTCATTGTCGTCGGCACATCTATGGGTGCTGCAACGAATGTCTCCGGTGAATTCAACGTGCTGAATCTCCCTGCGGGCACCTATACATTGAAGACCAGCTATGTTGGCTACCAGGCGATCACGCTGACGAATATCCGCGTGAACGACGACCTAACGACTGATGCGAACTTCCAGCTTCCCGCGGAAGGCGTGACGGTTGCCACGGTGATAATCACGGCGGAGCGCCCGATGGTGAACAAGAGCGCGACAAGTGCCGTGCGGATCATCGATGCCGAGTTCTTCGACAAGGTCCCTGTCCGTGGTCTGGATGCGGCCGTTTCGCTTCAGCCGGGCGTCTATCAGCAGGGAACCAGCGTGTACATCCGGGGGGGGCGCCCGGATGAGGTAGGATACAACGTGGAAGGCGTCGGCGTGAGCGATCCTCTCTATGGCGGGCGCGGACTGAGCGTGACGGCGGAAGCTATCGAGCAGGTGCAGGTCATGGCCGGCGGGTACAATGCCGAATATGGCGGGGCGAATGCCGGTATCGTTTCAACCCAGCTCCGGACCGGAAGCGCAGACACTTGGAAGACCTCGCTTCTCGCCGAGACCGATCGGTACACCCAGGTGGGTGATAACTCCCTCGGGGGGTACTCATACGGCTACGGTGACGTGACAGTGACGGTTGGTGGACCCGCACCCATCCTGGGGAACAAGTTGCGTCTCTTTGCAAGCGGGGAGAACACGTTCTACCGTGATCAGAATGTGTCAGTCCACTCTTCTCCGGTCTCCTTCGTCGGCCCCAATGCGCTCGTGTCGGACCAGCTCCTGACTCCGGCGCACCCGACGTCGGCGACGGCAAAATCCGATACGGTCAATCTTGTACTCCCCGGGTTCGCCCAGGGAGGTGCGGGCGGGGACAACCACTGGATCGCCTCCGGTACGGCTCTGCTGGACCTCAATTCCCTCCAGATCCGGCTCTCGGGGAGCTACGGATATGAGGCGTTGCATGAGCAGACAACGTATGCGAACATACTCAACGAGTCCCGGCTCCCGCTCGATATAACGAGGGATGGCCTGCTGAATCTCCGTGTCTCACACTTTGTCACCCCGACGTTGTTTTACGAGGCCAATCTCAGCTATTACAATAACTCGTATGTGACTGAGGACCCGCAACTGCAGGGAAACGTCTTTGCCTACGGCGATCCTGCGGCAAATGCGGCGCTCGGTTATAATCTGGAATACCAGACGTCATCGAAACAATGGTCCAACTGGCCGGCATATACGTTTTTCGGCGGCAACTTCGGGCTTAACGCCCCCGGGTCACAGATAGCCGGATATGACAGGAGGAGCGAAAAATCCTACAGCGGCAAGATCGACCTGACCGATCAGTTGTCGCATAATGAGTTCAAGGTTGGGGGAGAATACGAGAGATACACGATTCGGCGCTATAATCCCTCGCAGCCCTTCTCATTTTACAATGATGCGCAGCAGGCTTCAGGGCTGGCGCTTGAAGAGCTCCTTTTGAAAACAGGAGCTGCCGGTATAGACTCTTATGGCTACGATGCATTCGGAAATCAAATCAACGGGGATGTCCTTACTCCCGATGGTGCGCTCCTTGAGATGGGTCCGCGCCACCCGGTCCAGGCGGCCGCATATTTACAGGACAAGATCGAGCTCTCCGACATCATATTGAACCTGGGACTACGCTGGGACTATATCAATCCCGACAGCAAGGATGTTCCTGATCCAACCGCCCTCAACTTCAACGGCGATGGTTTCATATTCGACAATTCTGTTCTTGCGACGAAAAAGACCTCGCAGGTGAGCCCGCGCGTTGGGCTCTCCTTCCCGGCATCCGATCGGACGGTTTTTCATGCCTCGTTTGGCAAGTTCATACAGCAGACGAAATTGCGCGACTCCTACATGGGGCCGGGCGCATGGTATGCATTTGCATATTCGGGGCGGTACGTCACGAATAGCTGGGGATGGGGTCTGCAGCCGACGCGGACAACGCAGTATGAGGTCGGTTTCTCCCAGCAGATGTCGGATTTTGCGTCCTTTGATATCAGTGCCTTCTACAAGGATATCATGGACCAGATCACGTTGAATTACTACTCTCCTTCAACGGCAACTGGAAAACCGTACTATGCGCTTGTGAACGGAGACTTCTCCAGCTCCAAGGGGATTGAGTTGAAGCTCAACCTCCGAAGGGTCAACCGTGTCTCTGCCCAGGTGAACTACACATTCTCCGATACCCGCAGCACGGGGACAAACAACCAGAACGCAGGCGGTCTCTGGTCGGCGGGTTCGGTGGTATCCCTGCCGAAGTATCTCACTCCGGTCGATTTCAACGCCGCCAACCGGGGGAACATGATTCTTGACTACCGTTTCGCGAAGGGTGATGGAGGCCCGATTCTTCAGCAGATGGGCCTTGACTTCCTTCTCCAATTTAACAGCGGTCACAGCTTTACGCGCCTCGCCATCGATCAGTTCGGTCCGGTCGGAAATGCCGATCCGCGGTTCCGTTCTCCCGTTGAAACCATCGGAGGTTCGACGACCCCGTGGTTCTTCCAGCTCGACGCGCGTCTCGACAAGACATTCAGCGTCGGGAATCTTGACCTCAACGTCTATATCTACGTCATCAATCTTCTGGATTCCGACAATCCGGTCAATGCATTCCTCCGGACGGGAGACCCCAAGAATGATGGGTGGCTCTCGACGCCGACCGGCCAGGCGGCGCTTGCCCAGTTCGGGCAGCAGTACGCCGATCTGTACAATGCTCGATACAATGGCGAGAACTCCGGGAACTTCGGACCGCCGCGCCAGATCCGCTTTGGATTGAAATTGGACTACTAATCACCAGGGAGGTTGATCACATGATTTCGACGCGAAGGATGCTCAAGTCAATCCTTGGGGTGTGTGTTGTTCTGCTTGTCGCTGTGCCGCTGGTCTTTGCAGCCGAGGCAGCCCCTCAAAAGGGGAATTCACTGCACAAGACAACGACGAATGACTTCTACACCCCGTTTCTCATCAACAACGTATTCAACTACTACGGAAACAACGGCGACGGTTCAATCAACAATTACCGCTCCGACGCCGAAGGGTTCGAGTTTCCGAAAGGGTCCGGCCAGAACGTGATTTATGAGGACGGCGTTGTGTGGGGCTGCTTCCAGGGAGGAAAGCTGAAAGTCGGCGGCTCGACATACAACCACGGCCTTCAGGCAGGTCCCATAATTTCTACCGGGACGGCGGCTGACCCGTCCGCTGCCGGAAACCGGGTTTACCGCGTGAGACCGGACATTAATCCGAAGAGACCGTTCTCCGACGTGCAAACCCTTATTAACAACACGGAAGTCACATTCATCGGTCGCTATATCTCCACCTCGGCACAGACAATTTATAACCAGTACATCAAGGACTGGAACGAATGGCCTGCCGCCCAAGGGGCGCCGTACACCGACGTCAACGGAGACGGGCATTACGATCCTAATGTTGATATCCCGGGTCGTCCTGGAGCAGACCAGACGCTCTGGTATGTTGCCAACGATCTTGACCTGGCGCGGGTTTCCGGTCTTTACGGCTCGACTCCCATTGGTCTCGAGATGCAGAAGACTATATGGGGATACAACCAGTCCGGCGCACTCGGAAGCACGATATTTGTTAGCACGCTCCTTATTAACAAAAGCGGTACGAAGCTCGATTCTATGTTCGTTTCACAGTGGGCCGATCCGGATCTGGGTTACGCCGGCGACGACTTCGTGGGTTGCGACACCACAAGGAGTCTCGGCTATGTCTACAACGGTCTTCCTGTGGACAAGAATTACGGTGTGGCCGTCCCCGCCGGCGGGTTTGAGTTCTTCCAGGGACCGAGGGTTGTCGCTGTGGGGGATTCAGCCGTCTGGCTGGGAAAGAGGATCTATGGGTGGAAGAATCTTCCGATGTCGGCATTCTATTTCTTCACGCAGGGGAATGCGAAATACGTTGATCCCACACTCGGTCCCGGGGGTGGTGGTGACGTCCAGTTTTACCGGCTGTTGAACGGGCTCATTGCCTCGACGGGCGGGCCTTTCCTCGATCCGAACACCGGACTTGCCTCGAAATTCTGCATGCCGGGAAACGTGCTGACCGGTCAGGGCTGGATCGACGGCCAGGAAGTAGGTCCTGCGGACAGAAGGCTTGGATTGGTTACGGGTCCGTTTACAATGGCTCCGGGTGATTCGCAGGAAATCGTCGTCGCGAACCTGGCCGGGGTTGGGAAGGACCGTATATCGAGTATTTCAGTGCTTCTATGGTATTCGGACCTGGCTCTTGCGGCATACAACAACCTGTTTAATCTCCCTTCGCCTCCGCCGCAGCCGAAGGTGACATTCGCCGCTCTCGATAAGGAAATCGTTCTCACGTGGGGGGATACTTCCTCGGTCTCTCTCGAATCCTTTACGAGCAAGGGATACAATTTCGAGGGGTATAACATCTATCAATTCCCCGCAGCCTCCACGTCGAATCCGGTTCTTCTGGCCACGTACGACAAGAAGGACGGGATAACGACCGTCTTCGACAATGCGTACGACCCGAGCACAGGGTACGTCATAAAGAAGCCGGTGGAGTTCGGCGGCGATTTCGGCCTCTCGCACTCTATCGATCTCAAGAAAGACGCCATAAACAACGTCGGCCTCAACAACGGGTCGAACTACTACTTCGGCGTCGCTTCCTACAGCGTCAACACGGCAGTCGGGGCGAACCCGGTATTTCTGGAAAGCCCGGTGACGATACTGAAGGATACGCTCACATACTCGACCGGGATCGTTCCTCATTCGATCAATCCGGGGATCAGGTTCGGCTCAAATGTTGCCGATACGATCGCCCCGAATCACAGCGCCGGTATCGCTGACGGGGCTCCTCTCGTCAAGTTCGTCGATCCGACAAGAGTGCCTGTGGGGAACTTCGAGATACAGATCGTCGTGCAGGACTCTGTCAACAGCGGCGGCGTCACCGTGCCGAACCCGCGATGGCAGCTTGTGAACACCAGCACAAGCAAGATCGTCATTCCCCCATCGCTCGATTTCACAAACGGATCGGGGAATCCGATGTATCTCGGTATGCAGGTCGGGCTGGGGGCTACTCCTCTTTACAAATACGGGAAGGAGCTGGCATCCTTAACCTACACCCCCTCTGCCAACAACAATCTCTCGCCCATAGAGTCTGGGAGCGGCAATGCGGGAGACGTGGAGCACGATAAGGGCGTGTTTGTCGGAAATGAATTCTTCGGTGATGGAATTCTTAATCCCGTCGACATCAAGGCCGACGTCGCGGTGGAATTCGTTGCACCGGGTCAGGGACAGAACGCCTATGATTTTATACGGGCGAGTACCGGGTCAACCGGCGCTCCGTACGCGGGTTTCTTTCCGCAGCCGTTTAAAGTCTGGCAGCTCAATCCTGACGGTTCGCACATGCGCCAGCTCGACTTCGCATTCATGGAAAAGACCGGCACCGCATTCATTGACAGCATTTGGGATGTGGGTGCTTCCTCCGGTGGGACGGACCGTGAATACTGGTTCATCATCGGCGAGACCTATAGCGCGACCGCGAAGGCCAAGTATACGGGAGCGACGCTGGGTAACGCCATGAATGCGGACAGCCTTCTCTATTCTGGCTGGTACTATAAGACCGACGCGACGAAGCCTCCGTATAACGTAGGTGACAAGTGGACGTTCAAGGCCACCAAGCTCGTCACAACGACAGACAAGTGGGACTTTGGGACCTCGGCAAAGCTGGCAGTCTATGCCAAATCGACTGCGCAGGCGGACGTGACGAAGATCAACGTCTTCCCGAACCCGTATATCGGATTCAACCCTCAGGAGATCAACAGGTATGCGCGTTGGGTGACGTTTACCCACCTGCCGGCGAAAGCAACGATCAGGATATTCACCCTGGCCGGAGTTCTCGTGCGGACGGTCCAGAAGAATGACAACTCTCAGATGATTCAGTGGGATCTCAATAACACGAACGGTTTCCCTGTCGCCGCCGGCATCTATATCGCCTATATCGACATGCCGGATCTGGGGGTAACCAAAACGCTGAAGTTGGGTGTCATTCCGGAACAACAGTACCTGGACCGTTATTAGTCTACGCGTTGTAAAACCAAAGGAGATTCTCCATGAAGAATAAGACAATGCGAATGGCGGCCTGGTTGATGATCCTGGTGACTGTCGCCGCTGTTGCCTTCGCCTCCAACCCGGACAGGGTCGGGACATCGGGTGCACAGGAATTGTCTATCCCTGTCGGCGCCCGCGGCATCGCTATCGGAGGCTCGTACATGGTTTTTGCCACCGGTGCTGATGCGATCTATTACAATCCTGCAGGGCTCGCTTCACAGACCGCCAGCGTGGAAGCGCTGGTCTCCAGCATGAACTACATTGCCGATATCGGGGTCATGTACGGTGCCCTGGGGGTGAAGGCCGGAGATTTCGGTACCCTCGGGTTCAGCATAAAGTCGGTCAACTTCGGCAGCATACCTGTAACAACCGTCGATTTCCCCGATGGGAACGGGCAGGTCTACTCGCCGACGTACATCACGCTCAGCGGCACATTCGCGAAGGCGCTCACGGACCGCATTTCATTCGGGTTCACCGTCTCCCTCGTCTCGGAGCGCATCCTGCAGATGAGCGCGAACGGCGTGGCGTTCAACGCCGGCCTCCAGTATCACAACCTTGCGGTGCAGGGGCTGGACCTCGCGGTTGCGGTGAAGAACATCGGTCCGTCGATGACGTTTACCGGCTCGGATCTCCTGACGACTGCCAGCGCCGCTACCGGGCAACGGGGATCTCAGAACTACAGCGTCAACGCCGCGTCCTTTGACCTCCCCTCCCTGATGGAAATCGGAGTTTCGTACACACGGAAGTTCGATGAAACCAACGCCATTTCTCTCGGAGGGCTCTTCCGCAATAACAACTACCTGGAAGACGAGTACAACGTGGGCGCGGAGTACGCCTTCTCCAACACCTTCTTCCTGCGGGGCGGTTATACGTTCTCCCCCCAGGCGTCGAACGATCCGACGGGTGCGGGGAGCTATCTGTATGACTATACCTTCGGAGCCGGTATTCACTATCCTGTCGGTGATGTGGATCTGTCGCTCGACTATGCCTACCGGCACCTGAAGTACTTTACTCCCAGTAACGTGATATCTCTCCGTGTTGCTTTCTGAGAGTGCGTGCGGGAGCTCCAGGGGAAGGAGGATAATGCGTTTAAGGCGTCATTCCTTTCCCCGATATCATCTGAATTAAATCCGGAAGGTTGGCGGCATTGCCGCCAACCTTCGGTTTTTTATGGGATTTGCCACCTGACCGTGCATGACGTGCCCAGCCTCCCGTGATCATTTCTTGACTCGCTCAATTTATCCAGGCGCCTGCGGCGTTTTCTTTCTTTCGGTTCTCGGAGCACTCCAGGCGCCATCGGGGGAGACCTCGCGCTATTTTCCGGAACGGGGAATGGGAGCCCTGTATCAGCGCGGGGTTGATCTGAAAACAGAGGCCACGGTGATGGTGCTGGCCGGGGAGCCTGGAGAAGAAGACCTTGCGACGATGACTGAACTCCGGATGGAAACGGGGGCGCATATCGTTGCGGTCTATCTTACCAACGGGGGGGGGACGCCTTCAGATGACAGGGATGACATCCCCTATGTGGCCGCCGGGCGGAGAAAAGAGGAAGCATACCGGGCGCTTTCAGAGATCGGTTGCCGGACCTTCTTCCTGAATAGCCCGGATGAGCCGATCGGGAGGGACCCTGGCGGGTCGGCGGAGACATGGGAGCAGGATTCAGTGGGGGAGAAGGTTGCCGCTGCGGTAGACCGCTTCAGGCCCGATATGGTCCTCATCTCGCGGGCGTTGAGGGAATCGGATTCGGCAAGAACGCTTCTCCTCCTCCGGTCGTGCATGGATCTTTCGGGACTTCCGCGCACTCCCGTGAACGGACAGGGAGGATATGAGACGCCATGGAGAATTCCAAGGGTCTTCATGGAGGTCGATTCGGCGGAAGGGAGTGTTCCGGTGAATGCGAACCGGATTCACCCGTACTGGAAGAGGTCATATTCCAGCATCGCCCTTGACGCCTGGCGGGAATATGCGTCGCTTCGCATGACGCTTCAGGAGAGATCACTTCGGCCTGTTCATTGGTACCGGCAGGTCGGTCCCGTGCCGGCCTCCAGGGCACGTTCCCTCCTCAAAGGAGAGCCCCGTCTGACCGCCGGCCTCGCCTGGGTGAAAAGGGCGATCATGCTCGGCCTGGACCTTGCCGGGAGGAAACAGAAGAAGGACTGCCTCACCGCTATTGCGGAGGCGCTGGCCCGCATCGAGAATCTGATGGCGTCAAAAGAAGGACGCCTGAATCCCCTTGAGCAGCGCGTTCTTGCCCGATGGAAGGACGGACTGGAGGATTTCCGGTGTTCATTTGACGAGGTCTCCGCCGATGTCCAGCCGGGCGACAGCATCGTGGCCGAACGCCAGATGTTTTTTCTGCGGATACGATCAGTCCATTTCCCTGTCCCTGCCGAGGAAACGGAGATCATATTTCCGACGGCGGGAAATTCTTCATGGGTGATCAATGAGTCGGGAAGGAATCGTTTTCCCCTCAAGGTCCCTGCAGAGTTCCGCATCCTGACGCCTGAGAAGTTGCAGTGGAATTACCCCGCCTCGCTGTACGGTCTGGGGAGTTCCGAAATGCGGACCACGATTCCATATTTCATCGTCCACAGGGACAAGGACCGGGCGCTCAATTTTGCGTACCGGGGGGAGGTGTCCTTGATGATCGGCCCCGGCCGGGCTCTTCAGGTGCTCACCCCGGTGATCCGGATGACGTCCGGAGAGGAGGTCAGGTTCGCCCTGTACAGTATTACGCGCCAGCCGATGAAAGCTGAGGCATGGGTGAAAGACTCAATCATTGCGGATTCACGCGTCCAGGTTTCTCTCGCCCGCAAGGACGATATCTCGGTGAATCGGCTCCCGCTCGCCTGGCAGGATACAACGGGCGAAGGAGACCACATGGCGGAGATCCATATCGGCAGGCAGGCGGTGGGGCATTTTTTGGTGCGGTCCTTAGACGTGCGCGGGGATTCGACGGTCGTGGCCGGTCTCGTGAGCGGCATGCCGGGCGGGATAATGGAAACTTCTCTGCGCCGGCTGCATGTGCGATCGGTGATTCTCGATTCCGCCGCTTTGCGGGCGCACATGTGGGACAGGTGCACGGTCATCATTATCGACAGGAACGCACTTGCGCTCCGGCCCGACATCAATGGTGCGGCGGCCGGCCTGAGAACGTGGGTTGAAGCAGGCGGGCGTGTCGTCATGTTTCCGCAGCACGGAATGTCGGGCACTCCGGTGCAGGTGTTCCCGGAATTCGGCTTCGGACCCGATGTGACTCCCCCGTATGACAGCGTCGACATCCCGGACGGGGCCTTGCGCGGGTTCCCGAATCCTCTCACTCCGTCCGACTGGGAACGCTGGGTGGTATCCCGCTCGACTGATCGCATCGTCGCGGGGTCACGGATAAATACCGAATTGATTGCGGGAACGAATGATCTGCACAGGGCCGTCATCCTGCGCGCCCCCTTCGGCCGGGGGTCCGTAACAGCCGTATCCCTGGACCTCGGGCACCAGCTTGAGACCCTCCATGCCGGAGCCTGCCGGATCTTCGCCAACCTTCTCTCGCGCTGAAAAGCCCGACGGATTCCCTTCCTGATTCAGGGGCTTCCCTAAGGCCCCTGGAGCGTGCGCAGCAACCTCAGGGAAGGCTCGTGCTGCGGGAATGCCGCAAGCGATCTCTGGAGAGCCTCCCGTGCTTTCTGCACGTGCTGCATGCGCAGCTCCGCGAGTGCGGTCTGATACAACACGGTTGCCTGCTCTTCCCCCGCGGTTATGAGGGTAAGAGCCTCCTCGTACGCGGTCACGGCTGCCGCGTTATCTCCGGAATCGAAGGCCATATCTCCGAGCATCGAGTACGCTGTCCCCGTGGGCTCCACCGCAAGCGAAGCCGAGAGAAGACTGGATGCTTCCTTCATCCGCTTCTCCTGGAAGTACAGCCTGGCAAGCCTCAGATACGAACTGACTTCCAGCGAGTCGAGAGAGAGAAGCGTTGTATACTCGCGCTCGGCACTCGTCAATTCTCCCCGTTCCGTGTAATACTCCGCCGCTGCAATGTGTGCCTCTCCCGCTCCCCAGCGTCCGTCGACAACCCGGACGGCGAAAGCTTCGAGAGAGTCGCGGGGAAATGCTGCGGGCACGCTGAGCGATCGGGCCGCAAACGGATACGTGGAGGTCACCCGGGCAGTTCTCTCAAGGGCAATCCGTTCGTCCAGATCCGTGACGGTGCGTTCGTTCCACAGCGTGCGGTCGTTGAGAGTATCGAGCCGGGCCCACTCCGATTCATCTCCAATGAGCTTCAGATGGCGGATCGCGGAGGCATACCCCTTTGCCATCAGGAAATATCCCGAGGAATTGGGATGGAGATGCTCGAGGATAAACTCGTTGCCGATAAGGGAGTCGGGAGAATTCGCCATAAACAGCTGTTCCATGTCCACGGTGCCGACCTCAGCGTCCCGTTCCTGCCTGAGAATGGCCCTGTTGAAGTCGCCGCTTGCCCGGAATCGCAACTCGTCGAGATCACGCGCCCGGATGTACTCCATGCGCGCCCCGGGCTGGTCCCCCAGGATATCAAGGCAGCGGCCGAGGGCAAAGTGCGTGGCTGCGTGGAGTGAATCCAGTGATGCCGCCTTTCGGTACGCTCCGAGGGCGTCGGACCACCGGTGATCGTTCCAGGCTTTCTCCGCCATCAGGCGGTCCCCGTCAAATTCCCTTCGCGTCGCATCAGCGAGCGATGGATCCTGCCCGGAAAGGAAGGGAGGCTCTCCGCGCAGGTTCGAAACCTGGCTGGCAAGTATGACCGGCAGGGAGTGCGCGGTGCAGAATGTGCGCAGGTCCGCCAGATTCGCTTCAAAGTTCCGCAGCGCTTCGGCATAGGCCGGGCTCCCGTACGGCACCTCCTTCCCCCGGGCGAGTGATTCAAGGGAAACGTCACGGGGCGCTTCCTGCAGAGAAGGGTGGAACAGTGATCTGAGCCCGGCATAGGCGTCGCGCAGAAGGAGAAACGTGCGGATATGGAGCAAGCGGAGGTACACCAGAGTTGCCGTGCGGAACCCTCCGAGCATTCCGCGCGACTGAACCCCCAGGCCGCCGTAGAATTCGTTGTGGCCGTCGTATACAATCAGCAGATCCGGCTCATACGCGGGTAATTCCCTGGCGAGATCGAGAACGGTGAAACTGTTCGTCCCCGTCATCCCCAGGTTGATGACCTCTATGCGCCGTTCAGGGAATACGCGCTCCAGACGCTGTCGCAGGAACACGCCGAAAGACCCGTTGGCCCCGTACGGATACCCGACGGCGGTGGAACCACCGAGAACGAATATTCTGAATGTCCGTGCGGGCTTGGGAAGGATGAAGTATTCGCGCGCTGTTATCGGGGCGAATCGGATTCCGGGGAAGTACCGGGCCTTGACCTCATGGTTGAGCAGGTAGTACGTCTTGCCGTGAAGGACCCGGGTCGTGAAGAGCGACAGGTCGGTTCCATAGCCGGATGCCCGTAAACCAATCTCCAGGACCACCAGCAAGAGAAGCGGAGACGCGATCGTAATGAGAGTAAAGAATCGCTTTTTCCAGTGTGAAATGTGTGCGCCCGTTTTCTCTGCCCGGCTTTGAGCCCGGGACGCGGGCCGGGGCTTGTTCCGATCATGGTGTGGAGTCTTCGCCACGAGCATTCCTTTCCGGATTCTTGCAGTAATGTAAGCAAATCCACGGGATAATGCGACGCCGCGCCGCGCGGTGCAGTGGCATTTAATCTCCGCCGTTTGTAAGTTGTTGTGCAAACTCTATGACCCCTTTATCCATGCGATCTTTTCTGAGCCCGGGTGTCTTCGTCCTCCTGCTGGGTGCTATCCCCGCCCCGCGTGCGCAGGCGCAGACGATAGCAGTCCAGGGAACGGCGATCGACGTGGACCTCCAAGGCAACATGTATGTCCTGGACGCGGAAGGAAACACGCTTCGCATGTTCGACAGGTCCGGAAGAATGGAACGGGAAGCCGGAGGGCCGGGGTGGCAGGACGGTCAGTTCGACCACCCGGCCGGGGTCTGGGCCCGCAACGGCATCGACGTGTTTGTGGCCGACTACGGCAATCACCGCATCGAACGGTTTGACCGGGCGTTGAGCTTTATCTCGTCGCTTTCGACGCGTGACAGCGATAACCCGAATGAGCGGTTCGGTTATCCATCCGACGTCGCGCTCTCACGGCAGGGGGATCTCTATATCTGCGATACGGAAAACAGCAGAATCGTCAAGGTCGATCAGACGAACAAGGTGGAGAGAACCTTCGGTGATTTTGGCGCCGGCAAGGGACGTCTGACGATGCCGCGGAAGGTGGGGCTCGGTCCGAAGGATGCGATCTACGTTCTGGACGGAGCGCGCGTTGCCGTCTTTGATGCATTCGGGAACTACCTGCGGGACCTCGTGCCGGGTGTGTTCAACCACCCGACAGGGCTTTTTGCGGACAACGACGTCGTCGCAGTTAAGGATTCAGAGGCATTGTACTTCTTCGATGCGGATGGACGTCCCGAAGGGGTGTTTTCTCTCCGGTCGATCCTCCCCTCACTTGAAGAAGTGGGTTCCTTCGCCCTGGGGGGTGGTTGGCTCTACCTGCTTTCGCCGGCCGGTATCTTCACTGTGCCGGACCCCCGTGTGAAGAGGCCGGAAGAAACTCACTGATCGTAAATCAAAATCTCATCAGTGTATTATTAGTGTATCAAAGGAGGGATCAGCGATATGGCAAAAAGCCTCAATAAGGTGATGTTGATCGGGAATCTGGGGAAAGACCCCGAACTCCGATTCACGTCGAGCGGCGTTCCGGTCGCGACCTTCACGATCGCGACAAACGAATCCTGGAAGGACCAGGAAGGAAACCTGCAGGAGCGGACGGAATGGCATAACATCGTGGCGTGGCGGAAGCTCGCCGAGATATGCGGGGAGTGGCTGAAGAAAGGGAAGAAGGTCTATATCGAGGGGAGAATACAGACCCGCAGTTACGATGATAAGAACACCGGCGCGAAGAAATACATGACCGAAATCGTCGCAGACAGCATGATCATGCTCGACGGCAAGAGCGCCGGAGCCCCCTCGGAGAGTCCCGCCGCCCCTGCTGCACAGGAACCTGCTCCCGGGGGAGCCTCCAACGATGACCTCCCGTTCTAGGGCGCTCATTCTCAGTGCGGCAGCCGCGCTTCTTTTTCCGCAATCGCGCCTGCCGGCCGCTTCCCATGCTCCTGTCAGGGGGAGAAACGGGATGGTGGTTTCAGCCGATTCGCTTGCCTCCTCTGCCGGCGTCAGTGTCCTCCGCAGGGGAGGGAACGCTGTCGATGCCGCCGTGGCTGTCGGATTTGCGCTTGCGGTGACGTATCCCGAGGCCGGAAACCTGGGCGGGGGAGGGTTCATGGTCATCCGCATGGCGGGGGGGGAATCGACGATGATCGATTTCAGGGAAAAAGCCCCGGCGGCTTCGACGCGCGATATGTATCTCGATGCCGGCGGGAGACCCATCAGAGAAAAGAGTCTGACGGGTCCCCTTGCCGCGGGAGTACCCGGTACTGTCGACGGGCTCCTGACCGCCCTGAATGAATACGGGTCTCTTGGGAGGGAGGACGTGATCGGCCCCGCCTTCGGGCTGGCGGACCTGGGGTTCCCTGTCACCGACCATCTTGCGCGTGCACTCGGCGGGGAGATTCCCCGTTTCGCCATTTTCCCCTCTTCGATGAAGACGTTCACACGGAAGGGGAGACCGTACAGATGGGGAGATACTCTCCGCCAGCCGGATCTGGCTGTTACGCTTCGCGCGATAATGGAGCGGGGGGCGGAGGGATTCTATTCCGGGGATGTAGCGGCCAGGATCGTGGCGGAGGTGAAAAAGGACGGGGGGATTATCACCGCTGATGACCTCCGGGACTACGGGTCCGTCGAACGGGATCTCCTTGTCGGCTCCTACCGCGGGTATGAAATTCTCACGGCCGCCCCCCCCTCCTCGGGCGGCGTTCTGCTCCTCCAGATACTGAATTCGCTCGAGCGGTTCGATCTTCAACGCCTGGGCTGGAACTCCTCGGGTGCTGTCCACGCGCTTGCGGGGTCATGCCAGCGCGCATTTGCGGACAGATCTGAGTATCTCGGTGACCCCGATTTCGTCCAGGTCCCTGTCGGAGAGCTTGTTTCCAAAGAGTATTCTGCGGTGCGGCTGGCCGATTTTGACAGCATGCGGGCATCTCCGAGCGCCCGCATCAGCAGCGGGGATCCCTCCCTCGCCGATCACCAGACGACGCACTACTGCGTGGCGGACAGATTCGGGAACGTCGTCAGCGTCACGTTCACACTGAACGGCCTTTTCGGGTGCAAGGCGGTCGTCGATGGGGCCGGTTTTTTTCTCAACAATGAGATGGATGATTTCACGGTGAAGCCGGGCGCCCTGAACATGTTCTCACTTGTCGGCGGGGCCCGCAATCAGATAGAACCCCGGAAGCGGATGCTCAGCTCCATGACCCCGACGATCGTCGTGAAGGATAACCGCCCGTTCCTCGTACTTGGTGCGAGAGGAGGGAGCCGGATTCCCACAACTGTCGCGCAGATCATTGCCAATGTGATCGACTTCGGCATGAATGTCCAGGAGGCGGTTGATGCCCCCCGTGTGCATCATCAGTGGATTCCCGACACGCTTTTATATGAAAAGCGGGCCCTTGAATCTGACGTTGTAAGGAACCTCGGGAGCATGGGGTACGTTCTCCAGGAGGTTGAAGTTACCGCCCGTGCAGAGGCACTCATGATCGACTCGGCGGGAGGGTGGGTGCTGGGAGGGGCGGATCCCAGGGAAGAGGGATATGCGCTGGGCTACTGATATCCACATAATTATCCACATAGCTATCCACAGGTGCTTGTTTATAATTTCCGGCATGAGCTGTTTCTTGTAACTGCATGTCAATTAATGGATTGAACTTGTTCGGATTATCCGTTTTGTCCTGCAGTTGAATTTTTAATCACATTCGATTCCGGGGTTCGGTTTGAAGGCAAAGCTCTCACTTGAAAACGGGACTCTGTTCACGGCGGAGGCTTTTGGTGCTCCCGGCGAGGTGACAGGGGAGGTCGTCTTTAATACGAGCATGACAGGATACCAGGAAATATTCACGGACCCTTCGTATTGTAGACAGATCGTGACTCTCACGTACCCCCTCATAGGGAACTACGGGATCAATGGAGAAGACCTGGAATCCGCCCGGCCCCAGGTGCGGGGCGTAATCGTCCGGGAATCATCCGGGATATACAGCAACTTCCGTGCGGAGAAGAGTCTCTCGTCCTGGCTTCGGGAGCACAACGTGATGGCGATAGAGGGACTGGATACGAGAATGCTCACGCGCATGCTCCGCACGGACGGCGCACTCCGGGGAGTCATCTCGACGATCGATATGGACGATTCGAGCCTCCTTGCGAAGGCCTCTTCGTCTCCGAAGATGAACGGTCTGGACCTGGCCACAAGGGTCACCTGCGAGAGGCCGTATTCCTGGGACGAGACGGATACCACCCTTTTTGCTCTCGGGCATGAGTCCGCCGGAGCGGGAACGGGGCGGCGTTTCAAGGTTGTTGCCTATGATTATGGAATTAAGAGGAACATACTCCGGCGTCTGGTCGGTTACGGCTGTGTCGTGACGGTCGTTCCGGCCGGCTTCCCTCACTCTGATCTCCTTGCAATGAAACCCGATGGCGTCTTCCTCTCGAACGGACCCGGCGATCCGGCGGCCGTCGGTGTGGCAATCAGAAATATCAACGCGCTGGTGGGGAAACTCCCGATTTTCGGCATTTGCCTCGGGCACCAGCTCCTTGCACTCGCCCTCGGAGGGAAGACGTACAAGCTGAAGTTCGGGCACCGCGGTGGGAACCATCCTGTCAAAAACCTTCTGACGGGGAAAATAGAGATTACATCGCAGAACCATGGATTTGCGGTGGACCCGGAATCGCTCGACCCCTCGAATCTGGAGATCACCCACATCAACCTCTACGATCAGACGAACGAGGGGTTCCGGCACAGGGAGCTCCCGATCTTCTCGGTCCAGTACCACCCCGAGGCCTCCCCCGGCCCGCACGACAGTGACTACCTCTTCGCTGATTTCATCTCCATGATGAAATCAGGCGCCCCTGCCAGGGGGCCCCGCGCAATCCCGGTACCGTAATTCCACCCGCCATGGAAGCCGGGTACCGGAATCTCCCCCCTTATTATGACCGGTGGCAGAAGAGCTACGGGAAGGATTTCAGCACGCTGATACTCCCCCGGCTGATCGCGTCCATCAGGGTGCACAGGATCAGCGGGAGGACGATGGTGGACGTCGCCTGTGGCACAGGCACGCTCGCCCTCCTGATGGCCCGGCGGGGATGGGAGGTCTTCGGGGTCGATGCATCTGAAGGGATGCTCGCACAGGCGACGGAGAAGCTCGCGGGCCTCTCTCTTCCCGTAGAGCTCTTCCGGCAGGATATGCGCGAGCTCGCACTCCCCCGCCCCGTCCATATGGCGACCTCATTTTTCGACAGTCTGAACCACCTGATGACGGCCGCCGAGCTTGGTGCGGTGTTCCAGCGTGTCCGTGAGTCGTTGCTTCCCGGCGGCTGGTTTATATTCGACACAAGCACCGAGCGTTGCTTCACGACGCTCTGGACGAAGTCGGAGAAGTTTCACGACCGGGATTTCTCTCTCGTGCTCGACAATACATACGACCGTGCCGCGCGGTCCGCGGTATGTCATGTCACACTGGAGGTCACCGGGGAGGGGGGGAGCGTCACGCTCGATGAGACGGTCCGGGAGAGGTTCTACACCGTCGATGAGGTGTCGGCCCTGCTCGTGGAGGCAGGGTTCACGGTGAGAGAGTGCGAGGATTTTAACTTCACGTACAACCCTGCAGTAGGGAAGCTCAAAACCTGGTGGGTTGCCGAAGCCGTGGGATCACGCCGCTCTCAGGCGTGAGGATCACGCCGCCCCAGGGCGTGAGGATCGCGCTGCTACGCTGTCCGCTTCACAACCACGATCGTGATGTCGTCCGCCTGGGGCGCCCCGCCGGCATGCGTGCGCACCGCCGCGATGAGCGCTTCCTTCAATTCCTCCGGGTCTCCGCCATGGTGTTTCTTCAGGACCGACCTGATCGGATCTTCACCGAGCTGATCTCCCGAAGAATTCATCGCCTCCGAGACCCCGTCGGAGAATATGAGGACCAGGTCCCCCGGTCCCAGTGTGACGGTTTCCTGTTCGTAGGGATAGTCCTCCATGATCCCGAGGACGGTCCCGCCGGCGGTCAGACGGCTGATCTCCCCCCCCGAGCGGATGAGGAAAGGTTGTTCGTGCCCGGCGTTGCAGCAGGTCAGGGATCCGCTGGCCGGGTCGAGGAGGGCATAGAAGAGCGTGACGAACTTCTCGTTCCCCGTGTTCTGGAAGAGGAGCATGTTCGACCGCCGGACGCATTCCGACGCAGGGGCGGCGGTGAACGCCTGGTCCCGCAGTGTGGCCTGGACGTTCGCCATCAGCAGGGAGGCGGCGAGACCTTTCCCGGAGACGTCGCCGAGGCAGATGGCAAGCTGTCCGGGCTCCTTTGCTGTAAAATCATACAGGTCGCCCCCCACCTCGCGCGCCGGGATTGTGACGGCGGCGAACATGTACCCGGCCACGTCAGGGACACGCTTCGGGATGAGCGTCATCTGTACTTCACGGGCGGCCTGGAGGTCCTTCTCCATCGCTATTTTCTGGCGCTCCTGTTCGTACAGCCGTGCGTTCTCGACGGCGATCGCCGCGTGCACGGAGAGCGCATCGAGGACGCTTTCGTCTTCGGCGGTGAACGTGCCCGAGCGCTTGTTGAGTATCTGGAATACACCCACGATCGTCCCATCCCTGTTTTTCATCGGCATGCAGAGTATCGACCTGGTCCGGTAGCCGGTGACCCTGTCGAAGTCGGGGTTGAACCGTGTGTCGAAGTAGGCATCGGGGATGTTCAGCGTGTCACCGGTTGCCGCCACGTAACCGGCGATCCCGCTCCCCGTGGGCATCCTGATCTCTATTCTCTCCCCCCCTTTGAGCACGCGCGACCAGAGTTCCTTCTTCTCTTCGTCCAGGAGGTAGACCGTCCCCCTGTCACCGTCCACGAGCCCCAGCGCGGTCTCCAGGATGACGCCGAGAAGTTTGTCCAGGTCCAGCGTCGAGTTCAGGACCTTGGCGGCTTCGATGAGCAGTTTGAGGCGGCCGATCTCCTTCTCTGACACCCCGGCGTGGCGTTCCATCTCGGCCAGGAACTGGCTGTCGACAGTCCGGAGTCGCACGCTGAGCACCTGGAGGAGCCTGAAAGACAGGGCGCTGTTCTCATGGAGGAGCTTTTCGAATGCCGGACGGCGTATGGAGCAGACGACGCATTCGTCGACTGCGGTCACTTGAGCGGCGCGCGGCCTTCCGTCAATGAGCGCGAGTTCTCCGAAGAAATCCCCCGGGTGCAGCAGGGCAAGGATCGTCTCGTGTCCGAGCCTGTTCCGTTTGGTGATCCTCACGCGTCCGCTGGCGATGAGATACAGAGAGTCCCCTTCGGTCTCGTCTTCGAGTATGATCTCCCCCGCGCCGAACCGGCGTTCTGCGAGTCCGGCGCTGACCGCCGCGAACTGCTCGTCGGTAAGCACTTCGGTCAGAACGTTATGGCGAAGCCGTTCGATATATTGCGGTGAGGCAGTCATCAGTCTCTTCTCGATCTGGTCGGGCTGGTCCGGAATGCCGGATCAATGTATCGATGGGGCGGGGGAAAGTCAAGGAAGTGGATCAGGCGTACTCGTCCCTTCGCATCGTCTGGTTGGAATCCCCCACGAACCCGAGCGCCCTTAGATGCGTGCCGAGCGGACTTTGGGCCGGGCGGAGGTCGTCGCAGTATTCGACCACGATCTCCCTGAACGGCCGGAGAGCCTCCGGGAGCCTGAGAAGGCCGGCGAACAACTCGAGCCCCTTCCGCACGGACTCGTCCCGGGCCGCGCCGATCGACCGGATCCGGGCTCCGGAAGATTCAAATAGAAGGAACGGGGATCCTGCGTCGAATGCGATATAACAGGAGGGCGAGCGTGTCACGCGGAGAGGATTTCCTCCTTCTTTCCCGGCAGAAAAATCCACGCCGGGGCCGTACGGATTTGCCGGGTCGCAGGCATTCAGGAGCACGACTCCCCCCTGAAGTCCCTCCGGGCGGACTTTCCGCAGCTCCTCGACTGCCCGGGGAAGGGCGAACTGCATCCCGGAGAGTCCCTCGACAAAATACCCGCGCCGGATCTCCCCTCTCAGCTCCATACGTGCCAGCTCCGGCGCGATCATACCCCAGGGGAGAAGGTCCTCGCGTCTGTGGAACTCGCGGGCCACGATTCCGTACCTCTCCAGAAGGAGCCCCGCCTGCGCGCGGGCGCGCTCATCCTCTCCCGGCGGATCTCCCATCAATCCGCCTGTGCGGACGAGAGACCACCTCCCCGTCCACCCCGGCACCTGACGGAGTGCCCTGCGGGCTGACTGCATGAGCCGGCTCCTTCCCGGGGCACGATGCGGGTTGACCAGCTCGATCCGTTCATACCGCTCCGGGTGATCGGCGCGCGCGGGTCGACGGACCGCGGTCACTTCTGCGAAGACATCGTTCGTGACGATCCCGTTCCAGAAGAGCTCCGCGATCCCGCTGTTCATCCCCTCCAGGGAGAGCTTCGTCCCTTCCCGTATGTCGCTGAAGAACGAGGCCCCCTGATTCCGCAGGAACTCCAGTATCCGGCGGCCCGGCTCCCTGAACGGGATTTCCGCTCCCACCGCCGGAAGATACGCCGCTCCGTTCCCCCGCGCGATGAACCGGATCCGTCCTGATCCGCTCCCCACCCATGCGCCGTTCCCGGCGGAAGAAAATCGGGTGAGAATGTCGGAGGAGATATCTCCCATGCGGGAGCGGAGGACGTCCCGTTCCCACACTTCCGCCGGGAGAGGGAGTCCTTCCAGCCGGGCGAGTGTTGCCGCCAGGTCGGTTCCCCGGGATGTACCTGCGACCCCCGTCACCCCCTGCCAGCGGAAGAGGAACGACACGAACCCGGCGGGAGTCGAGGGGGTGATCTCGCGGCGGAGAAGCGTTATCGTCTGCCGGTGTATCCGTTCGAGCGTCGGCCTGTAGCACCACTCTTCCGTCGCCCCTCCCCCCAACGGTCTGAAATGCCCCCGGACCACGTCCCTGGATCCGGCAAGCTGGCGCACGATCCGGTCCGCCTGACCGGTCCCGGTGCCGAACCTGTTCCCTATTTCGCTGCTCGTCAGGGGGCCGTGATTCTGGATATACCTTCCGATCAGGAACGCCGCGCTCTCCCCGGACGCAAGCGAGCGGTAGAGTTCGCGTTCCTCCGCTGCGATCCAGCGCGGCCCGTCGTGAAAATCGACCTTCAGTATCCTGCCGTCCCCCTCGAGCATCCGCACCATCGCGGCGGGGTCTCCGTCGCACCGGTCGCGCAGCTCCTCTGGTTTCAGGTCGCCTATCCGCAGGAGTATCTCCATCAGCTCCTCGGGAGAACGGGCGCGTGATCCCGGTGCGCTATGCTGCACCTGCCGCTCGACCGACTCGATCGCCTCGGGGCGCAAAAGGGAAGAGATCGAGTCGAGGTCGATGATCTCGCCGAGGATTTCCCTGTTGACTGCCAGGTACTGGCTCAGGCGGTCTTCCCGCGGCTGATCGGCCTG
>Ga0182021_10002063_pt1 | contig 23448 bp, 22 predicted proteins | sample 612E3MmetaG_FD_120493 | JGI IMG/M metagenome (GOLD analysis project Ga0182021, IMG submission 120493) | Permafrost microbial communities from Stordalen Mire, Sweden - 612E3M metaG (Illumina Assembly) | ecosystem: Environmental > Terrestrial > Soil > Wetlands > Permafrost | place: Sweden... | reverse complement strand
TTGCCAGCGCCACTGTTCACTCCCGCGTCGAGTGAAACGGCCGGCGGCGACCCGCGTCGCGGGTGACCGGCCGATCCTGTCGAAACTGAGTCTAGCGTACGACAACAGCTTGTCATCCCGTGGGAGCGGAGGGACGCCGCTCCTCCCAGCGGAACTCGACGAGTGGCGGCGCATCGAGGCCACGCGGGGCGACGAGGTGCACCCGGCAGTCGACGAAGCCGCCGCAACAGGTCCATACTTAGGCAAGGCACGCATGAGACATGAGCCCCGCGAGGGGTGTAGGGGGAGCTGATCTCGTGGACGATGCGCAGACGATCATTGCCAAGGTTGGAGCGACCATCGCCTCGACTCTTACGATCGACGAGGTGTTGAGCGCCATCGCGCGGCAGGTCTGCGAAGCGTTCAGTGTCGCTTCCGCCGATATCCACCGCTACTCGGCGGCGACCGACCTGCTCGACTACGTGGCTTCGTGGGGCATCGCGGAGGGGTTCACCGAAGAAGGGACGGGGGTGGGGGAGTCGTACCCGCCCGAGATGCGCCTGAACTACGTGCCCGTCGTGAGGGAGCGGCGCATCGTGGAGGTCCACCGCGACGATCCCGGCCTTCCCGCCGCCGAGGCCGCCGAGATGGACCGTTGGGGCGAGATGTCGAACCTCGACGGGCCTCTCGAGTTCGGCGGGCAGGTGATCGGCGTGCTGGGGATCGTCGAGTCGCGCTACTGTCGGCGCTACACCGAGGCCGAGAAGCTGCTCTTCGCGCAGCTCGCCGTGCTGGCCGCCATCGCCATCCACAACGCCGACGTCTTCGCCGCCCTCGACTATCTCGCCATCACCGACGGCCTCACCGACTTGTACAACCACCGCTACTTCTACGATCGCCTCGCCCAGGAGGTCGCTGCCGCGCAGCGTTACGAGCGGCCGCTCTCGCTGCTGATGATCGACATCGACGACTTCAAGTCCTACAACGACCGCTTCGGGCATCGCGCCGGCGACGCCGTGCTGCGCGACATGTCGGCGCGGCTCAAGGCGCAGACCCGTCAACAGGTGGACCTCGTGGCCCGCTACGGGGGCGAGGAGTTCGCCATCATCCTGCCCAGCACGCCCGTGCAGGGCGCCGCGTCGGTCGGCGAGCGTCTGCGCAGCACCATCGCCGAGAACGGGCGAGCGCCCGGCGACGGTGATGCGTCCGGGAGCGACGGGCCGGGCGTCGACGGCGACTCCGGCGCCGCTCTCACCGTGGCCGAGCGCATCCGCAGCTCGATCGCCGACGGGGTCTTCGGCTCACCGGGCGCTGCGGCGAGCATCACCGTGAGCGTGGGCGTGGCGAGCTACCCCGGTCACGCGGAGTCGGCGGACGGCCTGGTCGATGCGGCCGACCAGGCCGTCTATCGCGCCAAGGACAAGGGCAAGAACCGCGTCGAGATGGCGACCGGACACGTTCTCTGACGACTCGGCGGGCGCCGCGCCGGCGGGGCGGTGATCGCCGCCTCAGCTACCGCGACCGCGGAAACGGGGGGCCTTCTTGGCGAGCTCGTGCACCTGGTCGAACGTGTGCGCCGCGAGGTAGCCGGCGTACTGTCGAGAGGCGGTCCCGAACGTTTCGTCGAGCGCGCAGACCGCCTGCGGCGACAGGCCTTCGACTTCGGCCTGCAGGAGCACCGCCGTCTGACACTCCTGAAGGTCGACGACTGTTTCGGTCAGCGCCCCGAAGGCTTCGTCGATCCTTCTGTCGGACGCGCGCCCTGCTCTGCTGTTCTGGCGCAGGGACTCGGTCAGCATGACGCCGTGGTAGTTGAACTCGGCGGTCCGGACCGCCTCGACTTTGGCGGCGAAGCCGCGCAGCAGGCGGGCGAGCCGCCGCGAGGGTTCGGGCGGGCCCGCGGAACCGGCGCTGCCGTCTGTTCGATCTGCGACCACCGGCTCCTCCTGCAGACGACGGCCGTGGAGGCCACTCGGATGCAGTCTGGGGAGCCGCCGTTAGCGACTCGTGAGCCGGACGTGAAGATGGTGTGAGTCGCGGACGCCCGTCAGGGCTCTGGGCGCCAGCGATAGTCCATGTACCGGGCCGTCTGCGACGCCAGGTGGTCTCCGGCCAGCCGCGCCACGATGTGCAGGCTCACGTCCAGTCCCGCCGAGATGCCGGCAGCGGTGATCACCGCGCCTTCATCGACCCACCTTGCGCCCTCGACGACTCTCGTGTCGGGGAACGCCCGCCGGAGGTCGTCGATGTCGTCCCAGTGGGTCGTCGCGCTCTTGCCGGCGAGGACCCCGGCTCTTCCCAGAAGGAACGCGCCGGTGCATACCGAGACCGTGAGCTCAGCGGTCTGCTGCTGCGCCGCGACCCACGAGATCACGGCGCGCCGCTCGAGCTCGGCGTCGACGACCCCGCCCGGGACCACGAGAACGTCGATCGGGGGATGATCGTCGATCGTGAACCGGGGTTGGACGAGCAGACCGCCGGTCGTGGTGACCGGCCCGTCGGACGCGCCCACGGTGAAGACGCGAAAGGGTGGCTCGGCGCCGGGGTCGAGACGGGAGGCGACTTGCGAGGCCGCCGAGAAGACCTCGAACGGGCCCGCGAAATCGAGGACTTCGACCTGGTCGTAGAGGTAGATGCCGACACTTCGCATCTGCGGAGCTCCTTTCGGTGATCCCGGGCTGCCCGGCGAGCGGGAAGCCGCGGGCCTTCCGCTCTTTCGGAGCGGGCTCTTGGCCAGTCTACGCCGGTGTGCGTCGCCAGACGGTCGCCGAGCTGCGCTGGAGTCCCACCGGCGTGGCGCCGCCCGTGGCATAGGCGAAGACCAGGGAGCATTCTATATAAAGTTGGTCAGTTTACTTGTAAAGGCCGCGACGAGCGGCTAGTCTGACAGCCGTTTGTGGTACGTTCACTGCGGCCAAGGGGTCCCGATGAGAGTCTGCGCGACAAACCGATCCGTTCACCATCTCGTCGTGCTGGCGGTGCTGGCCTGCCTGGCTGCCGGGCTCGTGGGGGGTCTGTCGGCGGCCATGGCCGACTCACGGAGCCCCTCGCCCTCCGGCGGTCAGGCGAAGATCATCCTGCACATCGGCTGGACGCGCGAGCCCGACAACCTCAACCCCTTCGTGGGCTACTCCGCGACCGACTACGAGATCTGGCACCTGCAGTACGATCTGCTTACCGGCTACTACCCCGCCACGCTGCAGCCCCGGCCCGAGTTCGCCACGAGCTGGTCGCACTCGCCGAACGGTCTCGTGTGGACCTTCACCATCCGCCCAGGCATGAAATGGCAGGACGGGGCGCCGGCCACCGCGCACGACGTGGCCTTCACCTTCAACTACGTCATCAAGAACCAGATGGCGTCGTTTACCGGCTACACCGACGGCATCGAGAAGGTCGTGGCGCCCAACGACACCACCGCGGTGTTCTACTGCTCGCGGCCGAAGGCCAACATGCTCGGCATGTGGGTGCCCATCCTGCCCGCCCACGTGTGGAGCAAGATCAACCCCAAGCTCGCCGGCACGACGTTCCCCAACAACCCGCCGATCGTGGGCAGCGGCCCCTTCCGGGTCGTGGAGTGGAAGCGGGGCTCGTACATCCGCCTGGTGGCCAACCCCGACTACTGGGCCGGCAGGCCGAAGGTCGACGAGGTCATCTTCGAGACCTACCAGAACGCCGACACGATGGCGCAGGACCTCAAGACCGGCGCGCTGGCCGGCGCCTGGGGCATTCCTCCAGCGGAGGTCCAGAGCCTGAACAGCTCGAGCGTGAAGTCGATCTCGTACACGAGCATCGGCTTCGACCAGCTCACCTTCAACTGCGCGCCGGCGCCGGCCACGGGCAACCCTGTGCTGCGTGACCCGGCGTTTCGTCGGGCGCTCGACTACGCCATCGACAAGCAGAAGATCGCCACCATCGCCTACAACGGCCAGGTGAGTCCGGCGACCAGCATGATCCCGGCCGGACTGTACCCCGCCAGCCTCGACTACCACTGGCAGCCCAGCGCGGCGCAGCAGTACCCGTTCGATCTCGCCAAGGCAAGCGCCGCCCTCACCGCCGCGGGTTACCCGCTCAAGAACGGTGTGCGCGTCGACAAGGAGGGCAAGCCGATCAAGCTGCGCCTGCTGGCTCGCGCCGAGTCAACCATGAGCCAGGCCAGCGGTAAGCTCATCACCGGCTGGTTCGGGCAGATCGGCATCCACGTCAGTTTCCAGACGGTCAGCGAGGACACGCTGAGCAGCTACGTCTACAACGCGGTCAAGGGCAGGATCGAGCCGAGCTACGACATGTTCCTCTGGGGCTGGGTGGGCGATGCCGACCCCAACTTCCTGGTCTCGATCCTCACCACCGACGAGATCGGCATGTGGAACCAGTCGGCGTGGTCGGACCCTGCCTACGACAAGCTCTTCCCCCTGCAGGCCCAGCAGCTCGACCCGCAGCAGCGCAAGCAGACGATCTGGAAGATGCAGCAGATCGTCTACGACCAGACGCCGTTCATCCCGCTGATCTACGACCGCGACCAGGAGGCCTACAACACCGCCGACTGGACCGGCTGGGTCACCTCACCGGCAAACCACGGCGGCGTCTTTTTGTGCGGGGAGGACCAGACCGACTCGTATCGCCTGGTGCACCCGGTGAGTGCGGCGACGACGAGCACTTCGGGCTCGCGCCTGTGGCTGCTCTGGATCGTCGGTGCGGCCGCGGTGGCGGTGGTCGTGGCCCTGCTCGTGCGCGGCTTACGCGGACGCCGCGTCGAGGAGGTCTGAGGCCTTGCCCGGCGTGAGGCGCCGCCTTGCCTGAGACCGATGGAACGGCCGGCGCGGCTGCCGCCGCGCCGGCCGCCGATGGCGGCCCGGATTTTCCGCGAGAGCGCGAGCTGCTCGGCGGCTTGCCGGCGCCAGAGCGTTTCCTGACCGTCGACGAGCTGGAGGCCTCGACCGATCGCCAGCTCGCCGAGCTGCCCGGCCTGCGCGCCTGGGTCTGCGGGCACGATGCCGCCGGCCACGAGATGCGCTGTCTCGAGGCCGGCGACGGACCGCGGCGTGTCCTGCTGCTGGGCCACGTGCACCCCGAGGAGCCCGTCGGGACTCTGGTGCTCGAGCATCTGCTGCGGCTGTTCGCCGCGACCGATGTCGCGCGGCGCCTGGGCTTCAGGCTGAGCGCCGTCAAGGTGTGCGATCCGACCGCGGCGCGCCTCAACGAAACCTGGTTCTCGCACCCCTACGACCTGACCGGCTACGTGCGCAACGTCTACCGCTCGGCCTACGTGGACCAGCCGATCTGGACGTTCCCTGTCGAGTACAAGGGCTATCGCTTCGAGCGGCCGCTGCCCGAGACGAAGGCGATGATGGCCGCCATCGACGCCGCGCCGCTCGACCTGCTCATGCCGCTGCACAACTGCTCGTTCTACGGGGGCTACTTCTATGTCTCCGACGCCGACGCCGAGCTGCTCGACGAGCTCTGCAAGGTCCGTGACGCGAGCGCCATCCCGCCGCATCGCGGCGAGCCCGAGCTGCCCTACCTCGACACGCTCGGCGACGGGATCTTCGGCGCCGTCACCGTGGCGATGGAGATCGACTACCTGACAAGCCACCTGGGTGGTGAGAACGTGCAGGTCTCGGCGGGCTGCGACGCCGACGAATACGCCATGAGGCGCTGGGGCAGTCACGTCGTGCTGGCCGAGGCGCCCTGTTTCACCAGCGACCAGGTGGCCGACACCGCGCCGGCGGGGATGAGTCGCGGTGAGGCCAAGCTCGCCGGCATCGCTTGTGAAGAAGCGCACGTGGCCTGGCTGCGACCCCGCTACGAGGCGGCCTGCGGCCTGGTGGCGGCCGAGTCGCCTTGGCAGCGCGCCGTGGCCGGGTACCTGGCCGACGCCGCCCGCGACCTGCCCGCCGAGAAGGAGCAGGCGCGCAGTGAGCCGGCCTTCCGGCGCGAGGCCACCGTGGCTCAGCGGTTCGACTCGCTGTACAACCGCGAGCTGTTGGCGCTCTGTCGTCTCGGGCAGTTCGGGCGCATGGCGGCCGCCGACGCGGCTCGCGACGCGCGCCTGGCGGCGCTGGCCGGCGAGGTCGAGGCGCGCGTCGGGGAGCGCGTGGCCGCCGTGACCGCCGTCGCCGCCATTCGCCCCGTGCCCATCCGCTCCCGCATGCAGATGCAGCTCGGTGCGCTGCTGGCGGCGATGGCGTACGTCGCCGAGCGGCGCGTCTAGGATCCTTCCCGGTCAGTGGCGGCCGCTTCCAGGGCCGCGATCTGCAGGTGCGTCTCCCCACCGGCCGGCGTCAGGCGCCACTCGATCGTGCAGAGCCGGCTCAGGAAACGGCGATCGTGGCTCACCAGCACCAGGGCGCACGGCGTCTGTGATAGCGCCGCCTCGAGGCACTCGATCGCCGGCAGATCGAGGTGGTTCGTCGGTTCGTCCATGATGACCATATGGGGCTCGCCGACGACGCCCATGGCGAGCATGAGCTTGCGTGTCTCCCCGGGGCTGGGCAGCCGGCTCTCGAGCACGTGCTCAGGTCGCGAACCGAGTCTGCTGACCACGGTCAGAAGGCGGCCGAGCGTGGCGTCGTCGCAGGCCCTGATGTCGTCGAGGAGCGCCACGCACTGCCGCTCCGTGATCTCCTGCGGGACGGAGACGACACGCTCGGGCGGCAGGGTGAGCTCGTCGAGGATGTGGTTCAGCAGCGTCGTCTTGCCAGCGCCGTTGGGACCCGTCAGCGCGACCCGGTCACTGGGCCCCAGTGAGAGGCGCGGGTGGACGAGCCGCCTGGTTGCGCCCACCGCAAGAACGCCTGCCGGCAGGTCGACGAGGGTCGTGCGCGAGGAGCGCGCGGCCGAGAGCCAGATGCCGCTGCGTTCGAGCCTGTGGACGGGGATCGCCGCAATTTGCCGGTGCGCCCGCTGCAGTCGGCCCTCGAGCTGAGAGAGCAGACGGCCGGCCTGGCCGTCCTTGCCGCTGACGATCGCCGCCTGGCGTCGCGCGCGGCCGTCGCTGTCGTGACGCGCCAGCCCCTTGGCCGAGCGTCTGGCCGCGGCCTGGTCGGCCTGAGTGCGCCGCGCGGCCTGGACGTGCCGCAGCCGTTTGAGCTCGGCGACGGCCTGCCGGCGGTCTCGGCGGGCGGCCTCGTCCTGTTGCGCCGCTTGTCGGCTCCCCGCCGAGTAGCCCCCCGGACGCAGGATCGCCGCCCCGGACTCGAGGAACAGGCACTGGCCGCACAGATCGTCGAGCAGGGCGCGGTCGTGGCTGACGAGGATCCCTACTCCGGCGAAGCTGCGCAACGCCTCCTCGACGCGGCTTCTCGCCTCTTCATCGAGGTGGTTGGTGGGTTCGTCGATGGCCAGCACGTCGGGGCGCTGCCAGAGGGCCGTGGCGAGCTGGCAGCGCTTGCGCTCGCCGTGGCTGAGGGTCTGCCAGCGCCCCGCCCAGTCGTCGTCTACGCCGAGGCGCTGGCGCAGCACGCTGGCCCCGGCGGAGTAGTCGAGAGCGAGCTCCTGGAGACGGAGTGGTGCGGTGTCGGTGCGCTGCGCGCAGTAGAGCGCCGCCCGCCCGCCCTGCACGGCACCGTCGGTCGGTTCGAGCAGGCCGACGGCGAGCTGGAGAATGGTGCTCTTGCCGACGCCGTTGGCGCCGACGACTCCGGTCCAGCCGACGGGGAAGTGAGCCGACAGGTCGCGCACGACGTCGAAGGGCGAGCCGTCGTAGGCGAAGCTGACGTGGTGAAAGACGAGTGGCATGGTGTGCTCCTGAGAGGCGAACGTCGCGGGCGTCCCGTGGGACATGGTCCCCGGGAGTCGCGAATGGCGTGTGTCGCTCTCAGAGCCTCATGGGTACAGTTCTCTCGCCTGCAGGAATCGACGTTCGCCGGTCTCAGCGGCAGTGCGATGATACATCGTGCGCACGCCCGCCGCCGCCGGCGGAGGGCCTAGGCTCCGGTCTGCATGAACCAGCCGGCCTCTTCCATGGCCTTGGCCGCGACGCGCATGCTGCGACTGTCGCCTCGGGCCACCGAGACCGAGACGCCCTGGCCCACGGTGGCGGCGATCTCGGCCACGTCCTGGTGGGTGTGTCCGGGGCACAGCAGGATGGACTGGACGCCCTCGTCGACGACCATCGTGCGGCACGCCTGCACCGACTGCTCCTGGTCTTTCACGACGATCGCGAAGAGCCGGTAGAGCCCCGTGTCGAGCAGCGTCTTGTGCCGCTGCGGGTCGGCGTCGGGAGCGTGGGCGACGAACATGGCTGTGAAGGGCATGGCGATCCTTCCGTCGGAGGGTCGAGCCACTGGCGCGGCTTGGTCAACTCGCCGGACAGTACCACAGCTGCAGGCGACCGAGCCGCGCCAAGGCGCCCGCCGGGCGTGCGCCTCAGCTCTCCTGAACGTCGGCCTCCTGCACCACGAGGCCGACGTGCGTGGCCAGGGCCGGGGCGAGGGCGAGGAGCTGCAGCGCGTCGATCGTGGCGCCGCGCAGGCAGGCCACTCCCTTGAGGTCGTCGAGCTCGTTGCCGCGCAGGTCGGTCCCGACGAGACCCGCGTTGAAGAGCTCCAGACCGCCGAGATCGCAGTCCGCGAAACGCGTTTCGGAGAGATCGCTCTCCATGAGCAGTGCGCCGCGCAGGTCGCAGCCTTGCAGGAGCGCGTGGGGCCGCCCCAGGTGCGAGAGCTTGGCCATCTGCGCCAGGCAGTCGCGCAGCAGGACGGCGGAGAGCCGGCCGCCGGTGATGCTGGCGCCGACGAAGCGGCAGCCGACAAACGCGACCTCGTCGAGGTCGCAGTCGAACCAGCTCGTGTTGGCGAAGTCGCAGGTCTCGAAGACGACCTGCTCAAAGCGCAGACGGCGCAGCTCGGCGTCGGCGAAGCGGCAGCCCTTGACGCGGGCCGTCTCGAGCGACGATCCAGAGAGGTGCTCGCCGGAGAAGTCGCAATCGACGAGCTCGACGCCTTCGTGCTCGCGCTGGGCGCGAAGACCCACGACGTCGAGTGGGTCGAGGGCCGCCGGCAGGACCGGTACGTCGGGCTGGGGCTTGCGGCGCCGTGACGTGCCGCGCCGCCGACCCTGGGTGCTCACCTCTGCCGCCTCCTCCCCACCGCCGCGCCGCCGCTCGCGACGCGGCGTCGTTGCGCGGCGTCGCCGCACACCGCGCGACGCCTTTGCCCCGGCGATCATAGTCGTCGAGCGTGACGGATGGAACGAGCGACCAGACCGGCGCGATCGGCCGGACCTCCCGGGCGACCGCCGCCGGCCGCACCGCGGCGACGGCATCGGGTAGAGTTCGTCGCGATGGTGCTGTGATCGTCACGCGGAGGTGGCCTGTGGACTCCCTCGACCGCGACATCCTCGTCGCTCTGCAGAGCGACGGTCGCCAGACGAACGCCCATCTCGCGGAGTCGCTGGGCCTGTCGGCTTCGGCCATGCTCGAGCGCGTGCGCCGCCTCGAGCAGGGGGGCCAGATCCGCGGGTATCGCGCCGTGGTCGTCCCGGAGGCGCTCGACCTTGGGGTGAGGGCGGTGATCGGCGTGCGGCTGCGGGTGCACGGCCGCGATTCGATCGAGCAGTTCGAGCAGCGCATTGGCGGCGTGACGGGTGTCTGCAGTTGTTGCCACGTGACCGGTCAGTACGACTACCTGCTCGACGTCGCCGTGCGCGATCTTGCCACGCTGCCCGAGCTGATCAGAGGCGACCTCGCCGCCATCCCGGGTGTCTCGAAGTTCGAGACCATGCTGGTGCTCTCCGAGGTCAAGCCGTTCGCCGGCTGGCCGGCGCCGGGACGCTAGTCAGCCGGCGGCCGGGCGCACATTCTGCGGAACGGTTCGTGGGACCGGGGCCGGCGGCGCGTCGCTCGGTCGTCGTCCTGTCGCCACTCGACCGCAGAAGCTGCGGAATGGCGACCATGGTTGGGTGTTTCGTCGGAGAGTCTGCCATCATGCCGCATGAAGTCCGTCATAGGGGCTGGACTCGGAGGCGCCATGTTCTCGTACCCGCGGCGGCGGCCGTCCTGCGGCCCACGCGCGCGCCAGCCCGTGTCACGAGTGGAGGTGTGAGATGCCCGTCGACCGTCGCACTCCCGATTGGCGAGAGGGCGCCGCCGCCGCCCGTGATCGAGACGACGTGGCCAGGTCCAGGCTGCGTGAACGTCTGGCGCTCGCCCCCGCCGGCATCGCCGCCGTCAACGCCGTACTCACGAGTCCCGACGACCCCCTGGTCGAGAGCCTCCTCGATCTGCTCGCCGGCTACGGCGGCGTCGACGAGATCAACCGCAGGGCCGCAGAGGCAGCGCGCCTCGAGACCCGGCTGGTGCGCCTGCGTGAGGAGCACTCGCCCTACCTCGAGAGTCTCGAGTGGCTGGATGAGCAACGCGAGGCCGGGGCCTTCGTGTCGCTTCCCGACTACCGGCGCCGGGTGCTCGGCGCGGCGTCGGACCGCGCCGACATCGACCAGGCCCGCGCCGTGACCCTCGAGATCAGCGCCCTGCAGTTCTTTCCCTGGCTCATTGCCGAAGCGCGGCGCGCCATCGAACGCCGGGAGCTGATGCCCGGGCGCTACATCCGCGTGCGCAACATGGCCGAGCAGTCCGCTCCGGGCGAGGACATCGTCGCCGTCGCGGCGGCCATGCAGGTCATCGGTGCGTCGCACGTCGAGACGCTCGACACGCGCGGCATCGACGGCAGCAACGTCATGCTCGGCGGCCCCGAGACGATCACCGGCTACTTCGGTGGCATCGGTGAGCCCAACCAGTACCCGCTCCGCTGGGCCGACGAATACCTGCACTACCTGACCGAGTACGGCATCCGCCAGGTGCTGAACGTGAACCCGGGCACCGTGCTGGTCGCCCTGCTGCTGCACAAGCTCGGCGTCGAGAACGAGTTCAAGATCTCGGTGTTCATGGGCATCGACAACCCGTTCTCGGTGCTCTGGCTGCTCATGGCTGCGAGTCTCCTGGGGGGCGAGGACGGCTCGACGAGCCTCGCCGGGCTCAATCTGTCGAACTCGGTCGACGCCGCGACCCTCGAGACGTCGTCGCGCCTGCGCGAAGCCCTGGGGCTGACCGACGCAGTACGTTTCGAGCATCACGTCACCGAGGCCTACAAGTCGATCGTGCGTCAGCCGTACGAGCGTCGCGCCGAGCTCGTGACCGCGGCCGCCACGGTGGCCAACCTGTCCGCCAAGCACGAGGGCGGCGAGCCCGTCGAGGAGGCCGCCGGCGAGCATCCCAGCGACATCTTCGACTACTTCCTGTCGCGCGACGAGATCGAGCGCCGCGGGCTCATGCCGGCGCTCGAGGCCGGCTACCTGGCCAAGCACGCCGCCGTGAACCACACCGCCGACGAGCTCACCAGAGCGGGGATCGGCGTGCGTCCGGCGACGCGCCTGCACGCGCCGGGACCGGCTCCGCCGCGCGCCTGAAGCGCCGGAGCCGGCGCCGCTGGTCTCCCGTCGACCGCGCGCCCGAAGCATCGGCGCGGGCTCTGCAGCGACCGCGCGCCATCGGCTACGATTGCGGGAGAGCACTGCCCGTGACCCGCACGCCAGAATGGAGAAGCGCGTGACCACAAAGCCCGGCGCGGCCGCCGGCGCCGCCGGCGCCGACGGCGCGCCGTTGCCGACGGCGCCGCCGCACGCCCCGGCGCCCGGCGTGCCGGATGGCCGCGTCCGCGACCTCGGCGTCTTCGCGCTCGTCGTGCTCGGCCCGATCTGGGGCTACGGGTGGGTGGTGACCAAAGTCGCGCTGGGCTACTCGCCGGCGCTCACGTTCGCCGCGCTACGCGCGGCGCTCAGCATCCCCTGTCTGTTCGCGGTGCTGGTCGTGGCGCGGCGCTCGCTGCGACCGCCGGCGATCGGCTACACCCTCGCCATCGGCCTGCTGCAGACGACCGCCTTCGTCGGCCTGACCGTCGGAGCTCTGGCCAGCGGTGGCGCCGGCAAGGTCGCCGTGCTCACCTACACCATGCCGTTCTGGCTGCTGCTGCTCGCCTGGGCGTTCCTGGGAGAGCGCCTGCGCGGCTCGCAGTGGCTGGCCGTCGGCCTGGCGCTGGCCGGCCTGGTCCTGGTGGTCGCCCCCTGGCGGCTCCACGGCCTGCTGAGCAGCGCGCTGGCGCTCGCCGGCGGCTTCGCCTGGGCGGCGAGCGCCCTCGTGGTCAAGCTCATGCAGCGCCGGCGACACGTCGACGTGCTGTCCCTCACCACCTGGCAGATGGTCTTCGGCTCGCTGCCGCTGATCCTCATCGCCGCCCTTGTCCACAGTGGCGGCCCGGAGTGGACGGCCCCGTTCGTGGGGGCGCTGGCCTACACGGTGCTGCTCGCCAACATGCTGGCCTGGGCGCTGTGGCTGTACGCGCTGCGGGCGCTTTCGGCCGGCGCCGCCGGACTGGGCACCCTGGCGATCCCGGTGGTCGGCGTGGTCGCGGCCTGGCTGCAGCTCGGGGAGCGGCCCGACGGAGTCGAGGCCGCCGGCATGGTCCTGATCGTGGGAGCGCTGGCGGCCCTCGCGGGCCGCGGCATCGTGGCGAGCCGTCGCGAGCCGGCTGCCGCCGGCGAGTCGCCGGCCGTCCCGCCGATGATCGACTGAAGTGCGCCGCGTGGCCGTCGCGCCGGCCGCGGAGAGGCGAGCGTGCAGCGCTGTCGCCCGGCACCGTCGATTGACGTGATCGGCGGCATCACCGAGACTGGCTGAGGCGATCCGCCGAGTCACCTCGAGCATGGCGTCGCGCGTTCCGCGGGGGAACCTTGCGGTCGGCCGCGAAACTTCTTCCAGCGGGGCGAGACTCACAACCACCGTATCCGGGAATTGATCGCACGCCGATCGTGAGCGGCGTGCCGGAGGTCTGCGAAACGATGAGAGCACGCGTCTGGGTGCTGACGGCCGTCGTGGTCGTCGTGGTGTTGGCCGGCTTGGCCGTGGCGGCGATCTTCGCCTGGCCCCATGCCCGCCTTGCCTCCTCCAACGACGCGCTGGCGCGTGTCGTGCTGCCCGGCTTCGCCGGGCGAGTGACGACCGTGGAGGTGAGCTCGGCGGCCGGCACTCAGGTGCCGGTGAAGCTGCAGGGGGCGAAGCTGTGGCCACAGGTCAAACTCGCCGCCGGTGAACGGGTGACCGTCGCGCTGACCGTGCGGCGGCCGGGCTGGGCGGGGTGGCTGGTCGGTCACACCCAGCGGCGCAGCTTCACGATCGATACGCCCAGCGCCCATCTGCTCGGCCGCTGGCTGCAGGTCGAGGCCGGCGCTCCGGTGACCGTGGCCTACGACGCGCCGGTCGCACTCGTCTCGCTCGGCGGAGCGCCGGCCCGGACGCTGCCCGCCCCACAGGCGGTCGTACCGCTGGGCGTAGCCGCGCGCGGCTCTCACCTCGCGGGCGCGACCAAGGTCGCCGCCGCCGCCCGCTCCTGGGAGCTTCTGCCGGCGCCGGTGCAGGTGAGCTGGTTCCCGGCACGGCCGTATCCGCAGCTCCTGGTGGCGCCGAAATCCGGGGCGAAGCTCGCCCCTGCCGGGCAGCTCACGCTGACTTTCTCGGGCACGGTCGCGGACGTGCTCGGCGCCGCCCACCCGCGGATCTCACCGGCCACCCCCGGCCACTGGCGGGCGCTGGACGCACACACACTGGCCTTCCAGCCGACCGGCTACGGCTTCGGGCTGGGCCAGAAGGTGAGCGTCGAGCTGCCGCTGGGCGTGCACCTTGCCGGGCAGAGCGGGGCCGGGCTCACCCGTACGCTGCGCTGGCAGGTGCCGCAGGGGTCGACGCTGCGCCTGCAACAGCTTCTCGCCCAGCTCGGGTACCTGCCGCTCACCTGGCACGCGAGCGCCGGCCCGCGGTTGAGCTCGCTGGCGGGCCAGCTCGCGGCCGCGGTCGCGCCGCCGGCCGGACGGTTCATCTGGCGGTATCGGAACACCCCCGGGGAGCTGCGCGGGCTCTGGATCGTCGGTCGGCCCAACGACATTGTGCGCGGCGCCGTGATGACCGTCGAGAACACGCACGGTCTCGCGGTCGACGGGTTCGTGGGGCCGCAGGTCTGGCAGGCGCTGATCGGCGACGCGGTCGCCGGCAAGCGCCGCATCGGCGGCTACAGCTACGTCTACGTTCACCGCGACCTGCCGCAGTCGCTCAACCTTTGGCACAATGGGCGCCTGGTCCTGAGCTCGCCGGGCAACACCGGTGTGCCGTCCGCTCCGACGCAGCTCGGCACCTTCCCGGTGTTCGAGCACGTCCCGGTGGGCACGATGAGCGGCACAAACCCCGACGGCTCTCACTACAACGACCCCGGCATCCGCTGGATCAGCTACTTCAACGGTGGCGATGCGATCCACGCCTTCAACCGCGCGTCGTTCGGTACGCCGCAGAGCCTCGGCTGCGTCGAGCTGCCGCTCGCCGCCGCCGCCAGGGTCTGGCCCTACACCCCGATCGGCACGCTCGTCACGATCGAGAACTGATCGACTCAAGAGCGTGCGAGCAGCGCGCCACGACGATGGAGGGCACGACGATGCCGCGACCGTGGTTTGGCCAGAAGAGGGTCGGCTGGGGCCTGCGCCCGATCTCGTGGCAGGGATGGCTGCTGACGGTGCTCTACCTGCTCGTCGCCTTCGCGGCGGCTCGCGCGCTGGCGGCGCACCACGTCGTGCTCTTCGTGATCGGCCTGGGCGCCATCACGGCAGGGTACGTCGCCGTCGCCCTGGCCACCAGTCGCGACCGCTAGGGCGGCACCACGCGGGTCCCTCGGTGACGTCGAGGACGATCACCGTTCGTCAAGCGCCGCGGACCCACTGCCGATACAATTCGGGTAGCGTGGTCGCGCTGCGATGAGCGGGTCTGGAGGTTTGGCGTGAGGCTCTTGAAGCGGTCGATCGGCTCTCACACGGCCCTCGGCATGAGCGTCGGCGCGCTCGCCGCGGTGTGCGGGCTCCTGGCTTTCGCGCCCGTGGCGCAGGCCGCCGTGTGGACCGCGCACACCGGCACCCGCGTGTTCCCCACCACCAAACCGGGCACACAGCACGTCGCCAACCTGACGGCCGCCGGCGGCGAGTACGAAGGGCTGATCATCGGCCTCAGAAGCGGCGCCAAGCGCCGGGCCAAAGTGACCTGGGTCGCCGGCAGCGATCCTCTCCTTACCGCGAACGGAGCTCTCGACCAGGTGGCCTTCGTGCACATCCGTCGCCCGACCACGGGCACGGGCGCCAAAGCCGGTCTGTACCCCGACCCGCTGTTGCCCCGCGGCTTCGGACAGGCCTTCAGCGTGCCTGCCGGCAGCTCCTCGCTCTACGTCGTCTTCCACGTCCCGTACGGGACGCCGGCCGGCATCTACAGCGGGAACCTGCACGTCGCGAACGGCACCCAGGGCGTCGTGATCGCCGTCCGGCTGCAGGTGTGGAGCTTCGGCTGGCAGAAGCTCAGCGTGAAGACCGCGTTCATGGTGAACTTCAACGTGCTGGGCAGCCTCGCGCCCGCCACCTACGCGATGCTCGAGCAGCACGGTGTCACTCCCCTGATGCCCAAAGCGGCCCCCCATGTGGCGGCCAACGGCGCCATCGACGCTGCGGCGTACGCCAACGAACTGCGCCCGTACCTCGACGCCGACGGCCTCGACATGTCGATCGCGCGTCTGCCGTGGCTGAGCTGGTGCCCCGGCTTCTCGTGGAAGTTCAAGGCCGGCAACGCGACCCTGGTGAACTACCTCACCAACGTGCTGCGCGTCTACCAGGAGAACGGCTGGCAGGACAAGGCCGTCGCCTTCCCGGTCGATGAACCGACCAGCACCGCCGGCGAAAAACGTGTCCAGGCGCTGGCGGTCACACTGCACAAGGCCAGCGCCCGGCTCGGGTTCCGAGCCAAGTTCCTTCTCACCGACGACCCGCGCCCCACGAACCTCGGACCCCTGCTGCCCGCCAACAAGTACCTCTGGAACGACGTCGACATCTGGGCCACGCGCTACTACTACTTCTTCGGGCGGGTGCCGGTGCTGCGCAAGCTCCAGGCCAAAGGCGTCCAGGTGTGGTGGTACCCCTACTTCAACTCCACGGTCGCCAAGCTGCCCAACTTCGTCATCGACAAGACGACGGCCGACGAGCGCGTCTGGGGCTGGCTCATGTATCAGTGGCACGTCGACGGCATGATGTACTGGGGCGTCAACAGATGGGGCAATGCACTGACCGGCACCGGCCATCGCGACCCCTACACGAATCCGCTGTCGTTCGAGTACCCGGACGGTCGCGTGGCCAACGGCGAGGCCTCCCTTATCTACCCGGGCTACTACCCTCGCTACGGGCTGCACAGCAAGCACGCGACGCCGGTCTCCTCGCTGCGCCTCGAGGCGCTGCGCGACGGCTTCCAGGACAGGGAGTACCTCGAACTGGCGACCAGGCTCTGCGGAGCCAAGTTCGTCAGCTCGGTCGTCAAGAGCATCACCACGTACCCCTACAAGGTCGCCTACGGGCACACGTTCAGGTTCCCCAAGTACGTCACCTCGCCCGCAGCCTTCGATGCCGCCCGCGTGAAGCTCGCCAAGGCCATCGAACAGGCGATGAGCTCTCAGGCGACGACCGGCGACGCCGGCTCGGGTCAGGGAAGCGGCTTGTGAGAGGCGGTACAGCAGACGCGGTCTTGCGCGGGATCGCGCAGGGGACGAGACTGATCTGACCCGTCGCGCCGGCTTGGCCGTCGGTGGCCGCTCGCGCCCTGCTTCGATTCCGGTCGCCGAGCCTGCGACGACACGTTTCGACGGTCGGCACTACGGGTACGCGCTGTGCAGTCATCGGGCACCCTGCTCGGACACGAGGCCGGGGGGAGACAGCATGGACCCGAGTGAGCGACCGTTCGACGAGACTGGGCCGGCGGCGGCCGATGGTCGGCCGGACACCGCCGCCGGGACAGGCGCCGCTGCCGAGACGCGGGGCGCGCGCTTCGCCCGCAAGGCTCATCGGACCCGCCTGTACCTCACCGCCGGCGCCGCTGTCCTGCTCGTGGTCTTCCTGACCGCGCTGGTGCTCGCCAACACGGGCCGTGTCAGGGCGAGCTGGGTGTTCGGTGCATCCTCGGTCTCGCTCGTCTGGCTGGTGCTTTTCGCGGCGATCCTCGGCTTGTTGCTGGGCATGGTCCTCGGGGCGCTGTTTCACTGGCGCACACGACGGCCGCGCGACTGAGGGACGGATCTCCGTTCCGGCGGGCTCTACTGCGCGTTGTCGGCCCAGCGCAGCTGCGCGATCGTGGCGGCGGTGCCGGCCAGGAACGTCAGCGCGAGCACGACGACGCTGCCCGGCGCGACAGTCGTGACGCGCTGTCCGATGGCGCCGATGAACAGCGGCACGATCGACCACGGAAACCAGGGCGCCCAACCCGTGTGGCTGAACACGTCGCCGAGAGCGAGCATCGCCAGGGCGAAACCGAGCGGCGGCAGGTAGCCGCGGCCCAGCAGGGCGATCCAGGCGACGACCGGTACGAGAAGATAGGCGATCGCAGCCGCCAGCAGCGCGTCGTGCACGCCTCTCACCGCCAGCGTCGCCGAGAAGTCGGGCAGGCGCAGCGCCGCTCCGAGCACGAGCGCTTCGACGAGCACGGCCACGACGAGGAGCGCCCACCAGACCGCCGCCACGACGAGCTTCGCCAGGGCGAACCAGTGGCGGCCCACCGGCAGCGCGAGCAGGTTCTTCGCCGTGCCCTCGGTGTATTCGCGGCCGAAGATGTAGGCGACGATGAACGAGAGCAGCAGCATGCCCCCCATGCCGACCATCAGCGTGAGCATCGAGAAGTAAGAGGGCCACGTCGCCGTGAGCCCGGAGAGGTTGGCCTTGGTGCCCAGCAGGCCGAGCTTCGCGGCGCGGCCGGGCTCGCGCACGATCCACATCATCAGGGCGATCGCCAGCGGTCCGATCGAGAGCGCCGTGAGCGAGAGCCAGGTCACCTTGGCCCGGCGCAGCTTGAGGAACTCCGTGGCGAGCACGTGCACGAACGTCACTCGACACCTCCCGTGAGCCGCAGGAAGTGGGCCTCGAGATCCTCGTGGGCTGGAGTGAGCTCGGTGAGGTCGAGGCCGGCGCCAACCAGGGCGCGGGCCAGCTCCGGCACGCGCTTTTGAGCGTCGAAGATCCGCAGACGTCCGTCGATCCGCTCGACGCGGGCGAAGCCGGCGGCGGCCAGGATGGTCGCCGCGCGCTGCGGTTCCGAGACAGCGACGTCCACGAACTCACGCTCCGCGGCGCGCAGCCGGCCGCGGTCGAGCTCCTCGAGCAGGTGGCCCTCGTGCATGATGCCGACGCGATCGACGAGTTGCGCGATCTCACCGAGGATGTGGCTCGAGACGAAGACGGTGACGCCCTGCTCGCCGGCGCGCGACCGCAGCAGCTCGCGGATCTCGACGATGCCGGCGGGGTCGAGCGCGTTGGTCGGCTCGTCCAGGATGAGCAGCCGGGGGCGGTGCAGCAGGGCGCGGGCGAGGGACAGCCGCTGCTTGTTTCCCAGTGAGAGCACTCCGGCGCGCCGGTCGGCGAGCTCGCCGAGCCGCAGCAGTTCGATGACCTCGCCGACCGCGGTACGGGGCGCTCGTGTAAGGCGGCGCTGGATGTCGAGGTTCTCGCGCACGGTGAGGTTGGCGTATGCGGTCGCGGTCTCAACGAGGTAGCCGACGTGGGCGAAGGCGTCGCTCGCGCCCGGCCGTACGCCCCTGCCCAGCACCTCGAGGTCGCCACCGGTCGGTCGGATGAGACCCAGGAGCATGCGGATGGTGGTCGTCTTGCCGGCTCCGTTGCGGCCGAGGAAGCCGTAGATCTCGCCGCGGCGCACGTCGAGGTCGAGAGCGTCGACGGCGAGCACGTCGCGGTAGCGCTTCGTGAGCGCGTGCGTCGCGACGGCACTCTCGGCGCTCACGGCCGCGGTCCCTGGTAGCCGAGCGCCCGCAGGGCAAAGCCGGTCGCTTTGGCCAGTGCGACGGGCATCTCGCTGAGGGCGGTCCCGGCGAGCTCCACGCTCTGCAGACCGGCGAGCACGAACCAGGCGGCGGCTCGGGTGTCGTCGACGCGGAAGGCTCCTTCGGCGACGCCCTGTTCGACCACTTCCTCCAGGAGGGGCACCAGCCGCCTCGTCAGGTCCTGGGCGAGGCGGTCGTGCAGGACGCGATTCTCGGGGCGGTGCATCTGGTCGACGAGCGCGGCGGCCTCGGGTCGCGCGCCCAATTCGGACAGGACGGCGCCCAGGGCGAGCAGCTTGTCGACGGCCGACGATGCGGCTGCGACGCGCACGGATGTGCTCACGATGATCGCGTGGGCCACCTGTTCGACCACCGCCAGGATGGCGGCGTCCTTGGAGTCGAAGTAGAGGTAGAACGTGCCCTGCGCGACGCCGGCGGCCTTGACGATGTCGCTGACGGCCGTGTTGGCGACGCCGCGTTGCGCGAACACGGCTGCGGCAGCCGAGACGAGCTCGGCACGGCGGGCTGCGCGGTCGACGACGCGGGGCATCGGGACTCCAGGGCCGGCGGAACAGGCGCCGGCGCGTAGATGACTGACAATCAGTCATACTACATGTCGTGTCAAGCGTCGGCGAGGCTCGCGGCCTCGCGCGGCGGCCCGCGACGTCGGGGCTCAGTCCTCCTCGATCGCCTCGACGTCTTCGGGGTGCTCCTCACGCACCACGTCGTCGAGCACGTGCTCGAGGTCCGCTCCACGCTGCGCCGAGACCGCGCGCTCAGCGTCCTGTTCGGCGGCGAGCTGGGGGTCTCTGGCCCTCTCCATGCGCTCCTGCACCTCGGGCATGCGGGGGAACAGCCAGCGAGCGAGGAACCACAGCCACGTCGCGAACACGGCGATGAGAGCGGCGATCCCGATCCAGGCGGTATGCGCGACAAAGGCGACGAGCACCAGGACACCGATGACGATCAGGAACACCGTGACGAGCCACTGCGGCAGGCGCTTGGCGAGGCCCCAGTTGGCCCGGACGGCCACCGCGATCAGGGCCAGGGTGACCACCCACGCCGCTGCCGCCACGATGGTGAAGGCCGGCGATGGCGTCGACCCGCCTGATGCCGAAGAAGCGCTGGGAACGGCCGTTGTCACACCGAAAAGGATCAGTACCGTCATTGTCGTCTCCCAGGGCGCGGTGGCAGCCGATGATGGAGCCATGCTACACCCGGGAGCTCCGAAATGAGCCGGCTCGCGCGTTGCCGGACAGGCGTGATGGACCGGCCAGCGGGCCGGGTCGGACACCGGCGACGGCCGCCTGGTCTACAATGTGCCGTTCAAGGTCGAGGACAATGTCGTCGGGCGCTGCGGGCGAGCGACCCCAAGCGACGCATCGGAGTGAGCGCACATGGCGACGGAGCCTCGAGTCGAGTTTCTCAAGACCCTGGCGAGAGAGCTCGCACCGCTCGGCCAGACGGCCGCCGAGCTGACGGAGCAGCTCTCGGGCTGTAGCGACGGCCTTGGTCTGTCGGCGCACTTCTTCGTGCTGCCGACGATGGTGCAGATCATCTACGAGGAGTTCGGCGAGGAGCGCCTCGCCTTCGTGCCCGTGGGGCGCGGCACCGTCGACCTCGAGACACACGCCCTCCTCGAGAACATCGCCGTCGAGGTCGGCAAGGGCTGGGTCAGCCCGCGAGCGGGGATCGGCCGCATCGCGGCGCTGGTCGCCCAGCGACCGCGCTTCCCCCTGTGGCTTCGTCTGGTGGCCGGAGGACTGGGCCCCGCCGCCATCGCTCTGTTGCTGGGCGGCGGCCCGCGCGAAGCCGTCGCCGCGATGGCCATCGGGCTCGCCGTGGCCGTCTTTCACGGCCTGGCGCGGCGCAGCGGCCGCCTCGAAGGTCTGCTCGAGCTCTCCTCGGCGGCGTTTGCCGCCTGTCTGGCGCTGCTCCTGGGTCACGTGCTGCAGCGCTTCGACGCCACCACAGTGGTGCTGGCCTCGATCGTGCAGCTGCTGCCCGGCCTGCGCATCACCCAGGGGGTCGCCGAGCTGGCCGCCGGCGATCTGGTCTGCGGCACCGCGCGACTGGCCGGGGCGGTCATGACGCTGCTCAACCTGGCGATCGGCGTGGCGCTCACCTGGACCATCTTCCGACGGCTCGACGCGTTTCCCGTGCTGGGTCGCGCGCACGGCGCCACGACGGCGATGCTGGTGCTGGCTGTCATCGGCGCGGCGCTGGCGTTCTCGGTCTCGGAGAATGCCCGGCGCCGCGACGTTGGCTGGGTCTTCGTCGCGGTGATCATCGCCACGGTCGCCAGCCGGGTCGGCGTCTGGGCGCTGGGCACGACCCTGGGCGTCGGCATCGCCAGTCTGGCCGTAGGGCTTGCCGGCAACATCTACTCGCGCTACCTGCATCATCCCAAGGCGACGATCACGGTGCCCGGACTGACGGTGCTCGTGCCGGGCGCGCTGGGCTTCAGCGGTATCTTCAGGCTGGTGAGCAAGGGAGGACCCAGCGGCGTCTACGTGCTCGTGACGACCCTGCTGCTGGCCGTGGCGCTGGTGGTCGGCTCGACCGTCGCTGAGGCGATCGTGGCGTCGCGGACCGTGGGGCAGCGGGTGAGCGAGCCCATCGCTCTGCCGCCCCGGCTGCCACGCCTGGGAAGGCGCGGGCGGCCGTAGGCGGTGGCGGGCTTGGGCGAGCCCGACGGAGAAAGAGTGCGCTCACCCTCCCCGAAGGTCAGGCGGAGTGCTCCTCGTCGTCGTCCCAGGCGTAGTAGCCGGCGAGCTGCACCGACCAGCCGCCCTTGGGATCGAGCGCCCTGACCTCGGCGGCAAGCTCGCTCAGGCGGTCGAGGTAGCGTCGATAGTCGGCGACTTCGAACGTGCTGCGCTCCTCGTCGAAGAGCGCCTGCCAGACGCGAGAGTCGAGCGTCGCGTACCTTCTGGGGTAGCACAGCGCCAGGACGGTCGAGGCGACTCCGATACCCACCCCGGGCAGCAGGCGGAGGATCGTCACCCGGCCGGCGAGCTCGAATCCGGCGTCCTTGTCTTTGCAGGCGAAGGCCATCTGGGTGGTGCGCTTGACGCGCTTCTCCGAGCTCGACTCGAGCAGACGGGCGGCGCGGCTGTACTGGTCGCGCAGCTTCCAGCGACAGATGCTCAGAAGCTCGTCGCGCGAAAGGTAGAGGGGAACGCGCTTGTCGCGGGCGCGCCCCAGGCGTGCTTTGAGGCGTTCGGCCTCGGCGAGGTCGGGATCGTCTGTGTGCCGTGCTGCGATGCGACGGTCCCTCAGGTCGGCGGCGGTGATCATCGTGAGACCTCCCGGCTCGGTCTGCGGACGGCGGCTGCCACGGGGCTGGTGCCCACGTCTTGCGAGCAACGTCGTACACCCGCGCGGCGCAGTTGACAAGCAACCGGACCGGCGTCGCGGCGATGCCGGCCACGTCCCTGGACGGCCCCAAGAACGCAGCGGCTCGTCGCCAACTGCCGCCGGCCTGATGTAGAGTCACGCGGACCGCAGCGACTGCCGGAGGCTCGCCGTAGACCACGACACCACCGCCCCCATCTCCTCGAGCGTGCCCGTCGAGCTGGGCCGCGCGGTCGCCGACCAGGTGGGGCGCGTCATCGTCGGCAAAGCCGACCAGACGCGCCTCATCACGGTGGCCCTGCTGGCCGACGGACACGTGCTGATCGACGACGTGCCCGGTGTCGCCAAGACCCTGCTGGTGCGCACGGTCTCCGCTGCCCTGAGCCTGAGCTTCTCGCGAGTCCAGTGCACCGCCGACCTGCTGCCCGCCGACGTGACCGGCGCGATGATCTTCGACCAGAGGCGTGGCGAGTTCGAGTTCCGCCCGGGCCCCTTGTTTGCCAACATCGTCCTCGCCGACGAGATCAACCGCGCCACGCCGCGTACGCAGTCGGCCTTCCTCGAGGCGATGGAGGAGCGCGGCGTGACCGTCGACGGCGTCACGCACCCCTTGCGGCGGCCGTTCATGCTGCTTGCGACGCAGAACCCGGTGGAGCTCAAGGGGACCTTTCCGTTGCCCGAAGCGCAGCTCGACCGCTTTCTCCTGCGCCTGCGCATGGGGTACCCGAGTCACGACGAAGAGACGCTCATGCTCGAGCGCTTCCGCTCCGGCGACCCTCTCGCCGAGGTGCGCGCCGTCGCCGTCGCGGACGCTCTGCCCGAGGCGCGGGCGGCTGTGCGCGCCGTGCACGTCGCCGACGACATCGCGCGCTACATCGTGGCGCTCACCCAGGCCACCCGCCAGACGCCGTCGCTCAAGCTTGGCGCCAGCCCGCGCGCCTCGTTGTTCCTGCAGCACGCCGCGCAGGCGGCGGCGGCCCTCGCCGGGCGCGACTACGTCACCCCGAACGACGTGCAGGACCTGATCACCCCCGTTCTGGCGCACCGCCTGATGCTTTCCCGCGACGCGGTCATCGACGGACGCGATCCCGCCGACGTGCTGCGCGAGGTCGTGGCGACCGTCCCCGTACCGGCAGAAGGCCGCCAGGACACACCGGCCGCCGGTTGACCCGGGAGCAGTCGTGCGGCTGAGATCCATCGCCTGGGCCGGCCTCGCCGGCCTCGCGCT
>Ga0182021_10002062_pt1 | contig 23457 bp, 20 predicted proteins | sample 612E3MmetaG_FD_120493 | JGI IMG/M metagenome (GOLD analysis project Ga0182021, IMG submission 120493) | Permafrost microbial communities from Stordalen Mire, Sweden - 612E3M metaG (Illumina Assembly) | ecosystem: Environmental > Terrestrial > Soil > Wetlands > Permafrost | place: Sweden... | reverse complement strand
CTCCTTCGGTCGAGCCGACTCCTTCGGTCGAGACTCCTTCGATCGAGCCGACTCCTTCGAGCGAGCCCGGCGGGTCGAGCGACAAGTCGGCGGCCTACACGCCCTACTGGGTTCAGACCGACCTGTACTCGTACACCCAGGTGTTTCTGAACGGCAAGCCCTTCTACGGCGACCCGTGGTCCTTGCCTGGCTACCAGATGCAGTTCGATGCCAATGGCAATCCGATCCAACCGGACCCGTCGACAATGCCCAACTGGGTCGAATATGCGGTCCCCGGATCGCAGTACTGGCCGGTCGTGGCCCTGGAGTCGGGGTTCCTGCTGCTGGGATCGCTGATCTTCGGCGCAGTCGCCCTGGTCTGGGTGGATCGTCGCCGGCCCTACTGAGGCCGATCGGCGTCCACGGCGCTCACGCCACGCAGTTCGCCGATCCGCTGTCGGTGAAGGAGCCGAGCGCCGGCACGAACTTCCAGCTGTAGCTCGTCGCGTGAAGCGTCAGCTCGAGGACGCCGAAACTGGTGGTGTTGGCGACGACGCTGTTGGCGGCTCTCGTTAGCAAGAGCGAGGTGTGGTCGGCGCCGCCGGTACCCACGGTGATCTCGCGGATCCCGTGCGCCACATCCAGCACGCCGGCCGGTGTCTGGGGAGCAAACCGTTCATAGATGTGGTCATGGCCGTCGAGGATCACATCGGCATGGGCGGCGTAGAGCTGCTGCCAGAGTGGTCTGGTTGCAACGTTGGCTCGACCGCCTGAACTGAAGAGCGGAATGTGCCAGAAGGCGAGAGTGCATACGTGCCTGTGGGCCGCGATGTCGGCGGCCAGCCATTTGCCCTGAGGCGAAGTTGCACTGCAGCCTCCGGCCTGGGCGCAGCTCGAGTTGAGGGCGATCAGATGCCAGGCCCCGACATTGAAGCTGTAGTAGCCCTTTCCCGGAGCACCGGCTGCCGCACCGAAGTACTTGAAGTATCCGGCCGCGTTCGTGTTGTCGACCGTGCAGCCGGTACCTCCTGTGGTCATGTATTCGTGGTTGCCCACGACCGGGTGGGTGATCGACTTTACGCGTCCCCAACTGAGGTCGTACGACTGCTCGAAAGCGGCATAGCCGCCGCAGTTGTACTGGGTGTCGCCCAGCGCCAGGACTGCGGCGAAGTGGCCGTTGACGAGCAAGTTGGAGACGGCGAGCTGACGACACGTCGTGCCGATCCCCTGGCCATCGTTGAACCGAGAATTCGTCGGGTCGCAGGCTATGTCGCCGGCGGCCGCGATGACCGGATCTGCGACTGTGATCGCTGGATCCGCGACGGCGGCGACGGGAAGTGGCGCGCCGGCGGAGGCGGTCAGCCAGGTCGCCGCGAGTGCCGCGACAATCAAGGCCCGGTACAGTGCCGCCGGCCGCGGCGCTCGGGCACGATTTACCATCGGTGGCACCTGTCGCTGTCGGATGGTTCTGGCACCCAGAGCGAGGTGCCGGCGCCGATCGCTGCCGCGCGGCGAGTCGAGATCGCGCCTATTACAGGGCATGTCGTCCGCGTCGCGGATGGCGACCCGCCAGGCAGTAGAGGCGTCGCGTCTGGCGGTCGGTCGGCCCGAACGGGTTGGGCCGAATCGCGACGAACGGGTAGGCGGAGCCGGCCGGTCGGGCAACCCCACAGCCCGGGCTTGTCTCCCGACGTCGAGCGCTGTGTCGGCCGCTCGCGGGCCCCTCGCCAGGCGCCCCGCGTCGCGCCATCATTCGGCCATGACCGCCGGCCGGCTCAGCATCATCCATGTGGACCTCGACGCGTTCTTCGCGGCGGTAGAGCAGCGCGACCACCCGGAGTTGCGCGGCAAGCCGGTGATCGTCGGCGGCGACCCGCGCTCCCGCGGCGTCGTCAGCACGTGCAGCTACGAGGCGCGCAAGTTCGGCGTCCATTCCGCGATGCCGCTGCGCACGGCGCTCTCGCTCTGCCCCGACGGCATCTTCGTGCCGGTGGACGGCGCCAAATACCAGCGAGTCAGCCGCGAAGTCATGACGGTGTTGCGACGCTTCACGCCGGCCGTCGAGCAGGTGTCGATCGACGAAGCATTCCTCGATGTCGCCGGTTCGGAGGGCTTGTTCGGAACCGCGCCGGATATCGCCCGGCGCATCAAGGCCGAGGTCGTCGCGGCGACCGGGCTGACCATTTCGGCAGGCGTCGCCACGAACAAGCTCGTCGCCAAAGTTGGCAGCGATCTCCGCAAGCCCGACGGGCTGGTCGTGGTTCAACCTGGGCAAGAGGCCGCCTTCCTCGCCCCTCTGGAGATCCGGCGGCTGTGGGGGATCGGGCCCAAGACGGCCGAGCGGTTGCACGGCTTGGGCATTCGAACCATCGGAGAGCTGGCCGCGCTGCCGGTGGAGACGCTGGTCCGAGCGCTCGGCGATCACGGCGCCACGCTGCACGATCGGGCACTCGGCATCGACGCGGACCCGGTCGTCGGCGGCGGCGAGGCGGCGAAATCTGTCAGTCACGAGACGACATTCGAGGTCGACGTCACCGACGCGGCCGAGATCGAACGAACGCTGCTGGCCTTGACCGAAGGTGTGTCGGCCAGGCTGAGGTCGGCCGGGCTAAGGGCGGGGACGGTCGCGGTCAAGGTTCGCGACTCGCAGTTTCGAACCGTCACCCGGCAGAAGACGCTGCCGGAGCCGAGCGACCTCACCGACACTATCTGGCGGGCGGCGCTCGAGCTCGTGAGGCCGGAGGTTCGCGGCAAGAAGATCAGGCTGCTCGGAGTCGCCGCGACACAGCTGGGCCGGCCTGAACAGACCACCATGTTCGAGGTCGTGGATGCGAAGCAGCGGCGAGTCGTGGACGCCACGGACGCGGTCCGCCGCCGTTTTGGCGATCGCGCCGTGACTCGGGCCAGCCTGCTGAACCGTGGATTGCCGTCGCCCTTTGAGCGCGACCCGGCCTCTGCGGTCGAGGGCCGCGTTGGCATCGCGAAGGTCGAGGACGAGATCGAGTAGAGCTGGAGAAAGGCGGGCGGTGGTGCCCGATCGTGCAGAGGGCGGCCCGGTCAGACCGGCCACGGACCGCCGGGCACCTGGACCTCGGCGCCGCGTCCGGAGGCGAGCCCGGCGCCCGATCTTGAGTCCGGGAATATTCGAACGAGCGTGCGCTCTTCCGTGACACGCTAGCTGTCACGGCGGGCCGGCACGATGGCGGCGTCAATGAATGCGCCGAGCGGTTGGCTTGACACCGAACGTCTGTTCGACTAGCCTGTGAGGTGCAATAGAACGTCCGTTCTTCAGCTCAAGTGCCCGCGAGCGAACGACGGCCCGCCAAAGCGAAGAGGAGTCCGCGATGGCCATCGTCCGTATGGATCCCGTCAGCGTCCATGTTCGAGCCGGTTGGCTCGATGGCGCCCCGCGCGAAATCACCTGGGGTGAAGTTCGCTTTCCCGTCACGCGCCTTACTGCTGTGCGGACCGAAACCTCTGCCTTCAGGGCCGCCGTCGGCCCCCGAACATACTTCGAGGTCGAGACGCCGGGCGTCAAGCTGGCGCTCTGCTACACGCATCGATCGCACCGCTGGACGGTCAATGGAGTGGACGACGAGGTGTGTCTGTCCTGACCGGCCGCGCAGCGATCTCAGATTCGCGCTGCGACGAGCTCGCCTCCGCCGATGGGGATGACGAGGCCCGAAAGGCGCGGGTCCGCCAGCGCCCGGGCGCGGAACTCCACCAGGGCGGAGGGGCTCGCTGACGAGGTCCACGGGTCCTCCGGAAATGACGCGCTGCACGGGCTTGGCCCGATGCCAGGGCGATGATGGCCCGGCGGGCCGAGCTGGGACGGTATGGATCGCTGCTCGCAATCGGGCTCCGCAGGGCGCGACAGTGCGAACCACGATCCAATCGAACGCCGTGGGCCCGCCAATCCCTACAATCAGCCTGTGGAGACATTGCCGAAGTCCGTCTCGTTCGCCGATCTGACAATTGGCCAGTTCGTGGAGCGCCTTTCCTCGGCCGAACCCGTTCCTGGAGGAGGATCGGCTTCGGCCCTGGCGGCGGCACTGGGCGCGGCCCTGGTGTCGATGGTCGCCGGCCTGTCCGTGGGCCGGTCCAAGTACTCGGCATATAAGGCCACGCTGGCCCGGGCGGACGTCGCGGGCAAGCAGCTCGCGGCCGAGTTCCTTGCACTCTCCGATCGGGACGCGGATGCCTATGCCGGGTATGCCGTCGCACTCAAGTTACCGCGGCACTCGGACGCGCAGAGCGAGGCGCGCCTTGAGGCAATTCGGGCGGCGGCGCGAGTCGCTTCGGACGCGCCCTGGGACTGCGTGCGGGCTTGCCTGAGGCTGGCCGAAGTCGCCGAATCGCTTGCCGGACGCAGCAACGTCAACGCCTCGAGCGACGTGCTCGTGGCGGCGCTGCTCGCCGAGGCGGGAGCGCGCGGGGCGGCGGAGAATGTGCGCATCAACCTGCCGTCCACGGGCGACGAGGAGTACTCCGAGGCGATGAGCCAGCAGCTCGACGAGACGCTCCACGACATCTCGGCGCTGACGTCTCGGACCCGCGAGATCGTCCTGTCCGGGGGACCTCAGGAGCCCGAGGCGGAGGCGGAGTGAGCGGCGGGCGAGAAGCCACTGCCACGGCGACAGGCGCCACTCCCGGTCCGGCCGACGGCGTCGCCACTGCGACGGAAGGGCCGCGCCTCCTGGCCGGCAGCCCCATCGCGGCCCAAATCCGCGCCGGCCTCACCACAGACTTCGCCGCGTTCAAGGAGCGTTGGGGCTACGCGCCCACGCTGGCCGTCGTCATGGTCGGCGCGAACGCGCCTTCGGCCGTGTATCTCCAGCAGATCCTTCGGACCTGCGAGAAGGTCGGCGTCAAGGGGCGGCTCGTGGAAATCGGGTCGGACGTCACCGCGGACGCACTCTGCAACGAGATCGAGCGCCTCAACGGCGATCCGGCTGTGGCCGGCATCATCGTCCAGATGCCGCTGCCGGCCCACATCCCGCTCCACACAGTCATCGACTCGATCGACCCGGCCAAGGACATCGACGGCATCCATCCCCGCAACGCGGGCCTGCTCTCGCTCGGCTACGACGGCTTTCTGCCGGCGACGGCCCAGGCGGCGGTCGAGATCCTCAAGCGATCCGGCATCGAAATCGCCGGCAAGCGCGTGGTCGTCGTCGGGCGGTCGAACGTGGTCGGCAAGCCCGCGGCCCTGCTGCTCCTGCGGGAGCACGGGACGGTGAGCATCCTCCACTCGAAGACTCGAGACCTCGGCCAGTACACCCGCGACGCGGAGATCCTGGTCGTCGCGGCCGGTCGCCCCGGCCTCGTCACGGGCGAGATGCTCTCGCCGGGGGTCGTCGTCGTAGACGTGGGCATCAACGTCGTGGCGGGCGTGGACGGAGCGGAGCGCCTCGTCGGCGACGTGGACTTCGAATCGGCGAAGGATATCGTTTCGGCCATCACGCCGGTCCCCGGCGGCGTCGGACCGCTGACCAATGCGCTGCTGCTGACGCATCTGATGCGCGCGGCCACGAATCAGGCGGAGAGCCGGGCAGCCCGCGCGAAAGTCGGAGTTGGTCATGACGCCTGAGACGCCGGTGACGCCCCGCCACGCGCCTTGGTTCTTGCGGCGGCGGCTGCCGATACGCGATGCGGGGTCGGTGACCTTCGAGGGCGTGTGGTACCGGGCGACGCCCACGGTTCGGTTGTTGATCGGTCACGACACAGGGCGTTTGATCGTGTCGGATCGGGTCGCCGAGTTCACCGGGGGACATGGAGTTGTCACGATCAGCGCGGTCCATCGTGTGTCGCAGGCGCGCTTGAGCCAGGGCATGCCGGCCTCCTTCTACCGATGGGTTCGCCTCGACTTCGGGGACGCAGAAACCGCGATGTTCTGCGATGGTGCTTGGCGGGGCTGGTCAGGCGCGTTTGGCGGAAACAGGGCAATCTTCGAGGCCTGCCAAGTCCTGAGGTCGCACTCATGACCGCCACTCCGATGCCCAACAGCCTCGAGATCGCCCGATCGGTCAAGCCGCGGCCGATCATCGAGCTCGCCCGTGAGCTCGGCCTGCACGACGAAGAAGTCGAACTCTACGGGCCGTACAAGGCCAAGATCAGTCTTGCGGGGATCACTCGGCTGGAGGCGAAAGCCGCGGCCGAGGGGCGCCGCGGCAAGTATGTCGTCGTCACCGCCATCACGCCGACACCGCTCGGCGAGGGCAAGACGACGACCAACATCGGACTTGTTCAGGGGCTCAACCGGATCGGCCACAAAGCCGCGGTCTGCATCCGCCAGCCTTCTCTCGGCCCCGTCTTCGGCATCAAGGGCGGCGCCGCGGGCGGCGGCTACAGCCAGGTGATCCCGATGGAGGATTTCAACCTCCACCTCACCGGCGACAACCACGCCGTCGGAGCTGCCCACAATTTGTTGGCCGCCTTTATCGATAACTCGTTGACCCACAACAATCCGCTCGGCATCGATCCGCTGGGCGTGCTCTGGCCGCGCGTCGTCGACATCTCGGACCGCGCCGTCCGAAAGGCGATCATCGGCCTGGGCGGTCGAGAGAACGGCTACCCGCGAGAGACCGAATGGCAGATCACCGTCGCCAGCGAAGTCATGGCGGTCCTGGCCCTCGCCTCGGACCTGCAGGACCTCCGCCGCCGGCTCGGCCGGATGGTCGTCGCGACCAGCTTCGACGGTCGCCGCATCACTGCCGAAGACCTCAAGTGCGCCGGCGCGATGACGGTCCTCCTGCTCGACGCGATCAAGCCGAACCTGCTCCAGACCCTCGAAGGCGGCCCGGCTTTCGTCCACTGCGGCCCGTTCGCCAACATCGCCCACGGCAACAACAGCATCCTCGCCGATCGCCTGGCTCTGGCCACGTGCGAGATCGCCTGCACTGAGGCCGGCTTCGGGGCCGATATGGGCGCCGAGAAGTTCTTCGACATCAAGTGCCGCCAGAGCGGGCTGCGCCCCGACGCGGCAGTCATGGTCGCCACGGTCCGCGCCCTCAAGATGCACGGCGGCGTCGGCAGGATCGTCGCCGGGCGGCCGCTCGATCCCGCGCTCGGGCAGGAGAACGTGGCAGCCGTCCGCAAGGGCTCGGCCAACCTTGCCGCCCAGATCGAAAACGTGCGCGTCTTCAACGTGCCGGTTGTCGTGGCGATCAACCACTTCCCCGGCGACACGGAAGCGGAGGTGACCGCGATCCGGGAAGTTGCACTGGCCGCCGGCGCGCGCGACGTGGTCGTGAGCCGCCACTTCGCCGAGGGCGGTGCGGGAGCGGAGGACCTGGCTCGCGCCGTCTGGTCGGCCGCGGAGGAGGGGGCGCCCGACTTCCGGCTGCTCTACCCCGACGACATCCCGCTGCGCGAGAAGATCGAGACCGTGGCGGTCCGCATCTACGGCGCCCGCGGCGTCGACGAGCTGCCGGCCGCGACCAAGGCACTGAAACTCTACGAAGACCTGGGCTTTGGCAACCTGCCGGTCTGCATGGCCAAGACGCACCTCTCGCTCAGCCACGACCCGGGTCTCAAGGGTCGCCCGACCGGCTTCCGCGTCCCAATCCGCGAGGTGCGTCTCTCCGCCGGGGCCGGCTTCGTCACGCCGCTGCTGGGCGAGATGCGCACGATGCCGGGCCTGCCCTCGCACCCCGCCGGCGAGTCGATCGACATCGACGCCGACGGCAACATCGTCGGGCTGTTCTAGGGGCGCGGCCGACGGCGCCGGCGATGCTCACCCTGCTTCTCACGCGACATGGTCAGGCGGTCGAAGGCGACGTCATGCTCGGCGGGCAGCTGGACGTCCCGCTCCGGCCCAGCGGACGCGAGGAGGCCGAGGCTCTGGCGGCCCGGCTGGCCGGCGTTCGAATCGACCGCATCGTTTCGAGCCCGATGATTCGCGCGCTCCAAACGGCCCAGATCGTCGCTACCGGCCGTCCGGTCGAGGTCGACGAACGGTTGCGCGAGCTCGACTACGGACGGTGGGAAGGCCTGACCTACGCCGAGATCGACGCCCACGATCCGGAGCTGCGGGCTCGCTGGGAGCACGACCCGGCTTCGACTCACTCGCCCGGCGGCGAATCGGGCGACGACGTCGCGGCCCGGGGGCTCAACTTCCTCGTCGACCTCATCGAGGCCGAAGAGTCGGCCTGGACCGGCATGCCGGCGACACCCGGCACGCCGGGGACGCCCGACATTCCCGGCGCCCGCGACGGCCGGCACTCGCCCGACCCGGGCGGTTCGAGGGCGATCGTCCCGGAGGCGCAGGCCGAAGCCGAGGACGAGCGTCGCGTCCTGGTCGTGGCCCACGGGACCTTCAACCGCATCCTGCTGTGCGTGGCGCTGGGGATTCCCGTCAGCGATTACCGTCGCCGCTTCCTGCAGGATCGGACCAACCTGACGGTCCTGCGCTACGAGCGAGGCGACTCCCCCGACGGCGCCCAACTCGTCCTCGCCAACGATGTCGCCCACCTCCGATCCCCCGGCGAGGTGCCCTGGGGCTGAGGCCCGGCCTGGGCCCGATCGCGCGACGCGGGCTCGTTCTCAGTCTTTGGCGGCCATCTGCGCTGCCGGCCGCGGAGTGGCAGACTGGCTCAAGGGGCTGTCACGATCGGTCGCAAGGAGACCCGACCCAGTGTTTCGCGCAGCGACGGCATACGTCATCCTGTTCGCCGCCGTCGGCGCATACTCGCCGTTCCTGCAGCAGTACTACCAGAGCCTGGGCATCGCCCTGCCCGCAATCGGGCTCCTGGCGGCGTTCACCTCGGCCATGGTCGTGGTCTCGGCGCCGTTCTGGGGAGCGATCCACGACCACATCCCCACGTCGCGGTTGCTGATCCCATTCGCGGCGGCAATCGCCACCCTGGGCGCCTTAGGCCTCGCCACGGCTGGAGCGACTCCACTCATCGTCGTGGCCGCGGCCGTCTGGGCGATCGGCATGGCGGGCGTGAGCCCGATGATGGACGTTCGCGTGCTATCGATGGTGGGCGCGAACCGGACCCGCTACGGCTGGATTCGAGCCTGCGGATCGGCCAGCTTCATCGTCTTCGCGCCGATAGTCGGCCTGCTCGTCGACCGGAACGGGATGGGCGCGATGTTCTGGATCATGGTCCCGGCTCTGGCATTGGCGGGCATCTCGGCCATCGCGCTCCCTCCGCGCCACGATTCCGTACGAGCGCCCAGCCTTCGAAAGGCCCCCGGCACCGTCCTGCGCGATCGGCCCATCGCTTTCCTCCTCCTCGGCTCGTTGGTCGCCTGGACGGCCGTCTCCTCTCAGAATTCGTTCTTCACCATTTACCTCCGCGAACTCGGCGCACCGGACAGCGTGGTGGGCTGGACATGGGCCATCGCCGCCATGCTGGAGATCCCGGTCATGTTCCTCTTCCCGTGGCTGGCGAAGCGCTTCGGGGTCGAGCGGCTGATCGTCGCCGGGGCCGCGATCACCTTCACACGCCAGGTTGCCAACGTCGCCTTCACCACGCCGGCTCTGCTGCTGGCCTTCTCCCTGGTGCAGGGCGCCGGCTACGCGCTGATCCTGATCGGGGGAGTGACCTTCGTCTCGCTGCGGGCTCCGAAGGGGACAGCCGCCACGGCCCAGGGGCTGCTCAGCGGTGTGACGGGTAGCCTGGCCGCGATCCTTGGCTCCGGAGTTGGGGGTCAGCTGGCGGGCTCGCTGACGATTCGCGGGCTGTACCTCGTCTCCGCGTGCCTTGGCGCGCTGGCCGTCGTGATGATCGCGGTAGGAGTGCTGCCCGTGGCACGGAGAGCCCCGCCGCCGGCCGCGGTGCCGGCCCCGCCTCTTGCCGAAGCCCGGACCGTCCCGAGCGTGCCGCCAATCTCGGCGCCGGCCGGCACCCTACCGCCGCCAGATCGGGCCGCCGCGGCCGCCGACGAGCCAGCCGAACCTACAGTCCGTGGCTCTTGATACGGGCCCGAATGGTGTTCGCCACCACCTGCGCGCCGAGGTCGGTGAAATGCAGCCCGTCCGAGGTGTACTTGGCGAAGTAGGTCCCCGCCGAGTTGGCGAGGGGCGCGTGGATGTCCACGTAGAGGATCCGCTGTGAGTTGGCCAGGTCGATGATCGCGGCGTTGAGCGAGTTGATCTTGGACGCCATCGACGGGTATGAGTCGGGCGGGACCAGGAGAAGGACGACGTTGATCTTGTGCGACTTCGCGCCGACGATGATGGCCCGCAAGTTGGCGATCGTCGCACTGCCACTGATGCCGTACCCCAGGTCGTTCGTGCCGCCCAGAACGAATAGCACGTTCGGGCTGTAGGGGTACACGTCGGTGGTCAGCCGAGCCCGCATCTGCGCGGTCGTGTTGCCGGGTATCCCGACGTTCTTGATCAGCCTGAGGTTTGGGTCCTCCGCGTCGAGCCTGCTGGGCCACGGCGTGTTCGGCCATGCGGTCAAAGAATCGCCCAGGGCCACGAAGGTCGAGACCGTCACCGGCTTGGGTGCCCGTTTTCGCGGCGGCGCCGGCTTAGGCTGGGGCTGGGGCGTGGGCGTCGCCGTCGGGGCGGGTGTCTCCGGGTCGGGCGAGGAGGTGCCGTCGGGCTCGGGCGTCTGGGTCGGATCCGGGGTCTGGTCGGTCGTGGGGTCGCCGGCGGCGATTTGTGAGCTCGGCGTCGGCGGCGTCGACCCGGCACTCGCGATCGGGCCGGTCACGGAGAATAGCGAAGCTCCTACCAATAACGTCAGCACAGCCACCATCTCGCGTCGCTTGGCTTCCCTTGGCAGGACTCGTCGCCCGACCCGCGCGACCGCCGCGGACAGTGAGCCCTCGGCGCCTGCAGAACCGGCCGAGCCCGTTGAACCGAGCGAGGCCAGCATGGCCAGCGGCGACCTGCGTGACGGGCGGGCCATGTGGCGGGCCGATTCGAAGACATGATGCGGATCAGGATGCGCCATCGGACTCGGCGCGGCCGGGAGGAAGAGGATGGAGCGCAGCCAGGCGGGGATCCTGAAGCCGCGGCGCCCCGATGCCACTCGACTTGCCTGGTCAGCTTGCGTGACCGCGGCCCGGTCTCGGATGGATCCGCCCGACGAGTCGCGGCCTCTGACGCCGCTCACGCCACCGGGTCGCTAATCGGTTCGTTCAGCAAGGGGCGCACCTCCGTGCCGTTGGTTGCCGACAGCCCGGTATGCCCCGGACGCCACCCTCAGTCTGCCACGGAATGGGTCGACAGCGCACGCCGGGCCCTCAACGGTGACCAGAATCCCCATCGCAGACCGGTCCGATTCCGCGCAAGCGGTACCCGGAACTACGCTTCCGGCGGCGTGCGGCGCAAGCCGGGATGGACGAGACGCCACACTACGAAAGCCACGACCGCGAGTACGCACGCGATCAGGATCAGGGTGTCGAAGGGCCGCAGCGCTTCGCGGATGTCCTTCCAGTTCGAGCCCAGCACGGTTCCCGCGTAGACCAGCGCGATCGTCCACGGGATGGCGCCCAGGGTCGAATAGACGATGAAGCGTCCGATGGGCATGTGCGAGACCCCGGCGATGAAGCTGATCACGCTTCGAACACCCGGCAGCAGGCGGCTGAAGAACGCGGTCGGCGAGCCCCATCGGGCGAAGAAGCCCTCGGCCTGGTCGACCTCGTGCTTGCGGATGAGCAGGAATCGTCCCCAGCGATCGAGGAACGGCCGGCCGAGCCTGGCGCCCAGGTAGTAGCCGAAGATCGAGCCCGTCGTGTTGGCGAGGACGCCGACGACCACGACGACCCAGAAGTTCCAGTGGGCATGGGTTAGGGGCTCGATCGCCGTCGGGTCGACGACCATCCAGCCGGCAAGCGGCAGTATCAGCTCGGATGGGAGCGGCAGCAGCGTCGACTCGATGACCATGGCGAAAAAGACGCCCAGATAGCCGACGGTCGTGTACAGGTCCCGGAGAAGCGGAATGATCGTCGTGTCGATGACTGCGAGCACGAGTCCCTCGATTGATTGGGGGTTGAGGGCACCGGGTGACGGCGCCGGAACGTCTGGCAGAATACCCGAGCGGTGACGCGGGCGCCCGTCCCGCCCGCGTCGCGGCTCGTCCGCCGGGCCGCGTGGGGCGGCCCCTTGCCACGCCGATCGTGTGCCAAAGGCGATTGCCAGCCGCGGCCGCTATCCTCACCGGTGTGAGCGACACGCCCAGATCCTCCGAACCCGCGCCTTCGGGGCTCGCATCGCACCACCATCTGCCCGAGCCGCAGAGCCTCCGCCAGCCGCGGGCCGCGGGTGCGGAGATCGTGCTGACCGGCGCGGACCTGTCCATCGCCGATGTCGAGGCCGTGGCGCGGGGCGGTCTGGAGGTCCGGCTCGGCGACGACGCGCGGGCCCGGATGGTCGAAGCGCGCGACGTCATCGAGCGGCTGGTCGCGGCGGGGGAGATCGTCTATGGCGTTACCACGGGTTTTGGGGACCTGGCCACGACCTTCGTCTCGCCCGCGGATTCGGTCCAGCTACAGGAGAACCTGTTGCTGTCCCACGCGGTGGGCGTGGGAGACCCTCTTCCAAGGGACGTGGTTCGGGCCATGCTCCTGCTGCGGGCGAATACTCTGGCTCTGGGTCACTCCGGCTGCCGCCCGTTGCTGGCGGATCGGCTCTGCGACCTGCTGCGGTTCGGCATCCATCCAGTAGTGCCCTCGCAGGGTTCGGTGGGTGCCTCGGGCGACCTCGCGCCGCTGGCGCATCTTGCCCTGCCTCTCACCGGTCGCGGCGAAGTCGAAGTCGCGGGTCGAGTCGTGCCGGCGGCCGAAGCGCTCAGCGCCGCCGGCCTCCAGCCGCTGGTCCTCCAGGCGAAGGAGGGGCTCGCGCTCCTCAACGGCACTCAGATGATGTCAGCGATCGGGGCGCTGGTGGCCGCGGATGCGGACCGGCTCCTCCGAACCGCGAGCGTGGCCGCGGCGATGAGTTGCGAGGCGCTGCTCGGTACGGACGTCGCCTACTCCGCCGCCTACCAGCTGGCACGGCCGCACCCCGGCCAGATCGCCGTCGCCGCCGAACTGCGCTGGCTGCTCCGCGACTCCACGCTCATGACCAGCCACCACGCCTCTGCGCACAAGGTCCAGGACCCGTACTCGCTGCGCTGCGTGCCGCAGGTCCATGGGGCGATCCGCGACGCGCTGGACTATCTGCGCGGCGTCCTGGACATCGAACTGAACTCCGCCACGGACAATCCGCTGGTGTTCCCCCAGGGCGGCGGCGCGGACGCCGACGCGCTGGCTACCGGCGGCGGGCTCGTGATCAGCGGCGGCAACTTCCACGGCGAACCCGTGGCCATCTCCCTCGACTTCGCCAAGCTCGCCATCTCTGAGCTGGGCGCGATATCAGAGCGGCGGATCGCGCTGATGCTGGACGCGCGATTGAACGGCGGGTTGCCGCCGTTCCTCTCCTCGGGGAGCGGCCTCGATTCGGGGATGATGCTGCTCCAGTACACTGCCGCGGCCCTGGCGTCCGAGAACAAGGTGTTGGCCCATCCGGCCAGCGCGGATTCGATCCCGACTTCCGCGAACCAGGAAGACCACGTTTCGATGGGCTCGATCGCCGCTCGCCACTGCCTCCAGGTGGTCGCCAATGTCCAGCGAATCCTGGCCCTCGAATTGCTGGTCGGCGCTCAGGCGCTCGACTTCCGGCTCGCTCGGTCGGTCGAGGCCGGTCTGGAGGTTCGGCCGGGCGCCGGGGTCGCGCTCGCGCACGCCAGAGTTCGAGCGGTCGTCCCGCACCTCGATCGAGACCGTCTGCAGACGCCCGACATCGAGGCAGCGGTCAGGCTCATCCAGGAAGGCGCCCTGGTCGACCTGATTGGGGAGTAGCTGCGGCCGCGCCTCGCCTGCGGCGCTCGACCGGAAGATCCGGGCTCAGGCCTGGAGAAAAGGGCGGTCGCTCCCGGAACAGCGATCGATCGCGCGGCGGACTCGCACGGCGTCGGCCAGACCGGCTCGCTGCAGCGCCCAGAGAGCGGGCAGGAGTCGTGGATCGCGTGCCTCTGCCGCGGCGTCCAGCTCGAGGGGGTTGACCGCCGGCGACTCGAGGGCCCGAATCAGATGTGGGACCGCCCGCGGATCGCGCCGGACCGCAAGGCCGAAGAGCGCTTCGGCGCGGGTGGTGTGCTGGGAATCGCCGGTCCGAGCGAGCAAGGCCGCGCGAACGTCCGGCCCATCGTCGGTGGAAAGTGTGCCCAACCCAAAGGTGGCCCAGTCGCGCACTTCAGGCTCCGTGTCGCCCGAGAGCTTGATCAAGGCAAACCGCACGTCCCGGCTGAGCGGTTGGGGACTCAGCGTGGCGACCGCAAAGGCCACGGCCAGTCGGACGCCGGGGTCGGAGTGGCCGGCCAGCGGGAGGATGAGGTCGAGCGCTTCCGACGAGCCGACATGACCCAGGGCGGCGACCATCGACGCCTGGGCACAGGTATCCGTCTCGGGGGACAGCGCATCGAGCAGTGCCGTCAGCGCGACGGGGCGGGCGCCCGGATCGGTTCCTATGAGACGGCCGATCACGTCTGCCCCCAGGGTCCGCTCGCCGGCCGTCTCGCCGCGGAGCAAACGCCGAGAGATCTCCAGAACGTCGTCGGGGCACTCCCCAACGATGCCGCCGATCAACTCCCAGCGGCAATCCTCATCGATCGTCGCGAGTGCGGCATCGACGCGGATGTCGACTGCCCTCATGGGTTCACCTCATGAAATAGAGGGTGACCGTCCCCCGGTCGCCCTTGTATTCGATTCGGGTGCGGCGTGCGCCGCTCCCCTCCGGCACGAGAACTACCTTAGCGTTCGTGACGTCTCACGAAGGCCAGTCGCGCAGGAGGGAACAGCGATACCGTCAGGCGGGCTGGCGGCGCCGGTTTGACTCGATCGAGGGGGCCGAGCTAACTCGTCAGGCTGCCACCCCTCTGGAGGACGAGCCCGGCCATTGCGAGGAGCTGGGCTCGCGCGCCCGAGCTGGTCGGAATGTCGATGTCGAAGCAGAACTGACCCTTGCACGCGGCGATCCCGGCCATGCCGCCCGGCCCGTCGAGGATCGTGCCCGCCTTGTCGGCTCCCGGCAGCGCGCCGGTCGCGTTGGCGTTCAGGATGCCCGCGCTCGCGGCCATTTCCTGGTAGGCACCTGCCGGGTCGCCGACGAACGCGTCGAATTCGATCCCGCCGGTCGCGCCGGAGTCACCGGCGTACACGCAGTAGTAGTTGCCGGAATCGTCGAAGTTCTCGACCGGCACCGTCGCTCCGCTGACTCCGGCCGCGGCGAAGTCGCCGGGTCCGAGCAGACCGCACAGATCCCCGCCTTTGGCTATCGAGCCGCCCAGGCTCAAGTCGCCCAGGTTCGCGGCGCCGGTCGAGGCGCTCGGTGTTGCGTTGCCGCTCGTCTGGGACGCGACCGACGTGGCCGTTTGCGCCGGGGTCAACGCCGCCGACGGCGCGGAGCTCGCGTCGCCCGACGAGCATCCGCCGGCGATGGCGACCAGGAGGAGCGCGGCCGCCAGACGCTGTCTATGTCCGAACATGTCTCCCTCCAGTCTGGCCCCTGCGCTCGCGTCTGTCTTTCGGGCGATCGAAGCGTGACGGACCCGGGTCTCCCCTGGGCCGCCGAAACCTACGCTCCTGCTCTCATCGGCGAAGCAACCCGCCGGGGCGGCCCGTCAGGCGGGACCGCATGCCCACCAACAGGCCGCGCACACTAGGGCCCCGCAGTCGTCCGGGCCACCCGCCCCTCGCCGCTTTTCGTCAGCCAGCTACCGCTCGGTGGCGCCCGGCCGAACCGTGGTCATCAGCAAGACCACCGCCGCCGCCGAGCAGGCGGCACCGAACCAGAACGGGGCCGGCGGGGCGATCGCGCTCCATAGGATGCCGGCGATCACCGAGGCCGGCAGGATCATCGCGCCCTGGACGGCGTTCAGGATCCCGAAGGCGGTCGCGCGCAGCTCCGTGGGGGCGAGATCCGCCACCAGCGCCTTGCCGACGCCCTCGCTCAGCGCGTAGTACGTGCCGTAGGCGACCCACAGCGGCACGACCCAGAAGGCTTCGGTCGCGATGGCGAAGCCGGCGTAGCAGGCGGCGTAGATGAGCCAGGCGAACGCGATCAGGCCGCGCCGCCCGATCCGATCCGACAGCGCGCCCGCGGGCCAGGCGACCACGGCGTTGGTTGCGTTGAAGGCGACAATCGTCAGCAGCAGCGCCAGCAGCGTGAGGCCCAGGTTCTGCGACCGAAGCGCGAGGAAGGCGTCGCTGGAATTGCCGAGAGTGAACAGCGCGTTCGCCACCATGAAGAGCCAGAACGGCCTGGGGAATTGTCGCCATTCGGAGACGCCGCCGACGATGCGCCGGACAAGGCCGAACGAGGCGGCCGAAGCGCCCGCAGCGGCCGAAGCGCCCGCAGCGGCCGAAGCACCCGCGCCGGTCGAGCCCTCGGTCGGAGCCCTCCGGACGTCCCGCACGCCGACGACGATCGTCGCCACGGCGAGCAAGCCCGGAATCAGCGCCAGTGCCACCAGGACCCGGAACGCGTCGCCGGTGAGCCGGGTCGCGTCGCCCTCGATGATCCAGATGACCGCGGCCGCGACCAGCACACCCACGAAGGCCCCGGTCGTGTCCATGGCGCGGTGGAACCCGTAAGCCACTCCCCGGTGCTCCGGCTCGGTCGAGTCGGCGATCAGCGCGTCCCGCGGCGAGGTCCGGATCCCCTTTCCGAACCGATCGCCCACGCGGCCGACCAGAACGACCGGCCATGCCGTCGCCACCAGATAGAGCAGCTTGGCCGCGACCGAGGTCCCATAGCCGATCCCCACCAGCAGTCGCCGCCGGCCGATGCGGTCGGACACCGCGCCGCTGATCAGCTTGAGGATCGAGGCCGTGCTCTCCGCCACTCCCTCGATCAGGCCGATCGCCGCGATCGGGGCCAGCAGCACGTTCGCCAGGAAGAGCGGGATGAGGTATACGAGCATCTCGCTCGAGATGTCCGTGAACAGGCTGACCAGCCCGAGCGCCACCACGTTCCGCGTCACGCCGCGCGTCAGTGCCTGCCGCCACCGCGGCCCCGCACCCGGGCTCCCTGGAGTCGATGTCGAAGCGGCCATGACCGGAGTGTAGCCGCCCGATTGCGACCCCAGGAGTTCCGCCGCACGATGGCCTGGCCCTTGCTCAGGATGGCGGGGGCCTGCCCGACGACCTGCATGTCGCCAGACAATTCGAGAATCGTGGCCGGAAACTCCAGGCCCGGCAGGGCGCCCGACGGCCGCGGCGGAGGGGGCCCCAGGAGCGAGATCGTGAACGAAGCACCGAGCCCCCCGTGGGGCCGCCGCGCCTCCGGTCCGCCCTTCTGGCGTAAAGTTGGACGTAATGGCAACGATCGACATCGTGGACGTTACCGACGAAGCGCGCTTCGGGCTCATCCCGCCGTGCGCGGATCCGGCGTTCGACCACCGAAGCTGCGATTACTGGGAGGACGCCGATCGAGGGTCGAAGGCGAGCCGGCCGAGCTGGCTGCCTTCGGGCGCCGCTTCGGCCGGCGGCCCCGCCGGCTCGGCAGCGAGCTCGACCAATCCGTTCGCCCCGCCGCCCGGGCGCGAGTCGAACCCGTTCGCCCCGCCGCCGAAGGCTTCGGCCAATCCGTTCGCCACGACCTCCTCCGGCCCCGTTCGCAACCCCTTTCTCGACGACGCGACCGAGCAGCCGGCGGAGAACCCCTTCGCGCCGCGGCGCCCGGCCCGCCCGACGATCGCCGCCGAGGCCCCTCGCAAGCTGCAGCTGCTCGGTCGAGGGCTCGGCATCTTCGGCAGCTATGCGAAGGTGCTGATCGTCGACGGCAACGCCGTCGCCTACTGCCAGTTCGGGCCGCTTTCGGCGTACCCGCGAGCGCTCCGCCTCCGCGAGCTGTACCCGAAGCTGCCCGACGCCCCGTTGCCGGCCGTGATCACCTGCATCGCCACCACCGCTGCCGCGAGGAAGAGCGGCCATGCCCTGAGCCTGGTGGCCGAGGTCTGCCGCGACCTGGCCGAGCGCGGTTTCGCCGCGGTTGAGGCGTATCCGGAGGCGCGCGCCGTCGCAGACGCCACGCCCGCCGCCCGACCGCAGTTCTGGATCCGGGCCGGCTTCGCGCTTGCCGTCGACGACGAGCGCTACCCGGTCATGCGGAGGGAACTCTAGGTGCGGGCTCGGACTGTGGCGCCGCTGGCCGCCATGCCGGCCGCCGTGGCCTCGCTGGCCATGCTGGCTGTCGTGGCCGCGGTCGTGGCGGGCTGCAACTACAGCGTCGTGGTCCAGAGCCCGACGCCCGTTCCGACCGGCACCGATACGCGCCCGGGGCTTGCGTCGCAGGTGCCGCTCGAGCCGACGCCGTGGCCGAACGGCACAACCGGTGCCTACGGCCTTCGCATCGATCCGAGCCTCATGAGCAACATCCCGGCGGTCGTTGGCGGCAACCCGCTGGTCGAGGACGTGCTGGTCGAGTCTTCGGCTCTGGACGACTCCCACTATGCGGCCGCGTTCAGCAGCTTCTACGTGGCCCACATCGGGATGATCACCGACGCGAACTTCGTGCAGGTCGGCATCGCCGCGCTCAAGTCCGACGCACAGAGCCAGGACTTCTACACGACCTGGCGCGACGACTGGTTCAAGGCGTCCTGCTCGCAGGCCGACGGGATCGCCTCCACGACGGTGGAGCGCATCAACGACTGGCCCGTCGACGTGGCGACGTGCAACGGCGGCGTCGACGCCTACACCCTCAGCCTGGACAACGGCGTCATCCTGTCGATCGTGGATCTCGGCCCGCGCCGCCTCGGCCGCCAGCTGATCCAGGGGATTACCTAGCTCCGCGGCAGCCGTGATACCCGACGGATTGCGAAGGGTCGAATCGCAGGCGCCGCTGATGACGACTCGACCGAACCGGCGCAAACTGGGGCCGAGTATTCGGGCGTGTCCGGATCCGCCGGCCGGCGGCGTTCTCGAGATCCGGGTGGGCCCGGGCAGTCAGCGGGAGGCTTCGATGGCGATCGAAACGGGTGCCGGAAGCGGCGCTGCAGCCAGGTCCGGACCTCGAACCGTTCGCGCGCCGCGCGGTCCGGAGCGAAGCTGCAAGGGCTGGAGCCAGGAAGCCGCGCTTCGAATGCTGATGAACAACCTCGACCCCGAGGTTGCCGAGCGCCCGAACGATCTCGTCGTCTACGGTGGCACCGGCCGGGCCGCGCGCTCATGGGACGCCTTCGACGCGATCGTGCGCGAGCTGCGCCGCCTCGAAAACGATGAGACGCTTCTGGTCCAGTCGGGCAAGCCGGTCGGTGTCTTCCGGACGAACGAATGGGCGCCACGCGTCCTGATCGCCAACTCGAACCTCGTCGGCAAATGGGCCAACTGGGACAACTTCCGCGAGCTCGAACGGGCCGGCCTGACGATGTACGGCCAGATGACCGCCGGGTCGTGGATCTACATCGGGACGCAGGGGATTCTCCAGGGGACGTACGAAACGTTCGCCGAGCTGGCGCGCCAGCATTTCGGCGGGACACTGCGCGGGCGAGTGACGCTCACGGCCGGCCTGGGCGGAATGGGCGGCGCGCAGCCGCTGGCCGTCACGATGAACGGGGGAGTGGCCCTGGTCATCGAGGTCGACGAGGCTCGGGCGCGTCGCCGCCTCGACGGCGGCTACGTGGACCGGATTACTCATTCGCTCGACGAGGCCCTCGGGTGGACACGCGACGCCGCCACTGCGGGTCGCGCCGAATCGATCGCCCTCGTCGGCAACGCCGGCGAAGTCGAGCCGAAGCTCGTCCGTCGCGGCGAGCGTTTCGATGTGGTCACGGATCAGACCAGCGCTCACGACGCGCTGAACGGCTACGTTCCGGCGGGACTCACGATCGCCCAGGCGGCCGAGCTACGGCACAGCGATCCCAACGAGTACATCTCCCGCTCGATGGCGTCGATGGCCGAGCACGTTCGGGCGATGCTGGCGTTCCAGCAGGCCGGCGCGATCACCTTCGACTACGGCAACAACATTCGCGCCCAGGCCCAGCAGGCCGGCGTGGCCCGCGCCTTCGACTTCCCGGGGTTCGTGCCGGCGTTCATCAGGCCGCTCTTTTGCGAGGGCAAGGGCCCGTTCCGGTGGGCCGCGCTGTCGGGCGATCCGGAGGACATCCTGACGACCGATCGCACCGTTCTGGAGCTGTTCCCGGAGAACGAATCGCTTCGGCGATGGATCGAGATGGCCGAGGCTCGCGTGCCGTTCCAGGGCCTGCCGGCCCGGATCTGCTGGCTAGGCTACGGGGAGCGCGCCCGTGCTGGGGCCGCCTTCAACGAGCTGGTCCGAACCGGCGCCGTCTCCGCGCCGATTGTCATCGGCCGCGACCACCTCGACGCCGGATCCGTGGCGTCGCCCAATCGCGAGACCGAGGCGATGCGCGACGGCTCCGACGCGATCGCCGACTGGCCGCTCCTCAACGCCCTCGTGAACACTTCCTCAGGCGCGAGCTGGGTGAGCATCCACCACGGCGGCGGAACGGGGATCGGGTACTCACAGCACGCGGGCATGGTGATCGTCGCCGACGGCACGGACCTCGCGGCACAGAAGCTCGAGCGAGTTCTGACCGCGGATCCGGGAATGGGCGTCATCCGCCACGCCGACGCCGGCTACGAGCGCGCCATCGAGGTCGCGCGCGAGCGCGGCATTCGCATCCCGATGCTCGACGGGGACTGACGCGCCGGAGGGCTAAGCCCGGGCGTTTGCCGCTTCGGGCAGGCGATCGGACTCGACTGAGCGTCCGGCCGTGTCGCCCGTTTCGGCCTCGCCGGCGGCCTGAGAGGCATCTTCCTCTGCGCCCTCTTCGCCGGGTATGTCGCGCAACGAGCGCAGCGGCGAGAAGAGCACCCACAAGACCGAGGTGAACGATCCCAACGCCGCGATGATCAGCGCGACGCGGACGGGCAGTATGGTTGCCATGACGCCGCCCATCAGTGACCCGATCGGCAGCGTGCCCCAGACGATGAATCGCATCGTCGCGTTCATGCGGCTCTGCATCGCCGGCGGCGTGATCGATTGGCGCAGGCTGATCTGGGCCACGTTGTAGATGACCTGCGCGAAGCCGAGCACGAACCAGCCGACGAAGAGTGTGAGCGCCGCCCACAAGGCCGACTCGGGCGTCAGAGTCAGCAACAGGAAAGCCGGCGACCCCAACGCGGCCGAGACGATGATCGTCGGCCCGATCCCCAGGCTGCGGGGCAGGCTGTTGGAGGCAACCGCACCGGCGAGGAAGCCGAAGCTTGCAATGCCGACGATCGTGCCGTAGAAGGCCGGCGTGAATCCGAGCTCTCGCCAGATGAGGACCGGGAAGATGCCGAAGAGTGCCGCCCCGAACAGGTTCGAGGTCCCGGTGCAGCCGGCGATCGGGCGCAGGTACCGATCGCCTACCACGTAGCGCAGCCCGCTGGCGATCTCTGATCGGAGCGAGGTCGGCCGGCCGTTCTCGTCGAGCGCCCGGGCCGGCCTTGGTTCGCGCTTCTTGATGGCGCTGATCAGACCGCCGGAGATGAAGAAGCTCAGAGCATCGGCGGCGATCGCGAGCGGAGCCGCCACGACCGCCATCAAGTTGCCGGCGAGCGCCGGTCCGCCGATCTGCGCCGCCGAGTAGCTGACCTGCAAACGGGCGTTCCCGTCGACGAGGTCTTCGCGTTCGATCAGGTCGGGCAGGATCGACTGGTCGGCGATGTCGAAGAAGGCCGTGAACGTGCCCGTCACGAAGGCGACGACGAACAACTGCGTGAGGGTCATCGCATCTGCCAAATAGGCGACGGGGATGCTCATCAGGGCCACCGCGCGACAGATATCCGCGGCGATGAGGATCGGTCGCCGGCGGACTCGATCCAGCCAGGCCCCCGCCGGGAGCGTGAACAGGAGGAACGGCAGCATTTCGATCGCGGCGAGCAGCGAGACCTCGAAGACAGTTGCCTGCAGCATCGTGAGGGCGATGTACGGCACGGCGATAAGGGTGACCTGGCTGCCGAGGACGCTCACCGTGGCGGCGGTCCAGAGCTTGCGGAAGTCACCGTGTCGCCAGAGCGACGGCCGAACTACGCCTAACATGAGATTCCCATTCCTCGCGGCATGGTAGCCATCGCCTCTTCGCCCGGCATTACGCGACCCGTCTCATCCAAGCTGTGCCACGATAGGCATCGGCTACACGGGCGGGCAGTTACTGTCGGATCGGAGGAACCGTGACCAGGCTGGTCGAATCGGTCCCAAACTTCAGCGAAGGCCGGCGGCTGGACGTCGTCGACAAGGTGTGTGCGGCGGTCGAAAGCGTCCCGGGCGCCTACCTGCTCGACCGCACAAGCGACCCCAGCCACAACCGCAGCGTCCTGACGATGGCCGGCGAGGCGTCGCCGATTCTCGAGGCTCTGGAGCGCGCCTTTGCGGTGGCCTTCTCCGAGATCGACATGGAGAGACACACCGGGCAGCATCCTCGCATCGGGGCCGTGGACGTGGTCCCGTTCGTCCCTCTGGGCGACACGAAGATGTCCGATTGCGTGGAGCTGGCGCGGGCCTTCGGGTCGCGGGTCGCCGACCGCTTCTCGGTGCCGGTCTACCTCTACGGCGAGGCGGCCTCGACTCCGGATCGCCGGCGGCTGGCGGATGTGCGGCGCGGCCAGTTCGAAGGGCTCAAGACCCAGATCGGCGAACCCGGCCGCGAGCCGGATTTCGGGCCTTCGAAGCTGCACCCGAGCGCGGGAGCGGTGGCGGTCGGGGCCCGGCCCTTCCTGATCGCCTACAACATCAACCTTGCCAGCGACGACGTGGAGCTCGCCAAGCGGATCGCGCGCAGGATTCGCGAGTCGAGCGGCGGGCTGCCGAAGGTCCAGGCCAACGGCTTCTGGATCGAGGAGATCGGTCGAGCCCAGGTGTCGATGAATCTTCTCGACTTCCGGACGACGCCGCTGTGGCTCGTCTGGGAGGCGGTTCGAGCGGAGGCCGACCAGGACGCCATCGAGCTGGCCGAGTCCGAGTTGATCGGCCTGGCGCCTCTTGCGTCGCTGCTCGACGTGGCCGATCACGCAGGCGTCCTCGCGACCAGATCCACGACCGAACGACTGGCCCGCGCGGCCGACTTCCTGAAGCTGCGCGACTTCTCGCCGATGCAGGCCCTGGAGCTGCGTCTGGACGCGGTGAGCGGGCGGTGAGCGGTCTGCTGATCGAAAAGGCCGGCGCCGTCGCAACGCTCGCCGGGGAGATTCGGAGAGGCGGGGCGCAGGGGGACGCGGCCGTGTTCTCGGGCGGTTCGCTCGCCGTCGCATGCTGGGGTGACCGAATCCTCGCGGTGGGTTGGGCCGACGAAGTCCACCGCCAGATCGCGGCCGAAGGTCTACCCATCAACGCCTTCCGCCGTCTCGATGCCCATGGCGGCCACCTCACTCCCGGCCTCGTCGATGCCAACACCCACCTGCTCTTCGCGGGTACCCGCGAAGCCGAGTGGCAGCTCCGCGCTCGTGGCGACCACTATCTGGTGGATCTTGCGG